>Ga0207857_1000339_pt1 | contig 13438 bp, 14 predicted proteins | sample LuqExpMetageno22_FD_187780 | JGI IMG/M metagenome (GOLD analysis project Ga0207857, IMG submission 187780) | Tropical forest soil microbial communities from Luquillo Experimental Forest, Puerto Rico - Sample 22 (SPAdes) | ecosystem: Environmental > Terrestrial > Soil > Tropical forest ... | reverse complement strand
AATGGTCAGATCGTCGCACCCGCTAGACAAGCCCCGCGGAGGCGTAGCAGCGCTACGCCGCACAAAGGGGCTTTCGAGGACGGCGGCGAGATGGCCGTTTGTCAACAACCTCACTTAGGAGACTATGAACGGCTGGACCGGCACCATACTCAGAGTCGACCTGAGCGCCAAAACGGTGCAGCGCGAGGCGATTCCCCGGCCACTATTGGAGGAATACCTCGGTGGCCGGGGTCTGGGAGTGCGCCTGATGCGCGACCATTTCCAACTTGCGCCCTTTGACCCGGCCATGCCGCTGATCTTTGCCGCCGGCCCGCTGTGCGGCACCCCCGCCCCGACCGCCGCACGACTCTCGGTTATTTCCCGCTCCCCCTTGACCGGCACCATCTACGACTGCTCCGCAGGGGGCAGGTTCGCCTGGCGCCTGAAAGCGGCCGGGCTGGACTGCCTCGCCATTACCGGCAGAAGCCCTGAACCGGTGGTGCTGGCCATCCGGCCCGATAGCGTCGAGATTTTGCCGGCCGGCCACCTGTGGGGCAAGGACATCCCCTCCACGGTGGAGGCTTTGAAGGAGCGCGGCAGCGTGGCGGCCATCGGGCCGGCCGGCGAAAACGGCGTCCCTTTTGCCAGCATCATGATGGGCGAAGGCAACTCGGTCGGCCGGGGCGGCCTGGGCGCCGTGATGGGGGCAAAAAACCTCAAAGGAGTGGTGATTGACGGCGACCGCGTGACCGCCATCGCCGACACCGTTCTCTTCAACAAGGCCCGTCAGGATGTGATGCGGCTCTTCAAGGCCTCGCCGGTGATCTTCGGCCCCCTGGGAATCGCCGAGTTCGGCACGCCGGTGCTGGTGGACCTGATGGCCCAACGCCGCATGGCCCCCACGGAGAACTTTCGCAAAACCTTCTTCGAACACTCGGCCAATTACTCGGGCCCGGCCATCAGGGAGGCTTGCGGGGCACGCAAGGACGGCTGCTACGGCTGCCCGATCCAGTGCAAGAAATCGGCACAACAGGGCGGCCATCTGCCGGAGTATGAGACTGTTTCCCACTTCGGGGCGCTCAACAACGTGGATGATCTCCGCGCCATCGTCGAATCGAACCGCGTCTGCAACGACCTGGGGCTGGACACCATCACGGCCGCCGCCACCCTGGCGGCCTGGGGCGAGATAAGGAACCAATTCCCCACGGCGGAAGAGATTCCCGGCCTGCTGGAGGATATGGCCCTGCGCCGCGGGGACGGCGAACTCCTGGCGCTTGGCTCCCGCCGCCTCGCGGAAGAAATGGGCCGGCCGGAACTCTCCATGAGCGTAAAATCCCTGGAACTGCCGGCCTACGATCCGCGCGGCGCCTACGGCATGGCGCTGGCGTACTGCACCAGCAATCGGGGGGGCTGCCACCTGCGGGCCTATCCCATTGCCCACGAGATCCTGCGCAAACCGGTGCCCACCGACCGCTTCTCCTTTTCCGGCAAGGCCCGCATCATCACCATTGCCGAGGACACCAACGCCGCCGTGGACTCCCTGGTAGCCTGCAAGTTTTCCTTTTTCGGCGCCAGCCTGGAAGAGTACGCCGAGCTGCTGACCGCCACCACCGGCATCGAGTATTCCCCCCAGCGGCTGAAGGAGATCGGCCGCCGCATCTGCCAGACCGAGCGTTTCTACAACTGTGCCAACGGCTTCTCGCGCAAGGACGATTGCCTGCCGGAGCGGTTTTTCAGCGAACCGGGCACGAGCGGCGACGGCATTCATATCCCCCCCATCGACCGGCAACGCTTCGAGGAGGAGTTGGACAAGTACTACCGCATCAGGGGACTGAATGCCGATGGCTGCTTCGATGATGCCGGTTTTCTGGAAAAACTGCCGTGAGATGGTTCGGCAGGAATGCCTCCCCCGGTCAGGCCGGACCGCTGCCCACCGACAACAAAGGTGTCGGCGATCTTGGGGAGGACCTGGCCGTTTCCTTTCTCGAGGGCAAAAGGTACCGCATCCTGGAACGCAACTACCGCTGCAAGGGTGGCGAGGTGGATATCGTGGCCCGCGACCCCGGGAACAGGAGCCTGGTCTTCGTTGAGGTCAAGGCCCGCCGCGACCTCTCCTACGGGGTGCCCCAACTGGCGGTGACCCCGTTCAAGCAGCGCCAGATATCCAAGGCAGCCCTGACGTGGCTGGCCAAAAACCGGCAGCAGGACGCCGATGCCCGCTTCGACGTGATCGCCATCCTGTTGTCAGACGGCGGACCCCACACTATCGAACACATCGTGAATGCGTTCGAGCTGGCATACTGACAGGTTGTTGAAAAACTGAGGTTATTCAAAAATAGTCAGATCGTCGCACCCGCAGAATGCCCTGAGGAGGTGTAGCAGCGCTACGCCGCACGAAAGGGCATTCGAGGACGAAGGCCTGATGGCTGTTTTTCAATAACCTCTCAAGGAGCCCCCATGGATTTCACCACCGTACTGGCCCAGATAAAACCCAAGCTCGGCTGCGTTGCCGACAACCTGGCGCTCATCGAGGAACGCATCGAACAGGCCAAAGCGGCCGGGGCCGATCTGGTGCTCTTCCCCGAACTGGCGCTGACCGGTTATTTCCTGAAAGACCTGGTGCCCGAGGTGGCCCGGCGGCTGGATTCGCCCGAGATCACCCGGCTGATCGAGCTCTCCCGCGGCATCTCCATCGCCGTGGGCTTTGTGGAGGAGACCTCTGACTACCGCTTCTTCAACTCGGCCCTCTACCTGGAAGACGGGGCGATCAGACACCTCCATCGCAAGGTCTATCTCCCCACCTACGGACTGTTCGACGAGCAGCGCTACCTGGCCCGGGGCGAACGCTTCCGCGCCTTTGACACCAAGTTCGGCCGCATGGGTATCCTGATCTGCGAGGATATGTGGCACCTTTCCAGCTCCTACATCCTGGCCATGGACGGCGCCGCGACGCTGCTCTGCCTCTCCAGCAGCCCCGGCCGGGGGGTGGAGGGGGAATCCCTCGATTCTGCCACGGCGTGGCAGAAACTGACCGCCACCACGGCGCTGTTCCTCAACTGCCGGGTGCTGTACTGCAACCGGGTGGGCTACGAAGACGGCGTCAACTTCTGGGGCGGCTCTGAGTATATCGTCCCGTCGGGCGAATCGGTTGTGCGGGCCAGACTGCTGGAGGAAGACGGTGTCAGCGCCCGGGTGGAGGAAGGCGCCCTGCGGAGGGAGCGGATCTTCTCCCCCATGCTGCGGGACGAGAATCTCTTCGTGACCATGCAGGAACTCAGGCGCATCGAACGGGAAAGGAGGCTGTGATGGCGGGCCTGGCAGCCAATACGGAACTGTTGCGCACGATCCTGGTCGGCTTTGTGCGGGACGAGGTGCATAAGGTAGGGGTCAGAAAGGCCGTCCTGGGGTTGTCGGGAGGGATCGACTCGGCCCTGGTGGCGTTTATCGCGGCCGAGGCGTTGGGGGCCGAAAACGTCCACGCCGTCTGCATGCCTTACAAGACCAGCAACCCGGAGAGCGAGGCCCATGCTCGGCTGGTGGCCCAGGCATGCGGCGTGAATTTCTCGCTGGTGCCGATCACCCCCATGGTGGACGCCTATTTCGGGATGTTCCCGGATGCGGACAACATGCGGCGCGGCAACAAGATGGCCCGGGAGCGGATGACCATCCTCTTCGACCACTCGGCCCATCACGCCGCCCTGGTGCTGGGAACCAGCAACAAGACCGAGCTGCTGCTCGGGTACGGAACCCTCTACGGCGACATGGCCAGCGCCCTCAACCCCATCGGCGATCTGTACAAGACGCAGATCTGGCAATTGTCCGAGGCCATGGGCGTACCAAGCGAGGTGATCGAGAAAAAACCTTCGGCCGACCTGTGGGCCGGCCAGACCGACGAGGAGGAATTGGGCTTCTCCTACCGCCAGGTGGACGAACTGCTCTACCGCATGGTAGACCTGCGCCTGACCAGGGAGGAGTTGATCGGTGCGGGTTTTAGCCCGGAGTTCATCGATACTATTTACAAAAAGGTCCAGAACTCCCACTTCAAGCGACGCCTGCCGGTGATCGCCAAGGTATCCAACCGCACCATCGACCGGGATTTCCGGTACTCCCGCGATTGGGGCAAGTAACGGCTCCATGCCGGAACGGGGTTGGTGTTTTGTCGGTGACTTCTGATACAATAGGAATAAACAGGAGGTGGCCGCCATGGTGAAGCGTTTTCTCGTTCTGGTGCTCATGCTGGCCCTGACGGGCGGGTGCGCCCCGTACCGGGATATCTACGGGGAGCAGCTTGACAGCCTCCCCTTTCATTACTCCCAGTTCGACCTCCGGCTGGCCTGGAATATCACGGTGGCCGGCCCTGAGACCCTGATCGAAGGGGTCGTGAAAAACGTCCGGTATGCAGAGGTGGACGGGGTGGAGATTTGGGTTTCCGCCCTTGACGCCCGGGGCGGCACCGTGGCCCGCTCCGCAAGCTTCGTCATCCCGCGGCAGCTGAAAGAGGACGATATCGCCCCCTTCAGCGTGAAACTGCCGCTGGCTGCCGAACCGGGCACGAAATTGCTCTTCACGTACCGTTACCATGCCCATGAGGATTCCGATGACGACATGGGATGGATGCAGAGCTTCAGGGCCGAGGTGCCGGCACGATGATTCCTGTTTTCCGGGAGGATATGTAAAAGCATGAAAGAGGGCAAGGAAACGACGCTTGTCTATTCCAGTGAAACGGGGCGCGTGGGGAGCAGCAAAAGCAAGCCCCAGCCGGCTCACCAGTCGAAGCAGCCCGCCGACGGTACCGTTCGCCTGCGCCGCGAGGTGAAAGGGCGCGGCGGCGGGACCGTCATCGTCATCACCGGCATACCGCTCAAGGGAGAAGCGTTGAAGGAACTGGCAGGGGCGTTGAAAAAGCGTTGCGGCAGCGGGGGGACGGTCAAGGAGGATGTTGTGGAGATCCAGGGAGACCATCGCGATACCCTGCTCAAGGAACTGGAGTTACGTGGATACCGGGTCAAACTGGCGGGTGGGTGATGGCTCAATTAATTCCTTGACCATAGCGTTTTTTTCAAATATTTTTTGATATTCATTCATTTTATGGGGCAAAGAAGCGAACGCTCGACAAGCAGGCGAGAGTGGCGGAATTGGCAGACGCACCAGACTTAGGATCTGGCACCGAAAGGTATAGGAGTTCAAGTCTCCTCTCTCGCACCATTCAAAGAGCCGCGCCCCGGATGAGTGGGAAAAAGAAACAAATTTCAATGAGAAGAGGTTATCCGAAATGCAGGTTCACGTCGAAGAAATAAGCCCCGTCAAGAAGCGCGTCAATATCGAGGTTCCGGCCGAACAGGTCGATGCGGAGATCGAGAAGGTCTACGCGGGCATCCAGAAGAGGGCCAAGCTCCAGGGCTTCCGCCCCGGGAAGGCCCCCATGCAGCTCATCAAACGCACCTACGGCGATACCATGCGCGACGAGGTCATGCGCCGCATCTACGACCAGACCCTCTTCAAAACCCTTGACGAGCACAAGATTTCACCGGTCGAGTCGCCGACCATTGAGAGCGATATCATCCAGCAGGGCGCACCGTTCAAGTACAGCGCCGTGGTAGAGGTCATGCCGGAGATACTCCTCAAGGAATACACCGGGCTGGCGGCCCAGAAGGAGACCTACTCCCCCAACCCGGAGAGCATCGAAGGCGAGCTCAAGCGCATGCAGGAGAACATGGCCCAACTCGTGCCGCTGGGCGACGACGCCGTTGTCGAAAACGGTCATACGGTTTCCGTTGACTACACCTTTTCCGTGGAAGGATTCCCCGAAGAGAACAGCAGCGCCGAGGACGCCGAGGTCGAGGTGGGTGCAAACCGGCTCATCCCCGGTTTTGAGGAGCAGTTGGTCGGCATGAAATGCGGCGGGTCGAAACAGATCAATGTCACCCTGCCCGAGGGCTACCGCAATTCAGGTGCTGCCGGCAAGGAAGGCGTCTTCCAGGTCACGGTGAAGGAGATCAAACGCAAGGAGCTACCCGAGTTGGACGACGAATTCGCCCAGCAGTTCGGCGAGTACGAATCCATGGAGCAACTGCGGACCAAGATGGCCGAGTACCATGAAAAACACGAGACCGACCGCATTCAGAACGAGCTCAAGGACCGGATAATCCAGGCCCTGATCGAAAAGAACCCGCTCGATGTCCCCGAATCCATGGTCAAACGCCAGCTCGACTACATGCTGGAGAACCTGAAGAATCGCTTGCAGGGACAGCGCATGTCCATTGAGATGATGGGCCTGGATGAGAACGGCTTCCGCGAGCGCTTCCGCGAGGCCGCGGCGGATAAGGTGCGGGGAGGCCTGCTCCTCATGGCCCTGGTGGAGAAGGAGAACATCACGGTTGCCGACGAGGACCTGGCACAGCGCTATGAGCAGATCGCCGCCGGCAATCCGGACATGCTCGACCGCATCAAGGAATATTACGAATCGAACCGCAACGCCAAAAACTCCATCGTGGCCGAGATCAAGGAAGACAAGGCCATCGATTTTCTGCTCAAAAGTGCTGTAATTACCGAAGTTGACGCCTCAGAATTGAAGCAGGCCGAGGCGTAAGGAGAATCAATGTACATCCCGATAGTGGTTGAACAAAGCGGCCGCGGCGAGCGCTCATACGATATTTACTCACGCCTCCTCAAGGAGAGGATCATCTTCCTGGGAGGAAGTATCGACGACCACGTGGCCAACCTGGTAATTGCCCAGTTGCTCTTTCTGGAGGCCGAAGACCCGGACAAGGACATCCACCTCTACATCAACTCTCCCGGCGGCGTGGTGACGGCCGGCATGGCGATCTTCGACACCATGCGCTACATCAAGGCCCCGGTTTCCACCATCTGCGTGGGACAGGCAGCCTCCATGGGGGCTGTCCTCCTGGCAGCGGGAGAGAAGGGAAAACGGTACAGCCTCGCCCATTCGCGCATCATGATCCATCAACCGCTGGGGGGATTTCAGGGACAGGCCACCGATATCAACATCCACGCCAAGGAAATCCTGCGTATGAAGGACGAGTTGAACGGACTCCTCGCGGAGATGACCGGCCAGCCGTTCGAGAAGGTGGAAGCCGATACCGAGCGCGACTTTTTCATGTCCGCCGACGAGGCCAGGGAGTATGGTCTGGTCGATTCTACGTTCATACGGAAGCCTGATCAGGGAGGTGCAGCATGAGCCGACGCGACACCAATCAGGAAAACCTTACCTGCTCCTTCTGCGGAAAGAGCCAGGAGGAGGTCAAGAAGCTGATTGCAGGGCCAGCGGTGTATATCTGCGACGAATGCATCGAACTCTGCAATGATATCATCGCCGAAGAAATGAAGATGGAAGAGACGCTGGGGCCGGACATGAAGAAACTTCCCAAGCCCCGCGAGATCAAGGAAATTCTCGACGAGTACGTCATCGGCCAGGACAAGGCGAAGAAGGTGCTCTCGGTTGCGGTGTACAACCACTACAAGCGTATCGAGTCAGGGACCAAACCGGGCGACGTGGAGATGCAGAAAAGCAACATACTCCTCCTGGGCCCGACCGGCTCGGGCAAGACATTGCTGGCCCAGACCCTGGCCCGGATACTGAAAGTCCCCTTTGCCATGGCCGATGCCACCAACCTGACCGAGGCCGGCTATGTGGGCGAAGACGTGGAAAACATCATCCTGAGCCTGCTCCAGGCAGCCGACTACGACGTGGAACGCGCCCAGAAGGGGATCGTCTACATCGACGAGATCGACAAGATCGCCCGCAAGACCGATTCCCCCTCCATCACCCGCGACGTGTCGGGCGAAGGGGTCCAGCAGGCCCTGCTCAAGATTATCGAGGGTACGGTGGCCAGCATCCCGCCCAAGGGGGGGCGCAAGCATCCCCAGCAGGAGTTCATGAAGGTCGATACCACCAACATTCTTTTTGTCTGCGGCGGCGCCTTTGCCGGCCTGGAGAGTGTCATCCAGCAGCGCATCGGCATGAAGAGCCTCGGCTTCGGCGCTGATGTGAAAAAACGCGAAGAGAAGAAGCTCGGCGAGCTGCTCAACAACGTGACCCCCGAAGACCTCCTGAAATTCGGTTATATCCCCGAATTCATCGGCAGGCTTCCCGTATTGGCCCCCCTCACTGAACTGGATGAGGACGCCATGGTACAGATTCTGAAAGAGCCCAAGAACGCCCTGGTGAAACAGTACCAGAAACTCTTCGACCTCGAGAACGTCCGCCTCCGTTTTACCGACGGCTCCCTCGTGGCGATCGCCAAGGAGGCGCTCAAGAGGAATACCGGTGCCCGCGGTTTGCGCTCCATCCTCGAGAATTCCATGCTGGACATCATGTACGAGGTCCCGTCACAGCAGAACGTCAAGGAAGTGGTTATCAGCGAGGATGTGATCTATCGCAAGGAAAAGCCGATCGTCGTCTACGAACAGCAGGTCAATGACGCCGCCTGAGGCCTTGAATTTTACAAATAAAATACCCTGCAATTACAGTATGTTATCACAGGGACATGCATCAAAAACGTTATTTTATCGCGCTTTGCGCCGCAAAAGGTGCTCTAATGGCCCTTAAATAGGGCGGTTTGCGCGAAAATTTTCTTGACAGTCTTCTCGGGAATCTGATAAACACTGACTCGCTTTGTATTCTTATAACAAAACAGGAGGTGTAACGTGACAAAATCTGAATTGATTAGCGCAGTAGCTGAGAAGGCTGGGCTGAAAAAGGTAGAAGCTGAAAAGGCCGTTGCTGCTTTCATCACCACGGTAACCGGTGCCCTCAAAAAGGGCGACAAACTGAGCCTGGTCGGTTTTGGCACCTTCTCCACCGCCAAACGGGCTGCCCGCAAGGGTCAGAATCCCCAGACCGGCAAAAAGATCAACATCCCGGCCGCTGTTGTGCCCAAGTTCAAACCGGGCAAAACCCTCAAGGAAGCCGTCAACAGCAAGAAGTAATTCCGTACTGCGTGGTACGCCGAAGATTGCGGGGTTGTAGCTCAGTCGGTTAGAGTGCCAGCCTGTCACGCTGGAAGTCGCGGGTTCGAGCCCCGTCAACCCCGCCATAAAATTTCGGGCGAATAGCTCAGCTGGGAGAGCGCCAGCCTTACAAGCTGGATGTCACAGGTTCGATCCCTGTTTCGCCCACCAATCAAATTAAGGACTTAACCGATTCGGTTTAAGTCCTTTTTTTGTTGTGCACCATGCGATGCCATTTATTTCCAAGTTTCCATATATTCTGGATGATATTTATCTGAACTTGCTGTATAACGCATTTCTGGTAGGCTTGCAGGGGTGGCAGGCAACCTCCGGCGCGTTGCGCCCGCGATTCCACATGGGCCGGCATTGGGCATCTCTTTTCCCCTGCGGGAAAAGTGCTTTTCCGGCTGCCCTGGAGACATCGACATAACCGGCTGACAGAGGCGTTGAATTCTGGAGAAATTCCGTGACCGTCCGACTACTGCCATTGCTGCTGTTCGCAATCTCATTCGTCACGCCACTTACTGCCGATGCGGCGTTCAACTGCGTGGCGCCCGGCGATTGGGGGTGCGGGTCCATTGAAATCGTTGCAACTCGATCACAGGACACCTTCTATTGCCGGAATATCTCGTTCCAGGGCGGTGATCGACTGCTTGAGGTGAAAGTCGATAGGGGAAAAGGGGGAGAAAGCCGTTCTTTCCAACATCTCGTTATCGAGCCATCCCATCTTGACCTGTATCACGGCGATGAGGGATTATTTATGATGGGGTTCGGCATCATGCACGTCGTCACCGAAGCGCTCAGGTCAGCCTATCCGTCGGGCCCGGATGCGGTGCCGTACGGGAATTCCGCAGTAATCACAAAAATGACCGACTTCAATGGCAATGTACGCACCTTGACAGTAACAACGGACCGGATTAACCGCCACCAGATCAAATATTCCCTCAAGGCTCCCGACGAATCAATTATCAGCGGACTCTGGGACAGCGAACAACCCGCGCCGCTGCCGGATGCCTATGACATCCGGGAGTGGCGACATAAAGCGCCGGGCACCGTGAAGACCCTGCTCGATGTGCGCTCGCTGAAACCGGAAAAAGCCCGCCCCATGAAGTGAAACGCCTGGCAGCAGAGAGCCCGCTGGAGTGCGTCACGGACCCGCCTTGAAGGCACGGTGCCTGCGCGCCCTGCTTCACCGTCGGTATCACGCTCTCAATTGAGTCCGGTATCCGGTTTGACCGGGAGTCCGGTCTGGGGGTTATTCTCTGCCATGCCCACCGCAAGTTTGAACGATAAAATCCCACCCGGTTCAATACGCAGCTTCCCCCATTGCAGGGCAATAACACGGTTGTCGGGGCTGGACAGGGGTGCCACCTTCCCCGTATTTGGAAAGTTACCGAAACCATTGGCGAAATAAGCATACGTCGGCGGATTGGCGTGCTGCCATTCGATGAAATTGGCCTTGTTTGTATATGTTTGCGGGCCGCCGGCCAGCGTATTTCCATGGTCAAACATGCCGAAATAATCGTACTTTTTGGTATCCACCAGCATTTCAGTGGTAACAAGGCGGTCTTTGAGCCACCCGACATTGCCGGCCGAAGTCCCGAAATTGCCGAGCCATGGCTCATCGCCATATACATAGGAAAGGGTGGTGCCGGTGTTCCCGACATTGGTTATGTTGGTGACAATGGTGACAAAGGTGTCGCCAACCGTATAAAACAGGAAGCGCTCGATGGTGACAGGGACGCCGTTAACGAGTGTGCGGTGTCTGCTGACCAGGGTCAAATCGGTTTGCGAATTTTCCAGCACCTTGCTGCCAAGAAACTGCCATTGCGACGGGCTGATTGGGTTGTTTGCAGCGTCGGAAATCCCTTCGTTCACATTGCACCAGATGTGATAATAACGCTTGCCGTCAAAGTAAGCCATTCCGGTTTCATTTTTGTTGAATATCTGGAAGTCGGGATCGCTGGGGGGCAAATCACCCCCAAGAAACAAACCGGACGGGTGCAACCCGAGAGAGTCCTTGAAGCGGCTTAGGCAGACAAGCAGCTTACGGCCGTCGGCATATGTGGTTTTTATAAAACCGCGCCCTTCTCGCTCATTCCATTCAAAATTCATGCAGGGGCGCCCGGAGGCAGTGCACGAACCCACCGAAACCGCGTGCTTGAACAAAGTGGAAGGATGACCATAGATAAATCGATCCGTGTCCTCGGGAAAAAGGTCGTCTGAGACTTCCAGCCATGCCCCATTTTCTCCCTTGAGCAGGAACAAGCCTTCAAGAGAACCGTAGTAATCAACATCCACTTTTGAAACTATACATACGATAAGGGCCAAAACCGGCGCTGCAGCGCATATATAAAACCATTTATTTCGCATGCCCAATTGTCCTTACGTAACCGCAACCACTTGAACCCGCCTTTACTACCCTTACAAGAATATCATACACCTGCCACTGAACTGTGGCGTGATGTGCGCCGCTGGACGGCCAACTCTTCTGACGGTAATTTGATATCAGACGTAAATCTTTCCAGGAAAGTTACAGAATAATCGAAATAAAATAGTGAGGATAAGAATTTGACAAAAGCGGTAGGATTCCATATATTTCAGCTTATTGAAGCCGACTTGAAGGAGGGCGCTATGCGGATTTTCTTTATCGCCTCATTATTACTTACCTTGTCACCCTTGATTGGGACAAGTGCTGCCGACGAGGTATACTTTTGCCAGAAGGGGTGCTTGTACGACAAGCGTTCAAACGACTTGAACTGCCCCCCGGCCGGCGGTTCTTCGAGCGGAGAGCGGAAACAGTGCCTGGAAAAAAATGTCGCCACCTACAATGATTGCCTCAAACGCTGCACCCCGCCCTCTGCCAAGCCGGACGAGTCTGGTGACCGAGACCAGCAAGACAAGGACAGAAACGGAAACTGATTCCGCGTCCGCAGCGGGTATAGCGGCAAACATCAAGGGAACACGTATCGAGATCCCGGCCCCTTGAAATTGCAGGTAACGTCGTAGCGCCTGGGGGACCTGGGGAATGGGCGCCCTGTTCCGCCTATCACCAGGGTCGAGGTCTCGGCCAGCTACGGCCAGGTTCTTTTCTTTTGTGCGGCCTCTGTTTCTTATTGACAGAGGGGCGACTATTTGATAAAAGAAGAGTTCTTGTTTTGACCCACCTTTCTCCATCCAATAGACGCATGTATTGGGGTTGTAGCTCAGTCGGTTAGAGTGCCAGCCTGTCACGCTGGAAGTCGCGGGTTCGAGCCCCGTCAACCCCGCCATTCAAAAAAGGGTATCTGCCGAAGATACCCTTTTCATACATGGAAAGTCGCGTATCCCATGCATGAACCACACTACTCATCCCCCGTTGTCAAGGACGCACCCCTCCCCTTTCACATGCCGGACTGGATAGCCCTGGCACCGTTTGAAGCATACCTCGGGATGACCATCGACGAGGCTGCCGATGGCAGGGCGGTGCTTTCCATGCCATTCCGCGTAGCCCATTGCCAGGGCGCGGGGCTCATGCACGGCGGCGCCATAACCTCACTGGCCGATACGGCGCTCGCCATTGCCATCAAGACCCTTCTTCCCGAAGGGACTCTCTTTGCAACTATTGAAATGTCCATGCAATTCAAGAGTCCGGTACGGTGGGGAACGGTACGGGGAGTTGCCGAGGTGATCGACAGGGGTGAAAGAGACATTACCGGTACGGTGGCCATCGTGACCGATGAGGGGGTTACGGCTGCCACCTTCCACGCCCGTTTCCGCGTCAAAAGGCATCATAACGCCTCTGCGCCTCACGGCTAGTTCGGCTGTTCCTGTCCCGGGGCGGGCCGTCTTTCTGCTTACTGTGTCGTGCCGCTATTTGAAGCTGATCCTCAGCCCCTTGTCCATAGGCTTGATTTCGTAGGCCGGGAAGGGGGAGTTGCCGGCGTCGAGCACAATGCGGGTATGGTCGGGGTAGCGGCCGATCCTGACCTGTTCAAGGCCAAACCGGCGGACCGGAATCCCCTTCGAGCTCAAAGAACACGTTGCCCCGGGCACATCGATGGCCAAGCGATTCGGCTCGGTCAACTTCATCTGTTCGAAAACCTCCAGGCGGCCGTTGGCTTCGATATCGACGGATGATGTTCCCACCTTTATTGCCGTGATCACCACATGCTTGCGGGGCGGAGCGCCGGCGGGCACCACCGGCTCGAGCTTTACGGAAGCGGTTGGGGCGGGGGCGATCGGGGGGGGTACGACGGAAGGTGCCGGCAGGCCTGACGCCTTGACCGCCGGCTCGCTCTTCCCGGGAGCGGCAGGAGGCTCATCAAGCCCGAGCGGGTCCGCTTCTTTCGGGGCCATTGCCGGCTCGCTCTTTGCGGAGGCGCCAGGGGTTTCATCCAGTCCAAGCGGGTCAGCTTCCTTCTGGCCTGCTACCGGTGCAGCAGCGGGAACGCCGGCAGGAGACGACAGTGGCGCGGGTGCGGCAAGGGGAGCAGCCGGCTTTTCCGAA
>Ga0207857_1000338_pt1 | contig 13520 bp, 13 predicted proteins | sample LuqExpMetageno22_FD_187780 | JGI IMG/M metagenome (GOLD analysis project Ga0207857, IMG submission 187780) | Tropical forest soil microbial communities from Luquillo Experimental Forest, Puerto Rico - Sample 22 (SPAdes) | ecosystem: Environmental > Terrestrial > Soil > Tropical forest ... | reverse complement strand
GCGTCTTCAGCTTCATCCCGGCCAAAGGCCAGTCCGTAACGGCCGTTACGGCCGACGTCCCGGGTAACATCATCTTCTCGACCACCGCTTTGAATCAGGTCAACAAGAAGGTTATCGTTACCGTAAGCAAGATCACCGGCAACGTAACCCTGACCGGTACGTTCTCCGGGTCTGTCGTCACCACCTTCAGCGCTTTCTCCACCGCAACTAATGGCACAAAGTACAAAGCAGCGGCCGCTTGTGACGCTTGCCACATCGCCCAGGGTGTTGACAGCGGCAGGGCCATTCTGGTGAACTATTCCGCCAGCGGTCACAAGGCCAACGCACATGGTCCCGTTTGTGCGGTCTGTCACGTGGGGTCCAGCACTGGCGCACACCCGGGTCAGGTACAGTGTACATCCTGCCACACGGCAACTTTAACGGTATCTCCCGCTCCCACTGCCGCTATCTGGGCTAATTCCTGCGCGAAATGCCACCAAGCCACAACTGCGGGCGCCAACCTCCACCAGCCTGTTACCTATGACAAGAGTTCGATGGCAAACGCGGGCTGCGTCGATTGCCACAATATGCCGATCGCTCAACACGCCGTTTACAATCCAGCAACCCACAGTGATGTTACCCTTGTAGGCGACAACAGCGGTGTTCGCTCCATCACCCAGGAATTTTCCAAATGGTCACACCACGTGACCGGCGTCGCCCTGAATGATGCCCACTGCGCTGCCTGCCACCTGGAAGGTACGGTTTCGGCTGGGAAAATCGTTATCGACCCCACGAAACACATGGTTGACGCCAAAATCCACCTGCGTAATGTTAGCGACGACAGCGACATGGCATGGGATCCGGCGACGCCGAACTTCACCACTATGGACAATTTCTGCTTGACCTGCCATAGCAGTACCGGCGCCACATCAACCCAGAGCGGTCTTATCCAGGGGCTGATAACTCCGTTAACCGGCAAAACCGCTTCCGCCACCAACCCGTTCGGCGACACCATCTCCAACGGGTATGACCAGATGCAACGTCCGGCCGTTGTGGATGTCAGTAGTCAGTTTTCCACTAGCAACCCCTCTCACCATGCGGTTCTTGGCAAGAGATACACCGGCAGAACAAGGATAGGGAGTGTTCGTTCAATTAACAGCGCAACATTCACTGCCAACTCTTCGGCTACCCTGGCCGGTCCGCGCACCACCATCTATGACGCCGGTAAGTTCAACGCTCTCTACAGCCCGCTCGGCACAGATGGCACCGCCGCCACCGGCTTAGGCGACGATTCGACCCTCCATTGCGGCGACTGCCACACCGTCGGCCAGTGGAAGCCCGGCTCATCGGTAAATGCCGATGGTACGCCGACCCCGGTTGCAATCGGCGCCCACGGCTCCAACAACGAGTATATGCTGCGCAACAGTATCGGTACGGATGCCCGGCATCAGTCTATTAAAATGCAAACTAATCTTGGTGGTAGTAATACCTATTATCCCGACACTACAACCCCATACCTCGTTTGCTACAATTGCCACACCTTGGCCGCTTACGGGACCGGTCAACATATTGGTGAGCAAAATGTTGGCGAGTCTAATTGTAACACCTCGATTAACACCAACGCAGTTAACGCAATAGGTATTGCCCGGCTTAATTCCCAGAATAACAATACCTATGTAGACGATGACGGCCTGAATCAAGTTTTTGGACAGCCGTGGCTCGATGCAGGCACTCCCACAGCCAGAAGTAACATCTATGGCATCCAGTGCAACAACTGCCATAACAGCGGTATAAGTGCCGGCAATATCTTCGGCGGCATCCACGGTGCCAAAGATGCTACCTACACCGATGGCGCCGGGAACACCACCAAGCACGAACGCTTCCTGCCAGGTCTTGGTAACGTGATGTACGTACCGGGTACCAGAGGCGGCATCACTGGCGGTTCTCCGGCGACTATTACCTCGTACAAAACAGATGGAACGACTGTAAGAGGTACGTATACCTACACAACAGGTGGTGTTACCAGCGACCTGAACTGGGAAGAGGCTACCAGAACCGCTCCTATTAGTGGCAGCCATAATCCAAGTGTAGCCGGCTGCTATACCCTGGCAGCGGATCAGACTACACCAGCTGCTGCCGGCAATGGCGAAGGTGGTGTCGCCGGGCTCCCTGCCTCGGCAGGCCTCAAAGCCCCGGATGGTACGACGTTGTTGTACGGTAACTGGGGCGGTTGTGCAGATCATGCCCAACCACAAGGGGCTTCGATACGCGCAACAACGCAGAAGACTTCTGTCCGTCCTGTAAACTACTAAACATTGTTTTTTCATCGTGGAGAGGGGGTAACCCCTCTCCACTGCCTCATCTGCTCTTGAGCCGGCGTGTAAACGCCGGTTTTTTAGGGCGCTGCGCATGCGCACGTACTTGCTGAGTTGGGGGTCCTGTCACACCCGCCGGAGGTAGTGTGTCATGGCCGCGCCTGAGGCGAAGGTCAAAAGCGTTGCGCGATGGGGAATATGAGAGTAGCAATCTGCGCGATATTGCAGTTGACGCCTGTAAGGCGGTATTGATAACATGACGAAAAAACATGGGAAAAAATAATGAAAAATTTGTTTGCAGTAACAACAGTATCAGTCGTGATACTGCTGGCCACACTACCGGGATGCGACCGTAAAAAAGACAAGTCAGGCCAGTGGCGGGCCGAGCAAAACAACAGTGATGTCGCTGTTCCATCCTCGGATGAAGCTGATGCCTCCGTCGCTAAGGACCGCGTACTGTTGCATTTGAAGGCTGGCGATTTCTCAAGCGTCTTTCGGGAGGCATCGCCTGGTTTCAGAGAAATTGGTAAGGAAGAGAATTTTATGGCGCTCTGGCAGCAACAACTACAGGATACCGGGGTGTTTAAGGAATTCAAGGAAATCAGCCATGCCGTCAGGCCGGAGGATAAGCATTTTGTGTTCATCTATCATATTCAGTATGAGAACGCCAAGAAGGAATTGCGGCTGGTCTTTGGCCGTTCAAAGAACGGAAAGATGGAGTTGACCGGCATCCACCAGACGGACATGCAGAATATGGATAAGTAGCGGTATGGAATGGATAGATAAAACATTTATGAACAAAATCATTCATGCTGTCCTGCTGCTTGCTGTTTTACCCACGATGGTTTATGCCGGAGAGGGGACGATCCGGGAAACCGATAAACAAATCGTCATCGAGTACTCGGGAGAAAATGATAAGGACGTAATAGATGCAAAGATAGTGAGGGCCCAGGAGGAGAAAAAACAAGAAAAAAAGGATGAGATGATAAGAATACTTGCGGAAAATGAAGCTCTACTGAGAGAAAAGAGACTGGAAAGGGATGCAGCAAAGAATGCAGATAAGTAGCATGCGGGTGCAGCAGAGCAGGATGTGAGGATCTTTTGAATGCCTCCTGGAAGATGATTTTCTCATGTCATGACAATTTGCACACTAATGACTAACGATTACGTTTGCTGACTAAACTAAGAAATAAAGGGGCTGTGGATGAAAATCTTTGTTCTTGCAGGAGTTATGGGCACTGTAGTGCTGACCGGGTCAATTGCTTGTCAGGCCGAAAAATGGGACAAAAATGATTTTACCAATAAGTCCATTGAATCGGGTTACTATGACGCGGGCAGCATTAAAGTGAAGGATAAGGCAATAAGTTGGACAGAAAAAAACATCCTTACGGACTATGGTGTAATAAACGTTAAAAGGGGCCTTGCAAAATATCAGGCATGCAAGCAAAACATTGAAAAAAAGGGTGACCCCATACAATTTCAGAATGATTTTCAGATTGAGAATGGAAAAATAAAACAAATCGCAAAAAGATATTATAACAAAGCCAATGAAATACTGTGTACAGATAAAGACGCCGGAAAAGATTTTAATTCCTCTTGGACCAAGATTCAACGAAACTCTCAAGCCGAAAAAGAATACTATGATCTTATCACTAAGTACAAAATAATTGTCCCAAAATAAAAATTATATTTCTTCAGTATGTAACCTTGAAACTGGTCTTCCCAGATAACCTCAATGTAAAGAGGTTGTAGGGACAAAGTTTCTTTTGTTACGGCTTTAAACGTGATATTTTAAGTCTTAAAAAAGATTTGAATGCCTGCTCGCATATAGCGACCTCGAAAACGAGGGATTGGCGAACAGGGCGTACGGGCAAGACTTGAAGTTTGATTACAAAAAAGGAAACAGATTCCCTCATGAAAACTGATTCATGGCTCTTCAGATATGTCTTTGTCTCTCCTTGGCCACTTCTCATTTTTTTTGTAATCCCTGTTCTCGTCATCCTGAGCCTAAGGTACAACGTTCAGTTCCCGCTGGTGAGGTCCGCGGAGCCGCTTCTCGTCAACAATATTTGTTTCCTTTGCATCATCGCTTGCCGTTTTATTCACCGTGTGTCCAGAATTGGGAAACCTGTCAGGTATGGCGCCGGTTTTTCCCGAGCGCGAAAAGGCGCCACCCTCTCCCTGCCTCTTATGGAGGCGCGCGGAATATTGGAGCAGGCAGGGTATTTTTTTGACGCCGGCGGGAGCTACGGCGAAAAACGGGACTACGGTTACCTTGGGGCTACTCTTCTCTACGGAGGGTTGCTCATCCTGCTTACTGTCGGCACGTGGGACAACCTGCGGCAGTTCAGCGGCACGCTGCTGGACGGTTTAGGGCCGGCAACCAAGCTGAACCGCGGCGAGACATACCTCGCCATCAACAAAGGATTCCTGTCGGACAGACTCGACTCTCTGCCTCAGATGAAGATTCTCAAGCAATTCCTGCCGGACAGCGTGTACCCCAAGGGGGCTACGGAACTTGCTTTTCTTTCTGCAGACGGCAAGGCACAGAGCAATATTATCCAACCGGGTGATCGGATCAGGTACGGTGCCTATGACATCTCCATGACGAGGCTCATCTTCGAGCCAGTGCTCAAGGTTACAAACAGAGCTTTAATGCCATTATTTCATAGTCCGATCAAACTCCACCCGCTGGTGCGGAAGGAGGGTGAGTTCTCTTTTTACGCTCCATTTAGCTATGCCAATCTGGATGGGGATGTCTATTACCAGCCCGAAAGAAATCTTCTGAAGGTGATGATACGGCAAAATAACATGCTGATCTTGAATTCGGAAATGGTGTTTCAGGTTGATCAGCAGGTGACCCAGGGTGACCTTATCCTCTCCTGCGAGAAGTTGGGGCAGTGGAGTGAAATTCAAGTTGTCCGCAGGAGGCATATGACCATGTTGATGTTCGGTGCTGTTATTGTGATCATTGGTGGTCTTATGAGGATTGCCATCGGATCTGAACGGGTCTGGCTGGAGGAGACAGTCGGAGGGTGCCGGATCAGGGCTGTCGGTAGTAAAGCGAAGAGGTTGTTGCAGGTTAATATGTAAGGTTTCCTCACGAGATATCTTTGACTGTCATCTCATTACTTGACTGATCGGCATTATAAAAAGGTACAAAACATGGCATTTTGGGAAATGATTTTTTACTGGGTGGCTCTTGTTATCTACTCCCTGGCGTGTGGGGGCTTTCTCTACTCCTTCATTTTTAAGAATCCGCGCTTCATGCCGAAAATGACAGTACTTTTCGCCATAGGCTGTGTGGCTCATACAATTGCTATTGTTGCCCGTTTCAACGCCACGGGTCATCTCCCGTGGTCGGGACATTACGAGTATGCCTTGATGGGGGGATGGTTCATCGTATGCGCTACTCTCTGGGTTGGCTGGCGCAACAGGGAACTTCAGGCGCTTGCCATTGCCACGCTACCAGTCGTAATAATCATGCTGGGATACGGCTATATGCAAAATCCCGGCCTCACGCCGAAAGCTGCGAGCCTGAAAACAATCTGGCTCTATATCCATGTCTACTTTGCCTGGCTTGCCTTTGGTGCCTATACTCTCGCTATGGCGGCTGGGGTGCTCTACCTGATGAAGTCGAAGAATTCCTTACGCCCGGTGCCGAACGAGGTTTACGAGCGTTTTCCTTCCCTGGAATTGCTGGACGAACTCATCTTCCGTTACCTCGTATTCGGCTTTATCACCGATACCATCATGATGGCCGCCGGCTCCCTCTGGGCAAAGGACCTTTGGGGTGGGTACTGGAACTGGGACCCTGTAGAAACATGGTCGCTTATTTCGTGGGTCACGTATGGCCTTCTGATACATCTGCGCGTCACCTTCGGCTGGCACGAAAAGCGGTTGGCTTGGTTAGCAATTGCGGCTTTAAGCACGGTAATAATTTCATTTTTTGGCATCAACTTGGTGGTGGATACCAGTTTGCACGTGTTTCAGGTGAGGTAGGAAAGACAGGCTGAAGAAGGGGATTAGGCTGAATTTTTCCTTCGGCCATCAGCGGCATTAAAGCATATGATGAAAAAAATCATAAAATCGTTCAGTTCACCACGCTTCACAATAGCTCTCATCTGCCTCTTGGGCGGAATATTCGCTATCGGTCTCTGGGTCCCCCAGAAAGACCTGCTGCGGGATATCTACTTCGAATGGAGGAAGAATTCCCCCGGGCTGGTTTCTTTTCTGGATTTCTTCCAGTTGACGAGTATTTATACCTCCTGGGTCACGCTGACACTCTGGATCTGTTTTTTTGTCAATCTCTCCCTTGTGTTGTGGCAGCGCATTCCAATGGTTAAGAAGCGGATCGAGCTTTCGGAAACACGCATCGCGCCACCGGAAACAGCCCCCGGCTACCCCTTCCATGCAACCTATCCGCTGCCGGCGGGGATGGACGGGGCGACCGTACTTAGGCTCTTGGCCGGCCGAGGCTATGCCTTGATCGGCAATGCATCGGCTTTTTACGGTGTGAAGAACCGTTATTCGCCCTTGGCTTTCGCCCTATTCCACATCAGCTTTTACCTGATAATGCTGGGGGGACTTGTCAGCTTCTATACCCGGTTCACCGGCTACGTTGATCTGGCCCAAGGTGAGCAGTTCAACGGAGAGCTGGTACAGTACAACCAATATCCCCGGCTGCCGAAGATCGGCTCTCTCCCCGAGGCCTCTTTCACTATCAAAAGCATTATGCCACATGTTGACCACAATACCCCCACCGGCATCGATGTGGTACTGGTGGACAAGGGGGGCAATGAACATTCGGTTGATATTAACCGGCCGTACACAACCGGCCCTTCCTCGTTTGTCTTCAACCACCTTGGCGTCGCGCCGCTCTTTGTGCTTAAGGATGCTACCGGCAAGGAGATCGGCGGTTCCTATTTCAAGCTCGATGTGGTGAAAGGGAAGGAAGATACCTTCAGACTGAGGGGCATCGTTTTCAGAGCGCGTTACTATCCCGATTACACGGTACAGGACGGCAAGCCGACAACGAAATCAATGGAGTTCAACAATCCGGTATTTGTAGTCGTCGCGGAACGGGACAGGAAAAAGATCGCGGAAAGTACCATCACAAAAAACGGAAGCATGGAGGTGGCGGGCTACCAACTTGAGATGCGGGACATGCCGTTCTGGGTGCGTTTCTACGTCGACAAGCAGCGGGGCCTCCCTATCATCTATGCCGGTTACTTCATTGCGTCAATCGCGCTCATTTGGCGGCTAATCTTCTTCCGGCGCGAGATCGTGGGTGCCGTGCGTGAGCAGGAAGGTTCATTATTCCTTATCGTGGCGGGACGTTCCGAGTATTACAAAAACCTTGCCGTGGAGGAGTTTACGAAGACGTTTCGAGAGGTAGTCGGGAAGAGGGCAGATGGATGATACTACTATTACGGAGATCATGATGAAACGTATTGGGCTTCTCGTCATTACATTGTTTGTATGCTGCACCGCGTGCCATCGTGTGGAGAAGGTCCAGGCCTTGGATAATTCTTACCGGCTTCTGGTTAATTTTGACGGTAAGTACGGGTATTGCGACAAGATGGGAGTTACCGTCATCCCGCCGCAGTTCAATTCCGCATCCATCTTTTCCGAAGGGCTTGCTCCAGTGCATATCAATGGCAAGGAAGGGTATATTGATGTCAACGGTACGGTAGTTATTCCGCCAAGCTTTGAAAAGGTGTCCATTTTCCTGAATGGAAGAGCGGCTGTGCAGAAAGGTGCCACATACGCATTTATCGGCCAATCAGGCAAGCAGGTTACCGGTTTCGACTTCGTGTCCACGTTTAGTTTTACAGAAGGGCTTGCTGCGGTTGTGGTGGCTAAGGGGAGCGGGACAAAAGCCGGTTATATCGATGCCAACGGCTCATTCGTCATAAAACCGGAGTTTGATGATGCCTCACAATTCTCCGAAGGATTGGCAGCTGTCAAAGTCGGAAAACAGCATGGGTATATCGACAAAAGGGGCAAAATGGTTATTCAGCCGCAGTTTTATGAGGCTGCTATGTTCCACGACGGACTCGCCATGGTCAAGATCAACGGAAAATTCGGTCTGGTCGGATACGTAGATCACACGGGTAAAATGGTCGTACCCCCCCAGTACGGAGAAGGGACCAGTTTCAATGACGGGGTGGCAGCGGTGAGTAAAGGGGATACCTGGCAGTTGATCGATCTCACCGGAAAACCGATTATCGACAAACAATTCCCCGCACCTACCATCTATTCCGAAGGATTGGCGCCGATCATGGTTGACGGTAAAGTCGGCTATATGGACAAGGCCGGAAAGATGTTGATCAAGCCTCAATTCGACGGCGGTTCAATCTTTGTGAATGGCTTGGCACCAGTAAAGGTGGGCAAAAGATGCGGTTACATCAACAAGGACGGAAAAATGGTAATAGAAGCCCGTTTTTTGTGGGATCAGCGGATCATAGACCAGTACACGCACTACTATACTCACTTCAAGACGCCATTATCGAAGGATACGTCTAAGTAGTTCATTGCCGAAATCTGTACACAAGAGCTTCAAAACTATTACCTGAGTAGAACTAATCTCCGGCTAGCCTCAGCCAAGCCTCGGGACGCTTGTCTGTCTGGGCAGTTGCTGCAACCAGCCGGGAAAACATCCTAGCCAGGTCGTAACGGCGATTGAAACGATATTGATATTCGCCCAGGTACCGGTGAGCATACTTCTCGAAGCCGAATGCATGGTAGGTCCCATTGATGGCTGTCTTCAAGTTGCCAAGGATCGTATTGACCCAGGTGAAGCATGCCATGCTGGTGCTCTTTCTCTTGGGCCCTACGATCTCCCGCTGTAGATCGCAACCGGCGTTGGCAACGGACCTGAAGCAACCCAGGCCGTCCGAGACCACCAGGGTTGCCGGAACCAGCGAACGATGCGCCCAGGTTGTTACTTCTTCATTGGAAAACGACTTGACCTTTGAAAACACGGCATATTGGGGATGTCCTTGCTTATTGGTCTGGACCGCGGCTATGAACGGCACCTTTTTACGGTTTAGAATAAACCGGGAGTTTATGGTGTTCCTCAAAAAACAGCGCATGTGCTCAGTGGCACCCCCAGCACTGTAATCCAGAGCAACAATTCCAGAATTGTATATGTTGAAGAAAACGTATAATCTGGCGATGCGAAAGGAATTTTTCAGCGCACTACAGAGAATGGCAATATTCATGACCTTATGAACAGCATGTCCGACAATCGAAAGCGTGACATATGAGACTATTATTGGTTGAAGATGATCCCATGTTGGGAGATTCAGTGCAGCGTGTACTTCAGCAGGAGGCGTTTGCCGTAGATTGGGCACGGGACGGCGAGGAGGCAGAGCTGGCACTCAATACCTTCCCTTATGATTGTGTGCTGCTCGACTTGGGATTACCGGGGAAAAATGGTCTCGATATATTGCATGACCTACGAAAAAGAAAGTTTCCCATGCCGGTTATCATTCTGACCGCTTGTGACGCGGTTAGCGACCGGATTGCGGGACTGGACAGCGGCGCTGATGACTACCTGGTCAAGCCGTTTGACCCGGATGAACTGACGGCCCGTATCCGGGCGCTCCTGCGACGCCGGGATGGCAGAGTCGAGCCGTTAATCACGTTTGGTCCATTAACACTAAATCCAGCCACCCACGAAATCTACTGCCATGAAAGACAGATCAGGCTCTCTCTACGCGAGTTTTCTCTTATTTCTGTTCTATTGGAACGCCCCGGGGCCACCGTTTCACGGGAACAACTCGAAGAGCGATTATACGGTTGGAACGAAGAGGTTGAGAGTAACACCATCGAGGTTCATATCCACAATTTAAGGAAAAAACTAGGTCACAACTTGATTCGTACCGTCCGAGGAGTTGGTTATATGATGAGCGAGCAACCATGAATTCCATCAGCCAACGACTCCTTGCGCTTCTCCTTGGAGCGCTTACCGTGGCTGCTTTGCTGGCTGGCATCAGCACATATCTAAAGGCTCGTGTGGAGGTAAATGAACTTTTTGACTACCAACTTCTTCAGATGGCCCTTTCTCTTCGGGATCAGAACAGTTTCGAACAGCGCCCCACGGCAGCTTCAGACTATGAAAAGGAAGATGACGTCACCATTCAGGTCTGGGATTCGGCAGGTACTCTTATCTATGTATCGCTCCATGATACTCCTCTACCCCTTGCCTCCCATGCAGGTCTGCAAACCGTTATCTTTCAGAAGGCGGAGTGGCGGGTTTTTCTCCTTGCAGATCGGGGGCGAAGGATTCAGGTGTCTCAACCGTTGAAGCCACGCCGGGAAATGAGTTTTGTTTTTGCCCTGCACACTATTCTGCCGCTCTTTATTATCTTTCCTGCGCTTGCTCTGACGATCTGGTTTGCTGTCCGCTACACCCTCAAACCGCTCACCAAGGTCGCCGATGGTGTGACGCGGCTCTCGCCGGCCTCCCTGGAACCGCTCCCGGAACATAACCTGCCGGCAGAGATCCTCCCACTGGTGCAGAGACTCAATTCCTTGTTCGATCAACTGAGCCGCGCCTTCGATATCCAGAAACGCTTTGTTGCCGATGCCGCCCACGAACTCCGCACACCTTTGACGGCTGTAAAGCTCCAGATGCGTATTTTGGAGCGCAGCGTCAGCGATAATGAGCGGATTGAGGCACTCGAACGCCTTAGCTTGGGTGTAGATCGTGCCGCCCGCTTGGCTGGTCAGCTTCTCGCGCTTGCGCGTGTTGAGCCGGAAGCACCGCCTGTACCGTTGGAAGAGGTTTCGCTCAACCGCTTGGTCGGCGAGATTATAGTGGAGCAGGCCCGGATTGCCGCAGATAAGGGAATCAAGCTCGGGACCAGCAGCGATGTGCCGGTCTCGGTTACCGGAGAACCGGATGCACTCAGGGCAATGATTAGCAACCTGATTGATAATGCCTTACGTTATACGTTGCCCGGCGGAACGGTTGCAGTGGCTGTGCGCCAAAACGAACTGGCTGCCGTCATCGAAGTTGCCGATACCGGCCCCGGCATCCCGCCAGACGAGAGGGAGCGTGTTTTTGATCGCTTTTATCGAATGCAGGGTTTGGACTGTGCCGGATGCGGTCTTGGCCTGGCAATTGTCAAATCCGCTGTAAAGAGGCATGGCGGAACCATCATGCTTAGCGAGGCCGCTGAAGGATTAGGACTTAGGGTGGTCATAGAGATTCCGCACCCCCCGTTCAATGCGTGACACGGTTAAGAACAATGTACTCCAACGCACACAGCCTATTATCCCGGCTGTTTACAACAGACTGCCTCAACATAATCCTCCTCCCATTCTCATAAATGCATAATCCCTTAATATTCCGTTAAGGTGTTCTCTTTATCATTCGCATAAAACTGATCTACCCATGATAAGGATACTTCATGGGTAAACTACCACAAAAGGAGAACGGCTATGGTAACGAACGGAATCTCAGGCGCAATGTCAACACCTTCTGTAACAACAACACCGGCTGATTTAACGCCTGCCAAACCCGAGGCTGCCAATACGACGCCTGCTGCCTCAAAAACTGAATCACTTGAACCGAAACACGATAGCGTGGAACTTACTAAAACTGCTCTCGCCAAGTCCTTGAAGCTATCGGGACAAACCGTCTCGCAGATTGCACTGACAATGGGGCTAGACGTTAAAACCGTCAACAGCTACCTGGGTGTTTCAACTAAAGCAGCAACTAGCACGCCGCTTCCGCCAACTGCCATAGCCCCGCAAGCAGCAAAAGTGGCAGCGTCGGGTACTGCAATTCCGACAACAACAGAAACATCTAAAGGTTAAAAACAAAACCATACCATTCAAACCATCCGTCCCAAACATCCACAACCGCCTATCGGGAGTATAAGAAATCCAAAATGGTGGGCGAAAAAGTTCTGCTGAGCGTTACGCTCGGGGGTGCATACACAAACAGAGGTGGTCCCCGAAAATCGGACAGCGTGTTAAGGTGGATAGCCTTACCCTGCTGAGGAGGACTACCCATGAAGAGCCGTCGTCGTTTTACTGCTGAATTCAAAGCCAAGGTTGCCCTTGAGGCGATCCGCGGCGAACAGACCATCAATGATCTGGCTGCCCGTTACGAATTGCACCCCAACATGATAACCAACTGGAAGCGCCAGGCCATCGAGAACATGGCCACAGTATTTTCCGGCGGAACCGAACGCAGCAACAAAGTCGGTGAAGATCAGATCAAGGATCTTCATGCCAAGATCGGGCAGCTCACCGTGGAACGGGATTTTTTGGCCAAAGCCTTCGGTCGCTGTCGCTGAGTGTCGTCCGAAGGAAAGCCCTGGTTGAATCTGACCATGCCCGACTCAGTATTGCCCGGCAGTGCGAACTGCTCTCGATCCGGCGCTCCGCCTACTACTACCAGCCGGTGGGCGAAAGCCCGCAGAATCTGGAATTGATGCGGCTGATCGACGAACAGCATCTCGAAACGCCGTGGTATGGCGCTCGGCAGATGACCCGGCACCTGCGAAGGCTCGGGCACGAGGTCAATCGCAAGCGCATCGGCCGCCTGATGCAGGCGATGGGGTTGTCGGCGATCTACCAGAAGCCGAACACCTCCAAGCCGCATCCGCTGCACAAGGTTTATCCATACCTGCTGCGGGGATTGACCATCGACCACCCCAACCAGGTCTGGTGCGCCGATATCAGCTATATTCCGCTCAAGCGCGGTTTTTTCTACTTGGTGGCGATCATGGATTGGGCCAGCCGTAACGTCCTGTCCTGGCGGCTTTCCAACACCATGGATGCCGATTTCTGCGTGGCCGCGCTCGAAGAAGCCATGGCTCGCTTTGGCACACCGGAGATCTTCAACACCGACCAGGGGAGCCAGTTCACCAGCGACGCATTCACCCACGTCCTCAAAGAGGCTGGCGTGCGCATCTCCATGGACGGCAAGGGGCGCTGGCGGGACAAAACATCATGATCGAACGGCTGTGGCGCTCTCTGAAGTACGAGTGCATCTACCTGCACGTCTTCGAGACCGGCAGCGAGGTTCGCCAGGGCTTGAGACGCTGGTTCGAGTTCTACAACACGCGGCGCCCGCACTCCAGACTGGACGACCGGACACCACATGAGGCATACTGGCAAAAACCCCGGCCTGGCTACGCCGGCCGGACTCTCGCACTGGCGGCATGACTACAACCGGCAATCCACCTTATTTCCGCCGCCAAC
>Ga0207857_1000336_pt1 | contig 13573 bp, 3 predicted proteins | sample LuqExpMetageno22_FD_187780 | JGI IMG/M metagenome (GOLD analysis project Ga0207857, IMG submission 187780) | Tropical forest soil microbial communities from Luquillo Experimental Forest, Puerto Rico - Sample 22 (SPAdes) | ecosystem: Environmental > Terrestrial > Soil > Tropical forest ... | reverse complement strand
TGCGAGCGTTTCGCCAGACCGCGTGTCCTGTAACCGCAAATCGAGACGGATCCGGCGGCCAGCGTCACTTCCAACCAGTCCATACGCGCCGACGACCACATAGTCCGTGCTCAATCTTCTGCCGATTTTTCCAAGACTGTCCCGGTTGAGCGAATCGGCTGAGCTCAGAGAGAGTTCTTTTTCGGCTCTCGCAACGTTCTCCAATGAGATGGTTCGAAGCTGGTCCCCGGAAGACAGATCGGTTGCGAGCCAGTCGGCGATGGCAGTGGCAAGCCACGCCTCGTCCTCGCGGCCGGAGAGGTTGCGAAATTCCAGCACGGCGATGGACCGGCGCGGTAGTGCTGTTCGCGGAGTCTCGCGGGATGTGCGCAGATGCCATAACGCAGAACTCATCAGCACCAGCAAGAGCGTTGCCGTCACAATCAATGCGCCCCAGACGGCCAGCGGAAGCTGTTTCCATCGGCTGATGGTTGTGGCGCTCTGAAAGGCTGGCTCCTCCTGAGGCAAAGCGGGCTCGGTATGCTCGCCGGAAGATGAGGGCAAAGGCTGATCCGAATCTGCGGAGGTGGCTGCGGAGGGAACCACACTTTCCGGCAAAGTGGACTCTGCCGGTTCGGGTGCCACATACGTGACGGGCGCAATGAAGCGATATCCCTTGCGATGCAGCGTCACAATGAACCGGGGATTCTCCGCGTTATCGCCCAGCGCATGACGAAGCTTGTTCATTGCCTTATTCAGATTGCGGTCGAAATCGACAACCGTTTCGGCCGGCCACAGTTCACGCCGCAGGAAGTCCCGGTCAACCACCTCGTTTGCGTGGTCGAGCAGGATTAAAAGGATCTGAAAGGGCTGTTTCTGCAGGTGTACAAGCACACCATTCCTGCGCAGCTCGGAGAGACGTTGGTCAACCTCGAAGATGCCGAAGCGCAGCACAGGAGAGAGCTTGGCGGTCTTTTCCATTATGGCGGACTCAGTTCACGATTCCTGGATCTGTGACCGCTCCACGAAGGGATACGCGCCCAGATTCGTCCGTTTGCCTAGCGAGATGATTCCGTCAGGAACGCCGCCCACATCATGGATTGATGCGTTCCGGAGGGGGCGATTTCCTGATAAAAAAGGTTCCACATCAAGATAAGTCAAACGACATTTTCCGTCAATGCCTTTCCTTGCAATGGGTTGGGCGGGAATCTTTTCACGACCTTTCGGGGTCTTGACACTCGATTTCGCAGAGAACATTGTCGAACAGCGATCTCAAGCCCCTCTCTAGAGGTTGTGAACCATGTTCTCAATTCTCAGCAGTGGAACGGCAACTATGAACGATACAAAGAAGAGATTTTCCGCGGTAGGTCTGAAACCGGGCGAACTCGCGCAGCACAGAATCAGGCAGAACAATGCGTGGTCTCGCTCGAGGGAAGGCCGGTAGGACGCGGGCGCGTCTCTTTTTTGTGGCACGAAAGATAACGTTATCGGCAACGCTAGCACCGGTGCGAAGCACAAGAGTGGACAAGATAGTCTGCTCTTCTCCATCAACCGACCGAATTCTTTGGAGGTAATATGAATATCCGTAACGGACGGCAAGCACTCTGCCCATTACGTTCAGGGCGATCTCTATCACCGATCAGGTTTGCGTGCGCAAGCTTCTCGTGGTCCATGTTCCGGACCTGCCTGCTATTTCTCGGCCTTCTAGCTGCAGTGCATGTGCTCTCCGCACAGCAATTCGAGGGCGCAATTGTTGGCGTGGTCAAGGACTCAAGTGGTGCCGTTGTCCGGCAAGCGAGCGTAACCGCCACCAACCTGAAGACATCGATTGCCTTCAGTACGAAAACCAATGAGGTGGGTGAGTACCGCATCCTTCTATTGCCGATTGGCACCTACACGCTTCAGATAAATGCTGCTGGATTCAACAACGCCTCGATGACGGTGGACGTGCACGGCGGCGATCGTCTTCAAATCAACCCGATTATCTCTGTCGGCAAAGCCACCGAGACGGTGACCGTGACATCCAACGGTATCCAACTGCAAACGACAGATGCAGACAGCGCCTCAACAATCGATACAGCGACTCTGCATAACATGCCTACCTTTTCACAGAACCCGATCAACCTGGTTCTGTTTGCCGCTGGCGCAGCGATCAATACCAACTATTCAAATACCACAGCGCTGCGCCCTTTTGATAACGGCGGCATGGATTCGTTCAGCTTCAATGGCAGTGTGAACTTTACAAGCGACACAACCTTGGATGGGCTGACGGACACGGGCAGTGAACAAGCCACAAATACTCAAATTTCAAACGTAAACATCGTGCCTTCGCCGGAGATGCTGGAAGAAACGCGCATTCAAACATCGGTTTACGATGCGCAATATGGACGGTCGGGCGGCGGCTTTGTCTCAATGAACTTGAAGAATGGCGGCAATCAGTTTCACGGCATCGTGCGTGAATATCTGCGGAATTCCGCTCTGAATGCCAACGATTACGCAGATAACCATCAAAACAGGGGAAAGGCTCTGCTGCATTGGAGTCAACCCGGCATTGTGGTGACAGGGCCTGTTATCAGAAATAAAGTATTCTTTATGTTTGGTTGGGAAGACGTAAGAAGTTCGACGCCCAATCCGACCTACACAACGGTTCCCACCGCGCTCGAGCGGACAGGTGACTTTTCCCAAAGCCATACTGGCAGCACGGCGCAGTTGATCTATGATCCGCTTACCACGGTTGCCACTTCGAGCGGAAGCTATTCGCGCACGGCCTTTTCCAATAGCGCGATTCCTTCGGGACGCATCAATCCTGTGGCGGCAAAAATCATGGCGCTCATTCCGTCACCGAATGTAAGCGGTGCGACCAACTCAAATAATTACTTCTCCGGACCGAATCCTGACCAGGATAAATACGACGAATACGTGTATCGCATCGATCAAAATATAGGTGCGAACCATCATCTTGGCTACACCTATATTCGCAGCAATCGGCATGAAGTGCGTGGAGCGTATGGATGGCCGAGAACGATTACGCCGGACTACAATCACTACCGCTCGAACTACGGTGCGCACATCAACTGGAACTGGAACCTCACGCCTAATTTCGTTTCAACGTTTGGAGTGGGATGGAATGAGCATGGCTTCTCGCAGGAACGGATGGTGAACTCGTTTGATCTTTCCACTGTTGGCCTGGGATCTGCCTATGCCAATTCGGTAGCTTCAACACTGTTCCCCAATATGAGCCTCAATTCCTACACCACGTTCGGCAATGGCGGACTTGGTACGGGACACTACAATATCAACGATACGTATGACCTGAGGGAAACGCTCTTTTGGACGCATGGTCATAACACGATCAGCTTCGGTGGTGAGATTCGGCCCATGCGCGACCGTTACAAGTGGCAGTTGGGATCCTCCTCGTTCTCGTTTTCGAAGTCCTATTCCCAGGCCAATCCTCTGCAAAGCGATACCACGTCCGGCAATTCCTATGCGGATTTCCTGATGGGATATCCGGACAGCGGATCGGTTTCCTCCAACCCGGAATTGAATTTCAAGAATAATTACTGGGCGGTCTTCGTTCAGGATATGTGGCGCGTTTCTGACCGCTTGAATATTACCCTCGGGCTGCGTTGGGATACTGAAAGCCCGATGACTGACTCCTATCAAAACGTCGGGTTCAACGAGGACGCATACTACTATTTTGCGAACACCAGGTTGCAGGGCACAGTGCTCTTCGACAACAACTCTGGCCGTCACGCGGCGTATAACTGGGACCTGAATAACTTTGGTCCGCGTGCAGGCTTTGCCTACACCCTGAACAAGTCGATTGTGTTGCGTGGTGGCGCAGGCGTGCTGTATGCGCCAACCTTCGACAAGCCGAGCAGCAATGGCTTTTCTGCTTCCACCTCCATGGTGGCAAGCAACGACAGTGGCCTGACGCCGAACACGGCTACAACCTTGTCGAATCCCTATTCGGGGAGCTTCAATACAGCGGCTGGATCGAATACGAATCTCAACGGTCAGGGCGGCTGGTGGTATTGGGACAAGAATACGCGCCAGATTCCCCGGTTGGTTCAGGCCTCTGTCGGCTTCGAGTGGCAGGTGCCGCATATTTCCCAGGCCGTGCTGGATGTGCATTACGCCGGGCAGTGGACGGACTTCCTGCCCAACGAAAGGAGTCAGAATTACTCCACCACGGAGCAGCTTGCGCAATACGGCAGCAAACTCGCAACTACGGTTACGAATCCTCTGTATGGATATGTTCCGGGCACGAGCCTCAATACGGCGACCATCAGCTTGCAGCAGTCGTTGTACAAGTACCCGCAGTACACCCAAGTGTATAAGTACTTTTCCAACGGAGTCAGCCACTACCACGGTTTGCAGGTTCACTTCGACAAGCGGATGTCGAATGGCCTTTACGTGCTGGCGAGCTATACCTGGTCGAAACTGATCAACACAGAATTCCTCAATGATCAGGATACTCAGTTGACCAATTTCATGAATGCGTACAACGCTCCACATAAGCTCATGATCGCAACAGGGTATAAGCTCCCATTCTTTGCGCACAGCTCGAACGTCCTTCTCAAGGGAGGGCTCAGCGGCTGGACGACGGATCTTACACTCGGCGTGCAGACCGGCTATCTCTACGGCGCGCCCTCAGGCGTTCAATCCACGGGTATCGATCCGCATATCAAGAACCCAACGCCTAGCCACTTCTTCAACACCTGTACCATCACGACATCGGGAGCATATGTAAATTGTTCCCAAGAGTCGACACCTGCCTGGTACATTACGCCGGCCTACACATTGAACCGTTTGAACCCCTATTTTGGCGGGTTCCGGATCTCGGATCCTCCCAATCTCAACTTCGCAATTGCGAAGGAATTCAAGATGTCTCATGGGATGGGTTTCAGTTTGCGGGGAGAATCCTTCAACCTGACGAATTCGGAAAAATTCATGCCGCCCGATACAACCGCGACGGATTCCACCTTCGGCGCGCGCACTTCGTACTCACAATACAATTTGCCGCGTAATATTCAGGTGACTGCACGCATCAGCTTCTAGAGAAGCCAGGGTGTTCCGCTGCATGACTCCATGCAGCGGAACACCTTTTGCTTTGAGGGAGTAGAGAGGGTCTAGGGATACCCTCTCAATCGATACAGAACATGCATCGTACGGAATGAACTCTGTCGACGAGTTCTGGGTTAGCAACTGCCCACTTGGGCGATGTGAGGATCGAACTCAACTGTTGTCATGCTCGAATGACGCGAGATGTGGCACTCATCATGGGCTATAGCTCAAGAGGGGATTCATGGGATGCGGATCAGCTTATCCAAATGTTTTGCTTTTGTACTCGCTGTGTTCTGCATGCTGATTGCAAGCGTGCACATGTTAGGGCAGGGGAAAGTTACTCATTTGCGATGTGATTCTCTGGTGACGCCGCTGGGCGACGATCACGCGCAACCGATGCTGTCATGGATGCTTGAAGACGCGCGGCATGAAGCTTCCCAATCCGCGTACAGGATTCAAGTCGCTGATAGCAGACAGATGCTTGCGCACGGAAGAGCGAATGTGTGGGATAGTGGACGTGTTCGCTCCAACCGCTCGACCGGCGTTGCATATGAAGGCCCAAAGCTTGAGCCGGCGAAGCGTTACTTCTGGCGCGTTGAAGTCTGGGGCAAGGAGGGCAAGACCTATCCACCAAGTGACATGAGTTGGTGGGAAACCGGCTTGATGGATACCGCGCACTGGCAGGCGCAATGGATTGGTTATGAGGATGCGGAACATGCGGCGGTGCGCGCGGCAAATGCTGCGTGGGTATCGAACCCGCGCATTGCAGAGTATCACGGCAATGGGAATGCTCAGCATCAACTGCGCCTGGCATTTGATTTGGAAAAACCTGTTGCGTATGCAACCTTGTACGCGACGGGCGAGGATACAGCCGCTGCCTGGATCAACGGCCATCAAGTGCTCAGCCATGCACAGCAGGTTCCGTGGGGAAGGCTTCCTTGGAGAACCTACGAAGCTGCAGCGGCAACCGATTTATTGCAAGCAGGCAAAAACCTGCTTTCGATCAGCGTGTTGCTGTACGGGAACAAGAATCGCAGCCAGACGCCGATGAATGCAGTGCTTTACGTGAGGTTCAAGGACGGCACGGAGCAGATCTTCAAAACAGGGCAGGGTGAATGGAAATCGTCCCTGGACGCAGCAGGTCCGTGGTACATGCCGCAGTACGACGATTCAAAGTGGGCAGCACCTATTATCTGTTCTTCATCTCACGCTGCCTTTGATGGCGCGGAGAATTTAGGCATACCGTTGCAAACTCCGCCTGTGGCGTTGCTGCGCAAGCGCTTCGCGGTGAACAAAGCCGTGCGTTCTGCCAGACTGTACGCGACCGCGCTGGGTTTGTATCGAATCAGCGTGAATGGCGTGCGTGCAGGCGATCAGGAGCTATCTCCTGGATGGACCGATTACAGGCAGCGAGTAGCGTATCAGGCCTACGATGTAACCGAAGCCCTGCACGCTGGTGAGAATGCAATAGGGGCGTATCTGGCGCCTGGCTGGTATGCGACACCGCTGGAGTGGGTCGGACAAGGGAATAATTACGGTTCAACGCCGCCATCGCTCAAAGCACAACTGCGCATTGAGTACACGGATGGATCCATTCAATGGGTTTCGACGGATGAATCCTGGAGAGCGCAGGATTCTCCAATCCTCTCCGCTGAAATCTATAATGGTGAAACTTATGATGCCAGGCGCTCTCAGAAAGGCTGGGACTTGGCATCCTTTGGCGATGCTTCCTGGCACGCTGTAGCGGTTCTCCATCCTCACGAACCAGAGATCGTTTGGCAGTCGTATCCGCCGATACGCGCAATAGAGCAAGTTGCGCCGAAGGCTGTTACGCATCCAGCGCCAGGAATTTCAATTTATGACTTCGGACAGAATCTGGCCGGGGTGGCTCATCTGCGGACGGAGAGAGCAAAAGGCACTCAGATCAAGCTGCGTTATGGCGAGGAGTTGAACAGCGATGGCACGTTGTTTGTTGCCAACTTGCGCAATGCAAAAGCCACGGACAGCTTCACGTTCGCAGGCAATGGGCTCGAAGAGTATCAACCGTCCTTTACCTTTCATGGTTTTCGGTATCTTGAGGTTTCAGGGCTTTCAGAGCCGCTTCCGCTTTCTGATGTGAAGGTGGTGGTTCTGCATACCGATGCCACCGAAGATGTGAAGCTACACACCGGCAATTCCATGGTCAATCAACTCTGGAGCAATATTCTTTGGGGCCAACGCTCGAATTTTGTTGGTTTGCCCACGGACTGCCCGCAGCGCGATGAGCGGCTCGGATGGTCTGCGGATGCGCAAGTGTTCTGGAGAACCGCAAGCTACAACATGGATCTGCAGGCCTTCTCGCGCAAGTTTGCAACGGATTTGCGTGGCACCCAAGTGGGCACGGATATGTACGGTATTTATGCTCCGGGAACGGCAAAGCCGAATGTCGGATTTGGTCCAGGCTGGAGTGATGCGGGCGTTATCATTCCCTGGACCGCGTGGATGCAAACCGGCGATCTCACCATCCTTGAACAGAACTGGGATGCGATGCGGCGTTATGTGGACGCAATCCACGAGGCCAATCCTGACGGCGAATGGAAGAACAAGATTGGCATTCGATTTGGCGATTGGCTGTCACCTGAAGGAGACACGTCAGAAGAGCTTATCGCGACTGCATACTGGGCCTACGATGTTGCGCTGCTCCGGCAGATGGCGCATGCACTCGGGAAGTATGATGATGAACGTTCCTACGGTCAGCTCTTCGAGACGATTCGTGGCGCCTTTCAACGTGAATTTGTGCACCCTGGAGGGCTTGTTGGCCAACTGGAGAAAGGAAAATCTCCAGCGAAGATTCACGAGACCCAAACGGGGTATGTGCTTGCGTTGTATATGAATCTTCTTGCTGCTGAGGATCGTATGCCAGCGGCGAATCACTTGGTGGCTCGGATTGCTGCGAATGGCGGGAAACTCGGTACTGGATTTCTGGGAACTCCCTACCTGCTTGAGGTCTTGAGCGACACCGGGCATTCCGATGTGGCTTACCACCTGCTTCTTGAGCGTGCGTATCCGTCTTGGGGATACATGATCGATCACGGCGCTACGACGATGTGGGAACGCTGGAATGGAGACCAGATGCGTGCTGATCCGGGAATGAATTCCTATAATCACTATGCGTATGGCGCCGTTGCCGAGTGGATTTATCGCTATGCCGCAGGAGTAGACACTGTTGTAGACGACCCTGGTTTTCACACCATCGATCTGCATCCGAACTTCGACGCGCGGCTAGGCTCTCTCGACTTTTCCTATCAATCTCTGTACGGAGTCATTCGCTCAGCATGGTCTGTGATGCCGGAAAAGATCACATGGAACGTTACGATTCCACCCAACACGCAAGGTCGCGTGGTGCTGACCGTTGAGCAGCAGGCGCATTATCTCCTCAACGGCAAGCAGATCAAGGAATGCTCCTTGCAAAAGAAAATGGGCGAGGATGGGAGAGTCCAATATTTGCTTCCTGCCGGAAGCTACGACTTTCTGATTCAGACTCCAGCCTCGTAAACCATCGGATGCGCGTTGGCTTGTTCGCGCGGTATCGAACGCTGGAACCCCAGAGCGAGATGGGTGTATATGAGGAGAACACGCCGGTCTCGCTCTGAATACTGCGCGACGTACGTGACAGCGTGCCGCCGTTCAGATGCAGTTTGGCGCCGATTCGGTTTGTGACGTTGTCAAAAATTTCAGGAAACGTTGGCCGGAGGAATTGCCTTCGAGCAATTTACTTCTCACGCAATCGGCCCTAATTTTTCATGAGGTGCAGGGCGACTACAGTAGTCGAGAGAGGGGTATCGGCCATGCGGCTGGTGCGAAGCAGCAACTGGAAATGAGGGAAGCTGCTGTGCCCCGATTGCTTCAACAAGGATGCCATGCTGGGCTCATGCGTAATAAAGTCGCCACCCGCTTCGGTTGCCTGGGCATCGGTTCCTGCAATGATCAGCGCCTGCCCCTCGCCACTCAGGTTTGGAAGATAGGCAATGATGCAATAGCCGCCGCGGTGGTTGTTACCACCTGTGGTGGAATAGATGGAGGGCGCGCTGGCTTCAGGCTGATGATTGGTTACAGAGATGTCGGTGCCACCGGTTGGGGCTGGATCAAAGGTGAAGTCGAGTTTATCTTTGTAAAGGTCGACCCAGGCGTTCGAGCGATTGGAGCCAATCAGAATGGTGGAATCGTGCCGAATGGCGTTACCGCTTAGCTCGCGGCCTGAGTGCAGCTTGAGAGCCGGCGACCCGGGAACCAGATTCAGGATTGCCTGAGCCGTGCGGAAGTCTCCAATCGATCCGCTGTTTCGATTGAACAACAGGTGAAGAGCGTCGGCTGCACCGTGTTGGCCCCTCTGGTTGTAGGTCCCTTCAGCCATCTGCTGGTAGTGGAAGTTCAGGTAATCATTCAGGTCAGCTTTGTAGTGGGTCAGGTCTTGCGCCACGGAAAAGGAGGTATCGGCAAGGACGATATTGGTCGTGGTGCCAGGCGTCAAAAAATTGGACCAGAATGCCTGGAGGGTCGGCTTATTGCGCCAGGGGTTCAGTTGTTCTCTGGCTTCGTACAGGTTCCAGCCGAGAATTCCGATTGCCAGCAGAGCAATGGTCAACGCCAGAAGCGTAAGTCTGTGTCGGATGGAATGGTGGGGCGGAAGCGCCGAACTTTCTGTGAGGGACTCTGATTCCCGCGGGGACGCAAGAGGTACAGAGGGTGCACTGAGGTCCGGCTCCGTCTGAAGTTCCGGCTCGCTCGGAGGCAGGCAGCCGTTCCTTTCGGTAAAAACCGGTGCGTAGCTGCCTCGAGGCAGGGAAATCACGATCGGTTCAGAAGCGCCTTCGCTGGCAAAATAACTATCCAGCCTCTTGCGCAGTTCCGTGGCATTCACACGGACAATATTGTCCTGGCCTGTGTCATAAAAATCAGGCCGCCCGAAGACCGCGGCGCCGATCTGCTGCTCGTGAATGCTGGTGGCTCCATCCTGAATGGCTTTAGTGCCCACATAGCGGAGGAATTCACGCAGTCTGGCCGACCGCTCGAACAGGGGACTGGCAAGCACGCGCTCGAGCAACTCCATATGCTGCATCTTGCCAAGGTCCGTCAGGTTCAAATCGATCACAGACTTTTTCATTCTTACAGACAGCATAGCCGCGTTTGCGCACGTGTGCAAACAATCCCGGAGCGAGCCCAGAAAGCGTCTCCCAGGGGTTAGAAGATACTTTTAACGGTGAGAACTGTCTTGTTATCTTTAATAAAATCAATAATATGGTGCATCCATTTCTGGCCAGGGCAGGTTGTCCCTCTTCCGGCTCAGGAAAACGCTCCCCCTCCTCGCGCGGGTGCGGTAAGCTCCGGGAGGTTTTCAGGCGTCCGGGCGGATGTGCCTGGCCTTTTAGGCTTGTTCTCTCTCTATGTATAAAATAATCAATAATTTATAGGGATTTTTGAGCATACACACTGGACCAGGGAATAGAGATTGCCCGCTTTGCCGGATGCATCTGCATTCCTCTCGTTCCCATGCTCCTAGGCGTCTGGGGTGTCTCTGGGACAAAAATAGGCATCGGAAGGTTCTTTAACAGAGACTGGAGTATGTGCATAAGATGAATGCAATCAATGTCTCACGGTGAGGTTACCGTAAATTTGCTTGTCAGCCTTTGTATAGGGCTTGGATGATGGCCGTGCTTTGGATCATGGCTTTTGAGGTACTACTTCAGGAGCTGCGAGACGAAGCCTGCTAAACACGAAAGCCTCTTTGAGTAAACGGTTTCCTGAAATCAAGGAAGCATCATAGCCGACAAGCGGGGCGGGACACAGATTCAGGGTGTTCTGCAAACGATTGCGCAGACAGGAAAAGTTGACGTGCCGGAAGGGATCGATATCAAAGGCGCTCTCAAACGAGGAACTTCATCCACCGAGGCCACTGCAGCCAGAGGCCTCCAAGACACACTTCATCAAGGAAGGGCAGTATTTATGAACAGCTTGGCCAGTCAATGGAAAGGATATGGCGGATTCCGGCTTAGAATCCTCTTTGCCTTCGTCCTGGCACTGATCGTTCCGGTCAGTATGGCTTGGGCGCAAAGCGGCGCCGGCTCGATTCTGGGCACGGTGACCGACTCGACCGGGGCGGTTATTCCCGGCGCAAACGTGCATGTTGTGAATCAGGGAACATCGGCAGCGCACGACACGGTTACCAATTCCGTGGGCTACTATGTGGTTCCCGGACTCTTTGTGGGCAACTACCAGGTGACCATTACGGCTCCTGGTATGAAGCAGTACAAGGTCTCCATGCAACTGCTGGTGGCGCAGAACGCCATGGTGAACGCGGTGCTTTCCGCCGGTTCGGTTACTCAGCAGGTTAGCGTGATGGCCGATGCGGTGGATCTAACGACCACCGATAACGGAACCGTTAACGCAACGCTCGAAAACGAACGCATTAATCAGTTGCCGATGAACGGTCGCAACATGATCACCCTGGTCATGGAGTCGACTCCCGGCATGGAATCCCGCAACGGTCTTTCGGCCAACGGCCTCATGTCAGAAGCGCTGGACTACGAAGTGGACGGCGCCCCGCTCAATGATCGTCAATTTGGCGGCACCAAGTATGCCCAGGTTGCAGCCATCGATCCGGATGCTGTGCAAGAAGTCAAGGTAGAAACCAGCGGTTCGAGCGCGCAGTATGCGGAGCCGGCCACTGCCGTTGTTTCCACCAAGTCGGGTACGAATCAATTGCATGGTTCGGCCTTTGAAACCGCTCGCAACAATGCCATCGGTATCGCCAAGAACCGCTCGAACCCCTACAATTACGTTGCTCCGCAGTACATCCGCAACGAGTTTGGCGCGTCCGGCGGCGGTCCGGTTTATGTTCCTGGCCTGTACGACGGCCACAACAAGACTTTTTGGTTTTTCGCGTTTGAACGGTATTCGCTGGCGCAGAAGGCCAGCTATGTGTTGACGGTGCCCACTACGGCCATGCGCGGTGGTGACTTCAGCGCTCTTACCAACAGCTCGGGTGTGCTGCAGCAGCTCTACGATCCGGCGACCACCCGCAATGACAGCAACTGTAACGGCACCGGTGTTGCCAATGCCTATTGTCGTACTCCATTCGCAGGCAACGTGATTCCAGCCGGTCGTATCTCGCCGTTCGGCAAGGTGCTTTACGACATTTTGCCCGCACCCACTTCTACCGCGAACCCGCTGGTGCAGGCAAACCTCACTTATCTGGAACCGAACTTCGTGGTGATTCCTCAAGAGACTCTCCGTCTCGACCACGCCTTCAACGACAACAATCGCGCCTATTTGCGCTATACGCAGTCGATCCAAACCGAGTTCGATGCGCGCAACCAGCCAACCACGCTGGCAGCCGACGGAATTCCGGGCAATATCGGCATGAAGACCGAACCGACGGCCAGCTTTGCGGCTGCGGTTGGCTACACGCACGTTTTCTCGCCGAACTTCTTCATGGAAACCGTGCTCAGCAACCAGTGGTTTGCCTTCCACCAGCTTCCATACACGGGCAATAACTATAACTTTGAAGCCAAACTCGGGTTGCCCAACAACTTTGGCCAGCTCGGATTTCCGTATATCAACGGCGATTCCATCATGACCAGCCCCAACCTGACCGGTATCACTGGTTCAGAGTTGCAGGGCACCATGTATGCCTATGGCGTCAGCCAGGTGGTCAGCTCGCTGGATGAAAACATCACCAAGATCATGGGCCGTCACCAGCTCAATTTTGGTGGACGTTACCGTCATGAGCGCTTTGGCTCTCTGCCGGATCGCGCCTTTGACTACTACAACCTTGGTACAGCCGGCACGGCGCTCTACGACACCACCTCGGGCGCCAACTATACGGCCACGGCCAACACCGGTCACTCGCAGGGCGATTGGTTCCTGGGCGCTGCAGACAGCTACCAGATTTCTCTCCAGGCTCCGTATGAACACTTCCGGACGCAGGAGATGGCTCTCTATATCCAGGACGGCTTCCATGTGAATCGCAACCTGACCATCAACATTGGTCTGCGTTACGAGGCACATCCGGCGGCTCACACGCACGATAATCTGCTCGAAGGCTTCGACATGAAGAACGACGCCATCGTGCTTGGCGTTGGCGATCCGTCGAACCTGGTTTCCAAGGGCTACAGCACCAACGCCATCATCAACAACCTCAAGTACAACGGTGCCAAGTTTGAGACTCCTGCTGCGGCCGGTTTCCCGAACAGTGCGCTGATGAACAACTACAACCTCAACTTCAGCCCGCGTGTCGGCTTTGCCTACCAGCCCTTCAATGGCAAGTATGGAACGGTTGTGCGTGGTGCTTATGGCCGCTACATCTATCCCATGCCGGTTCGTACCTTCCTGCGCATGCCAATGATGAGCGCTCCGTATGTGGCCAGCTATTCGCAGAGCTACATCGCCGCCAACCAGTCGCCGGACGGCCTGCCGAACTACCTGATGCGTTCCACACAGTCGGTTGTGGCTGGCAGCAACAGTTCGGGCGTAGTGGATAGCACCACCT
>Ga0207857_1000331_pt1 | contig 13709 bp, 11 predicted proteins | sample LuqExpMetageno22_FD_187780 | JGI IMG/M metagenome (GOLD analysis project Ga0207857, IMG submission 187780) | Tropical forest soil microbial communities from Luquillo Experimental Forest, Puerto Rico - Sample 22 (SPAdes) | ecosystem: Environmental > Terrestrial > Soil > Tropical forest ... | reverse complement strand
CAATGGTAACGATGTCGGTGACTATCAACAAGGCCGGGAAAACCTTTTTTCTAGCTGTGAGGAAGTTTGTGCCGTTGACAGCAGCCTTTTAATGGGTGACATCAGCATAATAATGTCGAGCGGTTTCAGCGAGCATGAGGTGACGCAGAAGTTTCTGGGCAAGGGGTTGGCAGGATTCGTACAGAAGCCGTACAAACTGAGCATGCTGAAGGAAGTGGTTAAAAACCTGAGGCACTGATCTGTCAGGCTGCTGTGGGAGGAAACCAGGCCAAGCCTTCAAGAGGCCCATTCCCGGCGACCTGCCCATCCTGAAGAGCCCGTGGGGCGCGTCGGCCGCCGTCAGGCAGGCCGTTGATTCCCCTTATCCAGCTCCTTTCGCACCGCGATTCCGAATTTTTCCATGGTGTAGGGCTTTCGGACATAGTTCCCGGCGCCCAGCTGCTGGGCTGTCTTGACCCGTTCGGATTCGGAAAATCCGCTCGTGATGACGACCCGCTGGCCGGGACTGATCTCGATGATCCGCCTGAAGGTGTCCAATCCGTCCATCCCGCCCGGCATGATCATGTCCAGGACGACCAGATCGGGCGTTTTGCGGCGAATCGCTTCGAGCGCCGCTTCCCCGCTGGCCACGGAGGTGACGTTGTATCCGAGTTTTGCGAGCATCTTCGTTGCGATCTCGGCCTGTTCCGGCATGTCGTCCACAACAAGGATGTCTTCCGTGCCGAGGTACCCTTCCAGACCCATCCTGTGGGGATTCGTCTCCTCATTTTCCCGTGTGGACGGTAGATAGAAAGCGATCTCCGTCCCCTCCCCCTCCGTGCTCCTGAGGTCGATATAGCCGTTGTAATCCTTTATGGTAGCCCAGATGACCGTCATCCCTAACCCGGAACCGCTGCGCTTCATCGTTTTCTTGCTGTAAAACGGCTCGAAGATCCTTTGCAGATCCCCCTTGGCAATCCCCACTCCCTCGTCAGCGACGCTTACGCAGACATACTCGCCCGCCGGAATCGTCTCGTACAGATCAGACGGCGTATCGAGGTAGCTGTTGTATGACGACAAGCGGATGGTACCTCCGGCAGGCATGGCCTCTGCCGCGTTGTTCACGAGGTTCATGATCACCTTCGAGAATTGCGCCCAGGCCCCCATCGTGTTCATGAGGTCCGGGGCAAGGTCGGTTTCAAGGACAATGTTCGGGTGGTATTGTCTTGTTTTGGCAAACTCGGGGGAGGCAAGATAGTCGGATATGACCATGTTGAGGTTGACAACTTCGGAGACCTTGACGCCGCGGCGGGCCAGCGACAGGAGGTCTTCCACGATTTCGGCGGCCTTCTGGCCGGTCCTCTGGATAGTCGCTATCTTCTCCCGCAGCGGATTGCCTTCCGGCAATTCGAGCATCAGCAACTCGGGGTATGCGACCAGCCCGCACAGGATGTTGTTGAGATCGTGGGCGACTCCTGCGGCAAGATTCCCCACCGCTTCCATCTTTTGGGCGCGCAGCAGCCTTTCTTCGAGTTTCTTCTGCTCCGTGATGTCCCGTATAATCCCTTGGGTGCCGACAAAACTCGAAGTGCTGGGGGCGTCTCCCCGGTAGAGCCCCTCGGCGGATACACTGAAATAGCCGATATCTTCGACGCTTCCATCCTGATGGTGCGGCAACAGGAGCCTGATCTCCAAACCTTTGGTGGCCCTTTCTCCGGTGCGCTTCTCGTTAAGCCGGTACCTGGCCTTGTCCAGGTCATCCGGCGCGACCAGATCGAAGATCGGCTGGCCGATGAGTTTGTCGGGGGAGTCCGTATACTTGGTTATGGCGGGACTTATGAAGGTTATGCGGCCGTTCGAGTCCAGACGGAAGATGATATCCGGAACAGATTTTATGATCGAGTTGAGGTTGTTCTCGCTGGTCCTGAGCAGAAGCAAGGCGTCATCGGCCTGGTGCCGCGAATACTGCTGGCTCTTCCAGCTCTTCAGAACCGTCAGGACGGTATAATTGAGCGCGACCAGGGAGGTCGGCAGCACCGGAGAGAGCAACATCCCCGTGCCCTGGAACAGCGCGCCCGCCCCGCTCCAGAGGCCAACGAGGGAAGCCGCCGCGATCAACCCGCTCGCGAGGATTTCCATTCTGGCGACCAGGGCACAGGCCAGAACCGCCGCGAGAAGCCCTGCCAGGGTTTCCCACAGGATGGCGTCCCCGGAACGGACGACGGCCCGGCCTGTCAGCAGGTTTTCAAGCAACCGTGCGTGGAGTTCGACATCCGAAGCAACCGTCAGGGCGGGGGTCCGGTATGTTTTGCCCAGTCCCGAGGCCGATGAGCCGACAAGGACGATCTTGTTTTTGAAGCGGGCCGGCACGACCCGGCTGCCCGGGTCCAGGAGATCAGCGGCGGAAACCCGCTGGACAGCATCGGAGACGCCGCCGAAATTGATGGCCACGTTCCCCTTCCGGTCGATGGGGATAGCCACCCTGCCGACGATCAGATCCAGAAGTCGGTCTTTCCTCTGCACTATCTGTACTTGGGTGATCTTTTCCGACTGCATCAGCGTTGCGAGGGCAAGGGAGGGATATAATTTCCCCTCGAACCGGATCAGGATGGGGACGCGCCTGAGGATGCCGTCCGCGTCCGGGGTCGCATTGAGGAACCCCGAGTAGGACACGGCGCCCGAAAACAACGTGCGGTTGCAGACGACGCTTTGAGCCGCAAAGAAGTCCGCCTTGACCAGTTCCATATCCGTGCCCGTGCTGTTGACCCACAGGGTGTTGAGCGGGTGCAGATCGCAGGGCTTCCACCAGACATTGTCGTTGAAGAGGAATTCGTACCCGAGAACAAACGGCCCTTGGGACAGCGTTTCCGCAAGATACCGGTCATGATCCACCAGCCCCGGAGCGACCGCCGACATGTCGATCTTGTAGCCGAGTTCCCGCGCGATGGTGGCCTGCCAATTTCCGGGCGACGTGCGGTCCGGTTCCGCCAGGATCACGTCAAGGCCGACGCTTCCCGCCCCCAGCCCGTTGATTTTTTGCAGCAGCTTCGCCAGGCGGTATCTGGGCCACGGCCATTGGCCGTATTTCGCCAGGCTCGCGTCGTCAACGTCAACCACCACCACGGAACCGGATACGGCCGTTGTCCGGGAAAGGGAGAGTATGGCGTCGGTAGCCTTGTTGTTGAGGGATTCCACAAAGGAGGGGGTGGCGAGGTAGACGGCAATGACGGCAAGGGTCAACACAAGGCCCGGGACCAGCAGCGTCCTTGTCAGTCTCTGCAAACGATCGTCGGGAGGCGTGTCGTTCACGGCTGGACCGTCATCTTACGACAACTTCCACTCTTCGGTTCCTCGGTTCGTTCACATTATCGGCCGTCTTTATCAACGGATTTTCCTTCCCGTGGGATGTGGTCCTGATGTGATCGGGATCAACCCCCTGCCGGACCAGCAGGTCCCTGACGGAACCCGCCCTCCTGACCGAAAGGGTCATATTGTACTCCCTGCTCCCGACGGTATCGGTATGCCCGACAACAGAGATGTCGGTCGAACTCCGCTCCTTGATGGCGGCCAGGATCTCGGGCAGGAGACGGGCGGAATCAGGGGTGAGCACAAGGTCTTTTTCAAAATAGAGGAGGTAGTGGACCGGCGCTTTGGGTTGTATGGAGAGTGCGTCCGAAAAGAGCGCCGTGATGGTCTCCCGGCTCACGGCGGCCGGAGGTGGCGGCGCTGCGGTGCTGCTCCTGACCTCTGTCCCCTGGTTGGGGGACGCGATATCCACGCTGCCGGCCTGATTGGAAACCGTTATGGCGCCGGTCTTCCCCTCCGTATCCGGCGTCAGGACCACCATCGTTCCGCCGGCACAGCCGCCGACGACGAGCATAAGGATAACGAGCAGAGACAGCGGCAACCTATCGGACATGTCCCGTTCCTCCCGCTTCATTCAATCGACCTTGACCAGGACGTGGGTTCCCCTTAGCCCGACCGTTGCGTGGGGTGTTTCGATCCGCACAACGGCCGGCGCGATTTTGGCGATCTGCCCGGACAGGTAGGATACGGTCCCCTGGACGATCCTGGTGATGAAGGACAGCCGCTTCTCGCTCGGCTGGAACAAAAAATCTTCTATGACGATCCTGCTGTTCGGGCCGACGGAGACGACGGTGTCGTCCTCAAAGATCATGCCGACCTTGCCGTTCTTCCCCGTCCGTATGTGATCCCCTTTCAGGATCTTCATGTTCGCCTCGGCCTTCAGGGGGGCGTTGTTCCTCTCGATCGCCACCTCGCCGGCCAGGGATTTTACGATCCCCGCATGCTCCGGAGCGGCCGCCATGCCCGGCAGGTTGCCGGAGAGGACGAGAAATGCGGCAAAAACCGTTATCAGAAAAGATCGCATGGGCAATCACCTCCGCGCGATTTGCAACATCCCGAAAGCCTGATTACATAATACCCTTGGGTTGTTCAATGTCAATCCGCCGCGCCGGCGGCAGACGACCTGCCGCGCCGCACATCGCCCGGCCACTGGCATTGTGACGAGGAGGCCGCCATGTCCATCAGGAAATCACCGGTCAACGTGTCGTTCTGGCGGGCGAAGGGTTCCCGACGGGGAATAGAACGCAAAAAGGGCGTGCAGCCATCGCACGCCCTTTTCGTTTTACTCCCAGCGCCGTTTTTCCCTAGCGCGCCGTGTAGATGATGGAATACTTGAAGGTCGCCGGGTCGAGGGAGTCGATGATCCTGTCCCCCACGCGGGCTATGGGGTACATCAGGTAGTTGACCGGGCCGCCCGGCTGGGGCGGGTTGAGGGTCAGGTCCCGGCCGGCGGAGAGTTTTACCCGGTAGGGATCGATGGCGCCCCAGAAATAGGTCCGGTACTCCCTGGTCTTGGCGTCCTCCAACTTCAGGTTCTCCACCAGCATGGCCTTGCGCACGTCTGCCGGGTCAACCGGCACCCAGCCGTAGCCGGGGAGGTAGAACTCGGCCCAGCAGTGCTGCCAGGTGGACACATCCTCCCGGTCCTTCTTCCCCATGCGGATGCCGAACGCCTCACGGGCGGGGACGCCAGCGGCGCGGGCCAGGGCGACGAACACCGAATGAATGTCGGCGCACTTGCCGCCCGGCTGTTTGAGCAGGGCGCAGACGTCGCCGGCCCCGCAGCCGCGGGTCTTGGGATCGCGGTAGGTGTTCTCGCAGGTCCAGTCGTAGATCGCCTTGGCCTTTTCCAGCACCGTGGTCTTGCCGGCGGTGATGGTCCGGGCCAGTTTGCCCACCTCACCGTCCAGGGGCCCCAGGCTGGTGGCGGCCAGGTACGGGGCGAAGTCGGCCCGGTTCCAGGCCCCTTCCACGGCGGGGAAGTCGCGGCGGACGACCTCGCTGCGTTCGGCCTTGAAGGAGAAGGTCAGCTTGCGGCTCGTAGCCCCCTTGTTCCAGCGGGCGTACAGCATGGGGGTGCTGAAGGTGGAATCGGCGTACACGGCCGAGGCAACGAAGTCGCCGCTGACCTTGATGTCGGTGATCTTCTGGTCCCGGTCGGAAACCGGATAGGGGAGCCACAGCTCCGCTTCCCCCGCCGGGTCGTAGCCGGACAGGTCCACGGTGGTGGTGATGGTCCCGGAGTGTTGTCCGGGGGCCGCCCACGAGGCCGCGGCAAGGGCAAGGGCCGCGGCCAGGGCAATAACCGCGGCCAGGGATCTGCTGGTCTTCATGCATTCTCCTTTGTGGTTCGATCAAAATGAGGCCCACGTTATAGCGCGGCGCCCCGGCCAGGTCAAATTGGTAGTTTCGATCAAAAACCGGCACCTTAGTCGCAAAACCGATTTCACCGAAAGAGATAGGACTTATAGGTCCTATAAGTCTCATAGGTCCTAGAGCAAGGGAAACAAACTCAAAGGGAGGAGGCAGGTAATTCGGGGATCACGCCCGGTTGGCCGGGCCGCGTGATTTACGACGGTGGAGCTTGCCGCTTTTTTTGCCGTGCTGGCGATGGGCCTTGGCATGCGCTTCGGACAGGGCCGCGACCATCCTGACGCGGCGGTGCGAGGTGGAGCGGACCCCGTGGTGTGCGGTGTGGTACAGTCTCGGGGATACTCGCGTGAGTTCGGCGGGCGACGTGAGCCGTTGAAGCTCGCCGGGTTGGCGGAACCCTGCCGCGGCAATGGTGGAGATGTCGCTGCGCAGCTGGTTGAATTGCCTGATGTCCCGGTAGTTCAGGCGGGTGGTCAGCACGATCACGAACAGATCCTGCTTGGGGTCGATCCAGATGGAGGAGCCGCTGTAGCCGGTGTGGCCGAAGGATGCCTCGGAGAACAACCTCCCCCTGGGCGCCGAAAAGGGGGAACGCATGTCCCATCCCAGGCCGCGCACCACGGTTCCGTTGCCGCACAACAGCGGGGAGGTCATCTGTTTCACCGCCTGTTCGGACAGGATGCGCCTGCCGTCGATCACGCCTCCATCCAGCATCAGGCGGGCGAACCGGGCCAGGTCCCGGGCAGAGCTGAACAGGCCGGCGTGCCCCGCGACACTGCCGAGCCGGCGCGCATTCCGGTCCTGGACGGTTCCGCCCGCCCCCCCCACCGTCGGGGCTATCCGGTTGGCAAGGTCCGGCGTCGGCAGAAACATGGTCTCGGGGGTGATCAGGGGGGCAAAGAGTTCTTCGCGGCAAAAGGCGTCCAAGGTCTTGCCGGATGCCCGGTGGACGAGTTCCCCCAGCAGGATGAAGTTGATATCCGCATAGTTGAAGCCGCTGCCCGGCCGTTGCCGGCCTTTCTCCGCCGCCGCCCGCCGGATGGCGGTTTCCATGGGCTGGTCCGTGCTCATGTCGAAGTCGGCAAGCCCCGAGGTGTGGGTCAGCAGGTTGAGGACCGTGGTGTTTTCACTCGCAGAGCCCCTGAATTCGGGAAACCAGCGGGAAAGGGGGTCGGCCAGGGAGATTCGGCCCTCATCCAGCAGCTTCATCACTGCCGGCGTGGTTGCGATCACCTTGGTCAGGGAGGCGAGATCGAAGATGGTCTGCTCGTCGAGCAGCGGCGCATCCGGGGAGGCGGTGAGACGCCCGCGGGCCGTACTGGCGAGGATGCCGGTGTGATCGCCGATCACCACAACGCCGCCGGCGATGAGATTATCGGCAACGGCCCGCTCCAGGAGGTGGTCGATGGTGGCGATGTGGTCGTAACTCTGCACGTCGTCCGATGCGAAGAGGACCGAGGCGGAAAGAACCAGACTGAAAATGAGGCTGCAGACAAGACGCACAAATAGACCTTTGCCGAGTGCCGGCCAGTGATTTCTGTTGCTTGCGGTTACCCCGACTGCGTGCAATACTAATGAAGTTTACTATCTCACGGGGGCCGCAGGGAATAATGTGATCCTTATCACAGAATCACAGCGGATTCCAGGCCGTTCTTTCTTTTGCCGCGCCCCGTGCGGTTTTCATGCCGGAAGAGGCGGCACGGGTTTCCCGCTCAGGGGCGCACCGCTATCGCCCGGACATCGAGGAGCATCACATGAGAAATCTATGGGCTCTCCTGCTCGTACTCCTGGCAACGGCGTGTACCGCGAGCCGGGGCTTTGACCGCAACACCCTTCGGGACCAGATCATCGACCGGAAACAGGTCACCGAGGAAGACAGACAACGGACCCTCGAATTGCAGCCGCAACTCCCATCCCCCTTCAGGCTTGCACTCTATTTCACGTCACCGTCGGCAAGCCGGCGCTACGGAAGCGCCTGGAACTGGCTCGGCGAAGACAAGGATGCGCTGCTGGCAATCGGGACCGGACTGAAAAGCAAAAAGATCGTTTCAGACATGTTCGTGATCAGCGACCACATCGCCGAGGGAAGCGACAACAAAACCATCCGCCTTGCCGCTGCCCGCGCCGGGGCGGATGCGGTGCTGATCGTCAACGGCGTGGCTGACATCGACCGGTATAACAATGCCTTCGGCTATACCTACTTTCTGGTGATTACCACCTTCTTCATCCCCGGCACCGAGGCCGATGGCCTTTTCATGGCCAATGCCTCCCTGTGGGACGTGCGCAACCAGTATCTCTACCTGTCCGCCGAGGGTGAAGGCACTGCCCGGGACATCAAGCCGGCACTCTTCATCGATGAAAAACGCGTCATAAAATCGGCAAAATCCGCTGCCCTCTCGGCCCTGAAAGCCGAGCTTTCCTCGCGACTGGCCAGAATCGGCGCAAAATGAGGGCAAGAATAGTGCGTGGAGCCGCCGGGCTGGCGAAATCATGTGGGACACCCGGGAGCAAGGCCCGGAAGCCTGCTTGTGACGAATGGCCCGGAGTCCGGCGTTCTCCGGAAGAGCGATTAGCCGAAGCATAAACCAGCCTCTCACGCACCACCCTTCAGACCGCCAATCCCCATTTCAGACCGATTCTATCCCATTGACAAAAGGGTACACCCCCTGGTCAAAAGGGATCACCCTGACAGGGGTTTCCCGCTGCCCCCGCCAAACTCTCCTGCACAAAATAACTTTAAATTTCAACTAATTACAAAATACCACCTTCGTTTTTTTCGATAGGCATACCAATTGCTGTATACGCCTGACCTCAAAAGCGCCGGGCAGTGCAGCACCCTGCTGCCCGGACAATTCTTCATAGGGAAGGGAGTAAGCTGTATGGGTATGTCACGAAGAGACTTCCTGCGGGGAGGAGCGCTGGCGGCAGCCGGCGTGGCCCTTACCGGCAGGCAGGGCGAGGCCAACGCCGACGCCCCGCAGATGAGGACCAAGGGGCTCAAGAGCTCCACCACCATCTGCCCCTACTGCGCGGTCGGCTGCGGCCTGATCGTCCACACCAAGGACGGCAAGGTCGTCAACATCGAGGGGGACCCCCAGCACCCGATCAACCAGGGCTCGCTCTGCTCCAAGGGAAGCTCGCTCTTCCAGGTGGCGGTGAACGACCGGCGCCTGCAGAAGGTCATGTACCGGGCGCCCGGCTCGGACACGTTCGAGGAGAAATCCTGGGACTGGGCCCTGGACCGCATCGCCCAGCGCATGAAGGAGACCCGCGACAAGACCTTCAAGCCAAAAGAGATCAACAAGAAGGACAACAAGGAATACGTGGTGAACCGCACCGAAGGCATGGCGTTCTTCGGCGGGGCCGGCCTGGACAACGAGGAGTGCTACCTCTGGTCCAAGTTCTCCCGCGCCATGGGGGTCGCCCAGCTGGAACATCAGGCCCGACTTTGACACTCCGCTACAGTCGCCGGTCTGGCGGCTTCATTCGGTCGTGGTGCCATGACCAACCATTGGATTGACCTGAAAAACAGCGATGCCGTCTTCATCATCGGCTGCAACCCGGCCGAGAACCACCCCATCTCCTTCAAGTGGATCGAAAAGGCCATGGACGATGGCGGAAAATTGATCGTCGTCGATCCCCGCTACACCCGGAGCGCCTCCAAGGCCGACGTCTACGCCCAGATCCGCCCGGGGACCGACATCGCCTTCCTGGGGGGCATGATCAACTACGCCCTGCAGCACAACATGATCCATGAGGAGTACGTGCGGGAGTACACCAACGCCGCCTTCATCATCAACGAGAAGTTCAATTTCGAGGACGGCCTGTTCTGCTCCTTCGACGACCAGGAAAAGAGCTATGACCTGAAGTCCTGGGCCTACGAAAACGATGCGGCCGGCAACCCCAAGCGGGACATGTCCCTCAAGGACCCGCGCTGCGTCTACCAGCTGCTCAAGAAGCACTACAGCCGCTACGACGTGGACAAGGTCTGCTCCATCACCGGCACCAAAAAAGATGATTTCGTCAAGGTGGCCGAGACCTTCTGTGCCACGGGCCGCGCCGACAAGGCCGGCACGATCCTTTACGCCATGGGCATCACCCAATCGACCCACGGTACCCAGAACGTGCGCGCCGTCGCCCTCTTGCAGATGCTTTTGGGCAACATCGGCATCGCCGGCGGCGGGGTCAACGCCCTGCGCGGCGAGTCCAACGTCCAGGGTTCCACCGACTACGGCCTGCTGTTCAACAGCCTGCCCGGCTACTTGAAGGCGCCCCAGTACGACAACACGGACTTCAAGGCCTACAAGGAGAAATACACCCCCAAGACCAAGGACGCCAAGAGCGCCAACTGGTGGGGCAACACCCCCAAATACATCACCAGCCTCCTCAAGGCGTGGTACGGGGACCATGCCACGGCGGAAAACGATTTCTGCTACGACTACCTCCCCAAGTGGAGCACCGGCCATTTCTACTCGAAGATCATCGAGCGCATGGGCAAGGGCGAGGTGGAAGGCCTGGTCTGCATGGGCATGAACCCGGCCATGGGCGGCCCCGACTCCAACAGCGCCCGGGCGGCCCTGGGCAAGCTCAAGTGGCTCGTGACGGTGGACCTGTGGCAGACCGAGACCTCCATCTTCTGGAAGCGTCCCGGCGTCAACCCCAAGGACATCCAGACCGAGGTATTCATGCTGCCGGCCGCCTCGTCGGTGGAGAAGGAGGGGTCCATCTCCAACTCGGGCCGCTGGACCCAGTGGCGCTACAAGGCGGTGGAGCCGGTGGGGGAATCCAAGAGCGACCTCTGGATCATCAACCAGTTCTTCAAGCGCCTGCAGGCCCTCTACACCAGGGACAAGGGCGCCTTCCCCGAGCCGATCACCAAGCTGGCCTGGGAATACGGAAACGGCCACGAGCCGGAGGTCCACCTGGTGGCCAAGGAGATCAACGGTTACTTCACCAAGGACATGACCATCGTGGACAAGGACAAGACCCTGGAGTTCAAGAAAGGGGACCAGGTCCCCATGTTCAAGTACCTCCAGGAGGACGGTTCCACCACCAGCGGCTGCTGGATCTACTGCGGCTCCTACACCAAGGACGGCAACCAGATGGCCCGGCGCGACGCCTCCGACCCCACCGGCCTGGGCCTGTTCCCCAAGTGGTCCTGGTGCTGGCCGGTCAACCGCCGCATCATCTACAACCGGGCGTCGGTCACCCCGGACGGCACGCCGTTCAACCCCAAGCGGGCGGTCATCGCCTGGGACGCCGTGGAGAAGAAATGGAAGGGCGATGTGCCGGACGGCCCCTGGCCCCCCATGACGGACGCCAAGGAAGGGAAATACCCCTTCATCATGCTGGCCGAAGGGCATGGCCGGCTGTACGCCCTGGACATGAAGGACGGGCCGTTCCCCGAGCACTACGAGCCCATGGAAAGCCCGACCCGGAACCTGCTCTCCAAGGTGCAGAACAACCCGCTGGTGAAGGTCCCGGCCAATATCAGCACCAACACGACCAAGTTCCCGTTCATCGGCACCACCTACCGCATGACCGAGCACTGGCAGACCGGCGGCATGACCAGAAGCCTCCCCTGGCTGGTGGAACTGGTGCCGGACATGTTCGTGGAGATCAGCGAATCCCTGGCCAAGGAAAAGGGCATCAGAAAAGGAGACAAAGTCAAGGTGACCACCGAACGCGGCACCATCGAGGCGGTGGCCCTGGTCACCTCCCGTCTGAAGCCTCTCAACGTGAACGGCAAGCCGGTGGAACAGGTCGGCATGCCGTGGCACTTCGGCTATTCCGGCCTGGCCACGGGGGACAGCGCCAACCTGCTGACCCCGTCGGTGGGATGCGCCAATACCAATATCCCCGAGTTCAAGGCGTTTCTCTGCAATATCGAGAAAGGGGGTAGCAAGGCATGAGCGGCGGACACATTGATTTCGACAAAACCAAGTCGTTCCTGATCGATACGACCAAGTGCACCGGCTGCCGGGGCTGCCAGGTCGCCTGCAAGCAGTGGAACCAGCTCAAGGCGGAAAAGACCGCCTTCTTCTCCGGCGAGGGGTACCAGAACCCTCCCGCCATGTCCGAGTACACCTTTACCCGGATCAAGTTCCGGGACTACCAGAAGCACGGACAGAACGAGTTCGCCTTCTACAAAGAGATGTGCATGCACTGCAACGAGCCGGCCTGCGCCTCGGTCTGTCCCGTGGGGGCCTTCCACAAGACCCCCGAAGGCCCGGTGGTGTACGACGACAAGCGCTGCATCGGCTGCCGCTTCTGCATGGTGGCCTGCCCCTTCGGCATCCCCAAGTACGAGTGGAGCAAGGCCTTCCCCCTGGTGCGCAAGTGCACCGGCTGCTACAGCAGGGTCAAGGAAGGTCTGCACCCGGCCTGCGCCACGGCCTGTCCCACGGCCATCACCTACGGCAACCGCGCCGACATGCTGAAAGAAGCGGAACGTCGCCTCAAAGCCCGTCCGGACCGTTATTACCCGGCCATCTACGGCAAGGAGGAGGCCGGCGGCACGAGCGTCCTCTACCTGACCCACCAGCCTTTGGACGAGTTGGGCTTCAAGCCGGTCACCAAGCGTCCGCTCCCATCGTACACCTGGCAGGCCCTGCGCCTGGTGCCGGGCATCTTCCTGGGGGTCGGCGGCACCCTGTCGGCCATCACCTGGTTCCAGCACCGCAAGGACCGCATACGCCGCGAGGAGGAATTCAAGAATTCCCGCGTAACACCGGAGCAGAAGGAGGATGACCAATGACCGCCGCCCAGATAGTTATCAATGAGATCAAGGGCTATCACCGCTTCATCAAGCTGATGATCGTCCTGACCGGGGTTGGCGCCCTGGCCTCCCTGGTCCGCTTCATCTTCGGCCTGGGAGCCACCACCAACCTGAACGACACCTACCCCTGGGGGCTGTGGATCTCCTTCGACGTCGTCACTTCGGTGCCCCTGGCGGCCGGGGCGTTCACCATCGGGGTCGTGGCCCACGTGTTCCACATCAGGAAGCTGGAACCCCTGGTCAGGCCGGCCATCGTCACCGGTTTTCTGGGCTACTCCCTGGTCTGCATCGGCCTGTTGCTCGACCTGGGGCAACCCCAGCGCGGGATCAACGTCCTTATGTACTGGAACGTCCACTCCCCCATGTTCGAGGTTTCCATGTGCGTCATGGCCTATACCACGGTCCTGACGCTGGAGTTCCTCCACCCCGTGGCCGAGCGGTTCGGCTGGCATCTGCCGCTGCGCCTGCTGCGCACCCTGGAACTGCCGTTCGCCATCCTGGCGGCCATGATCTCCACCCTGCACCAGTCCACCCTGGGCACCTTCTTCCTGATCGCCGTGGACAAGCTGCACAACCTCTGGTACAATCCGCTCCTGCCGCTCCAGTTCTGGCTTTCGGCCATTTTCACCGGCCTCTCCATCGTCATCTTCGAAGCAAGCCTGGTGCATAAATACATGGGGCAGCCGGACGAGTCGGACCTTTTGGCCACCCTGACCAGGATCATCCCCTGGGTGATGGGACTCTACATGGTGGTCAAGTTCTACGCCCTGGCCTTTCTCTCCCACGGCCCGCTCTTCGACCGTCCGGTGCTCCTGGCCCTGTTCCTGGTCGAGGTAGTGCTCGGGGTGTTCGTTCCCTTCTGCATGTTCCTGACCAAACGGATCCGCAGCGACAAGAAGCTGCAGCTCAGGGCGGCCAGCCTGGTGATGTTCGGGCTGATCCTGAACCGCTTCAACGTCTCCATGTTCGGCATGGAGCAGCCGGGACAGCAGATCTACGTGCCGTCCGTCCTGGAGTCCCTGGTGACCATGGGCATCATCTCGGCCCACATCCTCTTCTTCGTGCTGATCGCCAAATATTTCCCGATCTTCGAGCACCATCCCGAGGCCACCGACTACACCATCCCCGACCACTTCCGCAAGATCGACAAGGGGCAGGGGGAACTGGGCGCGGCACACGAAGCGTAATCCCTACATCTGTCCGGGGCACGGAA
>Ga0207857_1000328_pt1 | contig 13783 bp, 19 predicted proteins | sample LuqExpMetageno22_FD_187780 | JGI IMG/M metagenome (GOLD analysis project Ga0207857, IMG submission 187780) | Tropical forest soil microbial communities from Luquillo Experimental Forest, Puerto Rico - Sample 22 (SPAdes) | ecosystem: Environmental > Terrestrial > Soil > Tropical forest ... | reverse complement strand
GGGGAGGGGGAAAAGCGCCGGCCTACTCGGTGCGGCTGGTGACCTCCAGCAGGTGGTAGCCGAACTGGGTCTGGATCGGGCCGAGGACCTTGCCCACCTCGCCGGTGAACACGGCCTGGTCGAACTCCTTGACCATCTGGCCCGGGCCGAATTCGCCCAAGGCGCCACCCTGCTTGCCCGAGGGGCAGAGGGAATGCTCCCGTGCGACGGCTGCAAAGTCGGCGCCGGCTTCAATCTGCTTCTTGAGGTCTTCGCAGACCTCCCTGCTTGCCACCAGGATATGGCGGGCGGTTGCTCGTGCCATGGTTGTACTCCTTGTTGTGTTTGGTCTTCCCGGAAAAGGGGGACCAGCATAGCACAGTCGCCGCCAGGGTGACAGCGACTTTTATCGCTCCCCGCCCGCCTGCGGAGAGCAATTGACGGCCCCGTGCGATTCTGCCGGATTCCCCGCCCCGTTGCGGCTCGGTCCCGACGTGCATCCGTTACCTTTGGAGAGACCATTCACCCCATGACCAAAGAACAAATAATCCGGGAGATCGTTGCGGCGCTTTCCGCCGACCTGGCGGTGCTTTCCACCGCTGCCAGGGCGGCCCACGAGGCCGCCACCCACGAAGAGTGCCTTCCGGACAACAAGTACGACACCACCGCCCTGGAGGCGTCCTATATCGCCCAGGGACAGGCCAACCGCGCCCAGGAGATCCGGATTGCGCTGGAAAGCTATCGCACCCTGGTGCTGTGCCCCTTTGACGACGATACGCCGATCCGGCTGACGGCCCTGGTTACGCTGGAGGATGGCGAGGGGAACGTGCGGCAGCTGTTTCTCGGCCCCCAGGGGGGCGGCATGAAGGTCGCCGGCATCGTGGTCATCACCCCCGGTTCGCCCCTGGGGCGCGCCCTGCTGGGAAAGCAAACCGGCGACGAGGTGCAGGCAGGCGACGACGCCGCATCGGCCGCATTTACCATTGTGGCGGTCCGTTGACGGGCTGCCATCGGTGTGCCTTGGCACAGCAGGTTGCAATCCCCGGGAGGGCCGACATAACGGCCATTGTGGACAGCGGGCCGTACGGGGATACAATTGGATGAAAACAGAGGCGCCACCCCGCGCCGCACCTGACGGAGCGACCCCATGCCCTACCGTTTGCTGGCTGATCTGGCGATGCTGGCCCACGCCCTTTTCGTCCTCTTCGTGATCTGCGGAGGATTGGCGGTGCTCCGCCGGCCGCGCCTGGCGTGGCTGCACCTGCCGGCCGCGGCCTGGGGGGCGGTCGTCGAGTTCAAGGGGTGGATCTGTCCCCTGACCTATGTGGAAAACCATTTTCGCCGGCTGGGTGGCGAGGTTGGCTACGGCGGGTCCTTCATCGGGCATTATCTGGAGCCTGTCCTCTACCCGTCGGGGCTGACGCCCCGGTTGCAGGCGATCCTGGGGCTGGGGGTCGTGGCGGTCAATGCCGCGGTCTATGCTTTCCTCTGGAGAAAGCGCCACGGCAACACGGGCTGACGACGGCACGCCGCCCGGCCTCTCCGGCCTCCCCGAGAGCCCTGGCAGCCGGGCATTCCTCCGCGGCCGCATATTTTTCCCTTGACGGACGCGAAAATATGTAAAATGAATAGATGCGAAACTCCCGAAGGTCGGGAGCAGACGGCAGGTTTCATCGACGGCTCGTGCCAGCTTTAGGATCGAATATCTTGCGCCCCCATCTCCGTAGCTGCGGTAAAAAACTACTCTCTCCCGTCCTCCTGGCGGTTTGCCTGGTGCTGAACCTGGCTGTTTCGGCGCCTGCCCAGGAACCTTCCGCCGCCTATCCCCCCCTGGTGCCCGGCTATACCTCCATCAAGGTCTTTGACAACCAGGGGCGGTTCGTCGGCCGGCTCCTGCCGGAGAAGCGGTACTGGGCCCCCATCGACCGCATCCCCCCCTTCCTGCAAAAGGCGGTGGTGGCCGTGGAGGACGCCCGCTTCTACGAACACGGGGGGATCGACATCCGCGGGATCGCCCGGGCCCTGGTAAAGGACGTGGTCAAGGGGAGGATGGTGGAGGGCGGTTCGACCATCACCCAGCAGTTGATCAAGAACAGGTACCTGTCCGGCGAGAAGACCATCGAGCGGAAGCTCGACGAAGCCCGCATGGCCATGGAGTTTGAAAAGAAATACACCAAGCGGCAGATCCTGGAGATGTATTTCAACGAGATCTACTACGGAAACGGAGCCTGGGGCATTGCCCAGGCGGCCCGCATCTATTTCGACAAAAACCCGGAGGATCTGACCGACGCCGAGTGCGCCCTCCTGGCCGGCGTGCCCAAAAATCCGGGGCGCTACAACCCGCTGGGGAAAGCGGCCAACGTCACGCGGCGGCGGGACGTGGTCCTCAAGCGGATGGTGGACCTGAACATCATCACGCCCCGGCAGAAACAGCGCCTGAGGACCCAGCGCGTCACCTTCATGCAGCCCGGCCAGGCGCCCCAGTATCTTGCCCACATCCGGGCCAAGCTGATCGAGCGGTACGGTGCCGAGGTCATCGAGCAGGGGGGGCTGGAGGTGACCGCGGCCCTGGACCTGAACCTGCAAAAACAGGCGGAGCAGGCGCTGGCCGAAGGGGTCAGGCGGATAGCTCCCCGGATGCAGGGGGCGCTGGTCTGCCTGGACCCCGCCACGGGTGATGTCCTGGCGGCCGTGGGGGGCGTCGATGCGGGGAAGGGGGCCTATAACCGCGCCTTTTCCGCCAAGCGCCAGCCCGGTTCGGCCATCAAGCCGCTGATCTACGCCGCGGCCCTGGAGAGGGGGATTACTGCCGGCAGCATCTGGAACGATACGCCGGTGGCCTACAACCGGGGCAACAACGAAACCTGGAAACCGCTGAACTACGGGAGGAAGAACTACGGCGACCTGAGCCTCAGGCAGGCCCTGGCCTATTCGGACAACGTCATCACGGTAAAGCTGCTTGAGACCATCGGGGTCCCGTATTTTGCCGATTTTGCCGGGAAGATGGGGCTGCCGCTCAGGGCGCAGAACGGCCTCTCCCTGGCCCTGGGCACGGACGAAGTCACCCTGAACGACCTGGTCCAGGCATATACCCCCCTGGCGACCGGCGGCATGCGCTCCGAAGCGCGGACCATCATCCGGGTGTATGACCGCAGGCGCCGCGCCTGGACGGAGACCCCCCCGGCGGTTACCCCGGTCCTCGCTCCCGCCGCCGCCTTCATCACCACCCAGATGATGAAGGACGTCATGACCTACGGTACCGCCAAGGCCCTCAGGAGATTCAGCCAGGAACGCCCGTCCGCCGGAAAGACCGGCACCACCGACGATTACCGGGATGCCTGGTTCATCGGCTATACCCCCCAGGTGATAACCGGCGTCTGGGTCGGGTACGACAAACCCCGGCCCGGGGGAAAGGGGTTCACCGGCGGCGCTGCCGCGGCCCCCATCTGGGAGCGGTTCATGCGGAAGGCCGTGGCCGCGAAGCCGGTTGTGGACTTCCCCCGGCCGGAGGGCGTGGTTTCCGTTGCCATCGACCCTGCCACGGGTCTTCTGGCGGCTGAGGGGTGCCCGAAAAGACGCGATGAATTCTACATCGCCGGGACCGAGCCGACGGCATACTGCGACGGCGGCAATGCCGCATCCGCGCCGGCCCCCCCTTCGCCGCCGCCGTCACCGACGCCGTCGCCATCGCCATCGCCGGTAATGAAGGACGACGTTTCACACTGAGTAAATGCGGTACCTGCCCGACACCCCTTGTGCCCCCCACCCTCCCCCGCTGGGGGAGGCAGGAGGGAACATGTCGAGTGGTCAGGTTAATCGCCAGTAACCATCCCCGTTGCAAAGGAGAACGAATATGACCCAGTACGGTTTTCTCGGCCTCGGTATCATGGGCAGCGCCATGGCGGCCAACCTGGTGCGGGCCGGTTTCCCGGTCACGGTCTGGAACCGCAACCCGGCCAAGTGCGCGCCCCTGGTGGCCCTGGGCGCACGCCAGGGCGGGAGTCCCCGGGAGGTGGCCGCTGCCTGCGACATCACCTTTGCCATGCTCGCCGACCCGGCCGCGGCCACGGAGGTCTGCTTCGGCCCGGCAGGGGTGCTGGAAGGGATCGGCGCCGGACGCGGCTACATCGACATGTCCACCGTGGACGACGCGACCGCATGCGCCATTGCCGAAGCGGTGGCCGGGCGCGGCGGACGTTTCCTGGAGGCTCCGGTCTCCGGCACGAAGAAGCCGGCCGAGGACGGGACCCTGGTCATCCTCGCCGCAGGGGACCAGGGGCTGTACGACGAGGCCGCCCCGGCCCTGGACAGGATGGGGAAGAAGCGCTTCCACCTGGGGCCGGTGGGCCAGGGGGCGCGCATGAAGCTGGTGATCAACGCGATCATGGGGGGGATGATGACGGCCCTCGGCGAGGGGGTGGCCCTCGGCCAGAAGGGGGGGCTCGACGGCGGCCAGATCCTGGAAGCCCTGGATGCCGGGGCGCTCGCCAACCCGCTCTTCAGGGGCAAGGGGCCCATGCTGCTGCAGGGGGAGTTCCCCACCAGCTTCCCGCTCAAGCACATGCAGAAGGACCTGCGCCTTGCCGTGGCCCTGGGGGATGAACTGGGGCAGCCGCTCCACTGCATCGCCGCGGTCAACGAGACCTTCAAGCAGGCGCGGGCCGCCGGGCACGGCGATGCGGACGTGGCCGCCGTCTTCCGGGTCATCAGACAATAAGGCGATTGTCGGAAAGGCAGGGGAACATGAGCATCGACACCGTGGAATACGCCCGGTTGGGCACGAGCGGCATCTCGGTAAGCAAGGTCTGTCTGGGTACCTGGGCCATCGGGGGGTGGATGTGGGGAGGCTCGGAGGAGGACGAGTCGATCCGCACCATCCGGTCGGCCCTCGACAGGGGAATTACCTTCATCGATACCGCCCCGGTTTACGGGTTCGGCCGGTCGGAGGAGATCGTCGGCAAGGCGGTCAAGGGATACCTGGAACGGGACCGGGTGGTCATTGCCACCAAGGTGGGCCTGGAATGGGACGACCAGGGGAGGGTCTTCAGAAACTCCACCCGCAGGAGGATTCTCAAGGAGGTCGATGACTCGCTGCGCAGGTTGCAGACGGACTACATCGACCTCTACCAGGTCCACTGGCCCGACCCCCTCACCCCTCTCGAAGAGACCGCCCAGGTCATGGCCGAACTTCTGAAAGCGGGAAAGGTTCGGGCGCTGGGGGTCAGCAACTATACGCCGGAGCAGATGGATGCCTTCAGGAAGGTTGCGCCGCTGCACACGGTTCAGCCCCCCTACAACCTGTTCGAGCGCCAGATCGAACAGGACGTGCTCCCCTACGCGAAACAGCACGGCATTGCCGTTTTGGCCTATGGCGCCATCTGTCGCGGCCTGCTCTCGGGCACGATGGAAGCGGAAACGCAATTCCAGGGGGACGACCTGCGCCGACACGATCCCAAATTCCGGGAGCCGCGTTTTTCCCACTACCTCGCGGCGGTGTCGGCGCTCGGTGAGCTGGCGGCCAAGCGGCACGGCCGCAAGGTCCTGGAACTGGCGGTACGCTGGGTGCTGGATCAGGGAGGCATCGCCCTCTGGGGCGCCCGGCATCCCGGGCAGCTGGACCACGTCGGCCGGGTGTTCGGGTGGTCACTCACCCCCCAGGATATGAAGGATATCGACGGGGTGCTCCATGACACCATCCCGGACCCGGTCGGCCCCGAATTCATGGCGCCTCCATCGCGGGGACAGGATGCCCGGTAAGGTGAAGCGCCTCCCCGGCGCATCCGCGCGGACACCGGTAATCTTCCTTCACGAGGTCATGGCATGAAATTCACCCTCCTGACCCATTTCAAGGAGTTGGAGAAACGTTCCAACACCGGCCGGCTGGTGCTGGAGGTCCTGGGGGACGCGGCCGAGCAGGTCCGCTGGGACCGGATGAACCCGCCCGCCGGACTCATGGAGGAGATCGCGGCGGGCGGTGTGGCCCTGGTCTACCCCGGCGCTCCTGGCGAGGATGACGGCGATCTGACCGGCATCAGCCATTTCGTCATCATCGACGGCACCTGGCACGAGGCCCGCAAGATTCACCAGCGGAGCCCCTACCTGCTGAAGCTCCGCCGGGTCTGCCTCACGCCTGCCGGCAAGTCACGCTACAACCTCAGGAAGAACCAGAAGGAGGCCTGCCTCTGCACCGCCGAGTGCGTGATCGAAATCCTGCGCAGCACGGGGCGGACCGAAGAGGCGGAACAGTTGACGGAGCGTTTCCTGGCATTCATCAGGCCGGCCGGCGCCATGCGGGGAGAGGTGCCGGGGCATTGAGACCGCAACGGCGGGCTCGCGCCGGATCGGTCATGGTCCCGGGCGGCCGCTGTCCCCCCGGAGCAGGGCGTCCAGGCTCCAGATCCCGCCCCCCTGGGTGGCGATGAACAGGAACACAAAGCAGTACAGCACCGCCAACTCTCCCATGTTCTGGATCGGCAGGAGCGCCCTGGTCCCGTGGGCCATCCAGTACGCCACGGCCATCTGGCCGCTGGTGACGAAGGCCGCCCACCGCGTGAAGAGCCCGATCATGACCAGGATGCCCCCGATCAGCTCGATCGGACCGGCGGCGTAGGTGATGAATGCCGGGACCGGCCCCGGCATGGGGACCGGGATGCCGAACAGCTTCTGGGCGCCGTGCCAGAGAAAGAGAAACCCGACCACGATCCGCATCAGGGCGTACCCCTGGGCAGTGTAGGCCGACATGAACGGTTTCATGGTGCCACCTCCTGATGGGCCCGGGCCATCACCGGATACGGGGTCATTTGGGGGCGCAGAGGGCTTTGGCCCGTTTGGTGATCTCCTCCGGCGCCACGTCTTCCACATGGGTGGCAACGGACCATTTGTGCCCGAAGGGGTCAACGACCGTGCCCATGCGGTCCCCCCAGAACTGGTCCGCCACGGGCATCACCACCGTGGCCCCCGCCGCGGCCGCACGGCCCACCACGGCGTCCACATCCTCCACGTAGAGTACGATGGATACGGCGGTCCCGCCAATCGTCAGCGGGCTCAGGGCATTCCACTCGGGAGATTCATCGCACAGCATGATCGGCGAATCGCCGACCTTGATCTCCGCATGCATCACCTTGCCGTCCGGGGTGTTCAGGCGTACGAACTCCGTGGCGCCGAACGCCTCTTTGTAGAATTCAAGGGCCTTGGCGGCGTCCTTGATGACCAGGTAGGGGGTCGCCGTGTGGTAACCCTCCGGGATCGCTTTTATCGCGGCAGCCATGATCTTTTCCTCCTCCCGCGCGGGATGTTCGGGCCCGCGCATCTCTCCACCAGTGCTCCACCATTGCGACCGTCAACTTATAAGATGATTTTAGTCCTTTGCGGGAAAAACGCAACACGCGGACGGCATACCGGGCCTGCCGGCCCCCGCCATGTCCAGGGAGAAGGCGATGACGGTTGCTATTTCGCGCTTCATGACCCATACTCCATCCGCGCGGCCTCGTGCCGCGACACGCCCCTCTGGGCGGGACCTGCGAGGATACGACCCCACATGGCGCTACCATCCAAAGTTTACAAGGCATCCATTCAACTGTCCGATATCGACCGGGGCGTCTATGAAACCCTGCCGGCAACGGTCGCCCAGCATCCTTCGGAGACCGGGGAACGGCTCGTGGCCCGGTTGCTGGCCTACGCGATCTTCCATGAGCCGGAGTTGACGTTCACCAAGGGGCTCAGCGCCACGGACGAGCCGGACCTGTGGGTGAAACGGGCCGACGACCGGGTGCGGCTCTGGGTCGAGGTGGGGCTGCCGGAACCGGATCGCATCATCAAGGCGAGCCGCCATTCGGAACGGGTGGCCCTGCTGGCGTGCGGCAGGACCCTCGCCATGTGGGACGAGCAACAGCTCCCCAAGCTGGAGAAGCTGGCCAACCTCACCGTCGCCAGCATCGACCCCGCCGTCATCGCCCGGCTGGCGACCCGGCTGGAGCGAACCATCGCCTGGTCGATCACCATCACCGAAGGCACCCTCTACCTGGCGATCGGCGAAGAAACGCTGGAGGCCGCCATCCAGGTGAAGGTGGGCAACCGCTGAAGCCGGACGCGGATACCATCCGCCACAGGGGCACAGGGGAAAACAATAAACAAGCTTCGGTAAAACTGTCTTGCACGGCAGGTTGCGGAGCATTTCATGCTGGTACTGAGAGCAGGCCGTTCCCACGTCAACAAGCAGCTTGGTAACGGTGTTGATAGAGCAATCAGCCATGCGGGAAACGGCGCGCATGCTGTTACCTTTTACCAGCATTCCGATTATTTGCGCCCTCTTTGATGTGCTCAGCTTGTTCATGGTTCCCTCCCCCAATACCCTCAAGCATTTTGTTCATTTTAAAAATAAAGCAAAAAATCTTGCCATCAATCAAAAAAATTGGTAATAAGTAAGCTATCAAATTTTGATTTATTGAGAGGTGGTCCATGAGCGTAGCAAAAAATATTGTGGAAAAATTCGGGGGGCAAACCGCATTAGCGTTTGCTATTGGCAAGGGGCAAAGCCTAATCAGCTATTGGGTTAAAACAGGAAATATACCTGCTAAATGGCAAAAAACAATAATTGATGCAGCGGCCAGCAAGGGGATTGACATTTCAAGGTTTGATTTTGTTTCTGGGGCACCCGCTTCGCCCGTTACATCATATACTGCCCCCGTTGAAATTGATAATTTGCCACAAGATAGCCAAGACCAAGCAAATTTTTTGTTCTACACTTCCCCCGATGGGCATACAAAAATCAATGTTGCTCTTAATAATGATACTGTGTGGGCATCACAAAAAGGTATGGCTGAGATTTTTGATGTTGATACCAGGACAGTTAACGAACATTTGCAAAATATCTTTAGAAGTGGGGAGCTTGAGGAATTATCAGTAATCCGGAAATTCCGGATAACTGCCTCAGATAACAAAAATTACGATGTTAATTTTTATTCGCTAGACGCCATCATTTCGGTTGGTTACAGGGTGAATTCATATAACGCTACGCAGTTTCGCAAATGGGCGACAAAGGTCTTGAAGGAATATTTGATTAAAGGCTTTGCAATGGATGATGAGCGCCTCAAGCAAGGTAAGCAGCTATTCGGCAAGGATTATTTTGATGAATTGCTTGAGCGTATCAGGGAAATTCGTGCTTCAGAACGAAGGTTTTATCAAAAAATAACAGACCTATATAGTCAGTGCAGCATTGACTATGATCCGTATTCTCCAATTACGAAACAGTTTTATGCCTATGTTCAAGACAAACTCCATTATGCTATTCATGGTCATACATCGGCAGAATTAATCGATTTAAGGGTTGATGCCTCTAAACCCAACATGGGAATGCAAAGCTGGAAGAACCAAGACAAAAAAGGCAAAATCACAAAACTAGATGTAACTGTAGGGAAAAATTATCTAACACCGGATGAACTTGATGAATTAAATAGATTAGTTAGCATGTATCTAGACACTGCCGAAAACTTTGCCAGACGGCACAAGGCAACGACTATGAAAGACTGGGTTGAACGCTTAGATGGTTTCCTTGAATTTAACGCTTATGAAGTTTTAAAAAATCACGGTGTTGTCAAACGAGATGTTGCCGATCGCCACGCATTAGCTGAATATGAAAAATTTAGAATTATACAAGATAGGGATTTTAAATCAGATTTTGATAGAGTCGTGGACAACATAAAAAACAAAAAACAGTTGCCCCATGAAATCGCTATTTCTTCCACCGAGCCTGAGCCGCCTTCTGAGCAATAGCCTTCCTCTGCTCAGGAGTGAGCTTATCGGCCCGCGCCTTACCGCCCTTCAATCCACCGAGCCGCCCTAATTCCTGGGCGGCTTTATTTTTGGTGGACTGTTCCGGCTCTTCGGGCTTATCCTCGTTGGTGGCTTGGTCTACTATGAAGGCCGCTAATTTGTTTATGTCCCTTGGGTTCTTTTTCATGCTTTGAGCGTAGCATAACCGCTCAAGCATTTAAAGGCCGACAAAATTCAAACTGAGACACTACCCAGCATCGGGAATCCTGGTTTTTTGCCTTCCTCCCGGTCATCCCGGTGTCTCCGTGGCCAAGCCGTTGTTTTGATTATGCCCCGGTCCCGGGAACGGCGTGATTTTCTGGTATACTGGAGACAAACGCTTTTCGCGAGGTGATCGCATGTCGGAAACAGCATTGTCCAGCGACGAGACCCCCAGAATCCGGGAGATGGTGATCGACGACTTTCCCGAGGTCTTTCATATCGGCGAGGAGGTCTTCACCGTCGAATACTCCCAGAGCCTCTACCGTACCTGGGACGAATTCGAGATCACCACCCTCTTCAACTCGGACACCGAACTCTGCCTGGTGGCCGAAATGGGGGGGCGCATCGCCGGTTTTGCCCTGGGAACCACGGTCAACAAGCACAATTCGTCCTGGAAGTACGGCTACCTGGTCTGGCTGGGGGTTCGGCGGGACATCCAGAAGGCTCACGTGGGAAGCAGGCTGTTCCACGAGATCAGGCGCCGCATGGTGGAGCAGGGGGTGAGGATGATCATCATCGACACCTCGTCCGATAACCGGGCGGCCATCAATTTCTTCAGGAAACAGGGGTTCGACGATTTCCAGGAGCATGTCTACATGTCCCTCAACCTGACGCGCAAGACCAGGAAGAAATCGGTGAAGAAATCATGATCCCGCGCCTGGACGAGGTCTGGCGGGCCATAGATCCGGCGCGGCTGCGCAGGACCCTGCTCGATATGCTGGATATCTACTCCCCCTCGGGCAAGGAGGAGGACATCCAGCTCTATCTGGAGGAGGTCCTCAGCCGCGCCGGATTCCGGGTGGAGCGCCAGGAGGTGGAGCACGAACGCTACAACCTGCGCGTGACCATGGGGAGCCGCGAGCCGGGGCTCTACCTGGTCGGGCACGTGGATACGGTCCCGGCCTGGGACCTGGAGGAGTTCGGGGCGCGGGAAGAGGGGGGAATCATCCGCGGCCTGGGAAGCGCCGACATGAAGGGGGGCTGCGCCGCCATGGTCGAGGCGTGGCTGGCCCTGGCCGGCGCCCTGGGACCGGAGGAACGGCCGTCGCTGGGCCTGCTGCTGGTGGTGGGGGAGGAGGAGAACGGCGACGGTAGCGCCGCCTTCCTGGAACAGTGCCGTCCCCCCTGGGTGGTGATCGGCGAGCCGACCGGGCTGGCGGCCTGTTTCGCCCATTACGGCTACCTGGAGGCGGGGTTCGTCACCCGCGGCCTGCGCAGCCATTCCTCGCTGCCCGAGCTGGGGCACAACGCGGTGGAGTCCATGCTGCGCCTGCTGCTGCACCTGGGCAAGGACCCCATCTTCGACCGGGAGCGGGGGGAGATCGTCTATTCGATCCGCGAGTTGAGTTCGTCCCGGGCCGGCTTTGTCGTCCCCGACCGCTGCGAGGCGTGGATCGACCTGCACCTGCCGCCCGGCATGGACCCCACTGCCCTGCAGGGGGCGATCCGGCGCATCGCGGCCGATGCGGGCCGTTTCATCCCGGACCTGGACATGGAGCTGAGCTTCGACTTCGCCTCACCCGGCTACGATCTGGGGAACGACAGCCTGGCGGCCGGCCTGGTGCGGGACATCTATGCCCGCCTGGGGCGCAGGCCGGGCCTGAACGCCTTCCGCTCCCACTCCGACGGCAACCTGTTCCGTGCGGCCGGGACCAGTCCCATCATCCTGGGGCCCGGCTTCCTGGAGAGCGCCCATACGCCCGACGAACAGGTCGCCTTCGACGAGGTGGCGGAGGCCGCCCGCATCTATGCCGCCCTGGGCCTGGGGATGGGCTGACCCGGGGCAGGGGGCAGCGCACGCTCCCGCAGGGCGGCAGTCCCGGTCACTGGAGATATTCCCGGGCCCACGCGCACATCTGGTTGAGGATGGGAATGATGGTGGCGCCCTTTGCGGTCAGGGAATACTCCACCTTGGGGGGTACCTGCGGGTAGACCTCCCGGTGCACCAGGCCGTCGGTTTCCAGTTCCCGCAACTGCTGGGTGAGCATCTTTCTCGTGGTCCCGGAAAACTGCCGCTGCAGATCGGAAAAGCGCATGGTCCGGTGCGAGAGGTGCCAGAGTATGGAGGCCTTCCACTTTCCGCCGACCACGGCAAGGGTCGCATCTATACCGCATTTGTACTCCCTGTCCCGGTACACCATCGGATCGCCGTCCTCCTGATTCCTGTTCATGGTTGCCCCTTGTGTGGCGTATGTTCCTTAAAAGGTACTACGTACCTTGATAGTCCGTTATTGACGTATTGAAACCTATGGAAGAATATAGCGCATATTTGGAAAAAGTGGACAACAGATGTGACACCACCATGAGGACAGGAGGAAACGGATCAATGAAAGCAGTCGCCATCAACGGCAGTCCCAAAAAGGAAGGGAACACCTATCAGGCAATCAGGATGGTCGCAGCCGAGCTTGAAAAGGAAGGGATAGAAACCGAGATCATCCATGTGGGAAACAAGCTGATCCAGGGGTGCATCGCCTGCGGCCAGTGCGCGAAGAACATGAACGAGCGTTGCGTCCTGCCGGGTGACGACGTCAACGATGCGCTCCAGAAGATGAAGCTCGCGGACGGGATCATCCTGGGAACCCCGGTCCATTACGCCGCCATCGGGGGGACCATGAAAGCCTTTCTGGACCGGGCCTTTTACGTTTCCGGCTCCAACGGCGGCCTGCTGCGGCACAAGGTCGGCGCAGCGGTGGTTGCGGTGCGGCGTTCCGGCGGCCTGCCCACCTTCGACCAGTTGAACAATTTCCTCCATTATGCCGAGATGCTGGTGCCGAGCTCCAATTACTGGAACGTCATTCACGGCCGCCTGCCGGGAGAGGTCGCCCAGGACGAGGAGGGACGGCAGATCATGCGCGTATTGGGCAGAAACATGGCGTGGCTGATGAAACTGGTGGAGCACGGCAAGGGAGTGGTCGCGGAGCCCGAAGGGGAACCCAAGACGTTCATGAATTTTATCCGGTAACGGAAAACAGCGGGAAGAGAGGGGGTATACATGTCGCAGGTAACAGTGGTTGCCAGGATCATGGCACGGCAGGAGGCGGCCGAGACGGTCAAGGGCGAACTTCTCAAGCTGGTCGCCCCGACGAGATGCGAGGAAGGGTGCATCGAGTACCGGTTGCATCAGGATAACGCCAACCCGGCGCTGTTCTTTTTCTACGAGAATTGGGCAAGCGAGGCCTGCCTGGAAAAACACAAGGAAACCGCACATTACCGGAGTTCTTTCAGCGCCATCGAGGGCCTGGTCCAGGAACGGTCCGTGAACAGGCTGACCATGGTCGCGCCGTAATGATGCGCTGGCGGTCGGTGCTCATCTCTGCTGCCGCTGTTTGAAAGGAATTTCCCGTGATCGGCAGGGTGCGGGTCTGTGTTGGCGGTCAACCAACCCCATGGACCCGCATCGTGTCACCCCCGGTTTTAGGCGACTTCTTCCTCGGCAGGGGCCTCTTCGCCGTTTTCGTCGGTTGGGGCGCTGTTCCTGGCCAGCTTGCGCTGCTGTTTTTCCTCGTTCTTTTTCTTCCGCTCCAGTTCCTTCTGTTTCTTTTGAAACGAAAAATTAGGCTTGGCCATCGCGTTGCTCCCTGAAAATAGACGATTTTTAATAAAAAAGCCCCGGAGTATCCCCGGGGCTTTTGCGGCCAATTACGGCGCTGATCAGGCTCTCTGTACGTTCGCGGCCTGAAGCCCTTTCGGACCCTTGGTGATTTCAAACGTTACGCTATCGCCTTCAGCAAGGGATTTGAAGCCGTTGCCTTCGATTGCGGAAAAATGACAA
>Ga0207857_1000327_pt1 | contig 13793 bp, 12 predicted proteins | sample LuqExpMetageno22_FD_187780 | JGI IMG/M metagenome (GOLD analysis project Ga0207857, IMG submission 187780) | Tropical forest soil microbial communities from Luquillo Experimental Forest, Puerto Rico - Sample 22 (SPAdes) | ecosystem: Environmental > Terrestrial > Soil > Tropical forest ... | reverse complement strand
GAAACATCCTGCCGCAGGTCAAGCCACGCCACATACCCCCCATACCCGACCGCAATCAACCCCAGTAGTACTATCGGTTCCATTGGACGCCTCCGCTTCTTTTAGGAAACAATAGCACGGCACTGCGACAGGAAGTGTCGCATGTTGAAGACGGTGGTCGGTTTTCGGTGGGTGCTCCGGCGTGGTTGGGTGAGATAGGGAATTGACGGCCGGTCTGAATGTCGAAACTTCAGGTTGTTCAAAAATAGCCAGATCGTCGCACCCGGAGGAAGCCCCGCGGAGGCGTAGCAGCGCTACGCCGCACAAGGGGGCTTTCGAGGACGGTGGCGAGATGGCTGTTTTTCAACAACCTCTCAGGGCTCGCCGCGCTCGCCCTCTCCGGAGAGCAGGACTATGTCCACGCGGCGGTTCTTGGCGCGGTTTTCTGGCGTGGCGTTGTCCGAGACCGGGCGGAATTCCCCATACCCGGTGGCGGAAATCTTTTCGGGCTCCGCGTCGTAGTATTTGAGGAGATACTTGAGGACGTTGGTGGCGCGGGCGGTGGACAGCTCCCAGTTGGAGGGGAACTGGGAGGTGCTGATGGGAACGTTGTCCGTATGCCCTTCGATCCGCAGGGGGTTGTTGTACTGGGTCATGACCTCGGCAATGGTGTTGAGCAGCTCATAGGCGTTCTGCTTGATCTGGGCTTGGCCGGAATCGAAGAAACCGGCCTCCTTGAGGCTGACGATCAGACCGCGCCGGGTGATGGTGAGGCCAACCTTGTCCTGGGCGCCCTGTTTCACCAGGTAGGCCTCAATGGAAGACTTGATCTGGCGGAAATCTTTTTCTTCGGCGCGGGTGCGCGCCCGTCCGCTGCGGGCCCTCCCGGTCGGGGCAACGGAAATCTCCGGTTTGATGGTCGGTATGATGTTGATCGGCTTGGACTCGATGACGTTGATTTTCGGCGCGGGCGCGCCGGCGGTCACCATGCCGAAGGATTGCTGGAGCGACTGCATGATCTCCTCGACCTTCTTTTTGTCGGTCTGGGACATGGCGTACAGGGTGGTGAAGACGGCGAACAGAAGGGTGATGAAGTCGGCGTAGGAGACGAGCCAGCGTTCGTGATTGGCATGTTTTTCCGGTTCTTTTTTCAGGGCCATGGCTGGTTAGTGGGCGCCTACGAAGGCTTTGAGCTTCTGTTCGATGAAGTGCGGGTTCTCGCCGTTCTGGATGGCGATCAGCCCTTCCAGGATCATGACCCGCCGCAGCACCTCTTCCTTCATGCGGATCTTCAGTTTGTTGCCGATGGGGAGGCAGATGATGTTGGCGGTCATCAGGCCGTAGATGGTGGCGACGAAGGCCACGGCGATGCCGGCCCCCAGCTTGGAGGTGTCGGAGAGGTTGCTCATGACGTGGATCAGGCCGAGAACGGCGCCGATGATACCGATGGTCGGGGCGTAGCCGCCGGCCGACTCGAAGAACTCCACGCTATGCTTGGTGTGGTCCTCGTAGGACATGATGTCGGCTTCCAGGGTTTCCCGCAGCTTTTGCGGGTCGATGCCGTCCACCACAAGGGATATGCCTTTCTTGATGAAGGGGTCCCTAGCCGACTGGGCCTCCTGCTCCAGGGAGATGAGGCCGTTGCGCCGCGCTTTGGTGGCATAGTTGATGATGTCCTTGACCACCGCCTCATGATCGACCTTGGGCGGCAGGAAGGCGTTCTTGACATCCTTGAAGGCCTTGATGATGGCGGGCAGCGGAAAACTCACGAACGCGGCGCCGAAGGTGCCCCCAAGGACGATCAGGGCGGCTGTGGGCTGGATCAGCGCCTTCATGTGCAGCCCCTCCAGCGCAGCGCCGCCGAAGATGGCCCCGAATCCCATTAACAAACCTATAAGTGTTGCGATATCCATGTCCTAGAATTCCTGGCTGTGAAATGGACTGCGTTCGTGCTCGTTACGATTGTCGACGGTAAGGTTTCTGTTCAGGGTGGCGCTGCGAAAAAGACCCTTTTTCGCCTTCGTGAGGTACTTTTTGCCGACGGGGTTTCCGGCGCGCCGTATGACCCTGGCGCGGAACGCCACGACCCTGTCGATGATGTCGGCGGCGGATTCCTTTACGATGAAATGGTGGCCGTTGAAGAGGGTAATGACCGTATCGGGTGTTTCCTCGATACTGACGATGTGGTCAGGATTGACATACATCACCTGCTTGTCCATACGGGTCAGGGAAATCATAATACCACCGGAGTTATGAATGTTTGTCTATAAATATCAAAAACGCTGTCAGGTCAAGAACTTTTTGCCAAAAATTAGTGTAAACACATGATTGCCGGCTACAACAATGCGTCGATGGCCGGGAAGTCGATGTAGCGTTCGGAGATGGAGTTGATCAGTTCTATTTTTTCCCGATCGTCCGGTCCGATCTTCGACACGTGCTCCCTGAGGCGGTGAAAAACCTCCGAAGATGTCTCCTCGATACGGATATAAGGGACTTTGCTGTCGGCAAGGATCTGCTGGGTAATGCGCGACATGGGGGCGTGCCCACTGATGACCAGCCCTGCCAGACGTTTCCTGAAATCCGGTATGTGGTGCAGCGAAGACGCGGTGACGATCAACTCATCCCGCGAGCTGGTCACGATGAGCAGCGTGGAATCCTCGAGATGGTCGATGACCCGTTGCGACGATGCCGCCCCCAACTGGATGGTATGGCAGATGCGGCTTCTGTCGTCGGGGTTTCCCTTGAGCGGCAGGCCGAGCATCACAGCGACATGCTGCAGGGTCGGATGGGCCAGGATCGGGTTGTAGTCAAAGGCGCTCGTCACCAGCAGGTCGGTTCCGCTAAAGGCCTTCTTCAGATAGGCGAGGGAACGTTCGCGTTTTTCCGGCACCAGTTTGTTGACCATGATGACGCGGACATTCGCCTTTTCACGCTCATACAGCGCCAGGTTCAGTTCCACGGCGTCGATCACGTTGCCGATACCGCCGTTGGTGACCATGAGCACCGGTGCGCCTGCCATGGCGGCCACCTGGGCATTGTTGGCGCCCACCACCGATCCGACACCGCAGTGGCCTGCCCCTTCTATGATCAGAAAATCGTATTTGTGCTCCAGCTCGCGGATCGCACCGGAGATCAGGGTGCGGGGGGTTTCCGGGGCGATCTTGCCGTCCAGGAATTTCCTCGTCGAGCCGGGGGTGAGGGTCATGGGCGACATGAGATGGGCATCCCTGTCCAGGCCGTAAACGTTGGCCATCATGGCGGCGTCCATGTCCATGGTCAGGCCGTTGTACTCGATGCACTTCGGGCCGATCGGCTTGACGAAGCCGACCCGTTCGTATTTTTTGCGCGCCAGGTGCATGAGCGACAGGCTGATGGTGGTCTTGCCGCAATGCTGGCCGGTGGCGCCTATGAATATCTTCCTGCAGGTCATGAATCTTCCGCCATCCCCCCTAACGCATCACCAGGGCTGTCCGCCATCGGCCGTGTCATGCCCCCTCGAGAAACCGCAAAAAGTGCTCTTCGCCGGCATGGAAGCGCAAAAACCGTACCCCCATGCCGCTCTTTTTGACCAGGTGAAAGAGATTCTGCGGCACCTTCTTTGCCCACATGACCCGGGCGTCAACCTGAACCAGGTGATCATCAAGGGTAAACTCGATCCTGATCCTGCTGTTGGGCGGGCAGACATTGGCGGTTTTGATGAACATGCCGGTCGTCGACAGGTCCTCGCTGAAAGCCATGCGGTTGGCGTCATCCACGCCGAAACGGATGGTCAGACGTTTCTTCAGTCGCCGTATAATCCTCTTTTCGGTCATTATGCCCTCAAACTAAAGCACTTATTGCGCAACGAACGCGCGACGACTATATCACAAAACAACGGATGCGGGAGAAGATTCGAAACGACGCGGAGTTCCGGTTTTCCCCTCCCGCTGCCGGAGTACCATAAATTCGATTGACAGACCCGCATCAATACACTAGGTTAGTGTAAACGCTGGGGGAGTTTCGACTGAGAGCGGCAGGGCGCCGCGACCCTTCGTACCTGATCCGGGTAATGCCGGCGTAGGGAAGCGCTAACATCCCGATGTTCCAAGCCGCTTCCGCGGCTTTTTGCGTTTTGGAGGCACGGACATGAATATTCTGCTGAATGGCGAGACCGTGGACATCGCCGAGGGAAGCACGGTCGCCGGGCTCCTGGAACATCTGTGCCTCCCGCGCGAACGGGTGGCGGTGGAGGTCAATCTGGATATCGTCCCCAAGGCGGCCTACGACGGCCACGGGCTGTCGGAGGGGGACAGGATAGAGATCGTCCACTTCGTGGGCGGCGGATAGGGAACGGGCGCGGGTCGGGCGGGGAAAACCGCATGCCGGACCCCGGCGCCGGAAGTCAACGCGTTGTTGCATAAAGGAGAGATGCTGCCATGACAACCAAAAACGATACCTGGACGATCGCCGGCCGCGAGTTCAGCTCCCGCCTGATGGTGGGCACCGGCAAATATGCCAGCTTCCAGCAGACCGCCGAGGCCCTGGAGGCGTCGGGGGCCGAGATTATCACCGTAGCGGTGCGACGGGTCAACCTGGACCGGAGCAAGGAATCGCTCCTGGACTACATCGACCCCAAGAGATACACCCTGCTTCCCAATACCGCGGGGTGCTACACGGCCGATGACGCCGTGCGCACCTGCCGCCTGGCCCGTGAGGCCGGCATGTCGGATTTCGTCAAGCTCGAGGTGCTGGGGGACGAGAAGACCCTGTTCCCGGACAACGAGGAACTGCTCAAGGCCGCCAGGATCCTGGTCAAGGAAGGCTTCACCGTCCTCCCCTACACGAGCGACGACGTGATCATGTGCCGTAAGCTGGAGGATGTGGGTTGCGCCGCGGTCATGCCGCTGGGAGCCCCCATCGGCAGCGGCCTCGGCATCCGCAACCCCTACAATATCAGGATCATCCTGGAGACGGTCAAGATCCCGGTGATCGTTGACGCCGGGGTCGGTTCGGCCTCCGATGCGGCCATCGCCATGGAGCTGGGCTGCGACGGCGTGCTCATGAACACCGCCATCGCCGGGGCCCAGGACCCCGTTGCCATGGCCCGGGCCATGAGGCTGGCCGTGGAGGCGGGCCGGCTCTCCTACAAGGCGGGCAGGATTCCCCGCAAACTCTATGCGAACGCATCCAGCCCGCTGGACGGCATGATTTAACGGTTGCTGAAAAACAGCCATCTCGCCGCCATCCTCGAAAGCCCCTTGTGCAGCGTAGCGCTGCTACGCCTCCGCGTGTCTTTCTGCGGTTGCGACGATCTGACTATTTTTGAACAACCTGAGCGTTTTATTGAAAAACTGCCCTAAATTCCCATGTCCCTATGAAACCCGTTGATTTTTCCCTGTACCTGATTACCGACCGCACCCAGACCGCCGGCCGGCCGCTCGTGGACGTGGTGCGCGCCGCCCTGGCCGGCGGGGTGCGCGCCGTGCAACTGCGGGACAAGGACCTGCCGGACGACGACTACCTGGAGCTTGCCCGGGCGCTTCGGGCGCTGACCCGGGAGTTCGGGGCCCGGCTTTTCATCAACGGCCGGGTCGAGGTAGCCCTGGCCGTGGGGGCCGACGGCGTCCACCTGGGGGCGGCGACTGCAACCGTGGCCGAGGTGCGGCAGCGGTGCGGCAGGGAGATGATGATCGGCTATTCCAGCCATGGCCTGGCCGAGGCGCGCTGCGCGGTGCACGACGGGGCGGACTTCGTCACCTTCGGTCCGGTCTTTGCCACCCCTTCCAAGGCGGCCTATGGGGAGCCGTTGGGGCGGGGGGCCCTGCAACGGGCTGTGGCGGCGCTGCCGGTCCCGGTGTTTGCCCTGGGCGGCGTGAAGCCCGAGAATATACCCGCACTCCGGGAGGCCGGCTGCAGTCGCGTGGCCCTGATCTCCGCCGTCAGCGCCGCCCCCGACCCCGGCCGCACGGCCCGGGAACTCCTGGCGGACCTGGGGGGGGCAGAGCCGCCCGCCGTCCATCACGAACTGCGCATCAACTCCTACGGTCACTACCTGCGCCGGCGCTTCGGCTGCCGGATCAGCAAGGTCAACGTGGACGCCGGTTTCACCTGCCCCAACCGGGACGGCAGCAAGGGGACCGGCGGCTGCATCTACTGCAACAACGTCTCCTTCTCCCCCAAAGATACCCAGCCGGTCATCCCGCTGGAAGAACAGCTCGCAACGGGCATGACCTACCACCGGCAACGCCTCGGTTCCGAGCGGTTCATCGTCTATTTCCAGAAATACACCAATACCTACGCCTCGGTGGATGTGCTGGCCGACCTCTACCGCCGCGCCCTGGCCCTGCCGGATGTGGTCGGTATCTCGGTGGGCACCCGGCCCGACGCCCTGACCGACGGGGCGCTGGAGCTTTTGACGGAGATTGCCCGGGACCGGTACGTCTGCCTGGAGCTGGGGCTGCAATCGGGGGATGACGCCATTCTGGAACGGATCAACCGCGGCCATACCGTGGCGGATTTCGTTGCGGCCGTGAAGCGGGCGGCGGGCCGGAATTTCGATATCTGCGCCCACCTGATCCACGGTTTTCCCGGGGAGCGGCCGGAGGAGTTCCTCAAAAGCGCCGGACTGATCGCGTCGCTGCCCATCGACTCGGTCAAGCTTCATCAACTCCACGCGGTGGAAGGGACCGAATTGGCCGCCATGTACCGCCGGGGCGAGTTCGTGCCCCTCACCCTGGAGCGGTACGTGGCCGCGGCCGCCGATTTCCTGGAGCGGCTGCCGGCGCGGGTCACGGTGCAGCGGCTGTACGGTTCCGCGCCCCTGGCGATCAGGGTGGCGCCCCAGTGGGGGCTGAAGAACAACCAGATGTGGTTCGCGGTGGTGAACGAGCTGCGGCGCCGCGGCACGTGGCAGGGGTATGGGCTGGCGGAATGACGGCTTGACGGCGTGCCATCCTCCCGCCTTCTTGATCTGGAGCCGGGGTCAGAGGGCCGAGATGGTCGCTTCGACCTCGTAGCGTTTGATCTTGCGGGTCGATGTCTTGGGAAACTCCTCCCCGCGGATGGTGAACCTGCGCACCCGTTTGTAATCGGCCAGGGTGCGGCAGGCCGTCTGAACCTCCCGTTTCAGCAACGCTTCCAACTCCCCATTGCTCAGGGTAGGGCCCCCAGATTGCCGGCCGGCATAGTCGTCCAGCGCCTCCTGGTCGGGGTAGATCATGGCGTGCACCTCTTCCTCCATGGAGCCCGTCCTGTGGCCGTAGACCATGACCTCGGCGATGAAGGGGCTCTTGAGCAGTTCGTTCTCCACCTCCTCGGGATAGACGTTCTTGCCGTTGGGCGTGACGATCAGGTTCTTGACCCGGCCATAGATGGTCAAAAAACCGTCGTCATCCAGCTTCCCGAGATCACCGGTGCGATACCAGCCGTCACGCAGCACCGCCGTGGTGGCCTGGGGATTCCGGTAGTAGCCCTGCATGACATTGTCCCCCCTGACCACTATCTCGCCTACCCCCTCGTCATTCGGGTTGTCGATGCGGACCTCCACTCCCGGCAGGGGACGGCCCACCGAGCCGAGACGCCGGGCCCCGTGGGTCTCGGCGCTGATGATGGGAGAGGTTTCGGTAATGCCGTATCCCTGATAGATGGTCAGTCCCAGGCTGATCAGCCCCTGGGCCACGGCCGGATCGAGGGCCGCGCCGCCGCTGACGAAAATGGTTTTCGCGCCGAACGCCCGCCGGATCTTCCTCTGCACCAGGGGGCGGGTGGGGGGGAACGAGAAGAGCATCCTGCCGATGGGTTCCTTGTGGACCTTCTTCATGATCCGGTCCAGGATCATGCGGTAGACGGCCGGTACCCCGGTCAGGAAGGAGGGGTTGACCTCGGCCAGGTTTTCCCCCAGCTTCTTGATGGATTCGCAGAACGTGACCACGCCCCCCAGGGAGAGTGGCAGCAGCACGCCGCAGACCTGTTCGTACACGTGGTTGATGGGGAGAAACGAGAGGGTCGAGATGGAGTCGTCCAGGTCGAGGTGGGCAACGGCGGCGCGGATGTTGCTGACCACGTTGGCATGGCTGAGCATGGCCCCCTTGGGCCGCCCGCCGGTCCCCGACGTATAGAGGATCAGGGCCGTGTCGTCCGCCGTGCGGGGGGGGGCCGCCACCAAGATGGGCGGGGCGGCGTCCGCCTCGCCGGCGATCGTCCCTGAGAGCGGCGCGGCCAGCATCAGGTCAGGGAGGTCGGCAGCCATCTCCCGGGCCAGTTCCAGCCACTGCCCCTCGCTGAGGACGACCCGGGCGTTGCTGTCCCGCAGGATATGGCGCAACTCGGCTTCCTTCAACTCCTTGTCGATGGGCACTACGACCCCGCCCATCTTGAGAATACCGAGATAGGCGGCCACCCAGAGCGGTGACGAGGGGCCCAGGAGGGCGGCATGGTCGCCCGGTCGGAACCCCTCGCGGAGCAGCCCTGCGGCAAAACGGTCGGACAGCCGCCCCAATTCCCCGTAGGTGGTTTCGCGCCAGATGCCGTTCTCCTTGTGGCGCAGGGCCGGCCTGACGCCGTACCGTTCGCAACTCGCTCCAACAACAGCATTGATGGTCTGCATGTATCCGCACCCCCCTCTGGTGGCGCATCCCCCATCCGGCCGCCAAACGCCGGCAAAGAATCCGCTGGTGGAAAAGAACTTTTTTGCATCGGCCGACGGTGCTATAGTGACTTTCCGCATTACACCTACCCCAATTGTACACTGAAAGAAGGAGATTCAACATGTCCGATCTGCGCGTCCGTTTCGCACCCAGCCCCACCGGCTACCTCCACGTGGGAGGAGCCCGTACCGCCCTGTTCAACTGGCTGTTGGCCAGGAAGCAGGGGGGCACCTTCATCCTGCGCATCGAGGACACGGACGTGGAACGCTCCACCCAGGAATCCATCGACGCCATCCTGCAGGCCATGGAATGGCTCGGGCTGGACTGGGACGAGGGCCCCTTCTACCAGACCCATAACTTCGACCTGTACCGGGAGTATGTCCAGAAACTGCTGGAGGCGGGCAAGGCCTACAAGTGCTACTGCACGGCCGAGGAGTTGGAGGCCAAGCGGGAACAGGCCATGAAGGAGGGGCGCAAGCCCAAGTATGACGGCACCTGCCGCGAACGGGGCGACCAGCCGGCCGACCGGCCGTTCGTGGTCCGTTTTCGGGCCCCCCAGAAGGGGGAGGTGGCCTTCGATGACCTGATCAAGGGGCGCATCGCCTTCCCGGCCGAGGAGTTGGACGACCTGATCATCCAGAGGAGCGACGGCACGCCGACCTACAACTTCTGCGTGGTGATCGACGACGCCATCATGAAGGTCACCACCGTGATCCGCGGGGACGACCATGTCAACAACACCCCGCGCCAGATCCAACTCTATGAGGCCTTGGGTTTCCCGGTGCCCCGATTCGCCCATGTGCCCATGATCCTGGGGGACGACAAGGCGCGCCTCTCCAAGCGCCACGGCGCCACCAGCGTGATGGCCTACCGGGACATGGGCTTTCTGCCCGAGGCGCTGCTCAATTACTTGGTGCGCCTGGGGTGGAGCCACGGCGACGACGAGATCTTCAGCCGCGAGGAGATGATCCAGAAGTTCGACATCAACAGCGTGGGCCGATCCGCCAGCGTCTTCAACACGGAGAAGCTGTTGTGGCTGAATGCCCATTACATCAAGAACGGCGATCCGGCCCGGCTGGCGGCGCTGCTCCTCCCTCATCTGGCGAAGCGCGGCATAGCCCCCCAGGGCGGGCCCGACGTGGCCGCGGTGGTGAGGACGCTCCAGGAGCGGGCCCAGACCCTGGAGGAGATGGCCGACCGGGCCGCGTTCTATTTCAAGGCCCCGGATACCTACGACGAGGCAGCTCTGGCCAAATTCGACAAGGAACACCTGCGGGCGGTCTACGACACGGTGGCCGGCAGGCTGGCGGGTTCCGCCGCCACCACGGCGGCGGAGGTCGATGCCCTGTTCAAGGAGGTCTGCGCCGACAAAGGGTGGAAGATGGGCCAGGTGGGGCAGCCGGTGCGCATCGCCCTCTCGGGCGGCACCCAGGCCCCCGGCATCGGCGAGATCGTCGTGACCCTGGGAATCGCAGAGACCGTCGCGCGTATCGCCAGGGCGCGGGAGGCCGTGGCCGCATAACACAGGCGGGTCTATCCCCTCATCCGTCCCTCCAGGGCACCTTCTCCTCAGGGGTGAGGGTGGCCGAAGCCCGGGTGAGGGGGCTTTCCGCTTTTATCCTCGCTTCCCCCCTCCCTGACATCCCGTCCGAAGCGTGGTACACTTTCCCCCATGGGCACGACCATCACCATATCCCCGGTAAGTCGCATCGAGGGGCACGCCGCCATCACCATCCACCTGAACGAGGCCGGGGAGGTGGCGGCCGCCCGCCTGCACGTTCGCGAATTCCGCGGCTTCGAGGCCTTCTGCCTGGGGCGCCCCTTTTGGGAGATGCCGACCATCACGGCCCGCATCTGCGGCATCTGCCCGGTCAGCCACGCCCTGGCCGCGGCCATGGCCGGGGAGCGCATCATGGGGCTCGCCATCCCCCCGGCCGCCCGGCGCCTCCGCCGAATCCTCTCCCTGGCCCAACTGATCCTCAGCCATTCCCTCAGTTTTTTCCACCTCTCCGCCCCGGACATCGTCCTCGGCCTGGACAGCGATCCGGCGGATCGAAACATCGCCGGTCTGGCACGTCACAGCCCCGAGGTCATCCGCAGGGGCATCCGCCTGCGCCAGATCGGCCAGGAGATCGTCAACCGCATCGGTGGTGGTCGGCTGCACCCGGAATACATCGCCCCGGGCGGCATGATTGAGCCGCTGGGAGAAGCGGGGCGCGACGCCGTTGCCGCCCTGCTCCCCGAGGCGCTGGAACTGGTGCGCTTCGCCCTTGACCTGTGGCAGGAACGGAGCGGGCAACTTTGGTCTGAGATGGGGGATTGCGGCGATTTTCCCAGCCTGTTCCTGGGCCTGGTGGGTGAAGATGGCGGCCTCGACCATTACGAGGGGCGGCTCAAGTTCGTGGATGCTGCCGGCGGCACCGTGGGCGACCTGGCGCCGGAGGGATACAGTGCCGCCATCCGCGAGACGATGGCCGACGACAGCTACCTGAAGCCGACGGAATGCACCCTTGGCGAGGACCGGCTCTACCGGGTCGGCCCCCTGGCCCGCCTGTCAGTTGCCCCGTTCTCCGCTGCACCCTTGGCGGAGCAGGCCCGCCGAGGGTTCCTGGGGAGGCGGACCGCCACCGCCAGCCTCGATTATCACGAAGCCCGGCTGATCGAGATGCTCTACGCCGTGGAGCGGATCGCCGACCTGGTGGACGACCCACTCGTGGTGGACCGACAGGTCCTGGCCCGGGCCGGGGTCAACGCCGCCGAAGGGGTGGGCGTCACCGAGGCGCCACGGGGCACCCTGATCCACCACTATCACGTGGACCGCCACGGCCTTCTGACCGGGGTCAACCTGATCGTGGCCACGGCCCACAACAGCCGCGCCATGGACCGGACCATCACCGACATCGCCCGGCGCCACCTCCGCGGGGGAGCGCTGGGCGAGGGGCTGCTCAACCGGGTGGAGCACGGCATCCGCCTCTACGACCCCTGCCTCTCCTGCGCCACCCACGCGGTGGGCAGCCTTGGGCTGGCCGTTACGCTCCACGCTGCGGACGGGAAGGTGCTGGACAGGGCGGTCCGGTGAGGCTAGAATAACCCCATGAGTTCGAGTACGTCCCCCTTCAAACTTGCCACAACCTACACCCCCCGGGGCGACCAGCCCCAGGCCATCGCCGAACTGGCGGAGGGGATCGAGCGGGGCGACCAGCACCAGGTGCTCCTGGGGGTGACCGGCTCGGGCAAGACCTTCACCGTGGCCAACGTCATCGCCCAGACCGGCCGGCCGGCCCTGGTGCTGGCGCCCAACAAGACCCTGGCAGCCCAACTCTACGGCGAGTTCAAGGAGCTCTTTCCCGACAATGCCGTGGAATACTTTGTCTCCTACTACGACTACTACCAGCCGGAAGCCTATCTTCCCACCACCGACACCTTCATCGAGAAGGACTCCTCCATCAACGACGAGATCGACAAGATGCGTCACTCGGCCACCCGCAGCCTCCTGACCCGGCGGGACGTGATCATCGTGGCTTCGGTCTCCTGCATCTACGGCATCGGCTCGCCCGAGGCCTATGCCAGTCTGCACATCTTCTTTCACCAGGGGGAGGAGTACGGCCGCGATACCCTGCTGAAGAAGCTGGTGGAGATCCAGTACGAAAGGAACGACGTGGATTTCCACCGCGGCGCCTTCCGGGTGCGGGGGGATGTGGTGGAGGTCTTTCCGGCCTACGACAGCGACAAGGCGCTGCGCATCGAGTTCTTCGGCGACGAGGTGGAGGCCATCAGCGAGATCGACCCCCTCCGGGGGGTGGTGCTGCAAAAGTTGCCCAAATGCGCCATCTACCCGGCATCCCACTACGTATCCACCCGGGAGACCCTGGAGAAGGCGGTGGAGCAGATCCGCATCGACCTGGGGGAGCGCATCCGCCATTTCCGGGAGCAGAACATGCTGCTGGAGGCCCAGCGCATCGAGCAGCGCACCTTCTTCGACATCGAGATGATGGAGGAGATGGGGTTCTGCCAGGGGATCGAGAACTATTCCCGCTACTTCGACGGCCGCAGGGAAGGGGAGCCCCCCTACACTCTGATCGACTATTTTCCTGAGGATTTCGTGCTCTTCGTGGACGAGTCCCACATCACCATCCCCCAGGTGGGGGGGATGTACCGTGGGGACCGCAGCCGCAAGGAGACCCTGGTGCAGTACGGCTTCCGCCTGCCGGCGGCCTTGGACAATCGGCCGCTCAACTTCCAGGAGTTCGAGCGGCGCATCCGCCAGGCGGTATACGTCTCGGCTACGCCGGCCGATTTCGAGATGGAGCAGAGCGGCGGCGTGTTCGTGGAGCAGGTCATCCGCCCCACCGGGCTGGTGGACCCAAAGATCGAGGTTCGGCCTGCGACGGCTAGCGCTACCCCCCCTCAATCCCCCCTTGAACCAGGGGGGGAGGCTCTGTTCACCCCCGGGGGGTACGGCCAGGTGGACGACCTGCTCCATGAGGTCCGGGCAACCGTGGCCAAGGGTGAGCGGGTGCTGGTGACCACCCTGACCAAGCGCATGGCCGAGGAGTTGACCAACTATTACCAGGAGTTGGGGGTCAAGGTGCGCTACCTGCACTCGGACATCGTTACCATCGAGCGGATGCAGATCCTGCGGGATCTCAGGCTGGGGGAATTCGACGTGCTGGTGGGGATCAATCTGCTGCGGGAGGGATTGGACCTGCCGGAGGTCTCGCTGGTGGCCATCCTGGACGCGGACAAGGAGGGGTTCCTCCGTTCAGCCCGCTCCCTGATCCAGACCTGCGGCCGTGCGGCCCGCAACGTTGGCGGCCGGGTCTTGATGTACGCGGATACGGTGACCCGCTCCATGCAGGCCTGCATCGACGAGACCGAGCGCCGCCGCGCCAAGCAGTTGGCCTACAACCAGGAGTTCGGCATCACCCCCGAGACGGTCAAGAAGGGGATGCGCACGATCCTGGAATCCATCGAGGAGAAGGATTACTACACCCCCGTGGGCGGTGTGGCCGAGACGGCCGAGGAGTATGTGGCGCCCAAGGAAATCCCCAAGCAGATCAAGAAGCTGCGCAAGGAGATGCTGGCGGCGGCCAAGGCGCTGGACTTCGAAAGCGCCGCCACGCTGCGGGACCGGATCAAGCGGCTGGAGGAGATGGAGTTGGCTTTGCGATGATTTTTTAAAACCAACCC
>Ga0207857_1000326_pt1 | contig 13809 bp, 10 predicted proteins | sample LuqExpMetageno22_FD_187780 | JGI IMG/M metagenome (GOLD analysis project Ga0207857, IMG submission 187780) | Tropical forest soil microbial communities from Luquillo Experimental Forest, Puerto Rico - Sample 22 (SPAdes) | ecosystem: Environmental > Terrestrial > Soil > Tropical forest ... | reverse complement strand
CGGCCGAACGGCACGACGAGCTGTTCGCCGTACCCACGGACCGGCGCGCCGTCGTCGTCGTCGGCCCGGTGCGGTCGTGGCGAGGCGACCCGCTCGGCGTGGCGCGCCGCACGGTGCGCTGGACGGATCCCGTCGACCTCTACATCCACCCGCGGGTCGTGGCGCTCGGCGCCGCCGGGGCGGGCCTGCTGCGCGACCTCGAGGGCCAGACCGCCCGGGAGCTGAGCGACACCGACCTGAGCTTCCACGCGCTGCGCGACTACGTCGCCGGCGACGACCGCCGCTACATCCACTGGCGCACCTCCGCGCGCCGCGGGCAGCTGATGGTCAAGCAGTTCGAGGACACGCGGCGCACCATGACGGCCATCGCGCTCGCCGACGCGCCGGCGGACTTCGCGGGGGACGACGACCTCGAGCTGGCGGTCTCGGTCACCGCGTCGCTCGGCGTCCAGGCGATCCGCGACCAGCGGGAGGTGACCGTGGTTGCCGGGCCGGGCCGGATGCGTGTCACCTCGCCGCAGCTGCTGCTCGACGACTGCGCGGCCTTCGTCACCGGCGAGGCCGGCGCGGGCGTCCATCTGCTGGGCCGGCGCGTGGCGCGGGAGGCCCCGGACGCGTCGCTCGCGGTGCTCGTCACGGGCGCCGTGCCGGACGAGGGCGACCTGCGCCTGGGCGCGCGGCACCTGCCCTCGGGCGCCCGCGCGCTCGTCGTGCGCTGCGCGCCGGGCGAGGCCGTGACGACCCGGACCAAGGGGCTGCTCACGCTGGCGACGCTGGGATCCCTGGAGGATCTGCCTCGACTGCTGCGGCGGGCGGTGCTGCCATGACGGCGCCGACGCGCACGGAGGAGGCGCCGCGGCGCCGCAGCTCGGACCGTCGTCGGGTCGAGCGCACCGTCGACGTGCGCGACCGCCGGACCCGCTACGCCGGCCTCACCGACGAGGACCTCCTCGCCGAGCGCGGCGGCTCCTCCCCGGCCCGCCACCTGACCCTGCCGGACTCGGCGCGCACCGCGGTCGCCGCGGGCGTCCGGTCCGCACGGGAACGGTGGGCGGCCCTGACGGTCGCCTACGGCACGGAGCACGGCGGGCCGCGCCGCGGGATGCGCGCGGCCACGGACGTCGTGTGCCTGCTCGTCGGGCTGGCGCTGGCGCTCACCCCGTTGCTGCCGGTCTACGGAGGCACGACCGCGGTCCCCGCCCTCGGCGGCGGACTCGCGGTCGGCGCGGGCATCGCCGCGCTGGGCGCGTGGCGCCGCTGGTCCGGTCTCGGGGTCGTCGCGGCCCTCGTCGTCGGCTACCTCCTGGTCGGCGGCCCCCTCGCGGCGCAGGGCACGGCCCTCGGCCGGCTGCTCCCGGGACCGCAGACGCCGGTGGCCCTCGCGCGGGGCGCGGCGTCGTCGTGGAAGCAGGCGCTGACGCTCCAGCCGCCCATCGGCGCAGCGGGAACCGTGCTGGTGGCCCCGCTGCTCCTGGCGCTCGCCGGCTCGGCGGCGGCGGTGACGCTGGCGCTCCGGGCCCGCGCGGCGGCGGTGGCCGCTCTCGCGGTGGTGGTGCCGCTCGCGGTCGCGCTGGTCAGCGCGTTGCTCGGTACCGCGAGGCCTCCGCTGGACCCGGCTCTGGAGGGGACCGTCCTGGCCGTGCTGCTCGGCGCCTGGGTGTGCTGGCGCGCGGGTCGGCTGCGCGCCCAGCGGGTGCTGGCCACCGGCGTCGTCGCCGCCGTCGCGATCGGCGCCGGGCTGGGGGGCGGGCCGGTCGCGACCGACGACTCCTCGCGGTTCGTCCTGCGCGACCGGATCACGCCGCCCTGGGACCCGGACGACTACCCGAGCCCGCTGGCCGCATTCCGCCAGTACGTCAAGCAGAACGACGCCGTGCTGTTCACGGTGTCCGGGCTCCCGGACGGCGGCCGCATCCGGCTCGCGACCTTCGACCGGTACGACGGGGTCGTCTGGAACGTCGCCGGCTCAGGCACGGCCGACGCGTCGGGGGAGTTCCGGCGGGTGGGCGCCGACCTCGCGGCGCCGATCGCCGGCACCTCGGCCGCCGTGACCGTGAATGTCGGCGCGCTCGATGGCCCCTGGCTGCCGACCGTGGGGGAGGCGACCGGCATCGCGCTCGACCCCTCGGAGCAGCCCGGCCTGCGGTTCAACGACGCGACCGGCGCCGCCGTGCTCGTCGACGGCCTCCACCAGGGGCTCAGCTACACGATCGACGCCGTCGTCCCGCCGGTGCCGTCGGTGAAGGCGCTCGGCGCCACCCCGGCGCAGTCCGTCTCGCAGCCGGCGCTGACCGGGGAGCCGGCGCGCATCCGCACGCTGGCGGCGGATATCGCGCGCGAGGCCGGCAAGCCCGCCGAGGTGGTGCAGGCCCTGGCGTCGTGGCTGACGGACCACGGCTACTTCAGCCACGGCCAGTCCGGCGAGCACCCCTCGCTGTCGGGCCACGGCGCCGACCGCCTGGCGAACTTCCTCGGCGCCGACGTCATGGTCGGCGACGGCGAGCAGTACGCCGCGACGCTGGCGCTCATGGTGCGCGAGATGGGCCTGCCGGCGCGCGTGGTCCTCGGCTTCGTGCCGGGGTCCGGCGAGGGGTCCGCCGGCGCCAAGAAGACCGCCGACGGCGCCGTCGAGGTGACCGGTGCCGACGTGCAGGCCTGGGTCGAGGTGCCGTTCGTCGGCTACGGCTGGGTGCCCTTCGACGCCACGCCTCCGACCTCGAAGACCGTCAACCAGGACCCGAACCCGGCGCCGTCGGAGCCGAAGCCGCAGGTGGTGCAGCCGCCGCCCCCTCCGGAGCCGGCGGTCAAGGCGCCCGACGACGACACCGCCCGCCCCTCCACACGCCAGGACGACCAGCGCTCCGGCGTCACGCCGACCTGGGTGCGGGTGCTCGCGTACTCCGGGGCGGGGGCCGGCATGCTTCTCGTGCTCGCCGGGCCGTTGCTGGCCATCGGGGCGCTCAAGCTGGGGCGGCGGCGCCGTCGCCGCCGCGCGCCCGATCCCGTGCGCCGGGTCGCCGGCGGCTGGGACGAGGTCATGGACGCCGCGCGGGACCTGCGCCGGCCGCCGTCGCTGGGCACGCGCCGCGAGGCCGCGGCCGCGATCGGGCAGGCTTTCGGGGTGCACGACGAGGCCGGCGCCGTCGCGGTGCGCCTGCACGGGCTGGCGCTGCGGGCCGACCGCGCCGTGTTCGCCCCGGGCTTCCCGAGCGACTCGGACGTCGCCGCCTACTGGCTCGACGTCGACGAGGCGGTCGCCGCGATGCGCTCCGCCGTTCCGGCGAGGACCAGGCTCCGGGCCAGCGGCTCGGTCCGCTCGCTGCGCGGACGAGTTGCGGGTCCGCGGCGTCGCCGGGGTATGGTGCCCCTCGTGCGGCGCACCCTCCTCCTTGCTCGCCGCGGCGGGGCCCTCTAAGCCGGTCCCTCGCCGCGGAGTCCGCCGTGCCGGCTGACCTTCCCGACGACGAGCGAGGACCTTCCCATGAGCTACATCGAGCGCACCCCCCAGCAGCCCTCCGGCATGCCGGTGCACAAGTACCGGCCGTTCTCCGAGCAGATCCGCGTCGACCTGCCCGACCGCACCTGGCCGTCGAGGAGCATCACCACGACCCCGCGCTGGTGCGCGGTCGACCTGCGTGACGGCAACCAGGCCCTCATCGAGCCGATGAACCCCGCCCGCAAGCTGGCGATGTTCGAGCTGCTCGTCGGCATGGGCTACAAGGAGATCGAGGTGGGCTTCCCGTCGGCGTCGCAGACGGACTTCGACTTCGTCCGGCAGCTCATCGACGAGGGCCGGATTCCCGACGACGTCGTCATCCAGGTGCTGACGCAGTGCCGCGAGCACCTCATCGAGCGCACCTACGAGGCGATCGCCGGGGCCAAGCAGGCGATCGTCCACTTCTACAACTCGACGTCCGTGCTGCAGCGGCGCGTCGTGTTCAAGTCCGACGAGGACGGCGTGCTGGACATCGCCGTCTCCGGCGCCCGGTTCTGCAAGAAGTACGAGGAGCTGGTCCCGGACACCGACGTGTACTACGAGTACTCGCCGGAGTCGTACACCGGCACCGAGCTGGAGTACGCGGTCCGCGTCTGCAACGCCGTCATCGACGAGCTGGACCCCACCGACGACCGCCCGGTGATCATCAACCTGCCGGCCACCGTCGAGATGGCGACGCCCAACGTCTACGCCGACTCGATCGAGTGGATGAACCGGCACCTGCACCGTCGCCACCAGGTGGTCCTCTCGCTGCACCCGCACAACGACCGCGGCACCGCGGTCGCCGCGGCCGAGCTGGGGTACCTGGCCGGCGCCGACCGCATCGAGGGCTGCCTGTTCGGCAACGGCGAGCGGACCGGCAACGTCGACCTGGTGACGCTGGGCATGAACCTCTTCAGCCAGGGCATCGACCCGCAGATCGACTTCTCCGACCTGTCGCGCGTCCGCTCGGTCGTCGAGCACTGCAACCAGATGCCGGTGGGCGAGCGTCACCCGTACGGCGGCGACCTCGTCTTCACCGCGTTCTCCGGCTCGCACCAGGACGCCATCAACAAGGGCCTGACGACGATGGAGGCCGAGGCCGCCGCCGCGGGCAAGGAGGTCGGGGACCTCGCCTGGGCGGTGCCCTACCTGCCGATCGACCCGCGCGACGTCGGCCGCACGTACGACGCGATCATCCGCGTCAACAGCCAGTCCGGTAAGGGCGGCATCTCGTACCTCATGAAGTCCGAGCGCGACCTCGACCTGCCGCGCCGCCTGCAGATCGAGTTCTCGCAGGTGGTGCAGCGGCACACGGACCGCCTGGGCACCGAGGTGACGGCCGACGACCTGTGGCGGCTGTTCGTCGACGAGTACCTGCCCGCCTCGTTCACCGGGATGACGCCGGCGCACGTGCGGGCCGGCGCCGCACCCGTCGAGGCCGAGCCGCTCGAGGAGTGGGGCCGGTTCTCGCTGCGCGGCACGCGCACCGAGAGCGCCGAGGGCGGCGCCGACACGCTCGAGGTCGACCTCATCGACCGCGGCGTCCAGCGGACGCTGACGGGGACCGGCAACGGGCCCATCGCCGCCTTCGTCGCCGCGCTGAAGACGATCGGCGTCGACCTGGCCGTACTCGACTACGCCGAGCACGCCCTGTCGGCGGGCGGCGACGCCACCGCGGCGTCGTACGTCGAGTGCGCCATCGGAGGGGACATCCTCTGGGGCGTCGGCATCGACCCGTCGATCACCACGGCGTCGCTCAAGGCGATCGTCAGCGCCGTCAACCGCCACCAGCACTGACGCATCACTGCTCGCCGAGCGCATCACTGCTGCTCGCCGGGCGCATGACTGCTCGCCGGGCGCATGACTGCTCGCCAGGCGCATCACTTCTCGCCGGGCGCATCACTTCTCGCCGGGCGCGCAGGTTTCGGCGTCCACATCGTGCGCGCTCGGTCACGAAGGATGCGCTCGCGCAGCGGTGATGCGCTGGGCGTGACGGTGGCCCGGGGGATGATGGCTCCGTGAGCCTCTACCGCGACGAGGCGATCGTGCTGCGGACCCAGAAGCTGGGCGAGGCCGATCGGATCGTCACCCTGTTGACGCGCGAGCACGGCAAGGTTCGCGCGGTCGGCAAGGGCGTCCGGCGCACGACGAGCCGTTTCGGCTCCCGTCTCGAGCCGTTCATGCACGTCGACATCCAGCTCGCGACGGGCCGCAACCTCGACACGGTCACCCAGGTGGAGACGCTCGGCGCGTACGGGCGGCCGGTGTGCGAGGACTACGCGCTCTACACCGCGGGCACCGTGATGCTCGAGACGGCCGACCGGCTCGTCGAGGCGGAGCACGAGCCCGCGCTGCAGCAGTACTGGCTGCTCGTCGGCGCCGTGCGGGCGCTGGCGGGGCGGGAGCACGCCTCCGGCCTCGTCCTCGACTCGTACCTGCTGCGCGCGCTCGCCGTGGCCGGGTGGGCGCCGAGCTTCGCGGACTGCGCGCGCTGCGGGGCGCCCGGCCCGCACCACGCGTTCGCCGTCGCGATGGGCGGGGCCGTGTGCTCGTCGTGCCGCCCGCCGGGCGCCGCGGCCCCCGCGCCGGAGACGTTCGCCCTGCTCGCAGCGCTGCTCGTCGGCGACTGGGCGACGGCGGACGCCTCCGCCGAGCGGCACCGCGCCGAGGGCAACGGGCTGGTGGCGGTGTTCTGCCAGTTCCACCTGGAGCGGCGGCTGCGCTCCCTGCCGATGGTCGAGCGGGTCTAGCCAGGTCCGGCCGCGCGGGCGAACCAACGAGCGGCGAGAGGGGACGAAGGCCATGAGAGGTCGAGGCCCAGGCCCTCGGCGAGCCGAATCACCTGCTCCGGCGTACGGTCCCAAGCACCTGGCCAGTGCTGTCCGGATAGGAGATCTCGATGCGTCGCCTTCTCACGATCGCTTTCGCCATGCTCGCAGCTGTCGGCCTGGGCATCGGGCTCAGCGCGCCCGCCCAGGCCGTGACCAACGGCTCCTTCGACGGAGGTAACCATCCCTACGTCGCGTACGAGGACAACGGTGTCTTCGCCTGCACCGGCACGCTCCTGTCACCGACGGTGATGCTGACGGCCGCGCACTGCTTCAGCGACAGCACGTCCGCCCTCGGCACCAACACCACGACCGGCGCCTCGCAGGTCCGCGTCAACTTCGACCCGAACCTGGTCAACGAGCCGGCGTCGGCATTGACCTGGTACGTCGGGGCGTACTACTCCGACCCGCAGTGGGTCCTTGGCGCCAAGGGCGGGCTGCCGCACTTCGACACGCACGACGTTGCGATCATCGTGTTCGGTGAGCCGGGCTGCCACACGCCGACCACCAGCGCGAGCACCTACCTGTGCGGAGCGATCCCGTCCGCGGCGACGCTCGGCCAGTACGGCGCGCTGCCGACGGGGAACCTCGTCGACACCCTGCCGAACCGCGCGTCGGTCGACCTCGTCGGCTACGGCGTCCAGGACTTCGTCTACGGCGGCGGACCGTGCGACCCGAACTGCAAGAAGAGCACGGGTGACGCGTTCACGCGGTTCTTCGCACCGACCACCCTCGTGGCCAGCAACGACGCCATCTCGGCGGAGTTCGTCAAGCTGCACTCGAACAAGGGCGGCACGTGCTTCGGCGACTCCGGCGGTCCCAACCTGCTCGGTGGCACCAACGTCGTGCTCGCCGTGAACTCGTTCGTCGCCAACCTGGTCTGCAGCGGGAACACCTACTCCTACCGCGTCGACACCCCTCAGGCGCTCGACTGGATCACGTCGACGGCCGAGGCCCACGGCGGAACCGTCTGACCGGCGCCCGTGGAGGACGGGTGGCGGAGCCGTTCTCCAGGGCCGACCAGTCAGCGTGCGAGCTCGGCCTTCACGTACCCGACGATCGCGTTGGCGTGGCCGTGCCCCATGCCGTACTCGCTCTTGAGCCACGCGACCACGTCCATGTGGCGCTCGGTGTCGAGGCGGTCCGCGGCGAGGTCCAGCCACTCCTGGATGGGACGGCCGTAGGTCTTCTCGATGCTCGGGAAGTACGAGACTGGTCCGTACAGCTTCTCGCCCGGGGGCGGGATCGGCGCGGTCACGCGGTGCTCAGGCATGCCCGATGGTAGGCACACCCCCCGGGCCGACCCGGCAGAATGGCGGCGTGCAGCCGCCCCCGCCGCACCCGTCGGGTGCCACGCCGCCGGTCATCCCGCGTGAGCTGGTGCCCCGGCACGTCGCCATCGTCATGGACGGCAACGGCCGTTGGGCCAACGCGCGCGGCTTGCCGCGCACCGCCGGTCACGCCGCAGGCGAGGCGTCGCTCCTCGACGTCGTCGCGGGCGCGATCGAGGTGGGCGTCGAGTACGTCTCGGCGTTCGCGTTCTCCACGGAGAACTGGAAGCGGTCGCCCGACGAGGTCCGCTTCCTCATGGGGTTCAACCGCGACGTGCTCCGGCGGCGCCGCGACGTCATGAACTCCTGGGGCGTGCGGGTCCGGTGGGCCGGTCGTCGTCCGCGGCTGTGGCGGTCGGTCATCGCCGAGCTCGAAGAGGCTGAGCGGCTGACCAGGAACAACACCACCTGCACGCTGACGATGTGCGTCAACTACGGCGGCCGCGCCGAGATCGCCGACGCCGCCCGCGCAATCGCGCGCGAGGTGGCCGCCGGCCGCCTCGACCCCGAGAAGGTCACCGAGAAGACCATCCAGCGCCACCTCGACGAGCCGGACCTGCCGGACGTCGACCTCCTCATGCGCACCTCGGGGGAGCAGCGGACGTCGAACTTCATGGTGTGGCAGGCGGCGTACGCCGAGCTCGTCTTCCTCGACGAGCCGTGGCCGGACGTCAACCGGACACACCTGTGGCGCGCGGTGGAGGAGTACGCGCGCCGCGACCGCCGCTACGGCGGCGCGATCAACAAGCCCGACGGGCTTTAGGGTCAGGGCGTGACGAGCTCGCGCGGGTAGGCGAGCACGTCGACGAGGGCGCCGTTGCGCCACACCGTGATCTCGATGCGCCGGTCGATGGCGCCCTCCACCATGAGCCGCTGCACCGCGGTCGTCGTGACCACGGGGTTCCCGTCGAGCGCGACGACGACGTCGCCGCGCCGCAGCCCCGCCTCGGCGGCTGGGCTTCCCGGCGACACCTCGGCGACCTGGAGCCCGGTCCGCGAGCCGAGCTTCGCTGCCACCTCGGGGATCACGTTGACCTGCATGCCGGCGATGCCGAGCCACGCGCGGCGGACCCGGCCGCGGGTCATGAGCGCGTCGATGATTCCGCGCGTCGTGGTGTTGATCGGCACGGCCAGCCCGACGCCGATGCCGGCGAGAGCCGTGTTGACGCCGACCATCCGCCCACGGCCGTCCGAGAGCACCCCGCCGCTGTTCCCCGGGTTGAGCGCGGCGTCGGTCTGGATGACCTCGTCGACCACGCGCCCGGAGGCGGTCGGTAGCGACCGCCCGAGCGCGGAGACGATCCCGGCGGTGACGCTGCCCGCCAGGCCGAGCGGGTTGCCGAGCGCGATGACGAGCTGCCCCACGCGCAGGTGAGCCGCGTCGCCGAGCTCGACGGGCGGCGGGACGTCGTCCTGCGCCCGCAGCACGGCGAGGTCGGAGAGCGGGTCGGCCCCGACGACGAAGGCCGGCACGGTCGTCCCGTCGAGGAACGCCGCCTCGACCTGCCGGGCGCCGGCCACGACGTGCGCGCTGGTCAGCAGGTGGCGATCGTGCGTGATGACGCTCGCCGACCCGGCCCCCATCCCGCGCGGCGTCGCCACGGTGAGGCTCGCGACGCTGGGCAGCACCCGCTCCGCGACGCCCGACACCGTCCGCGAGTAGGCGTCCAGCACGTCCTCGTCATCCATGTGGACATACAGCGCGCGCGGCGCCCCCCGCGATACCGCCGTTCGCCGAGGGCGAGCGTGCCGCTACGGCGTCGGGTGGGTGTGCCCAGGGCCCGACGAGCCGGAGCTGCCGTACGTCAGGGCGACGTCCTTGGTCGCCGATGCGGTGAGCGTGTGGCCCGCGGCGGCGGTCTCCTGCGCGTTCACCGTCAGCACCCACGTGCTGGTGCCGCTGACGTCGTGGCCGTTGACGCGGGGCGGCCCGCGGAAGTCGAGCGGAAGGTTCGCGGACTGCTCCAGAGCGCCGAGCGAAAGCGCGACGGTGTGGGTCCTCGAGGTGGCCGGCGGGAGGTTGTACGGCGCCGTGACCGTCGCGGTGAAGTGGTCGGAGTCGGGGGCCAGGTTGGTGACTTCCACCGTGAAGGCCGTCGCGATGTCGTACTCGCCGTTCGGGATCTTCAGGGACGAGGGGCCGTCGATCTGCAGCGCCACCTCGTCCTGGGTCCGGTTGGTGATCCACACGAGCCCGCTTCCGACGATGCCGCCGGACACGCCGAACGTCTCCCACTGGAGCTCGACGCGGGGGAAAGGGAGGTCGTGGAACAGCGTGGCCAGGACGCTCGGGAGGTCGCTGTCGCGGATCGGGATCATCGTCGGCAGGGCCGCCGCGACCTGGGCACCGACCCCACCCTGCTGTGCCGCCTGGCTCTCGGCGCTCAGCGCCAGGGGGATGGCGACCATGTCGAGGAGGAGGCCGGCGGCACCGCCGAGGTCGGCGCTCGTCGTCGCCATGGGCTGCTTTGGCGTGGTCGCCGAGAGGCTCAAGGTGTCCGTCAGGGTCATCGTGAACCCCACGTCGTACTGCGAGCCGGTCACCGTGGTGACGACGGTCGACGGTGCGTGGGTCGAGATGCTGATCCCGCTGACGCCGTCGACGGCGCCCTGGAGCACCGGCAGCGCCGCGTCGGCAAGCACCGCGAGCGTCGCGTCGGGGATCGAGAAGGCGAACTGCATCAGGCCGCCGGTCGGCTGTGGCAGCACCGGTGCCTGTCCGAGCGACGTCGCCGCGACGGCGTCGGGAAGGCGCGGCAGGGTGAAGGGCGCGACGGGTGGGTCGACGTGGAACCCGGCGTCGACGATCCACAGGCCGAGGCGCAGGAGGGAGCTGCCGGTCCCCTGCGGAACCGCGAGGTTCGGGCCGACCAGGACCTTCTGCACGGCGGCCAGGAGGTCGGAGGCGGGTGCGATCGCCGCCTGGACGGTAGCGAGGAGGGACGTGAAGCCGGCGGGATCGATCGTCGCCGGGTCGATGCCCGGGAGCTGGAGGTCCAGCAGGACCGACGGTGCACCGACCTCCTCGGTGTACACCTCGAGCCCGATGGTCTCGCTGACGCTCCTCGACTGCTGGTTCGAGTCGATGACCACGGCGGTCAGGGTGTGGTTGCCCTGCGCACCCGTCATGGCGATCGAGGCCGTGAAGTCCGCCACCGTCAGGGTCGGGTCATGTCGGTAGTGGAGAGCCGCGCGGACGGGTGCGCCGCCATCCAGCTGGACCTCGACCGAGTCGAACGTCACCGGTTCGGCGCCGCCGCGGTCGGTGACAGTGCCCGCGACGGTGATGTGCCCGACGTGGACCACGGCGCCGGCGTGTGGGGAGGTGATCGAGATGGTAGGCGTGGCGGCCTCCTTCGTCGTCCCTGAGGAGGAGCCGGCGGCCCCGCGCCACGGACGCGCTCGTCGGGTTTTCACCCGCTCGGCTACTCGACGAGCGAGTCGGCCTTCGCGCGCGCGGCCGCGCGGCGGTGCGAGCGCATGACGAACCCCGCCACGCCCGCCGCGACCACCACGAGCACCCCCACGAGCGCCCACGGCGAGCGCGCCGCCAGCGCCAGCACCGCCCACACGGCGCCGAGCCCCACGGTGGCCCAGATGAGGGCCCACGCGGCGGCGCCCGGCACGGACGCGAGGGTGAACCGCACGTAGGGCATCCGGAGGAGCCCGGAGCCGGCGAACACCGCGGTCTGCACCCCGACGGTGAGGTACGCGAGCGTCACGGCCACCGGGCCGAAGCGGTGCAGCAGCGCCAGGCCTCGTCGGGCGGGCGCGGAGGCTGCGAATGCAGCGATGCGGAGCACCATCGCCCGCCACCACCGCGGGCCGCCGATCTTCTCCTGCCCGTACATGGCGCCGCGCACCACGCCGCGGCCGGCCCAGTACGTCAGGTGGGACCGCGCGAGGACGATCGCGAAGAGGACGGCAAGGACGACGACGAACGGCTTGCCCGCCAGCCCGTAGGCGGCTGCGACGTCGGTCGATGCCCGCATCACCAGGCCGAGGATAGCCACAGGCCACGCGCGCGCCAGGGTCGGATCTGGGCGGACGAACGCGCTGACCTCGTCGTGCGCCCGGTAGCCTGGTCCGTCGGCTGCAGCATCCAGCCGCGGCCCCACCCGACCCAGGAGCACATCACCGTGGCCGAAACCTCCCGCCTCGACAACGTCGTCTCCCTCGCCAAGCGGCGCGGGTTCGTCTTCCCCAGCGGCGAGATCTACGGCGGGACCAGGTCGGCGTGGGACTACGGGCCGCTGGGCGTGGAGCTCAAGGAGAACATCAAGCGGCAGTGGTGGAAGTTCATGGTCACCAGCCGTGACGACATCGTCGGCCTCGACTCGTCGGTGATCCTGCCGCGCATGGTGTGGGTGGCCTCCGGCCACGTCGGGGTGTTCAGCGACCCGCTGACCGAGTGCCTCTCCTGCCACAAGCGGTTCCGCGAGGACCAGCTCATCGACGAGTTCACCGAGCGCAAGGGCCACGCGCCCGAGGGCGGCCTGCTCGGCGTGCCGTGCCCCAACTGCGGCACCCGCGGCCAGTGGACCGAGCCGCGCGACTTCAACATGATGCTCAAGACGTACCTCGGCCCCGTCGAGGACGAGACCGGCCTGCACTACCTGCGACCGGAGACCGCGCAGGGCATCTTCGTCAACTTCCAGAACGTGCTGACCGCCGCGCGCAAGAAGCCGCCGTTCGGCATCGGCCAGATCGGCAAGTCGTTCCGCAACGAGATCACGCCGGGCAACTTCATCTTCCGCACGCGCGAGTTCGAGCAGATGGAGATGGAGTTCTTCGTCGAGCCCGGGACCGACGAGGAGTGGCACCAGTACTGGATCGACACCCGGACAAGCTGGTACACCGACCTCGGCATCTCCCGCGAGAACCTGCGCCACTTCGAGCACCCGAAGGAGAAGCTCTCCCACTACTCGAAGCGGACCGTCGACATCGAGTACCGGTTCGGCTTCATCGGCAGCGAGTGGGGCGAGCTCGAGGGCATCGCCAACCGGACCGACTTCGACCTCTCGACGCACACGAAGCACTCGGGCGTCGACCTTTCGTTCTTCGACCAGAACAAGGGCGAGCGCTACGTCCCGTACGTCATCGAGCCGGCCGCCGGCCTGACGCGGTCGCTCATGGCGTTCCTCGTCGAGGCCTACGCGGAGGACGAGGCGCCCAACACCAAGGGCGGCGTCGACGTGCGCACCGTGCTTCGTCTCGACCCTCGCCTGGCGCCGGTCAAGGCCGCCGTGCTGCCGCTCAGCCGCAACGAGGCCCTCTCGCCGAAGGCGCGCGACCTCGCGGCCGAGCTCCGCAAGAGCTGGAACGTCGACTTCGACGACGCCGGCGCCATCGGTCGCCGGTACCGCCGCCAGGACGAGATCGGCACGCCGTTCTGCATCACGGTCGACTTCGACACGCTCGAGGACCAGGCCGTGACGATCCGGCACCGCGACTCGATGGAGCAGCAGCGCGTCGCGCTCGACCAGGTGGCCGGCTACCTCGCTCAGCGGCTGATCGGGGCGTAGCCCGCCCGACCAGAGAACAGGCCGCTCACCTGCGGGGTTGTCGGAGCGTCGTCGTGCGCGCCGGCTCAGCCTTTCCCGGCGCCCTGGAGGATCCCGATCGTCTCGCCGGTGCTCATGTCCACGAGCGCCACCGAGTGCGGCGGCCAGTCGGCGTGTGGCGCCGCGACGAAGCTGGGATGTCCGCAGGCGATGCGGTCCCACGTCTCCATCACGGTCGCGGTGTCGGTGTTGACCAGCGCCACGCGGGGATGCTCGCGCATCTCGGTCGGCCAGAGCGCCGGGTCCCGGACGATGTTGCCCTGCGCGTCGGCGGGGGACGAGTTCCACCAGCCCTCGAACGACCCCCCGCCGGACGTGGCCGGGAACTCGGCGCATGGCGTCGGTCGGCTACTCGAGAGAACCGCCCGGATCTCGTCGTACGCCTGGGAGAACTGCACCTCGTTGCACCCCGTCGTCGGGCAGCCATCGCCGACGATCGTGCCGTCCGTCCTGGTGAACACGACGGCGCTCTCCATGTCGAACAGACGGTCCGTGGCGGGCTTGACGAACGCGGCGGCGTACATCCGGCGGTCAGGGACGTACTGGGCGGCGGCGTCCGGCGGACGGAACGTGGGCAGCTCGAGCGCGTACCGGCGGGTGCCGTCGGC
>Ga0207857_1000321_pt1 | contig 13908 bp, 15 predicted proteins | sample LuqExpMetageno22_FD_187780 | JGI IMG/M metagenome (GOLD analysis project Ga0207857, IMG submission 187780) | Tropical forest soil microbial communities from Luquillo Experimental Forest, Puerto Rico - Sample 22 (SPAdes) | ecosystem: Environmental > Terrestrial > Soil > Tropical forest ... | reverse complement strand
TGAGGCCGCCGTGACCCCGATCATGAAGTTGGAGGTGGCGGTGGAGGCCTTGAACGGCATGCGCATGACCTGGTCCATGGCCGGCACCTTGAAGATGCCGGCGCCGATGCCCAAGAGGCCGGCGGCGGCCCCGGAGAAATACATGATGACCAGCCCGGGCAGGGTGCGGGTGACCTGGTACTCCACCCGGCGGCCCAGCAGGCGGTCGTAGTAGGAGCCGGCCAGGTTCAGTTTTTTCGACAGGCGGTCCGGCACCACCTCGCCCGGCAGTTCGGCCTTGCGGGTCCTGAACATGTTGTAGCCCGAATAGGCCAGAAGCAGCCCGAACAGGATGAACAGGAAGCGCTGGTCCAGGTAGCCGGCGATTAGCGCCCCGCTCAAGGCGCCGGTGGCGGTGCCCATCTCCAGCCACATGGCCACCCTGGTGTTGGTCAGCCGGTCGCGCAGAAAGGCCACGGCCGCGCCGGTGGAGGTGGCGATGATGGAGACCGTGGAGGCGGCCACGGCCGTGCGCATGTGCACGCCGAACAGGATCGTCAGGGCGGGCACGATGATGATGCCGCCGCCGAGGCCCAGGATCGAGCCGACGATCCCGGCCCCGATGGCGATGGCGAATATTTCCAGTGTTGTGATGAAAAGAATGGGGTTCTCCTTTGTTCTTTATGTTCAGGGCTGTCGCATCTTCAGCCGCTTGGAGAGCGCCGGCTGGGATATGCCCAGAAGCCGCGCCGCCAGGGTCTGGTTGCCGTTGGCCCGGTCCAGCGCCTCCATGACCAGGAAGGCGGCGGCATCGCTGAAGGTGGGCAGTTCGTCGAACCCGGCAAAGGGGTTCTGCCGGGCCGCCGGGGCGGCCGTCACCCCCCCGCCCTGTTTTTGCGAGCGTTCCACGGTCTTGACGAAGGAATCCATGGAAAGCATGCGGTCCCGGTGCATGCTGACGGCGTCGTAGACCATGGCCTTGAGTTCCCGCACGTTGCCGGGGAAGCCGTAGGTGGCGAGGAGTTGGGCCAGCCCCTTGGGCGGGGTCGGTTTCCTCTTGCCCAGGACCCGGGCCGCCTCCTCCAGGAAATGGTCCAGCAAGAGGGTGATGTCCCCGCGCCGCTCCCGCAGGGGGGGCACGTGAAGCTGGTGGGTCCGCAGCCGGTAGTAGAGGTCGCGCCGGAAGGCCCCCGCCGCCTCCCGGGCCGCCAGGTCCTGGTGGGTGGCGACGATGATGCGGGCCTTGAGCCGTTTCGGCAGGTCGCTCCCCAGGGGGAAATACTCCCCCTCCTGGAGCAGCCGCAGCAGCTTCACCTGGGAGGGGATGCTCAGGTCGCCGATCTCGTCCAGGAAGAGGGTGCCGTCGGCCGCCTCCTCCACCATGCCCCGCCGCACCTGCTCGGCGCCGGTAAAGGCTCCGCGCACGTGGCCGAACAGGGTGTCGGCGAAGACGGTATCGTCCAGCCCCGCGACGTTCACCGTCACCAGCTTGCCCCGGCAGCCGCTCAGGGCGTGGACGGCGCGGGCGACGAGTTCCTTGCCCACGCCGCTCTCGCCGGTGATCAGGAGCGGCTGGGGGCTTTTGGCCACCGCCTCCGCATAGGTGAAGACCGCCTGCATGCCCCGGTCGTTGGTGACGATGGCGCTGAAGGCCTCGGGATGCCGGACCTCCGGCGAACTGAAACGGCTGGCCATCTCCCGGTGGTCCCGCTGGAGTTCCTGCATGCGCACGGCCCGGAGCACGCCGTTTACCATGCGGTCCTCGTCGTCGGTCTTGACGAAGTAGTCGAACGCCCCCCGCCTCATGCAGCTCACCGCGGTCTCCACCTGGTTCAGGCCGCTGATGACGATGGAGGCGATCTCGGGATGGCGCTCGGCGATCTGCTCCAGGAGTTCCTCCCCCGACAGGTGCGGCATGGTGAGGTCCAGGAGGACCAGGCCGATCCCGCCCTGGTCCAGGATGGCCATGACCTGGCGGCTGTCGTTGCAGGTCGCGATGTTGGTGATGCCGGCGCAGGACTCCAGGGTTAGGGAAAGGGAGCCGAGCCAGTCCGGCTCGTCGTCCACCAGGAGGATGCCGAAATCGGGGTACCGGGGCTCGCTCACGCGTGGTCCTCCTTCCTGCATTCGGGCAGGGCCAGGGTTACGGTGGTCCCGCTGCCCGGGGTCGAATCGAACTCCAGGGTGCCGCCGTGCTCCTTGACGATGCCGGCCGACACGGACAGGCCGAGGCCGGTCCCCCCCATGTCCCGCTTGGTGGTGAAAAACGGGTCGGTCAGGCGCGACAGGTGCTCGGGGGAGATGCCGCTCCCCTCGTCCCGCAGGCGGAAGAGCACGGAGCCGCGGTCGGCGTCGTGGAGGGTGGCCAGCTCGATCCCCCGGCCGGTATCCGGCAGGGCCTGGCAGGCATTGATGATCAGGTTCACCAGCACCTGTTCGATGCGCTGGGCATTGCCCCGCACCTTGGGGAGCCCCTCGGCGTACGCGGCGCTGAAGCGGCTGGTCGCCTTGCGGATGGAGGGCTCCACCAGCCGGACGGCGGCCTGGGCCACGGCGTTCAGGTCGATGGTGTCGTTGAAGGCGGTGTCGTCGCGCCGGGCGAAATCCTTCAGGTCGTCCACGATCCGCTTGATGCGCCTGCCCGCTTCCTGGAGCTTCTCCAGGCTGCGGGGCGTCTCCTCCCGCATGCGCGAATAGGGGAGCCCGCCGCAGCTAAAATCGCCGTTTTCCCGGTAGTAGCCTTCCAGCACCTTGGAGGCGTCCGCGAAAAACCGCCTGAGGATCGGGACCTCCAGGAGGATCAGGCCGGTGGGGTTGTTGATCTCGTGGGCGACGCCGGAGACCAGGACCCCCAGGGCGGCCATCTTGTCGGCCTGGAGCAGTTGCTGCTGGTTGAGGCGCAACTCCTCCTCGGCGTGGCGCCGCTCGGCGATCTCCCGGGTCAGGTCGGCGGTGCGCAGGGCCACCTGGCGGTGCAGGGTGCGGGACCAGAGGGCGAACCCGCCCAGCAGGAGCACCAGCGGGACCAGCACGATGGCGGCATACCTGGTGACGGTGGCCCATTCCACGCGGTTCGGCTCCAGCACGCCGAGCCATTTTTCGTAGATGGCCTCGTACTGCCCGGTCTTCCTGAGGATGGCCAGCCCTTCGTTGAAGCGGGAGATCAGCTCCGCATTGCCCCGGTTCACGGCGTAGCAGTAACGGTGGGTGGCCACGTTGCGCACCACCGGAATCAGGTTGGTCAGCTTCAGTTCCCGGATGATGTACATCCCCGGCACGATGGCGACGATGGCATAGTCGGTCTTGCCCGCGGCCAGAAGGCGCAGGGCGTCGGCCGGCGTATCGGTCAGTATAAGCTTTCCGCTGAATCCCTTCCTGACCAGGTAGTCGTGCATGATCCCGCCCCGGTGGACGGCCACTTCCTTCCCTTCGATCTCGTCGAAGGTGTTGATCATCGGCGAGTCCCGGCGGGCGAACACGGCGTGATTCACGATGGTGTGGGGCAGGGAGAACTCCACCTGGCCGGAGCGCTCTTCCGAATAGGACATCCCCTGGAGCACATCGACCCGCCCGGTCCGGAGGGCCTCGCGCATCTCCGCCCAGCCGCCGAGCCTGAACTCCACCTTCATCCCCATGACCTCGGCGATGGCGCGGGTCAATTCCACGTTATAGCCGGACGGGCGCCCGTTCTTGTCGATGAACTCGTAGGGGGGGTACTCGCGGTCGCCGCCGACGATGATGACCTTCTGGGGGGTGCTCCGGGGCGTATCGGCATGGGCCGCGCCGCCGAAAAACAGGCAGGCGGCGGCGCAGGCAGCGGCGGCAAGGAGCGCGGCGGCGCGGGGCGGTACGAGGGCACTCCCTATCCCGAGGCGTATGATGCTGCGTAATGGCACGGTTTCTTCCCCACGACCGCGGTGACGCGGCGGGCCGCTATCCCCTGCGCACCCTGTCCGCATTGATCCCCAGGCGGGTGTACAGACGCGAGGCGCCCTCCCCCGCCGACGCTTCATCGTGAACCGCCTGCTCGATGATGCCTGCCAGGCGTTGTTCCTGACCAGCGTCCAGGTCCACAAACCGCAGGCCGACCAGGCCGAACCCCGCGTGGACGACCTGGGCGGTCAGCTCGACGCCGGGTCCGCCCGCGCCCTGGCGCAAGGTCAGCGCGCACCGCTCCCCCTGGCGGACCAGTTCGCAGGCAGCGTCCTCCGCCCCCACCAGCGCCCCGTTCAGGGAGATGTTCTCGACATAGCAGGGAAAGCGCTGATCCTGGCACCGCAACACTCCATTGGCTACAAAAACGATCCGCCGTAACGATCTCTTTTCGCGCATGGGATGGGCCCTTCCACGACACATTGGTGACACCAGTTCAAAACAGACATGACAAACAGTTTCTCATAAAAACCGGGCAAGGACAATAATTTGGTTTATCCTCACCCCGCGCCGGAGGCGGGAACGCAGCGCAAAGAACAATGGCCGCCGCCGTCACAATCTGGTATAATTTGGAGGATGGGCGACCATCAAGGCATCATGTGCAAAGGGAAGGGAGTCCGCATGCTGAGAATAGCGCTAGCCGCGACGGTGTTCCTCCTGTCCGCGGGCATGACGGCATATGCCCTGGACAACAGCGACCTGATACAGTTGAACCTGCGGATGTCGCGGCAAGCGGGGCGGCAGCCCGACGTGATGCAGCTGCTGGAGCCGGTGGAACTGGCGCGGCTGCGTGAGCAGGCGTATCAGGACGATCTGATGGGGCAACGGCAGCAGGAGCGGGTCAAAGAGGAGCATTACCAACAGGAATTGCTCTGGGAATGGCAACGCCGGAATGACGCCCGCACGGCCGTGGATCGGGGCCTGCGGGACGTCCTGATGCAACGGGAGCGGGCCGGCCTGTTTCAGTAGGGTCGCGGGGCGCTAGGGGACGTAGATCATCTTGCGGGTCATGCCGCCGTCCACGACGAAATTCTGGCCGGTGATGAACTCGGCCTGGGGGGACACCAGGTAGGCGACCATGCCGGCGATATCCCCGGGACGGCCGACGCGTCCCGCGGGGTGCTGGCCATGATCCTCCGAGCGCAGTTCCGGCAGCTTCCACTTCCCGGACTTTTTCCAGTCATCCACGGCGATCCAGCCGGGGCTGACGCAGTTTACCCGGATGTGCGGCCCCAGGCTGACGGCCAGGGCGTGGGTCAGGGCAACGAGCCCCCCCTTGCTGGCGGAATAGGCCTCGGTGTCGGCTTCGGACTGCAGGGCCCGGGTCGAGGCGATGTTGACGATGGCCCCCTCGGTGCGCCGCAGGGCGGGCACCGCGTGTTTGGCGCAGAGAAACGCGCCGGTGAGGTTTGTCGCCAGGATCCGGTTCCACTCGCCCAGATCCAGCCGCTCCACCGGGACAGGGGTGGAGATTCCCAGGCCGGCGTTGTTGACCAGGGCATCCACGCGGCCGAAACGGGAGAGCGTCTGCTGCACCATCCCCGCCACTGCCGCCTCATCCGCCACGTCCATCTCAACGGCAAGCACCGCGCCGAGGGAGCCGAACTCCGCGGCCGTCTCCCGGGCCGCCTCGCCGTCGATGTCGGCGACGACCACCGCCATCCCCTCTGCCAGAAGCCGCTGGGCGATCCCCTTGCCGATCCCCTGGCCGGCGCCCGTCACCACCGCCACCCTGCCGTCGATCTCCTCCCCCATGCCACGCCTCCTGTCACCTGTCGCGGAAATGCCGTCCGTTTCCGCCGTTGCCTGCGGATGGTGGCATCCCGCCGACCGCCTCTGCCGCCCCGGAGCGTCAACCGCCCGCAAGGGCCGCTCCCCGCTACCCCTCATCGGCGAACTCCCGGGCGATGCGGACGAATTCCGCGCTCCGGGCCATGAACGCCGCAACCACCTCGGGATCGAAATGTTTGCCCGATTCCGCCAGGATCCACTCCTGGGCCTCTTCATGGGAATAGTTGCGCTTGTAGACACGCCTGCTCACCAGGGCGTCGTACACGTCCGCGAGCGCCATCAGGCGCCCGGCCAGGGGAATGTCCGTGCCGCTCAGCCCGCGGGGATAGCCGCTGCCGTCCCATTTTTCGTGGTGGGATTCGGCCATCTGGAGGGCGAAATGGAGGAACGCAAGCTTTTCCGGGTACTCGGTCCCGCCGATGGTCCTCGACAGGGCATGGGCGCCGATGAGCGTGTGGGTCTTCATGATGTCGTATTCTTCGGCGCTCAGGGAGCCGGGCTTGCGGAGGATGTAGTCCGGAATCCCTACCTTGCCGATATCGTGGAGCGGCGCGGATTTGGCGAGGAGCTCTATGCTCGCCTCGTCCAGGGAGGCGTAGTGGGGCAGCGTGGCGAGTTGCCGGGCAAGGGTCTCCACGTAGCGCTGCGTCCGCAGGATGTGCCCCCCCGATTCCTTGTCCCGGGCCTCGGTCAGGGCCGACATGCTGACGATGACCGTATCCTGGGCCTGGATCAGCTCCCGGTCCCGCTGCCGCACCTTGCGGGCCTCGATCCCGTATTTGAGCAGGCTCAGAACGGTCATCACGATAACCGGCGCCGCCATGGGGAGCAGCGGCGAGATGAACACCCCCCGGGACAGGAGGAGTTCCCTCCCCCCCCAGTAGCTCCCCCCGCTCATGGCCGCCACGGCCACCAGCGGCAGGAGGAACCCGGGGCGGCTGAACAGCCAGGTGCAGAGCCCCCCAGCGAGCAGGACGGCACACAGTTCGGCGCCCCGCGCCCACGGGGGGTGGGAGATGAACGTGCCGGACAGGATGTTGTCGAGGATGGTGGCATGGACCTCAACCCCATTGAGGGAGTGGCCGAACGGGACCTGGTGGGAATCGCCCAGCCCCTTGGCCCAGGCGCCTATCAGGACGATCTTTCCCTTGAGACTCCCCGGGGCCGGGCCGCCCCCCAGGATCGCCTGTGCCGAGATATAGGGAAAAGGGTTCCTCGTGCGGAAGTCGATCAGGGCGTCTCCCTGCCGGTCCAGGGGGATGTGGCGCCCCCCCCAGATGAGCTCTGTTTCGGAGGCATCCCGGGTGAGGCGGAGGTTTCGCTCGCTTGAGGCGAGCAGGGCAGCGGCTAGGGCGAGGGAGGGGTAGTACGCCCCCTGGTAACGCAACAGCAGGGGAACCCGCCGCAAGACGCCATCCAGGTCGTGCTGGGCATTGGTGAACCCTTCTGCGCCGACTGCGGCGGTCAGCGCCCCCATGCCCCGGATCATCCCGGTCGGCGCCGGCCATTCGGCGCCGGCCCCCGGCAGTGCCGTCACCACCATGCCGCCGGGAAGGCGGGGAGCGCCGCCGGCCCCCACGGCCGCTCCCCCGGAAAAGTCGAGATAGTACCCGAGGATGGTGGGCCTTTCCGCCAGGGCCCTGGCCAGACGCTGGGAGTTTTCGTCCGTCACGACGGAGGGGGGCGACGGGGAATGCCCCCCAAGGTCCCGCTGCCGTTCCGCCATGATGATGCCGGGAGAGCTGCGGTCGGGCTCCGGCATCAGGAAATCGAGCACCACCACACGCGCCCCCAGTTCCCCGAGCCGCTCCACGAGACGGGCCAGGCGATACCGGGGCCAGGGCCACTGGCCGTAGGCCTTGAGGCTTTCCTCATCGATCCCCACGATCACCGGGATGCCGCTCTGCTGCGGGGCAGCCCGGTCGGCGAGCATGAGGTCGTAGAGGCGCAGCTCCGTCTCCTGGACGAAAAGCGGCGGAAACATCAGGAGCAGTCCGGCACAGAAGGTCAGGAACAGGCCCGCGGCAATGAGCACGGGACGCCCTCCCCACAGCGGCAGGAGGCGTTGGGCGGCGATGCGGGGGGGAGACAGGACGGGCATACCGGCGGCGCCTAGCGCACGATGACCTCGACGCGCCGGTTCCGCGGTTCCGGAACCCCGTCGGGCGTTGGGACAAGGGGGTTTCCCTTGCCATGGGAGGATACGGACAGGTGGTGCGGATCGACCCCCTCCCGTATCAACAGGTCCCTGATCGCCAGGGCGCGGTCCAGGGCAAGCCTGTCGTTGTACGGGACCGTGCCCAGCGCGTCGGTATGCCCGCTGACGCTGATGCTGACGGCGTTGCGCTGCTTGACGGCACTGAGGATTGCGGGGATGAGGGCCTTTGATTCGGCAACCGGGACAATGCTCTCGGGGTCGAAGAACAGGATGAATTTCACGGAAGGAAGCGGCTCCGCCGCCAAGGCCCCGGCAAAGGTCGCGGCGATGTAGCCGGGATCGGCAGCCGCCGGCGGGGAGGGAGAAGCGGAACGGCTTGAGACGACGGTCATGGCGCCGGATGTTTCAAGGAGCTGTTTTCCCCCCTCGGTGGCCACCTCGGCCTTGCCCACATGCCCATCCCGGTCGGGCATCAGGACGACCACCTGCCGGGATGATGCGCAACCGCCCAGGAGGGCCAGGGCCAGGACCACGGCCGCCAGGCGGGACAGGATGACGCCCGGGAAAGGCGCCGCGCTGCGGGCATCGCCCCGGAGCACTATTCCTGGACCTCCACCAGCAGCCTGGTGCCCCGCACGGCAATGGTCGCGTCCGGGATCTCCAGGTGGATGGAGTTGGGGGCCAATTTGGCGATGAGCCCGGAGAGATAGACAAAGGTTCCCTTGGCCATGCGCGCCAGGAGGGCGAATTTCCCCTCCTTCGGGTCAAAGGCGTAATCCTTTATGGCCAATTCGCTGTTGGGCCCCAGGGAGAGGGTCGTGTCGTCCGTCAGGACAATTCCCAGGGAGCCGTCCTTGGCGGTCCTGACCACGTCGCCCCGATACACCGCCCCCCCGACAACGGCGGGCTGCGTAACCGTTCCCCGGAGGAAGGAGGCCCCCCCTTTCAGGGTCTGGACGTGGCCGATCACCTCGGCCGGCGCGGCGAATGACGGAGCGGCGGCGAACAGGAAGAGGAGAAGTCCGAATACCGTGGTTTTCATTGCGCGTCTCCCTTTGTCACAGAAATTCACGACGTTATACAGCATACTCTCATTAACCGGGATTCGCAACAGGGGGATGTGAAAAAAAGCCCGCGGCCCGGCCATTGACATTCACCGTCCCATGTGCATAATAAACGCCGTTCAGAAACACGCCGCATGGTACACGATAATACTCAACCATCCGCGAGGATGGGGCGGAAAGCCTACAGGGTCTCACCGAGACAGCCGGGTTGCCGAAATATCATCACTATTCGGCGACCCGGCTTCTTTATTTTCACCCTGTCCATCCCCCCTGTCCCGCGGGGCCGGGCCGCACACGTCATCCCGGCTTTCCCGCCGCTGCCGTCGCTGGTGCAGACCCCGCTGCACCTTCCCCGCCGCGCCCCGGCGTCGGCCGGAACAGCCCGGAATGACCTCCCGCGGCCGCCCCCACGGGACAGGGGCACGGATGGCTGATAAAAAAACATTCCCAAAGGAGACCATCATGAACAAGATCATCTATTGCTGCTGTCTGGCAGCGGCTCTGTTTCTGGCCACCACCCCGGCCATGGCGGACGACATCAGGGGAAGGGTGGGCGTCACCGGAAGGCTCGGCTTTCTGGCCCCCGCCGACAGCGAATTGTCGGGGCGCAGCGCCGGCACGGACACAGGGTTCGTGGGAGGCGGCGGGATTATCTACGGCATAACGAAGAACGTCGCGGCCGAATTCGACATCACCCACACCGATTATGATGTCCACGGCTTCGGCGAGAGCGGCAACGCCGAAACCAACAACTTTTCCCTGGGCGCCCAGTACCGTTTCGACGTTCCGGTGCCCCGGCTCACCCCCTACGTGGGCGCCGGCCTGGATATCCTGGTCAACGACTTCACCTACTCCGACGGGACCAGGACCGACGTGGACACGGTCCTGGGGGTCCACGTCAGCGGCGGCGTCGATTACTTCGTGATGAGGCAACTGGCCCTGACCGCGCAACTCAAGGCGGTCCTGGCGCCCAACGCCGACATCACCTACCAGGGGAGCAAGGTCGGCAACATCGACCCCATGAGCGTCTCCATGACCTTTGGCGCGAGATACTTCTTCAATTGACAGCCCTGCAACGGAAAACCCCGCCTTGTCATCCCAGGGCGGGGTTTTCCGTTGCAGATTCGGGGCCGGGGGCCGGATCGGGCAGAGATCCCGTGTTCAGCGGGTACCCTTGCCCCCTTGCAGCAGCAGGTTGTACTGCAGATACACCTTCAGGCGCTCCGGCGTATTGACGGTCTGCTGGTACAGAAGCCGGTCCATTTCAGCGGCCTCGTTCTGCGTAAGCCCCCGGACGACCTTGAGCATCATGGCGGCATCCCGGTAGGATTGCTCCAGCCCCTTCGCCTCCGCCGTGGTCGCGGGGGGGGTGGCCATCACATCCTGAACGGCCTTGGCCATGGTCATGAGGATGGTGCGTTTCACGGTTGTCGTATAATTTGCGTAGATCCAGATGTGGACATCGTCGCGGATGCCGATGCCGGTGGTGTCGATCCCCGCCAGGGTGGTATCGTTGACCTTCGGGTCGGGCATGGGGGGCAGGTTGTCGTCCGGTTCCTCGAGGGCGGCGACATCCGGCGCGGCCTTTTTCTCGGGCCGGTAGACAAGGCGCCCGGTGCAGGCGACAAGGGTGCACCACAGCACAGCCATGACAGCCAGCCCCACGATATGCGCCCGTTGTTTGACGATAAGAGCCATCCCTCACCCCTGCCCGAGAAGAACCAGCGTGACATTCTGCAACACCTCCCTGATCGTTGCAAGCGCAAACATTGCCGCCCCGCCGTAAACATGGGCGGCAAACCGCGGCACGGCCGGAGGACGCCCCTCCGCGGATGCAGGCCCCGCCCGGGCCGGCCCCCTTGTGCGGGAACCGCTTGACCGTGGCGGAGGAATTGAGCGAAGATGGCAGTAAGGGAGGGATGAAGGTGTCAGACTATATCGTTACCTGCACATCGTGCGGCACGGCAAACCGGATTCCCGCCGACAAGGAAGGGAAAAAGGGGCGCTGCGGCACCTGCCGCGCCGTGCTGCCCCCGTTGTACCGCCATCCGCAGCAGCTTACGGACCAGACCTTCGACGCCTTTGTGGCAGACTACCCGGGACCGGTGCTGGCCGAGTTCTGGGCCCCCTGGTGACCGCACTGCACGTCATTCGCGCCGGCGGTGCGAACAGTGGCGGAGAAGCTGGCGGGCAAAGCGGCCGTCGTCCAGATCGACACCCAGCAGAACCAGGCCCTTGCGGCGCGGTTCGGGGTGCGGGGCATACCGGACCTGGTGCTGCTCCGGGGCGGCAGGATCGTCTCCCGCCTCGCCGGGACGCAGGGCGTGGAGTCGGTCCTCGCTTGGTTCCGGCAGCAGGGATAGCACCGGTCAGGCGACGATCCCCCTGGCGAAGATGGCAACGTACTGGCGGACCAGTTGCTCGTCCTTGTCGGGCGCGTGATTCATCAGCGACTCGGTGGCCAGGGTGCTGAGGAAAAAGTAATTGACCATGCCGGCCAGCGCCAGTGCGGCGTTGACGGCGTCAATGTCCCGCCGGAACTGCCCCCGCCGGGCCCCCTCCTCCACCACATCCGCGAGGATCCGGATCACGTTGGCGATGGCGGGCGAGACGATGGTGGCGAAATAGGCGGTGGGGTTGGTGAGCTCGCTGGTGTAGAACCGCAGCAGGTACGGGTTGTTGCGGTGCCGCAGGATGGTCCAGCGCAGGTACCCCTCGATCACGGCCAGCGGATCGGCCCCCTGCTGGCGGATCTCCCCGATCTGGTCGAAACAGGCGAATTGTTCCTGCAATACCGAGCTGTACAGCCCCTCCTTGCTGCCGAAATAGTACGAGATCATGGAGATGCTCGCCCCGGCCGCCCGGGACAGCTCCCTGACGCTGACCCCGTGCAAACCGCGCTCGGCAAACAGCCGTGTTCCCACCTCCACCAGCCTGTTGCGGCAATCCGCTTTTGTCATATCGATCCCCGTCCGCTGCGATGTGGGGCCAAGAGTAGCAAAATCGCCCGCAAAATCCAATGCCGTTGATGCTGCGCCAAAATAGTTCTTGCAGGTCAAACGACGTATTGTTATTCTGTATTCAAACGAACGTTCGATATATTAGCCCGCGTCCCCGGCGGAACGCGCTGCCCGCGCGGGCTCAACGGCAAACAACCACTAACGACGAAGGAGAATGCGGACAGATGTCAGAATTGCACAGCAGGATCAGGAAAACCAATCTCCACTCCAGGATCAAAAAGGTCGAGGATGTCATCCCCCTCTTCGAGAACGGCATGAACGTGGGGTGGTCGGGCTTTACCCCGGCCGGGTACCCCAAGATGGTACCCATCGCCCTGGCGGATTACGTGGAGAAGAACGGCTTGCAGGGAAAACTGAAATTCAACCTGTTCATCGGCGCCTCGGTGGGCGCCGAGACCGAGGACCGCTGGGCCTCCCTGGACATGATCGACCGCCGCTGGCCCTACCAGACCGGCAAGAACATCCAGGCCGGCATCAACGAGGGGCGCATCCGCATGGGTGACAAGCACCTCTCCATGTTCGCCCAGGACCTGGGGTACGGCTTCTACACCAAGGAGAACAGCGGCCGCCTGGACATCGCCATCATCGAGTGCTCCGCCATCACCGAGAACGGCGGCCTGGTCCTGACCGCCTCCTGCGGCGCGGTTCCCGAGATCGTGCAGATCGCCGACAAGCTCATCATCGAGATCAACACCTCCATCCCGAGCTTCGAGGGGCTCCACGACATCATCGAGCCGGTGAACCCGCCCAACCGGCCGCCGTACCTCATCAGCCGGGTGGACGACCGGGCCGGCTCCCCCTACGTGCGGGTGGATACGGACCGGATCGTGGCCATCATCGAATCCGACCGCCCCGACAACGGCCGCTCCTTCAGCGAGCAGGACGAGACCTCCGAGGCCATCGCCAACCATATCATCGACTTCTTCTCCCACGAGGTGAAGGTGGGGCGCCTGCCCAAGAACCTGCTGCCGCTCCAGTCCGGCGTCGGCTCCATCGCCAACGCGGTCATCGGCGGCCTGGCCAAGGGGCCGTTCACGGGGCTCAAGGTCTGGACCGAGGTGTTGCAGGACACCATGCTCGACCTCTTCGACTCCGGGAAGCTGGACTTCGCCTCCACGGTCTCCCTCTCCTACTCGGTGGACGGCTTCAAGCGCTTCTACGGCAACTGGGACAAGTACAGCAGCAAGGTGCTCATGCGCCCCCTCTCCATCGCCAACCATCCCGAGCCGATCCGCCGCCTGGGGTGCATCGCCATGAACACGCCGGTGGAGTTCGACATCTACGCCCACGCCAACTCCACCCTCGTGGGAGGGACCAGGATGATCAACGGCATCGGCGGTTCCGGCGACTTCCTCCGCAACGCCTACCTCTCCATCATGCACACGCCGTCGGCCCGGCCGAGCAAGACCGACCCCACCGGCATCACCTGCGTGGTGCCCCACGTGCCCCACGTGGACCACACGGAGCACGACCTGGACGTGCTGGTCACGGAACAGGGGCTGGCCGACCTGCGCGGCCTGGACCCGAAAACCAGGGCGCAGCTCATCATCGACAACTGCGCCCATCCCGACTACAAGCCCCTGCTCCAGGAATACTTCGACATGGCCAAGCGGGAGTGCCTGGCGCGCAAGGCGGGCCACGAGCCCCAGCTCCTGGACCGGGTGTTCAAGATGCAGGTCAACCTGGCCAAGAACGGCACCATGAAGATCGACAGCTGGGACATCTGACCATGCAGAGAAGCCATATCATAGCCATGCGGGTCAGCGACAGCGAGCTCAGGGACCTGAACGTCATGGCGTTGGAATCCGAGAGGACCGTGGCCGAAATCATACGGGACGCCATCAGGATGCTGAGCGCCCGCTACGACTAGTACCAGTTAACATTTAATATTTCGTTTATTAGCAGTATATGGCATACTGGCGTAACTCATTCAAGGAGGCCGCCATGTCGCCAAGATACCGAG
>Ga0207857_1000320_pt1 | contig 13911 bp, 13 predicted proteins | sample LuqExpMetageno22_FD_187780 | JGI IMG/M metagenome (GOLD analysis project Ga0207857, IMG submission 187780) | Tropical forest soil microbial communities from Luquillo Experimental Forest, Puerto Rico - Sample 22 (SPAdes) | ecosystem: Environmental > Terrestrial > Soil > Tropical forest ... | reverse complement strand
GTCAAGGGACTTGCGCGCCTTTTCGCAGGGATCAGACTTGCCCAGCCCCCAATTGAAACCGCAACAGAACTCGACCACCAGTATCAGGAGAAAAAAACGGACAAAGGTCACATACCAAACCATGGCTACCGATCCTCCCCTCAATCCGGGGGGCCGTCCTGCCGCCCCCCGGATTGGCGACCGCCCTACGGCGTTACAACGACAAACTCATCGCGGCGGTTCTTTTTCCAGGCCGCTTCGTCATGCCCCTGGTCGGCGGGGTGTTCCTTGCCATAGCTGATAGTGGCAAGGCGTCCCCCCGAAACACCGAGCGTCTCCAGGTACTTCTTGGCGGTTTGGGCACGACGCTCGCCCAAAGCCAGGTTGTATTCGGCGGAACCGTGCTCGTCGCAATTACCTTCGATGCGGACCTTGGCGCCGGCTACCTTCATGAGTGCGGCGGCATTCTTTGCCAACGTGGCGCGGGCCGCATCAGACAGCGCCGAGGAATCGAAATTGAAATAGATCTTGTCCAGGGCCGACTGGAGCTGCGAAGCCGAGGTATTTTCAGGGACCTGCTGCCCGGAAGCTGACGACTTGACCGGAGGAGTTGCCTGCTCTTTCTTGGGTACTGATGATAATGCACCGTTTTTCTGTGATTCGGCCGGTTTGGCGACCGGTGCCGGCGCCATGCCTTCATCCTTTTTTACAACCTCCTGGTTTGCACAACCGCCCGCGAGAAACAGGCCGCAACCAACCATTACAAGGTACGATTTCATAACGTTTTTCATGACTCATTCTCCTTTGATGTGAGATAAGACAATAGAATATGCACCCGTGCGGCGACGTTCGATGACAGCATCACCACTGGCGAATACAAGGTTTACGGGATTTAACGGTACGAGAGGGGGAAAGGGGGGGCGCGGGGCGTTGAAAGGCGCAGCAGCAGTAGGAAAGAGATGAATGGCAGCACAACGGGAAATGACGGTGGCAGGCTTACGGGAAGCGGGGCCTGGCGGATCGCGCACATCAGGGCGGCAGGTTCGTCACATTGCTTGACCAATGCCTGCTGAAGCGGCTTTTCCGCCGGTGCCTCCAGCACGGCGCGCCGCATGGGCTTCGGCTTTTGAGGGCGTGAGATATTGGGGGCCTTTACCCCGAAGAACATGAGGAATAAAGGCAGGGTGAAGACAATCAGGTGCCTGGTGACGTGATGCCGCATAACGTGATGCATGACGGTAGTAATACCAGATTGTCGCAACAAAGTGCAACCCAATTGGTCGTCAGGCTGCACCGGCACCCCTGTCAGTTCTTGCCGTCGCCCTGATTTTTCGCCGTATCCCCATGTTTGGTACCCCGGTCCCCGAGGTCGCAGGAATTGGACATTCAGGTCGAGACCCCGAAATGCGGCAGGATATACTTCTGGAGCACAATCCACACCGCCAGGAATATGATCAGCAGTAAAAGGTCTTTCACTCGGCCACCTCGCTCATTCAGATCGTGATTGGACGTTCAGGATGATGCCGGACCGGCATCAGGGCATCTTTCAGCCACCGCTGAAACAGGCTGCCGCCGACGGCGCGCCCGTCGCCGCCGAAAAGGGGGACAACTCCTTTTTCACCTCGACGGACCCGCACCCGGGACACGCAACGGGAGATGTTTCTCCCGCCTTTTGCAGCTTTTCGAAACGAAAGCCGCATGTCCTGCAGCTATACTCGAAGATCGGCATCTTCTCTCCCACCATATATTCAAATTATTAGATATAATAAAGTACTGTGTGCATACTGTCAACAACGCAAAAAGCCGTGGGGGCAGCCCGGTTTTTCGTCACAAACCGCGCGATGGTTGTGGACAGCCCGCGAGATGCAGTATAATCTCTCACAGTACTGTTGCCCGAACGCCTGACCCGGAGGTGACGCCCCTTGTTCATATCCCTGCTTTTGACGGTACTTTTGCTGGCCGGCGACTTCCGCCACCCCTGCCCAGCCGGGGCGGAGACCACGGCGAGCGCCGCCCAGCCGGCCCGCGACGACGGGAAGAACGCGGAGAAGGATAAAAAGGACGCGCTTGCGGCCGCGGAAGCGCCGCCGGTCATCACCCGCCACGCCATCACCGTGAAGGGCAGGGACCTGGCCTACACGGCCACCGCGGGAACGTTGCCGGTTCAAAACGATGCGGGCGAAACAGAGGCCCGGATATTCTTCGTCGCCTACACCGTTCCCACGGCGCCCCGGGATGCGAAGCGACCGCTTCTGTTCATCTTCAACGGCGGCCCCGGCGCGTCGGCGGTCTGGCTGCACCTCGGCACCGTCGGTCCCCGCATCGTGCGGATGCTGCCCGACGGCAGGATGCCCTCCCCCCCTTTCCGCCTGGAGGATAACGGCACAACCTGGCTGGAATGGGCCGACCTGGTATTCATCGACCCGGTCGGCACCGGCTACAGCCGGGCCGCCAAGGCGGATCTGACGAAAAAATTCACCACCGTCCAGGGCGACGTGGAGTCGGTGGGCCGGTTCATCAGGCTCTATCTGGGACGCTACGAACGCTGGGGGGGACCGTTGTTTCTGGCGGGCGAGAGCTACGGGGCGTTCCGCGCCGCAGGGCTGTCCGAATACCTGCTTGAGCACGGCATCGCTCTCAACGGCATCGTGCTGATCTCCTCCGTCATGAACATGCAGACCCTCTCCTTCGACCAGGGCAATGACCTGCCCTATGCCCTGTTCCTCCCGAGCTATACGGCAACGGCCTGGTATCACCACAAACTGGCGCCCCACCTCCAGGCCGACCTAGCCACGACCCTGGCCCGGGCGGAGTCATGGGCGGCAACGGACTACACAACTGCCCTGGTCCAGGGCGACAGCCTGGCGGCCGAAAAGCGCCGGGAGATTGCCGACAAACTGGCGGAATTCACCGGACTGGATGCGGGCTTCATCGCCAACCGCAACCTGCGCATCGACAACGGAAGTTTCGTCAGGGAGCTGCTGCGCGACCAACGGCAGCGGGTCGGCTACATGGACAGCCGCTTCACGGCCCCGGACCTGGAGCCGTCGAACCACCACGGCTTCGATCCAACCGTTGCCACCATCCGCCCCCCCTACACCGACACGTTCAACCAGTACATCCGCACGGAGCTCGGCTACCGGTCCGACCTGGAATATTTCGTCCTGGGCGGCGGCATCGGCCACTGGGACTGGGAGGCGAAAAACAGCTACGCCGACAGCAGCGACAACCTGCGCAACAGCTTTGCCAAGAACCCCCACATGAAGCTCTTTGTGGCCATGGGGCTCTTCGACCTGGCCACCCCCCACTTCTCCAGCACCTACACGCTCAACCACCTGGGCCTGTCCCCCGCGCTCCGGAACAACATCGCCACCCGCCGCTACCGCGCCGGCCATATGATGTATCTGGACAGCGCCTCCCGCGGGGAGCTGAACCGGGATGTGCGGGCGTTTGTCGAAAAGGCGCTCGCCGAAGACCCGCAGTAGAGGCGCTGCCCACAACGTATTATTTTCCTATACAGGCGCGGCCCTGCCCCTACTTCCAGAAAAACCTAACAATCTCAGCTAACTGGAGACGCCCCCCTCTCCGCACGCATGGTCATGGCTGTATGGGATCACTATACATACGGCCATGCCTCCCACCCCCCAACCAGGGTAGCAGCCTTCCCCTCTTCGAGACAATAACAAACAATTATAATAGGTTATAAAAAATTTACGTTTTTTTTGCAGCTTGTGGCACGGTCGATGCTCTTACCATGGGTAAGGAAACACGCTGGACACCCGAAGCAGGAAAGGAGAGAGCCATGAGAACCGTATCAGCAACGCTGTTGTCCCTGATGATCACTGCCACGAGAGCGCTGGCAGCGGGAGGGGTAGGTGAAAGCGAAGGTATGGGCCTGCTGGCGACATTCTTCATCGCGTTCGGCATCCTGATCGTCCTGTTCCAGTTCATCCCCGGCATCATGCTGTTCGTCGGAATGCTCAAAGGGATCTTTTCCGCGGGCGACGAAAAGACTCACGGGACCGCGGGCACCAGGTAACGGCCCAACCCGTTGACGCACACCAAGGAAACGTTCAGGCAGGTAACGGAACAAAGCAGGGAGAAGGAGGACGTCATGAAAACCACAGCATTGAAAACCGCTCTTCTGGCGAGCATAGGCTCCGCTTCCAGCGCGTTCGCGGCAAGCGGCGCACGGGAAGACAACAGCGGGCTGTTCGTATGGATATTCCTCGGATTCTGTGCCCTGATCGTCATTGCCCAGCTCATGCCGGTCATGCTGCTCATGTTCGGCTTTGCCAAGGGGCTCGGCAAGGACAAGGCTGCCGAACCGCACGCCGTGAAGACCAAGTAGCGGATCGGAAAGAGAACGGTCCCCGGCTCAGGGGCGCACGGCCACGGCAAGCAGGATCGGGTAGGAGTGCTCATGCTTGCGCACGGCGGCCGCGCTCCGGACAGTGATGGAGCCGAAGCCTGCCCGGGCGAGCAAGGCCTCCAGCTCGTCCCGGCTGAAACCATGGTGGAACACGCCGGTCTGGTCGTCGTGAAAGCTGCCGTCCTCGGTTTCCAGGTCGGCAAGGGCAATCCAGCCGCCGGGGTGCAACAGCCTGCGCAGCGAGGCGAGAAGCGGGGCCACCTCCGGGATATGGTGCAGGGTCATGGCGCTGGCGACGAGATGAAACGGCCCCGCCGGCATCTCCCCCTGCTCCAGGTTGCCGCAGACCGCCCGCGTATTTAGGATGCCCGCTGCGGCGCATTTGGCGTTCAAACGCTCCACCATGCCCGGGGAACTGTCCATGCCGACCATGCTGCGCAGGGCGGGCGCCAGGTTGAGGGTCAAAAGGCCGGTGCCGCAGCCGTAGTCCAGGCCGTCCCAATCCGCCGAAAGCGGGACCGACGCTTTTATGGCCGCTGCAATATCGGCTGCCAGTTGTACCCGGCGCGGCTCTTCATCCCAGGTCGAAGCCACGGCGTCAAAATCCTTCCGTTCCATCGCTACCTCCCCCTCTCCATGACTGACAGGGCCTGTTCCACGATGCGCCGGCCAACGCTTCGCCTGCGTGTGGAACCAGCCTCCCGGCGCTCACACCTCAAGCGTATACCCGACCAGGGCGACCTGGAATTCCCGCGGCAGTTCCCGGGACAGGCGCGCCGACGCGGCAAATCCGGTGCAATGCCCTGCCGCTATCTTGCCGATCCCCATGCCCCTGACCGCCTGAATGGTCCGTTCCATTTGTTCCTGGCTGCAGAATGCCAGGTGGGTCCCGCCGATCAGGGCGTACACGTCGCGCCGGCCGGTGGTGTAGGCGATGTGTTCCAGCGTGTTCACCAATCCGGCGTGGCAGCACCCCAGGAGGATCACCAGCCCCCGGTCCGTTTCCAGCACCAGCGACTGGTCGTCCGTCGTGGGGTCCACTTCCTGGCCGGTGCAGTCGCGGTACAAGCCCTGGTCGCCACGTTCGAACGCCGTGGCGCGGGGAACCTCGCCGGACAGGTAGATACCGGGTGCCAGCTCGCGGAACGCCGTGGAGAGGTCGAAGGCCGCCCCGGCGCTTTCCAGCGCTTCCCGGGCATGGGGTATGCCGATGGGGAAACACTCGCCGGTGTCCTTTACCCGGAAACGGGGGGTGAAGATGCCGGTGTGCCCGTACACCCTGCGCGGGCCGTACTCCTGCAGGTAGGGCAACAGCCCCCCGCTATGATCGAAGTGGCCATGGGAGAGCGCCACGCTGCCGACCGCGGAGAGATCCTTGTTCATCCGGCGGGCGTTATGCAGCAGGGTAAGCCCCTGGCCGGTGTCGAACAGGATGGCTTCCCCTTCGGACGGTTCGACCAGGGCGGCAAAGCCGTGCTCTCCCAAGGTGCCGGAGATGGGGCCGACCGAATTTTCGCACAGCACCGTGATACGATACTTCATACCATACGCCACCTTTTCCGCGTCCTTGCACAGCGGCCAGCTTTACCGCTTTCAAATATATTGATAAACATATATTTTCGACAATGTCAACAGCGGCAACAAAAAAACCGCCGGGCGGCATGGCGGCAGCCCGGCGGTGGAAGGTCCGTTCGCGGCGGCATCCCCACACGGGACGCCGCCAGGGGCCGTCTATTTTTCGACCTCGGCTATGGCCTCTCTTATGGCGTTTTTGTTGATGTCCCGGCTGCCGATCAGGAGCTTCCGCTTTTTGGTCCGGGGGTTGTCCACCACCACCGTGGGGGTGGCCTTGACGCCAAAGCCGCGAAAGATGGATTCAAAGAGCTTGACGCCATTCATCAGCTCCGCGAAGTTGAGCGGCCGGAGCGTGACCCCCAGGGGGGCAACCGCCGACTGGACCTGCTCCGGGGTCGGGCTCTTCGTGGTGCGGGAGAGCTCGTCCAGCACATGGCGCAGGCGCATGTATTTATCCTTGTTGTACACCATGAATTGCAGGTTGTAGGGGGTGATGTTGGAGGTATCCGGGTGGATGGGCATATCGACGAATGCGATGCGCGCCGTTGCGGCGATCTCCGGGAAAACCTTTTCTATTTCAGGCTCCACCTTGCGGCAGACGGGACAATACCAGTCGCTGACAACGTACACCGTGGTGTCGCTCTGGCGCTTGCCGAAGTAGATATCGGGCCCCGCGGCCTCCGCCTCCCTCTGGACGCCGGCCAGGGCTGCGCCGAGGCCGACCAGGAGTGCGAGGGTCGTTACTGCCATATGGGTGAATCTTGTTTTCATGGTTCCTCCTGACACCGTTCGTGTCGCGAATACCTGGTATGAGAGTGCAAGCAGTGCCGTGGCCACCGTTGCCGCGATGCCGAGGCAGACCGGGCACCAACTGCCGATATCGTACTTCTGTATCCAGATCAGCCGCAGCTCGGCGCCGAGCGCCGCGCCGACGCCGTAGAGCAGCAGGGCGCCGGCAAGGGGGATGCGCCGGCGCAGAGCCGCCAACAGGATCAGCCCGCCGAAGAAGGCGCAGCCGAACCAGCCGAAATCCATGCCGAAGATAGAGTATTTCGCGGTTTCGCTGCACAGGGCCGTGCAAATTTTGAGGCCGGAAAGAACGGAGAGGGTCAGGCCGGCCAGAAGCGCCACCCAGAGGACGGCCACGGCTACCGTCTCGCCGGTGCTGCGGGATGATGAGGGCATGGGAAGACTCGTGCTCGGTAACGGATTTATAAAACCTTGGCGTTTCATCGGCCAAACCGATCAGCCGACTGGCGTTGTCGGCGACCGATGCCCACAATATAGCACGGCAGGCACAAAATGCGAGTGCAATCTTTGTTAACGTTTGGTGTCGTTCCGCCGGCCCCGGCCACGGAAGGCCGGGCCGGCGGAATGCTCACGCCGCTTGACCCGGCGGCGCATCATATCTATAGTAGCCGCTGACAGACCGCACTCAGACCAACCATACCTGCCGAGGCCTTCGAGATGACATCCCCCCTGCACCGCAAACCGTTTCTCCTGTTCCTGCTGGCGCGCGCCGCAGCCACCATCGCGTACCAGATGACCGGCGTTGCCGTGGGGTGGCAGATCTATTCCCTGACACACCGCGCATTCGACCTGGGCCTCGTGGGGCTCGTGCAGTTCATCCCTTCGGCGGCGCTGGTGCTGCTGGTGGGGCACGTTGCCGACCGCCATGACCGGCGCAGGATCGTTGCGCTCTCCCAGTTCGTCGAGGCGGCGGCGCTCCTGGGCCTGTGCCTGGGAAGCCACGCCCAGTGGGCCGGCAAGGAGGCCATACTGGCGTTCATCTTTCTGATCGGCATTGCCCGCGCCTTTGAATTCACCACCCTCCAGACCCTGGTCCCGGCGCTGGTGGACCAGGAGACCCTCCCCCGCGCCATGGCGCTGAACGCTTCGGTCAGGCAGGCGGCCGTCATCCTCGGCCCGATGATGGGCGGCTTCCTCTACATCGCCGGTCCCGCGGCGGTGTACGCCGTCAGCGGGGTGCTCTTCCTCCTGTCGGCCGTCACCATCGCGGCAATCAGGACCGAGCGGTCCCTCTCCCCGCACCGCGAACCGGTCTCCCTCGACTTCGTCTTTGCCGGCATTACCTACATCCGAAGCAAACGGGTCGTGCTGGGGGCCATATCCCTCGACCTGTTTGCGGTGCTGCTCGGCGGCGCCACCGCCCTGCTGCCGATCTATGCCCGCGACATCCTCTCCGCCGGCCCCTGGGGACTCGGCCTCCTGCGTTCCGCCCCGGCCGTCGGCGCCTTCGCCGCGTCCGTTTACCTGGCGCGCCGCCCCATGAAACGCAGGGTGGGAAGGGTCATGTTTGCCGCGGTCACCTGGTTCGGCATTGCCACCATCGTCTTTGCCCTCTCCACGTCCATAGCCCTGTCGTTCGCGGCGCTGGTGGTGCTCGGCTGGTCCGACATGTTGAGCGTGGTCATCCGCTCGACCCTGGTGCAGTTGGAGACCCCCGACGAGATGCGCGGGCGGGTCAGCGCCGTCAATGCCATCTTCATCGGCACCTCCAACGAGCTGGGGGAGTTCGAGTCGGGGCTGACCGCCGCCTGGTTCGGGACCGTGCCCGCCGCCCTGATCGGCGGTATCGGCACCCTTCTGGTCGTCCTGCTCTGGAAGCGCCTGTTCCCCGAGCTTGCGCAGCGCGAGCGGCTCCAGGCGGGGTGAGCCGTCGCGCCGGCGGTCAAATCTGCCCCTTCCTTTCCGGCGCGCCGCTGTGGTATTAGTAACAGGATGTCACTTCACGATGGGGAGCCGCTTCATGCTTCTTTGGCACATATTCTGGGTCTATACGCGGGTCGCCCTCTTCTCCTGGGGAGGCGGGCCGGCCTCCCTTGCGCTGATGCAGCGCGAAACCACCACGGCGCTCTGGCTGCCGCCCGGGGGGAGCGCGCCCGTACCGTGGATGTCCCCGGAAGAGTTCGCCGATGCCGTGGCGGTGGGCAACGCCCTGCCGGGTCCGGTTGCGCCCCAGGTCTCGGCCTGCGTCGGCTACAAGCTGGCCGGCGTTCCCGGAGCCGTGGCCGCCGCGGCGGGAACGGTGGTCCCCACGACCCTGCTGATGCTCATCATGGTGGCCTACTTTTTCCATGTCAAGGACAGCCCCAACATAGCGGCGGCCCTCAAGGTCGTGCGGCCGCTGGTGGTCGGGCTTTTGCTCTGGACCGCCTACGACATGGCCTACTCGGTCTTCGGCGCCGGCAAGAGCGGCTGGGGGACGGCCCTGGCCCTTGGCTGGGACAAGATCATCTGCATTGCGGCCGCCTTTGTCCTTCTGACCTTCACCAGGATCAATCCGGCGCTGATCATCTTCGGCGGGGCGCTGATCGGCGGGATGCTCTACCGCTGACGGCTCGGGAGCGCTTGGGGCAATGGTGACCACGATACGCGGACCACAATCGATGCACGCACGCGGCAGCCTGGGCGGCAACCGCGCTTTCGCACCCGGACGCCTCGGGCGGGCGCTCCTCGCCCTCCTTTGCCTGTGCCTGTTGGTCGTGCCGGCCTTCGGCGCCACGGACACCCCGGCCCGGAACCCCGGCGACAAGGTCATCGTCGTCGGCGGCAACCGCGCCTATCCCCCCTACGAGTTCCTCGACAAGGACGGCCAGCCGGCCGGGTACAACGTGGATCTCACCCGCGCCATCGCCAAGGTCATGGGCATGAAGGTGGAATTCCGTTTCGGGGGGTGGTCCGAGATGCGGGCCGCCCTCATAAACGGGGAGATCGACGTCCTCCAGGGAATTTCGTTCTCCGAAGAGCGCTTGGGGTCCATCACCTTCTCCCCCCCCCACACCATCGTTCACCACGCCATCTTTGCCCGCAAGGACACGCCGCCGGTCAACTCCATCGAAGAGTTGCACGGCAAGCAGATCATCGTCTTCCGCGACGGCATCATGCACGACACCCTGAGGAACCTCGGCTTCAGCGGCGATCTGCACTTCGCCGACACCCCGGCCGACGCCCTGCGCCTCCTCGCCTCGGGCTCCCACGACTACGCGGTCGTGGCCATTGTGCCGGGCATGTACCTCATCCGGGAACTCCATCTGACGAACGTGGTTCCGGTGGCGACCAGCATCGCGGCCCAGAAATACTGCTATGGCGTCAAAAAGGGGAATGACGAGCTGATGACCCGCATCAGCGAGGGGCTCGCCATCCTCCACAAGACCGGCCAGTACCAGGAAATCTACGACAAATGGCTCGGGACCCTGGAGCCTCCCCCGGTTTCCTGGGAGCGGGCCGTACGCTACGGCGCCCTGGCCCTGGTCCTGCTCCTGCTTGTTCTGGCCGCCACGGTGGTCTGGTCCCGCACCCTCCAGAAGCGCGTGGCGCTGCGGACCCAGGAGCTGGCCCGCGAGGCGGCGGAACGCAAACGCGCCCTGGAAGAACTCCGCCTTCACCAGGACAAGCTCATCCAGGCCGACAAGATGGCCTCCCTGGGCATCCTCGTCTCCGGCGTGGCCCACGAGATCAACAACCCCAACGGCCTGATCCTGCTCAACATGCCGATCCTGAAGGAGGTCTACCGGGACGCGGTGGACGTGCTGGAGTCGCGGTACCGCGATGCGGGCGATTTTCCCCTCGGCGGGCTGCCCTATTCGCGGATGCGCAACGAGGTTCCCCACATGCTGGACGAGATGCTGGAAGGTTCCAAGCGGATCAAGCGCATCGTGGAGGAGCTCAAGGATTTCGCCCGCCAGGACGACAATTCCGGCAGCGACCTCTTCGACCTGAACCAGGTGGCCCAGGCGGCGGTGCGCCTGGTTGACAGCTCGATCCGCAAGGCGACGGTCAACTTTTCGGCCGGGTATGCCGCCGACATCCCCCTGGTGCGGGGCAACGCCCAGCGCATCGAGCAGGTGGTGGTCAACCTGCTGCTCAACGCCTGCCAGGCGCTGCCCGGCACGGAGTGCAAGATAACCCTGGCCACATTCCGCGTGAGCAACGCCCGGATCGTGGCGCTGACCGTGACGGATGAAGGGGTCGGCATCGCCGCCGACCATATCCCGCGCCTTACCGATCCGTTCTTCACCACCAAGCGCGAAACCGGGGGGACCGGCCTCGGCCTTTCGGTATCGGCGGGGATCGTCAACGAGCACGGCGGCACGCTCAAATTCAATTCGACACCCGGCGAGGGGACGACCGTCATCCTGACCCTTCCGGCCGCCGAGGAGACACCATAATGCCCCAGAACTTCTATCCCCCCTTCTGCATACTCCTGGTGGACGACGAACCGGCCTGGCTCCGTTCCCTCTCCCTTACCCTGGAGCGCTCCGCCGGCATCACCAACATCCTTACCTGCCAGGACAGCCGGGAGGTGAAGGGGCTCCTCGCCACCCGGAACGTGGGGCTGATCCTGCTCGACCTCACCATGCCCCACATCTCGGGCGAGGACCTCCTGACCATGATCGCGGAACAGCACCCGGAGACCGCCACCATCGTGATCAGCGGCATGAACCAGCTGGAGACCGCGGTGCGCTGCATGAAGCTCGGGGCCTTCGACTACTTCGTCAAGACGGTGGAGGAGGACCGGCTCGTGGGGGGCGTGCTGCGCGCCATCCGGATGCTGGAACTCCAGCGCGAGAACCAGGAGATGTCGAGCCGCGTCCTCACGGGAGAGCTGCGGCGTCCCGAGGCGTTTGCCGCCATCATCACGGCCAACCGGGCCATGCACGCTATCTTTTCCTACGTGGAGGCGGTGGCGGTCAGCCCCCAGCCGCTCCTCATCACCGGCGAAAGCGGCGTGGGCAAGGAACTCCTCGCCCGTGCGACCCATCTGCTGAGCGGGTGCACGGGACCGCTCGTGGCGGTGAACGTGGCCGGCCTCGACGACACGGTGTTTTCCGACACCCTGTTCGGCCACACCAAGGGGGCCTTCACCGGCGCGGACCAGCAACGCCGGGGCATGATCGAGGAGGCCGCCGACGGCACCCTGTTCCTCGACGAAATCGGCGACCTCAGCATCCCTTCCCAGGTCAAGCTTTTGAGGCTTCTCCAGGAAGGGGAATACTTCCCCCTGGGGAGCGACCGGCCGAAGCGCCTCAAGGCGCGCATCATCGTGGCGACCCACCACAACCTGGCGCAGAAAGAGGCTGACGGGAGGTTCCGCCGCGACCTGTTCTACCGCCTGCGGACCCATCACGTCCATGTCCCCCCCCTCCGGGAGCGGAAGGAGGATGTTCCGCTCCTGCTCGACTATTTCCTCGGCCAGGTCGCCCGTTCCCTGGGGAAAAAGAAACCGACCCCGCCCCGGGAACTGGCCCAGCTCCTTGCCACCTACTCCTTCCCCGGGAACGTGCGCGAACTGAAGGCCATGATCTACGATGCGGTAAGCGTTCATCGCGACCATATCCTCTCCATGGACATCTTCCTGCGCGGCATCGGCCGGCCCGACTCTCCCCCTGCCGCCGTCGATCCCGAGGGCAATCCCTTCTCCCATCTCGACCGGCTCCCCACCTTTGCCGAGGCGACGGAGTTGCTCGTTGCCGAGGCCATCACCCGCGCCAAAGGCAACCAGACCATCGCCGCCCGGCTGCTCGGCATCTCCCAGCCCGCCCTGAGCAAACGCCTCAAGCTGGCGCGGGAGCAGGAATAACGCAGCTATCCCTTGCCGCGGCCAAAGGGTATAACCAAGGCTATCCCCATAACCCCGGTTATACCTTTCGACGCGCCCCTGTTACCGCATGATTCCGCCGCACCACCCCCCACCCGCCATAACTAAGGTTATACCCATTTAGCGGCAACCGCGAATTCTAGAACAGTGTTTATCGTTAAATTCAAGCTAGTTACCAAATGGACCCAAGTTGGTATTCAGCTTGCTGATATGTTTTTATATTAAACCGGCAGCGGTTCCGGACGAATGGCGATCCGATTCAAATCCAATAGAGCAGCAGATGAAAGGGGTGTGCATGAAAGCGAAGAGGTTTTACCAGCATCTGTACGTTCAAGTGCTTACGGCGATTGCCATCGGCGTTGTCCTCGGCAACTTTTTCCCGGAGACCGGCGTTGCCATGAAACCGTTCGGGGAAGGCTTCATCAAGCTGATCAAGATGATCATCACGCCGGTGATCTTCTGTACGGTCGTCACCGGCATTGCCGGCATGGAGGATATGAAGAAGGTCGGGCGCGTCGGCGCCAAGGCGCTGCTCTACTTTGAGGTGATCACCTCGCTGGCCCTGGCCATCGGCCTGATCGTGGTGAATGTCATCCGGCCGGGCGACGGCTTCAACGCCGACGTGACCAAGCTGGACACCAAGGCGCTCGCCGCCTTTACCACCCAGGCCAAATCCCACTCCACGGTGGATTTCCTGCTCAACATCATCCCGTCGAGCGTGGTTGACGCCTTTGCCAAGGGCGACATCCTGCAGGTGCTCGTCTTCGCCATCCTGTTCGGCTTCGCCCTGTCCGCCCTGGGTGAAAAGGGGAAAGCGGTGTACCGGCTGATCGACCAGCTGTCCCAGGCCCTGTTCGGGATCGTCAACATCATCATGAAGTTCGCCCCCATCGGGGCCTTTGGCGCCATGGCCTTCACCATCGGCAAGTTCGGCGTCGGGTCCCTTTCGAAGCTGGGCATGCTGATGGGGAGCTTCTACCTCACCTGCCTGCTCTTCGTCCTGTTGGTCCTCGGGCCCATAGGCAGGCTGTGCGGCTTCAACGTGTTCAAGTTCATCCGCTACATCCGCGAGGAGCTGCTGATCGTTCTGGGCACCTCGTCCTCCGAGTCGGCCCTGCCCCGGCTGATGGTCAAGCTTGAAAACCTGGGCTGCAAGAAATCGGTGGTCGGCCTCGTGGTTCCCACCGGCTACTCCTTCAACCTGGACGGCACCTCGATCTATCTCACCATGGCGGCGCTGTTCGTGGCCCAGGCCACCAACACCCCCCTGACCTGGACCCAGACCCTGACCATCCTGGCGGTGCTGCTCCTGACCTCCAAGGGGGCGGCCGGGGTTACGGGAAGCGGCTTCGTCACCCTCGCG
>Ga0207857_1000317_pt1 | contig 13920 bp, 12 predicted proteins | sample LuqExpMetageno22_FD_187780 | JGI IMG/M metagenome (GOLD analysis project Ga0207857, IMG submission 187780) | Tropical forest soil microbial communities from Luquillo Experimental Forest, Puerto Rico - Sample 22 (SPAdes) | ecosystem: Environmental > Terrestrial > Soil > Tropical forest ... | reverse complement strand
CTCCCCGCCGCTGCGGCTGACCTTGTGGGACGGCTCGGAGCCGGCGTTCCCTGCCCCGGCGCCCGCCGTGGGCATGGCGATCCGGGACCGGGGCGCCCTGTGGCGGCTTCTGACCAACCCGCTCCTCCATTTCGGCGACGATTACAGCGCCGGCCGGATCGAGATCGAGGGAGGACTCGTCCCCTTTCTGGAGACCGTCTACCGGTCCATGGCGCAGATGCCGCGGTTCCGCCGCGACCCCGACCCCGCCGCGTACCGCCGCCATCAGCCGAACCTGAACTCCCCCGCGGAATCGCGCCGCAACATCCATCATCACTACGATATCGGCAACGGTTTCTACCAGCTGTGGCTGGACGAGCAACTGGTCTACACCTGCGCCTACTTCCCGGAGCCGGATGCCACGCTGGAAGCCGCCCAGGCGGCCAAGATGGATCTGGTCTGCCGCAAGCTGCGCCTGCGGCCGGGGCAGAGCGTGGTGGAGGCGGGCTGTGGCTGGGGGGCGCTGGCGCGCCACATGGCCCGGCACTACGGGGTGAAGGTCAGGGCGTACAACATCTCCCGCGAGCAGATCGCCTATGCGCGCGGACGGGCCAGGGCCGAGGGCCTGGAGGGGCAGGTGGAGTACATCGAGGACGATTACCGCACCATCTCCGGCACCTGTGACGCGTTCGTCTCGGTGGGGATGCTGGAGCACGTGGGGCCGGATCATTACCGGGAGTTCGGCGGGGTGATCGACCGCTGCCTGGCACGGGACGGCATGGGCCTGATCCACTGCATCGGGCAGAATGTTGCCTCACCCATGAGCCCCTGGTTCCTGCGGCGCATCTTCCCCGGCAGCTATCCCCCCACCCTGGAGGAGATGATGGCGCTCTTCGGGCCGGCGGACTTCAGCGTCCTGGACGTGGAGAACCTGCGGCTGCACTATGCGAAAACGTGCGAGCACTGGCTGGAACGCTTCGAACGGCACCGGGACCGGGTCGGGGAGATGTTCGACGAGTGCTTCATCCGGGCCTGGCGGCTCTACCTGTCGGGCTGCATCGCCAATTTCAATCTGGGCATCCTGCAGCTGTACCAGGTGGTGTTCGCACGCTCCGCCAACAACCGGGTGCCCTTGACCCGGTCCCACCTCACGGCCGCGGTGGGCGGGCCATGATGGAGAGCTGCGAGGTGCTCGTCGTCGGCGGCGGGCCGGCCGGTTCGACCTGCGCCGGGAAGCTCGCCCGGGCCGGGCTCGACGTGCTCTTGCTGGACAGGGACGACTTCCCCCGGTCCAAGCCCTGCGCCGGCTGGATCACACCGACGGTGCTGGCCACGCTGGGGATCGAGGGGGAGGAGTACGGCCGGGGGCGGGTGCTGCAACCCATCACCGGCTTCATCACCGGCGTGATCCACGGGGCCGGGGTGCTGACCCGCTACGGCGGGGTCGTCAGCTACGGCATCCGGCGCTGCGAGTTCGACCACTACCTGCTGGAACGGAGCGCCCCACGCCGGCGGACCGGCACCCCGGTCGTTTCCTTGGCGCGGCACGACGGGGGGTGGCTGGTGAACGGACAAATCCGGGCCCGGCTCGTGGTGGGGGCGGGGGGGCATTATTGCCCGGTGGCGCGCCTCATGGGGGCCCGGGTGGGCAGGGAGGAGGCGGTGGTGGCCCAGGCCGCCGAGATCGCCATGACCCCGGAACAGGAGCGCCTCTGCACTTGCCCGGCCGATACCCCGGCGCTGTTCTTCTGCCGGGACATGAAGGGGTACGGGTGGCTGTTCCGGAAGGGGAGGTTCCTCAACGTGGGCCTGGGGCGGCTGGACAAGGCCCACCTGGGTCGCCACACGGCGGATTTCTGCTCGTTCCTCCAAGAACGGGGGGACCTGGGGCGGGACTTTGCCGGCCGGTTCCAGGGGCATGCCTACCGCCTGTTCCAGCGCCAGGGGGGGCGCGCCTGCGTGGCCGATGGGGCGCTTCTGCTGGGGGACGCGGCCGGGCTCTCCTGTCCGCAGAGCGGCGAGGGGATTCTGCCGGCCGTGGAGTCGGGCCTGTTGGCCGCAGACGCCGTCCTGGCGGCCGGGGGAGATTACCGGCGCGACAACCTGGAGCCGTATGCGGCTAGCCTGGCCGCCCGTTTTGGCGGTACCGGCGACGGGTTCATTTCCCGCATCCCCTCACCCCTCGTGCGGCTCCTCGGGGCCGGCTTCCTCGCCAGCGCCTGGTTTGCCCGCCATGTGGTCCTGGACACCTGGTTCCTCCATACCCGCCACAAGACGCTCTATCCGGCATGATGCCGTCAAGGGCCCCGGCGCCCGCTGCGGTCAGGCCGGGCCCGGCTTCAGGCAAGCTTGAATTTGCCCACGAGCACCTGCAACTCCCGGCTCAGCACCGCAAGCCGTTCCGCCTCCTGGGACGAGTCGTGGGCATAGCGGGTCGTCTCCTCCACCACCTCGGAGATCTGCTGGATATGGGTGCTGATCTCGTGGGTGGTGGCGGTCTGCTCTTCGGCGGTCGTGGCGATCTGGCTCACATGGTTGACCACCATGTCTATCTGGCTGAGGATTTCCTGCAAGGCCACATTCGAGCGGGCGGAATCCGCCGTGCCCCGCTCCACCACCGCGACCCCCGCCTCCATGGCCGTCACCGCATTGCGGGACTCCTGCTGGATGGAGCCGATCATGGCCTCGATCTCCTTGGTCGCCTCGGCCGTGCGGCCCGCCAGGGTGCGCACCTCGTCGGCAACCACGGCGAACCCGCGGCCGTGGTCCCCGGCCCGTGCCGCCTCGATGGCGGCGTTGAGCGCCAGGAGGTTGGTCTGGTCGGCGATATCCTGGATGGTGGCGACGATCTCGCCGATCTGGTCGGAGCGCGAGCCGAGCTTCTCCACCGTTGCGGCGGATGATTTCACCATGTCGTTGATGACCGTCATCCCCTTGATGGTCTCCTGCACGATGGCGGAACTGGTCATGACCGAGGCATTGGCCTGGCGCGACTCGTTGTGGGCGGTGTGGCAGCTGTTGGCGATCCCCTGTGCGGTGGCGGCCAACTCCTCGCTGGCCGTGGCCACGGTGCCCGCCCGTTCCGACATCTTTTGCGACGCATCGGCCGTCTGGGAGGCGCTGTTGGAGACCTCGGCCGAAACCTGGTTGATGGACTCGGAGGCCTGCTTGACCCTGGTGATGAGCTCCCGCAGGCTGAGCGACATGCGCTGCATCGCCCCCATCATGGTGCCCAGTTCGTCCCGCCGGCCCGACTCCACGGATACGGTCAGGTCGCCGTCGGCGATCCTGCTCATCACCTCCACCGATGCGATCAGGGGGCGGTTGATGGAGAGAAAGATCAGCACCCCGAACAGGATGCCCAGGGCCGTGGAGACCAGGCTGATGGCGATGATCAGGAGGGAGCTGGTGCGGACCATCCTGTTGACCGACGAGATGGCCTGCTCCTGGTCCCCCTGGGCCTGGCTCACCGTCTTGTCACCCTTTTCCGCCTCCTGCCGCACCACCGCACGCAGCTTGACCGTCGCCGCGGCCGCGCGTTCCTGCATCTCCAGGCAGCGGCGGATCTTGGCGATCACCCCGTTCTGGTCAAACAACATGCTGCGGGTGGCGGCGAGGTGACTGGTCACCGTGCGCAGGGTGGCACGCTCCTTGGCGGCGTTGATGGTGGCGAGGGACCCGTCCACGTTTTTCTCCACCGCGCCCAGCTTGTCGAAGACGCCGCGCAGGGAGGCCTCCACCACGGCAACGTCCTTGGCCGAGGTAAGGGTGAACAGCTTGGTCGTCAGGGCTTCCACGAAGATCCCCTGGGCCACCAGGTCGGCGTTGTCGGCGAGCACGCCGGTGGCGAGCTTCGACTGGTTGTACAGGGTCCCCTGCTTGCCGGATTCGCTGCCGTAGTTGGAATTGGCCGTGGCCACCTCCTGCTCCACCGCCAGTTGCAGCGCGGTGATCTTCTCCTGCAGGTCCTTGTACAAGGCCCCGTATTTGCCTTTGGTCGCGCCGTCGGCCTGCCCCAGCAGCGCCTTCCTGAGGTTGGCCAGTTCGGCGGCATTGTCGCCCAACTGGCTGATGGAGGGTTTCAACTCCTGCATGTCGGCCAGAAAGGCGCTCTTGTTTATCCTGGCCATGACAGTGTTGAATTTGCCCTGGGCGATCAGAAGTTTCTTGGCGTCGCCGGCGCGGTCGATCAGGCCCACCATCTGGGCCAGTTCCTTGATGACGACGCGGAACGATTCCGCGTTGCGCAGGCGGGTCTCGATGTTCCTGGTCTCCACGGTGGAGGTGCTGTAGGAGGCGGAACGGCTGTTCTGGAGGCTCCTGATCTTGGCGTCCAGCCCCTTGAGCTGGCTGGTGACATCGTGCAGTTTGGCGTCGATGGCGGTCGCGGCATCCTTCAACTCCGCTTCTGCGGCGATGCGCGACTCGGTCACGCCGAAAAGCTCCGTAGCGATGCGGCTCAAGTCGTCGTAGGCCTCGGCCCTCTCCGTTCCCCCCAGGTCGTTCAGCGCTTCCTGGGCGCGTTTTACCTCGGCGACGGATTTCTCGGCGTCTCCCCGCGCTCCGGCGTATTCCGCCTTGGAGTGGACGGAGCCGGTCTTGATCAGGTCGGCCGCCGCACCCTCGATCGCCCGCTGCATCTCTGCCGTGCGGATCTGGTACGGGGTGCTGCGGGTGGTCAGGTAGCCGAGCCGGTCGCGGATGAAGCGCATGCCGAAGAGGCTGGTGCCCGAGACCGCGGCGATCATGACGATGCCGCCGATGATGTTGAGGATGAGTTTGGTTCTGATGGTCATGGAGATTCCCCGTACAGGCGGCAGCCGGGCAGGGGCGGGCCAGCCCCCCACGCCGGAAGCGGCGCTGTCTCTTTTGTTATTCCGTTATTCGGTTCCCTTGATGAACTTCCGGCCGTCCCTGGAGAGGAATTCGAGGAGTTTCAGCAGTGCGTTGGGCGGGTTGGCCCGGGAGATGAGGGTGATTTCCCGGGAAAGCAGGGGGGTTTCGGGGGAGGCGACCGAGTCGTCCAGGATGCCGGCCGGCCCGATGCCGATGGCCGACGGGTTGGCGGCGATGTTCGCCCGCACGTCCTCGGCCGTGGTGGCGTCGAGCACGTCGCCTACCAGCGGCTTCCCGGCCAGGAAGGCCGAAAGGAACATGGCGTTCGTGTCCTGCATCAGGCTCCCCCAGACCACCATGATCGGCATGTCCGGGCCGCCCACCTGGCTCCAGTTTTCGATCGTGCCGCTGAAGATGCCTTGCAACTGTTCGGCGCTCAGTCTTTTGACCGGGTTTTCCTTGTTGGTTACGACCACGATGTGGTCTTTGCCGATTGTTACGGGTTGGAAAACAGCGGGGTCTTCGATCTCGACCCCCTCGCGTTTCATGAGCTCAAGCCAGGCAGGGTAGCTGGCTCCGGTCGCCGCGGCATCCACGCTGGCCCGTTTCAGGTCGGCAAAGGCCATCTTGGCACCCGACTCGATCACGATCAACTGGACATTGCTGGCGCTCTCGAAGGCCTCCTTGACGGGCTTGAGGATGTTTTCCGCCGCGGCGTCGCCGGCGCCGATCTTGAGTTCTTCCGTACTGCCGCAGGAGATGCCCGTCCCCGCCACAACGACAAAAAAGCCAACCAGGAAACCCAACCGCAGCATGTATATCTCCGATTACTTTTTCATTAAAGCTGTGCAAAAGTACACCCGCCATGCCACATCCGGATGTCGCTTGTGTTACAACTGTCAAAAAATGCTGCCGGGGCACCCCTCCGGAACGGCTTTGCGGGTCCGGGGCCCGGGGAAGGTGGGTGTCCGGGACTACGCGGAATAGCGTACAATTGCAGCCGATCGCCTCCCATGGGCGACCCCAGCCGCAACGGGATTGCAAGCAAGGTGACGATCAGGTGACGTCGGCAGCAAAAAACAGGGTGTTTGCTCATGCAACTGTGTTGATTTTCAGGTAATTGCTTCGGGAAGGGCTGTGGCCTTCGGGCGGGGAATTTCTCGATGGGTGGTGCGGCGCGCCATGAGCGCCCGTCACCGGCAGAGGGTTTCGCTTCGCCGTCTCTCCCCTGGCAGGGGGGCGCGGGTGGTCAATCGTCCGCGTGGGTCTCGCAATCGAGCACCCTGCCCTGGGCGTCGAAGAACACGATGATGAAGGAGCGCGCAGGCTTGGCGCCGGATGGGGCGTTCGCCCTCCCGTGCCGGATCTCCATCCGGTAGGTCCATATCTCGGAGGCGAGATACCTGGCCGGCAGGGGCTCGCTCCCGGCCGGCTGGCGTATGGGCAGCTGCCGTTCGACAAGTTGGGGAGGCCCCAGGAGCGCTTGTACCTGGTGCTTGTCCGTTCTGCCTTTGCGGATGGTCGCGGCCGCTGCCGGGCCGAGATGCTTCGTGGGGTAGACGGGGCGGTAGACGAGGAACACTACCGTGGAAATAATGACCATGCAGAACAGAAAGCGTTTCAATCCGGGTACTCCGTCGTCAAAGGTTGTGCACCAGGCATCTGTTTCCGGGCGGCGATTTCCGTCCAACCGGCCTCATGCCCGTGACTTCCCGGGGGGGGGACGGCATCCGCATGCCATGCCTGAAGCCGGCTGCGCACCGCGGTTGCCCCCCTGCGCCCCTGCACAAAATCCTCTTGCACCGTCAGGGGTATTGCACTATCTTTATGCACGCAACCATCACGCAGGGGCCGTGCGCCATGCTACCACATCTCCAGGCCATTTGGTCCCCCAAAAACGGCGGGCCTGAATGTCGTCGGCATCCGGGCCGGGGCAGAGACGGCTGCGGGGCATTGGCCACAGAAACTTGTTGCAAAAAAAAGGCGAACTGTGAAAGACTTACGGACGATAGTCCAGGCAGGCCCATCAAGCTTATAACCAATCAGGAGGTAGTATGAGGCGAGTTGTTCTTGCGATCTTGTTCATGCTGTTGCCGGCAACGGCTATGGCGGAAACCGCCAATGACGCAATCATTGCATTACGGAGTCTGGTCAAGATAACGGCAAACGGGACGTCCTACCAGGTGTACGCCTCGTGCCTCGCAGAGGTGAAGCCGGAGGTTGATGCCTACCTCAAAAGCGATGCGGCGAAGCAGAATAAAAAGCTGAGTCAGGCGATAGCCAAGACATTGGGACTGTTTGAATATGCGGATTCGTTCTTTAAAAGGATAGACGAGTCGAAAAACCAGATCAGCCTGGGCGACGACGCTTCTCCGGCAGAGAAGAAGGTCGTGTCCGAGTACTTTTCGCGGTTCCCGGAGGATAAGCAGGATGTTACCGCCGGGGGAGTGCTGGTTGAACGGAATGGCTCCAAGCTCAGGGTAAATGCGGCTCTCAGCAAGATTTTCAGCCGTGCTTCGGCAGAATACGCCAAGGCAGCGGGCATGACGAATTAAGCGGCAAACGTCGGGCCAGGGAGCGGGTCGCTCCGGTCGCATCGGCCGGGTGAGCCGCTCCTTCGCCCATCACAGCACCGGGGTAAGATGCTCCATGACGATCCCATCCCGCTGAGTTCCCCGGCCCGATCTCACCCGAAAAAACGTTTTCTCCCCCTTGCGGCGTTTCCGCCTCCTCTTGAAAGATCCCGCCGTTCTCTGTCACCGACGACCTGCGCCCCGGTATCCAGCGTTATCCAGCCGCACCCCTGCCAGGGAACGTGCATTCCCGCCACTGGCTGTGCCGTTTCAGCGGTACGTGGCGTAATCCCCCTGCCCAGCCCGGCAGGTGTTCCGGAACCGGGCGATGCCCCGCAACCGGCCCTCTCCGGCAACCGTCCCAGCCCCCCCGAAAGCGGACCGCATTTTTTTTGTAACCGGCATCATGGTTTCAGCGTTTAAAAGTTATATACTGTAAAACGCGAGCGGATTGACCGGGACAGCGCCGCATCCAGGAAGGGGACCCTTCGATGACCTCCGGCAGGGGAAGAAATGGGCAGAAGAAAACGGCAACCCCCTGGGTGGCGGCCGGCGCCGTCCTTTTCCTCGCCCTGGCCGCCTGCCAAGGCAGCCAGGGGGGCAGCGAGGGGAGCATGCACGAAAGGATGGCGATTTACTCGCTCATCTCCCTGTCCCTGTTTGCCATCTTCATCGTCTCGTTCGGCGGGGGCCGGCGCAGGGGGAGGGAGCCGTCCCCGGGCGCGGGTTCCGGGCATCCGGTAACAACCTATCCGCTGTCGGCAACGGAGCTCACCGAGTACCCGGTGTATGTCTGGGATTATTGCTCGTCATTCCACAAGATCGTCTTTCACCCCGACGGCGCGTTCTCGAAATCGTCGGGCGTCTCGTCCAACGGCCTGGACCCGAAGGCCACGGCTGCGGGGACCTGGGCGCTGACCCCCGATGGTAGGCTCCGGGTCACGCCCCGCTCGGCCGGAGCCCCCCACACGTATACCCGCATCTCCGAACATGGCCCGGCGCTGCTGATGCAGCCCGACCTGGGTCTGGTCGAGGCTTGGTATGTGGGGCCGGGCAGCCTCGCCGCCATCCAGATCTCCATCTTCGGCAATTCCGCGTCGGTTCCCGCGACCATGCGGTTCAGTACCGCCCTGGTCAGCGGCAGGACCTTCTACGGCGCCACCTATCCCTGCCTGGTGGTGACCACCGCGGGGGAGGTGGTCACCAATCACGAGACCACGTGCGGCGTGATCGCGTTCCACGAGGACGGGACCCTGGCACGATCCGTCGACACCAGGATCGGTTCCGTACCGGACTATACCCCGTCGATCACCGGGACCTGGTCGGTTGACGACCGGTCCGGCATTCTGACCATGACGGTTTCCGGCTTCCGGACGACGGCTTCCATCCTGGGGATGGCATCGGGGGATTGGGGGTTGCTCGTCGGCACCACGACCGAAAACAGGCTCTGGTTTCCCGATCACGAGCACGCCCCGGCCCGGCTCGCCGCCTATCTTTCGGAAGCGGTCAGGCGCATCCCCACCTTTTCGTAGGGTGGGTTTCGTTCAGGGGGGGGGCTGTCCCCGCCGGTTTCTGGTACACTGGTAGAGAGGCCCGGCATAACGGCCGGAGCCCATGGAGAGAGACATGAAAACTTTTTTGATCGCGATACCTGCGGCGCTCCTTGTCCTGGGGCTGGCGGCGGGCCAGACGGCGCGCGCCGACAGCGACGGGTATGCTTCCCCCGGCGGGGTGGAGCAGGCGAATGACGCCCTCTTTACGGCAGAGGAGTTGGACGACCTGCTCGCCCCCATCGCCCTCTACCCCGACCCGCTGCTCGCCCAGATCCTGCCGGCGGCCACGTTTGCCGACCAGATCGACCTGGCGGCCCGCTACGTCCGGCAGTACGGGCAGGCGGCCCGGATCGACGACCAGCCGTGGGATGTGAGCGTCAAGGCCGTGGCCCACTATCCCGACGTGCTCTTCATGATGGATCAGCGGTATGACTGGACCGTTTCCCTGGGGCAGGCGTATATCGGCCAGCAGCAGGACGTGATGGACGCGATCCAGCGCCTGCGGGCCGAGGCCGAGGCCAGGGGCAATCTGGCGTCCACCCCCGAACAGCAGGTGCTGGACGAGGGAGGGATCATCAGCATCGACCCGGTGGCGCCCGACGTGATCTATGTCCCCCAGTACGATCCCCAGGTGATCTACGTGGATCCGGGGTACGGGATCGTCACCTTCGGCACCGGGTTTGTCATCGGCGCCTGGCTGAACCGGGATTGCGACTGGCACGGACGCCGGATCTACTACCACGGCTGGCAGGGCGGTGGGTGGGTCGGCCGGTCCCGGCTCCATGTCCGGGGGGGGAATAGCATTTATATCGACAACCGCTACCGGACGATCACCGTCAACAGACGGACGCTGCAACACGATACGACGCGCTACCGCGAAGAGATCCGCAGCAACGTGCGCCGCCGCCCCGAGCTGCAAGGGCGCCCGGCCCCCGGGGCCGGGGGTGGCGGGCGCGCCCCGGCCTTCACCGGCAACCGCCAGCCGGCACCCCCGGCGGCCACGAACGTGTACCGGGGCCGGGACGTCCAGAGATCGCAACCGGCATCCCAGACCGGCTACGGCGGCTATGGCAGCGGCAAGGACGCAGCCTCCTACCGCCAGCGGGGCCAGAGCAGCAGGGGAGCCATGCAGCAATTCACCCGTCCGGCCCCGGCCCCGCGGGCGGTCTCTCGCCCGGCGCCCGCCCCGAGGCCGGCCCCCCGCCCGGCGCCCTCCGGCGGTGGGGGAGGGCGGCAGAGACGGTAGCGGAACCGGGCGGTCGTGCTCAAGAAAGGAACGAGGCTTATGAGGAAGCAGAGGGAAAAAATCGTGTTCCGCGGCGCAGGGGTGTGGTGTCTGCATGCCCTGCTCGTGGTGGCGGCATTCTGGCCCACGGCCGGCTTCGCCGCCCAGCCCGAATCGGGCCAGCGCCTCTTCGCATCGCCCGAAGAGGCCCGCGAGGCCCTGGTCAGTGCCGTTCAGCACAAGGACCGGGGGGAGGTGGACAGGATCTTCGGGCCGGTCGCCGCCGAACTGGAGCCGGGCGATCCGGTGGAGCAGGCCGAGGAGTTCGGCCACTTCTCCCGCCACGTGCTGGAAGGGACCGAACTGGTCAGGGAGGGGGACGCAAAGGCGATCCTGGTCATCGGCGCGAAGAAATGGCCGTTTCCCGTGCCGATCGTCAAACGGGGCGACGCCTGGCTGTTCAATACGAAGGAGGGGCGGGAGGAGATCCTCAACCGGCGCATCGGCCACAACGAACTGGTCGCCATCAATGTCTGCCGGGCCTATGGGGATGCCCAGCGGGAATATTACGCCATGGCGGAACCGGACGGCGACCAGTTGCCCAAGTATGCCCAACACATGATCAGCCGCCCGGGCAAACGGGACGGACTCTACTGGCCCACCGCGGCCGGCGAGAAGGAGAGCCCCCTCGGCCCCCTGGTCGCCAAGGCCAAGGAAGAGGGGTATATGCAGAAGCGCGCCGCGGGTGAGCATGGCCCCCGGCCGTACCACGGCTACTATTTCCGGATTCTCACCCGGCAGGGGGCGAACGCGCCGGGCGGCAGGTTCAACTACGTCATCAACGGCAACATGGTGGCCGGCTATGCCCTGGTGGCCTACCCCGCCAAATGGGGGGTCTCGGGGGTGATGACCTTCATCGTGAACCAGCGGGGCCGGGTGTACGAGAAGAACCTGGGGCCGAAAACCGGAGAGGTGGCGCGCAGGATGAAGGGTTACAACCCCGACCTGACCTGGAAACTGGTGGAGCAGTAACGGCCGTGGCGGACAGTGGGCACAGGGGGGGCGACAGGCCGGAACATCCGGGGCATGGCAGGCTGCAGGCACGCCTCTATCTGTGCGGTGCCCTCATCCTGCTGGCGGGCCTGGGCGCCGCCGCTGTCATCTACCTGGCGGCCGGCGACGCGCCCGAGGCTGCGCCGGAGTTCGCCATTGAGGACTCCAGGAGGTCCCTGCGCGACCTGGAACTGTACGGCGGCAAGGCCAATGTCCTTGCCGCGGAGTTCATGGCCTGGTTCGGCGGGCTGTGGCACGGGCGATCCCTCGCCGCGACCGTGGCGTGCATCACCCTGGCCCTCGCCGGCGCGCTGTTCTCCGTCGCCCGCACCTGGCCGCCGGACCAGGAATCCGATGGCCGGGATGGCGGCCATACCGGCGAAACCGGCAGATGACATCGCGGCTTGAACGGCCATGTCCGGCAGCCGGAGCCGTGTTTCAATATTTGCACATTTCTTCCCTGTTTGTCCCAGTACATTCCCGTAACCTTTTTCTTGGGGCCCCCGTCTACAAGGCAGGTCACACAAATCGTTCGACGGAGGTCACGACAATGTTGAGAAACAGAAAGAACATGGCAAAAATCGTAGTGCTGTTTTCCATCGCAGCCATGACAGCATTTGCCGGCATGGCGCAGGCTGATGATGGGGGGTGGGGTGACGGGCATTGCGGCGGGCAGATGAAGCAGCAGATGCGCCACGGCTTCAAGAGGATAGCCAAAAAGCTCGGCCTGACCGACGCCCAGAAGGCTCAGGCAAAGGCGATCTTCCAGGCCAACAAGGATGTGGTGAAGCCGCTTGTCGTCAACCTTCGCGCCGAGCGGAAGAACCTCCAGGCGTTGATCCATGCCGATACCATCGACGAGGCGGCGATCCGTGCCGAAACCGCCAAGATCGCCGGAATCCAGGCCGACCTCAATGTCAACAGGGCCAAGGTGGGAGCCCAGTTCCGGGCCATCCTGACGCCTGACCAACTGGCAACCCTGAAAACCATGCACGACAAGCGGCATGCAAAGGGAGCCCCGGCTACCCCGCCGGCCGCCGCTCCGGCTCAGTAACCCATTGCCGTCCGGTCCGGTTGCCCCGCCCGTGCGCAGCGCAGCGACAAAACCCCCCTGTCACCAGGGGGGTTTTGTGTTATAAGGATGGGGAGCCGTTGAACCACGACAGGATAGTTGGTGGCAACGGCCGGCGAAGATTTGTTACCTCACGGTTCAAGAGATGGATATATCGAAGGGAGGGAGGCCGCCCATGCCGGATACGCCCCCGGAATACAGCATATTTCATGTCATAAAGGCCATTGTGCTCACCACCGTGATCATTGCCCTGCTGGGGTACCTCGACTACATAACCGGCGAGATATCCATAGACATCCTGTATATCTTTTGCGTGTGCGTCGTGACCTGGTTCACCAATACCGTTATCGGCATCATCTGCGTTATGGAGATAATGCTGGCCAAAACAACGGCCGACTATTACGACCATATCAGGATAGGTTCGCACCTCTATGAGTGGAATGCCTTCACCTATCTGTTCATGTGCCTGGTTATCTGCCTGTTGGTGCGGAGGTTGAAAACGGCGCTGTCCCGGTGAGCGGCCCGGAAAGGGCGGCGCGTGAAAAAGCCCGCCCCGCTCTGGCCGGTGCTGTCGTTTCGCACCGGTGCCGGGCGACCAGGGGGCATTTCCTCGTTTTCATGTGAAAACCGGGAGGTGTCCCTTGTTTTATGGGGACGGCCCGATGTGCAACAACCTCCCGGACGGCCATGGGGCTCATCCATGAACAGGGGTGTGGCGTTGGGGAAATTTTGTGGTAAGTAATAGTAGTGTCCCGTACGGTCGCGTTCCGCGACTACCCGCACGGGGCACCGGCAGGTGGGCGACAGGGCTGTCGCCGTTATTTTTACCTCATTATCGCGAGAGAGGCGGACATTGACAAGTCCTGAACGGGTCGTCGCGTCGGCGCTGGTGCTGCTTGTGGCGTTTGGCGGGGGGTGCAGCATGGTGAAGGGCACGGCGCTCCCCCCGGCGACCGCGTCCACCGCGCAGCAGGAGCGCCGTTTCGCCGAGGCGCTCCACAGCGTGAAGGCAGGAAAGGACCAGGAGGCCCGGGCCCTGTTGGAACAGGTCGTTGCAGGCCAACCGCTGCCGGGCGTGACCGATGAGGCGCTGTTCCGGCTGGCCCTGCTCTACCTGCGGGACGAGGACGGCGAGGACGGCGAGGACGACATCCCGACCCGCGCTGCGCTGGCGCGGTTGACGAAGGAGTATCCCCTCAGCATCTGGACCCGGCAGGCGACGCCCCTGGCTGGCTACCTGGACAGGGTCAACGCCCTCCGCGAAAGCCAGAAAGCGTTGACTGCCCAACTGGAGCAGAGCCAGTCCCGGCTCCGGGAGGTTCAGCGCGAGTCGAAAAGCCATCGGGATGAATTGAGAACCCTGCGGGAGCGGAACAATTCCCTGCTCCGCGACAACAAGGAGTTGCGCAAGCTCCTCGACAGCCTGAAATCCCTGGATCTGGAGATGGAGCAGAAGATCAAGCGGTGAACCGGCACGCGGCCGGCCTTGCTTGCGGGGAAGGCAACAAAAAAGGAACCTGCAACGTTGCAGGTTCCTTTGAATTGTTTGGTTGCGGGGACAGGATTTGAACCTGTGACCTTCGGGTTATGAGCCCGACGAGCTACCAGACTGCTCCACCCCGCGTCAAT
>Ga0207857_1000315_pt1 | contig 13943 bp, 12 predicted proteins | sample LuqExpMetageno22_FD_187780 | JGI IMG/M metagenome (GOLD analysis project Ga0207857, IMG submission 187780) | Tropical forest soil microbial communities from Luquillo Experimental Forest, Puerto Rico - Sample 22 (SPAdes) | ecosystem: Environmental > Terrestrial > Soil > Tropical forest ... | reverse complement strand
CCAGGCCGGAACCGCCCGCGCCGTGACCGTCTTCCACGCCGCCCAGAACGCCGATTTCGCCTTCCACGGTGACGCCGAGGTCATGCGCGTAATCCACCACCTGCTTGGTGATGGCCACGTTCTCTTCAAAGGTGGCAGGAGTCTTGCCATCGGCCTTGAGCGAGCCGTCCATCATGACCGAGGTGTAGCCCAGAGCAATGGCGCTCTGGCAGGTCTCAAAGCTGTTGCCGTGGTCCTGGTGCATGGCGATCGGGATCTCGGGATTCAGCTCCGCAGCGGCCTGGATGAGCTTGAACAGATAGAGGTCCTCGGCAAACTTGCGGGCGCCGCGGCTGGCCTGGACGATGACGGGAGACTTGGTCTCCTTGGCCGCCATCATGATGGCCTGAATCTGCTCCATGTTGTTAACGTTGAAAGCGCCGACGCCGTAACCGCCCTTGGCGGCCTCGTCGAGGAGTTGCCGCATGGAAACCAGAGGCATGGAAGTTCTCCTTTTCGGATTGGCTCCGGTCGCGCGCCGGCTGGCAGGCCGCGGTGGCGAATAGGCCGTTGGGCCAATCGCCGGAGCCGCAATCATCCCTATGGTAGCAGAGGTGCGCAAGCGCAAAGTGTGCGAATGGACACACTGTAAGCGGTTTCATGGCGCGTCCGGTGAGCAATAAGTTTCACATTCGAAAGCATGCTGCCACCGTACTGCTGGGACGGCACATGTGCGCGGAAAGAAATTGCCAGCCTCCCAGAGGGCTGTGTCCCGGAAGCCAGCAAGTATTTATGTATGGGGATCGGAAAAATCAGGTGGCGCGGGCCGTGAGCTTTAGGACGCTGTGCTAGCCATGCGTTGCAACACGGGCGACGGCGGCACGGCATCTTGTTCAAAGGCGCAGACGCGATTGCGTCCGTTGGATTTGGCGGCATAGAGAGCTTGATCGGCAAGATCCAGTAATTCCGTGGCGTGTTTGCCGTAGGTTGGAATGCCCGTGACGCAGCCGATGGAAACAGTGACAATCTGGAATGCGCCGCCGGGGTGGGGCAAGCGGCGATGCCGTACCGCTTCCAAAATCTCGTGGGCTACGGCCAGTGCGCCTTCGCCATGGGTATTGGGCAGGATGACGACGAACTCTTCGCCGCCGTAGCGCGCCACCAGATCGCCGGGTCGGCAGATGACATCCATGCAGGCCTCGGCCACCTGCTTCAGGCAGCCATCGCCGCGGATGTGCCCGAAGGTGTCGTTGTAGGCTTTGAACTTGTCGATGTCCATCATGAGCAGTGAGAGTGGTTCCTGTTCGCGCGCGCCCCGCAGCCATTCCGTGGCCAGATCCTGATCGAAGCGGCGGCGGTTGGCCAGCCCGGTGAGTGCATCGGTGGTGGCCATGGCCTCAACTGCGGAGTAAGCCTCAATCAGTTTTTGCTCGGCACACTTGCGTTCGCTCACATCGCGGACAATGCTGAGCACGTAGTTGTTCGGTCCGGTATCGGGATCCTCGACAATGCGTAAACAGGCCTCCACCCAGGTGTAGCCGCCGCTGGCATTGCGCATGCGGCACTCCACCATAGCGGACTCGGCGCCCGTGCGCAGCGTTTGAATGGCCTTGCCGGCGCGAATCCGGTCATCGGGGTGAATCGCTTCCAGATCCTCGCGGGTCAGCAACTCCTCGGGGTGCCAGTTGCTGATGCGCTCCGCGGCTGCCGAGCAATACAGGCGATGCCCGCTGAGATCGGAGAGCACGATGGCATCGCGCGAATTTTCGCCGATCAACTGATGCAGTTTGGAGAGCTGGTGGCTCTTGGAACGCTGCTCATGCTCACGCCAGAGCATGAGCCCCACACTGCCCAGACAGATGAGAACCGTCAATACGGTTAATACAGGATAGAGATCAATCGCGAGGACGACTGCAGGCCAGCCCAGATGCGCGATACCGGCAACGGCTGTACACAGGATGGCGGCGGCGGTCCACACACGGTCCAGAACCAGAAGGGAGAGCAGCAAGGCGGGGCAGAGCAGCCAGTGCAGTAGAAGATGGTCGTGAGAGATGCCGGCAAAAGCCAGACCGGCGACGGCAACGCAGGCACCAAAACTGATAGCGGTGCGCAACCAGCCTGTCCAATAGCGAAGGAGCAGTCTTCGCAGCACGGCGAACATTTGAGACGGCTTTGTCATCGATTACTCAATAGGTCAATCGGCAGAAGATTTTGTGCCATTAGCTGGCAAAAGCCCAAATAAGAGAAAGGCGGCAAAAAAGGCTGAATGGGGTGATAACCCATTACTAAAGAACATGTTAGGATATGGAAAAGGGGTGACGTATCGGTAACCGTCACCCCTTCCCTAAGGTTTTCTGCACACGTGAAAAGTTGGTTACTGGAGGGCGTAAAATTGCCCTATTTTCCGGGCACGAAAATTATCCCTGTTTTCTATGCCGGATAGGCACCGGCGATGTAGCCTTCCAGCTCCTGGATAGTTCTTTCCTGTCCGCCAATGATCCACTTGACCAAATCGCCGATGGAGACAAGGCCAACCACCGTTTCATCCTCCACAACCGGAAGGTGGCGAATGTGTCGGCCGGTCATCAGGGCCATGCAGTCGTCCACGGTGCACTGTGGGCTGACAGAGATGACCTGACTGGTCATGAGCTGGTTAACCAGCGTTTCGCGTGAAGCGTGGCCGTGGAGGACGCCTTTGCGGGCGTAGTCGCGTTCCGAGAAGATGCCGGAGAGCTTGCCCTGGTCAATCACCATCAGGGCGCCGATGTCGTACTCCGCCATGATCTGAATGGCTTCGTAGACGGTTTGATCGGGAGAGATGGACAGGACACGGGAGTGCCCTTTGGCCTTCAAAACCTCACTGATCGTGCCGGGAGCTTTCATGGTTGACCTCCGTCGTACCCGTGCTTCGGCCAGACTGGGGCCAGCCGGGAGGAGATGAGTATAGCGCCGGTGCGTAAGGAGTGAATAGCGAATTCAGAGCGGAAGAGTCTGGTTGCTGCGCGGGGATGGCGAGGGGCAACAGGGGATGGCCAACAGGTTCGGTTCAGCAGAAAGGAAGCGACCCACCTGTAGGCACACTGGAGCAGAGGCCGACTAGAGCAGGGTATCGAGCGCGGCCAGTACTTCAGCCGGCTCCGGACGCACACGGAAGTCGGCATGGGCCTCGGCAAATGCGATCCGGCTAGTTACGTCCACCACATAGGTGGCGGGTAGGGGCAAGCGCCAGCTTTCGTCCTCATTGATGTAGGGCAGATTGACCAGGATGGAGCGATATTGCTCGCGCAGTGGCTCGGGCAGCTCCCAGGACAGGCCGAACTGCGCGGCCAGGCGGCAGCCGGGGTCGCTCAATACCGGAAACGGCAGCACATGCTGCTGGACCAGGAAATCATTCTGGCGCGGGGATTGCGGGCTGATGGCGGCCAGCAGCGCTCCCTTGGCGCGCAAGGCGTCGTAGAGCCGGCTCCAGGCTTCCAGCTCAGTGGTGCAGTACGGGCACCACCGGCCACGAAAGAATTTGAGCACCACGGGACCAAAGCTGAGCAGGTCCGAGAGCTTGATGGGCTTGCCGGTGAAGTTCAGCAGTTCGAACTCCGGCGCCTGCGCTCCGACGGGGAGGATGTGTTCCTCGATGCCTGTGGTAAACAGCTCTTCGGCCGCGTGCTCGCCCACAGCCAGCCGCTCGGGCTGAACCAGTTCGCGAGTGCGCGCGGTGATGGCGTCGAGTTGGTCCTGAAGAAAGGGCATTTAGGCTCTACGTAACGATACATCGATCGGGGTATTTGCGAGCATAAGGAATCCAGGAAGCAAGCAAGCCAAAATCGTTTTGCTCGCTGCAGAATTTCCAGATGATGTCATTCATGGGGCTGGCTAGCTCTTCTGCTCCAATCTCTTCCAGCCAGTCTGCAAAGTCCTTGCCGCCAAATTCGCCACTTTGAAGTATTGACATATGGGGCTTCATAAACTCCCACATTTTGGCAAACATTGCAGCAATCTCCGGCATCTCAAGTTCTTGCAAGCCATCTAGTGTTTCCTGGAGGTCGCGTTCATCGTTTTGGTTGCCGAAGTGCCAGGCAAGAGAATCCAGGGCCATGCTGACATCGAGGAAATACATTCCTGCCATTGCTCGTAACCCACGCGGTAGTGCCGGCAGCGTGGCATGATAGCGGTCGCGATCGTTCTGAAGTGCTTCTGGAAGCCAGCGCTCCAGTTCTTCGGTTAGAAGAAGGAGGAGGCCTTTATCGGTCTCCTCCTTCTTGATCTGCTCAATTGTTAGCGCCATCGTACTACCGTCCGAACTTCTGTTTGCCGCCCAGGCCCAGTCCGCCGAGGCCGCCGCGCATCATGTTCTTCATCAGGCCGCCCTTGCCCATCTGCTTGAACATCTTGGCCATCTGGCTGTATTGGCGGAGGAGGTTGTTCACGTCCTGTACCTCGGTGCCGGAGCCCTTGGCGATGCGTTTGCGGCGCGCGCCGCTGATGATCTCGTGATTGGCGCGCTCCTTGGGGGTCATGGAGTTGATGATGGCTTCCAGACGTACGAACTGCTTTTCATCGACCGCGCCAGCGGCCTGCTGCAGGCCGGCAAAGGGGCCCACGGAGGGCAGCATCTTGAGGATCGACTCCATGGAGCCCATCTTCTTGATCTGGCGGAGCTGTTCGCGGAAGTCGTCCAGGGAGAAGCCGTCGCCGAGCAGCGCCTTCTTGGCGAGCTCCTCGCTCTTTTTCCTATCGAGTGTGGACTCTGCACGCTCGATGAGCGAAAGCATGTCGCCCATGCCCAGGATGCGGCCGACGATGCGGTCCGGATGGAAGGGCTCGAAGGCGTCAGGCTTTTCGCCGGTGCCCAGGAACTTGATGGGCTGGCCGGTGACGTGGCGGATGGAGAGGGCCGCACCGCCGCGTGCGTCGCCGTCAATCTTAGTGAGAACCACGCCGGTCAAGCCGAGGCGTTGGTGGAAGGCGAGCGAGGAGTTGACCGCGTCCTGGCCGGTCATGGAGTCGGCCACGAACAGAATCTCGGACGGGTTGAGCAGCTTCTTCAACTGCTCCATCTCCTGCATCAGCTCTTCATCAATGGCCAGACGTCCGGCGGTATCGACGATGAGGGTATCGCAGCCCAGGATGCGGGCTTCGCGACGGGCTTCGCCAGCAAGACGCTCCACCAGCTTGGAGCCGGCCGGCTCATCGCCCACCTTGCCCTCGTAGAGCTTGACGTCCACCTGCTTGGCCACGACTTTGAGCTGCTCGCGGGCCGCCGGACGATACACGTCGACGGAAACCAGCATGGGGCGATGACCGCCCTTTTTGAGCCATGCGGCCAGCTTGCCGGTGGTGGTGGTTTTACCGGAACCCTGCAGGCCCGCCATCAAAATGACGGTGGGCGGCTGCGAGGCAAACTTGAAGCGCGCGGTGTCTTTACCAAGCAGCGCCACAAGCTCGTCACGGACGATCTTGATCACCTGTTCGGAGGGCGAGAGCGAGGTCATCACCTCGGTGCCCACGGCCTTCTGGCGAATCTGCTCGATCAGGTCGCGGACAACGTTCAGGTTGACGTCGGCCTCAAGCAGCGCGACACGGATCTCACGCAGCGCCTCTGCAATGTTTTCTTCAGAGAGCGTGCCCTGGCCCCGAAGGTTTTTGAAGGCACGCTGCAATTTGTCGGTAAGGTTCTCGAACATGGTCCCTTCAAGTTTATCCGAAGGGAGCCGGACCGGGCGGCATTCCCGGAAGAGAGAATGCCGGCGGCGGTCGAATTTTGCTCCTGGGCGCACGCGGCGGAGAAGAAAATCTGCCAGACCGTGACTCCGTTAGGCCGTTACGTTGATGTGCTCGGCGGGCGTCGCCGGAGTTTGCTCAATGACGGGTTCAGGGGTCTTCAAGGCGCGAATCTGCTGCAGAAGCTCCTGGATGAAGGTGGGCTGCGTGCTGGCGAGGATGGCGTTCTGGCTTTGCGCGGCGATCTGCTTCGCCTGATAGGAGAAGAACTCGGTCAGTGGCGGCATGCCGGTGGCCGCCTGTATGGCTTGGCTGGCGGCTTCAGCTTCCCGCTGGCTGCGGTTCGCTTGGGTGTCGCGTGCGTTGGGCAGTCGATCCATCGCAGTGGAGAGTGTTTCGAGGGATATGTTGCTGTTGCTCATGGTGTAGCCTCCCCGGAGGAGAAAGAGGTCAGCGGACAACCAACTTCTGGACCTATCGTCAGCCTGTGGAAAACAATTAAGCATTTTCCAAGGAACTGCTCAGCTTTCAGTCACGTGACGAAAAGCATGTGCCTGTCTGCATGCGGCTTGCCCTGCGGACGACTGCCGGAAATTCTCGGGAAATACAGAGCCAATGGTCACCGCGCGCATGTGGTCTCAGGAGGGTTCTAAAATAGGCGTATGCCCGCTTACCGTTCCCGCACCTCGACGCATGGACGCAATATGGCCGGAGCCCGCAGCCTGTGGCGCGCAACCGGTATGACCGATGGCGATTTTGGCAAGCCGATTATCGCCATTGCCAACTCCTTTACCCAGTTTGTGCCCGGCCACGTGCATCTGAAGGACCTGGGCCAGATGGTAGCCCGCGAGATCGAAAAGGCGGGTGGCATCGCCAAGGAATTCAACACCATCGCCATTGACGACGGCATTGCCATGGGCCACGACGGCATGCTCTACTCGCTGCCCTCACGCGAGATGATTGCCGACTCGGTGGAGTACATGGTGAATGCGCACTGCGCCGACGCCTTGGTGTGCATTTCCAACTGCGACAAGATCACGCCTGGCATGCTGATGGCCGCCATGCGCCTGAACATTCCCGCGGTGTTTGTCTCCGGCGGTCCGATGGAAGCTGGCAAGGTGAAGCTGGCCGGCAACATTGTGAAGGCCGTGGACCTGATTGACGCCATGATTGTGGCCGCCGACGACAAGGTGAGCGATGCCGACGTGGACGAGTACGAGCGTTCCGCGTGTCCCACCTGCGGGTCGTGTTCCGGCATGTTTACCGCCAACAGCATGAACTGCCTGACCGAAGCGCTGGGTTTGTCCCTGCCCGGCAACGGCACCATTGTGGCCACGCATGCCGACCGCAAGGAACTCTTCCTGCAGGCGGGCCGCACCATTGTTAACCTGGCGAAGCGCTACTACGAGCAGGACGACGCCAGTGTGTTGCCGCGCTCGGTGGCGAGCTTTGTCGCATTTGAAAACGCCATGACGCTCGACATTGCCATGGGCGGCTCAACCAACACTGTGCTGCATCTGCTGGCCACCGCGCAGGAGGGCGAAGTGCCCTTTACCATGGCCGATATCGACCGGCTCTCGCGCCGCGTGCCGCATCTGTGCAAGGTGGCTCCGTCACTGGAGACCGTTCACATTGAAGATGTGCATCGCGCCGGCGGCATCTTTGGCATTCTGGGCGAGCTGGATAGGGCGGGTCTGATTCATCGCGAGACCTACACGGTTCATGCGAAGACGTTGGGCGAAGCCATCGACACGCTGGATGTGAAGCGCGCACCGTCCGAGGCGACGAAGCTCTTCTACCGCGCTGCACCGGGCGGTATCCGCACCACGGAGCCTTTCAGCCAGTCGGCACGTTACGACGAACTCGATCTGGATCGCACGGCCGGCGTCATCCACGATAAGGCGCACGCCTTCAGTCAGGACGGCGGATTGGCTGTGCTTTACGGCAACATCGCGCTGGATGGCTCCATTGTGAAGACTGCGGGCGTGCATCCGGGGGCGCTGACCTTTACCGGCAAGGCCCGTATCTTCGAGAGCCAGGAAGCCTCGGTGGACGCCATCCTTGCAGGGCAGGTTGTGCCGGGTGATGTGGTGCTGATTCGCTATGAAGGCCCCAAGGGCGGCCCGGGCATGCAGGAGATGCTTTACCCCACCAGCTACCTGAAGTCGAAGGGACTGGGGAAGGCCTGCGCACTGATCACCGATGGACGCTTCTCGGGCGGATCTTCGGGATTGTCGATTGGCCATATTTCACCGGAAGCCGCCGACGGTGGCGCGCTCGGTCTGGTGGAAGAGGGCGACACCATCGTGATCGACATTCCTAATCGTGTGCTGCGCGTGGATGTGTCGGACGATGTGCTGGCCGCGCGCCGCAAGACGATGGAAGCGAAAGGCTCTGCTGCCTGGAAACCGCATCGTACCCGCAACGTGTCGAAGGCTCTGCAGGCGTATGCTGCCATGGCAACCAGCGCGGCACGCGGCGCGGTGCGCGACGTGACGCAGATCCTGAAATAGGTTCGAGGGACGAGGTGCTAGTTTCTAGTTGCGAGTTGCTAGGTTCTAAATCTAAGGGACTAGGTGCTAGTTGCTAGGGACTCGAGACGAAGGGCTGGAGCCTGGAGTGTCTGCTCTCTCACTCGCTCTACAAATATTTCTGTAGCGTGGGCTTTCCGGCCCACGCTTGATTTCTCTGTAAGGAACGCACGATGAAAATCTCCATCATCCTTGGACATCAGCATCCGGGCAGCTTCAATCACGCCATCGCCAACACTGCAAAAGAAACGCTGGAAGCCGCCGGCCACACGGTTCGCCTGCACGATCTTTATGCGGAGAAGTTTGACGCCATCCTGCCGCATGAAGAGATCGGGGGCACGGTCGAGGAGAATGTTCAAGACCCGCTTGTCCGCTTGCATTTGGCGGAGATTGCCGAGGCAGATGGCATCATTATCGTGCACCCCAACTGGTGGGCCATGCCGCCGGCAATCATGAAGGGCTGGCTGGACCGTGTGATGCGCCAGGGCGTGGCTTACAAATTTGTGAACGGTGCTCCGGTGGGCCTGCTGGTGGCGCAGAATGCACTGGTGTTCACCACCAGCAACACACCGAAAGAGATCGAGGTGAAATGGTTTGGCGATCCGCTGGAGAATCTCTGGACCACTTGCATCCTGCGCTATGTGGGCGTGAAGAACGTGGAGCGTACCAACTACGACAGCATCATCATGAGCCAGCCGGAAGAACGCGCGGCATGGCTGGACGACGTGAAGGCGCGTGTTGCCAAGGCATTTGCATAAAAGCAGAGACGCGGTAGTTTCGTCCCCGGCAGAATCAGGAAGCCACGACGCAGAAACGTTATGGCTTCGCTGGCTGAGACTCCGCGTTTTCAGCAAGCGATAGATTCACGTCGGCCATGTCGCTTTGCACCGCGAGCGGCATTTCCTTGTCCTGGTAGCGACGGATCTGGGCCTGCTCCGTTCCGGCTGTGTTGGACGCGCCTGCTGTCTTGATGGCGTCCTGCGCGCCTGTGATGCGGAGCAGGTATTCCCCCTGCGGAACGTAATCGAAGGCAAAGCTGCCGTCTTTACGTAGAGGCATGCTGCGCGCCAGTTCGTGATCGTCGGCGTAGAGCAAGCTGACTGTGGCTTGCGCGGGTGAGTGGCCATCGGCGCCTACCGTTACCGCGCCTGCCACGTTATGCAGGCCGCTGAGCGGGATCACGATGTCAACACCGGCGCGGGTTTCTCCGGCACTCAGCTTGACCACCTCCGCGCTTTTGACGCGCAAGCCTCCTCCCAGCCAGATGTGGGGCGAACGTTCCTCGCCGCGCAAGGGCAGAAGGCTGCTGATCTTGTAGCTGCCGGCGGGAAGATTGCCGATGTGAAAGTGCCCACGGCTATCGGACTTTTCTTCCAGAGACCAGCCGCCGCTGCCGCTGCCCACCGTGAACCATGCGCCCTTCGAATCCTTGCGCAAGATCTGGAAACGCAGGCCGATGGCCGGGCTGGAATCGTCGTAACTTACGGTGCCCTCCAAGGCTGCGCCCCGCTCCAGCTCCAGGGGTAGATTGGTGGTGCGCTGTGCGCTTACGGTGATGGGAATCAGACGGCCACGCCACTGAGACAGGGTTGCGGCCAGATCCAGATCCGCGTCCTCGCGCTTGACACGACTCAGATCAAGGCCGCGCTCAGGATCCAGATAACCATCCAGAGTTGCGTAGGCCAGATAGTCGCCCGGAGGCACGGCTTCAATGGTGAAGCGGCCATCCAGGCCCGTGGTGGCGGATTCGTCCAGATCCATCTCCGCATTCTTTGCGGTGTGCTGATCGAACATGGCGGCAGGCAGCAACTGCACCTGCGCAAAGCGGGCAGGCTTGCCTGTGTCGGAGCAGAGTGCAATGCCGCTTACGGTGCCTTTACTGGGGTCGGGCTTGCGGGGCAGATCGTCCGGGCAGCCGGTCAGCAACAGGCACAGAACAGACAGCAGACCCAGCAGGGTGGATTTTCGTGCCGTTTGTCCTCGCGGAAGCATGTGTGAACGCAATTGTAGCGCTCGGGGCTGCCTGAAGAGGAGCTTGCCTTTCTAGCGCGCCATGGGCGGGTATTCTTCGGGACGCGCCTTGCGGCCGCTGCCTTCAAAGCTGGGGTCGCTGACGCCGATCTTGCGGAAGTTGGCGCGCGCCTGATTCAGGCTGGGAGCATTGGCGCCGCCTTCGTAGTCGGGCTGGTCAAACTGCAACCGGTCGTCCTCCCACCAGCAGACCTCGCAATGGGCGTAGGTACCTGGAGGCTCTGCAGCCAAGGTCAGATAACCGCAGCAGGGGCAGGCATAGCGGGGAGCCAGCACAGAGGTTGATTCCGCGATTTCAGAGCCAACTGCTTCGCTGGAGAATTCGGCTGCTGCCTCCGCCTCGGCTTCGGCCACTTCGCTGGCTATGTCGTCATCCATCTGGGATGCGGGGCTGACGGCAACGCTGAAGGGCAGCAGGCTCTGGCCTACACCGTTAAAGCTCTGCCGGTGCAGGGGAGTGGGACCCAGGCGCGCCAGTGCCGCCAGATGTTCCGCGGAGCCATAGCCCTTGTGCCGGGCAATGCCGTAGCCGGGATAGACCTTGTCGAGCTCAATCATCTGCCGGTCGCGGTAGACCTTGGCCAGCACGCTGGCTGCGGCAATAGAAAAGCTGGTGCCGTCGCCTTTGATGGCGGCCTGCTGCGGGCAATCCCAATCAATGGTGTTACGGCCGTCGATCAGCAGGTAATCGGGGGAGAGGGCCAGTTGCTCCACAGCGCGGCGCATGGCCAGCAGCGTGGCTTCCAGAATGTTGATGCGGTCGATGGTCTCCGCGTCCACCTCGGCAATAGCCCAGGCTACGGCGTTGGCCTTGATCTCCGGCTCCAGCGCTACGCGCTTTTTGTGGTTCAGCTTCTTGGAGTCGTCCAGGCCGGGAATCACGCAGCCATTATGCAGAATGACGGCCGCGGCCACCACGGGTCCAAACAGAGGACCACGGCCCACTTCGTCGACACCGGCAATGCGCAGAGCGCCGCCAGCGCGGGCAGCCTCTTCAAGCGTCCAACCACATTGCAGCTCACCGGCAGGGAGAATGGGCATAAGAACAGTATATTTGCACGCCTAACTTGACCGTGGGTGAATTCATTTGATAAACGGTTTACGTCACAAAAATCCGCAATTCCGCGACTCATCGCGCGATTGCCATCCCGCCTGCCCTGAGGAGCAGCCCGGAAGAAGGATAAAAACATGAAGCACACCACCATCAGCCGCCGCAGCTTTGTTCAACTTGCTATGGCTGCCAGCGCTGGGGCTGCCTGGGCCGCCGATTCCCGCTCCGGCTCTTCCACGCGTCCCAACATCCTCTTCATCCTGGCCGACGATCTGGGTATCAACGACGTCAGTTGCTACGGGCAAGGTAAGTTTCAGACGCCGCACATCGACCGCATGGCCCAGGAAGGCATGCGCTTTACCAATGCCTATGCCGGAGCGCCCGTCTGCGGTCCTTCGCGTAGCACGCTGATGACTGGTCTGAACACTGGGCACACCCGCGTGCGCGCCAACTTTGCGCTGGCTGCCGGCCGGCTTGGCCACAAAGGCAAACAGGAGATCCGCCGCGCCAACTTGCTGCCGGAGGATGTGACGGTAGCCGACCACTTGCGCCGCGCCGGGTACCATACCGGCCTGATCGGCAAATGGCACCTGGATGGCTACGATCCGGATGCCACCCCCGTCGAACATGGTTTTGACGAGTTCCAGGGCTGGCTCACCGGCAACGAAAAGACGCAGGGCTACTTCCCCGTGGAGCGCTACAACGGGAAAAAGATTGTTCCGATCCCTGCGAATGAAAACGACCGGCGTGGGCTCTACGAGACGGAAATGTGCACGGAGGAGGCCTGCGACTTTATCCGCCGCAATGCCAAGGAGCCATTCTTTCTCTATCTGGCCTTCAACAACCCGCACAGCCCCTATGTGACGCCAACCTTGGGTTCGGTTGCCGGCGAGCCGTGGACCCACGATGAGAAGATCTACGCGTCGATGGTGGAGTTCATGGATCAGGGCGTGGGGTCGGTGCTGCGCACGCTCAAGGAAGCTGGTCTGGACGAGAACACGATTGTGTTTTTCGCCTCCGACAACGGGCCGCGCTCTGAGCCCACCCAGCAACAGACAGAGGTGGTGCAATTCTTCAATTCGAATGGAATCTATCGCGGCTACAAGCGTGACCTGTATGAAGGAGGCATCCGCGAGCCGTTCATCGTCCGCTGGCCGGGCAAGATCACGGCCGGCTCTACGTCGAATGAGCCGGTTTACTTTCCCGACTTCCTGCCCACGGCAACGCGCCTGGCCGGCAACTCCGCCGCGGTCAAGACCGATGGCGTGGATCTGCTGCCGATTCTGCGCCAGAGCCGGCAGCATCCTGAGGAGCGTTTTCTTTATTGGGAGACGTATGAGCCGGAGTTCCGCCAGGCTGTGCGCTGGGGCAAGTGGAAGGCCGTGCGGCTCAAGCTGGGCGCTCCGCTCGAACTCTACAACCTGGAGAGCGACGTGAGCGAAAAACACAATGTCGCAGCGCAGAATCCAAGCGTGGTCGAGCGTATCGAACTGTACTTACGTACCGCTCATGCCGATTCGCCGGAGTATCCGGTCTTTCAGACCGCGCCACCCGCAGTGGCTCGCTTGAACGAAGAGGAGTAGAAACTCTTTGCGGCCCATCCAGTCTTCGGGACTGGATGGGCCGCAAGGGATGCTGGAAGCGGAAAGTTGTTGTTAGAAAGCCGCACCAACACGGAAAACCCCTGGTCACCTGGACCAGGGGTTCGCCGAATGTGTTGTAAGGAAACTAGGCGCGGACCTTGCCGGTGACGCGATCGATTTCCTTGAGACGGGCGGCCTTGCCACGGAGTCCGCGGATGTAGAACAGCTTGGCGCGGCGGACCTTGTAGCTACGGATCGTCTCGACGCGGTCGACGACCTTGGAATTGAACGGGAAGATACGCTCCACGCCCGTGCCAAAGCTCATCTTGCGCACCGTGAAGGTGCCCTGAGGGCCGTTGTTGATGGCGATGACAAGGCCTTCAAAGGCCTGCAGGCGTTCTTTATCGCCTTCCTTGATCTTGACCTGGACGCGAACCTGGTCGCCGGGCACGAACTTGGGCAGATCGGTGCGCTTCAGCTTTTCTGCCAGGCGCTGCATGACTGGATGAATGGACATTGTCTTTTCCTGCGTTTGAACTCAGAATTCTCAGTTTAACAGAGAATCGGCGGAAGCACCTAATCGATTGCGAAAACTGGCCTGGATTTGGCCCACAGCAACATGCTGTTGCTGTACATTGGGTGCATGGAAACCACAGCCGATATCTCTATGGTACGCCATGCGCTTGCGGCGCTGGCCTATCGGGCGCAACGCGCTGTTGAAAACGTGGCCCCGGAGTTCGCAACCTTTGCCGGCGCAGGTAACCAGCCGGGCCGGATTCTGGCCCATATGGGCGACCTGATGGACTGGGCCCTCTCCATGGTGGAAGGTCATCCAGCCTGGCGGAATTCCACGCCCCAAACCTGGGCCGATGAGCAGGCGCGGTTCTTCCATGCGCTGACGGCCTTTGATCAGTATCTGGCCGCGGGTAAGCCGCTCCATGCTCCATTGGAGCGGCTGCTGCAGGGGCCGATTGCCGATGCGCTCACCCATGTGGGCCAGTTGGCCATGCTGCGCCGTCTGGCCGGCTGCCCGGCGCAGGGCGAGAACTT
>Ga0207857_1000313_pt1 | contig 13962 bp, 14 predicted proteins | sample LuqExpMetageno22_FD_187780 | JGI IMG/M metagenome (GOLD analysis project Ga0207857, IMG submission 187780) | Tropical forest soil microbial communities from Luquillo Experimental Forest, Puerto Rico - Sample 22 (SPAdes) | ecosystem: Environmental > Terrestrial > Soil > Tropical forest ... | reverse complement strand
TTTTCCGTCACTATGCTTGGTGCCAGGTGCGAATCGGTTTGATGACCTCGGAGGATATGCCGAGAGTCGAGTAGATCTCGCGGTGAATCGGTTCGGGATTAGTGGCCTGGCGAATCTTAAGCACCGCGCCATTGCTGGCGGGAAGCACTACAGTGACAAGCTGATGAGTAGTTAGTTGCTGGCGCAGAGTCCACCATGAGGTGTGAATGCCGCGGTCGTGCAGATACCATACCGCGGCAGCCAGTTCGTCTCTGTAATCGAGTGGATCGAGATACAACAGCTCACGATTGACCTTGGCGTACCCCATAGGTTCGAGGCCCATGAACGTCACATGTGCCGCGAACGGCATGGTGCGCCAAATGAAATCGGCGAGCGCCTTAAGGCGCCCGACCGTCTGCCGGTGCAATACAACACGTATCTCTATTGCGGCCTGTCGCTCCGCCAAATTGTAGATGCCATTAAGCGTGGCGTCGAAAGCGCCCATCGCCTGCACGACGAAATCATGGCGTGCCGCTGTATGGCCGTACACCGGGATTGCCCACAGCACATTGCGTGCCGCTTCGGTCAGGCGGTCTGCAAGCGCGACATCCGCGAGGAGTCGACCATTCGTCAGAATGTTCACTTGTGTTTGGGGTAAGAACGTCGTGATCCGTTCGATGATTTCCGTAAGCTGTCCGCCAAGTAAGGTTGGCTCGCCACCGGTCAACGCGAGAGCCGGGACGTTCCGATCAATCAGCGGAATAAGTTTTAGAATTTCGTCGATCCGCCAACGATCCGCCTCCAGCCTCGGCGGCTGACTACACATGAGGCAGTGGCTATTGCACTGTTCAGTTACCAGCAGAGAACTGGCGTTTGCCCCGCGTCGGTAGAGCACAGACACCATCCCGTTGCCGCGAACCCGGATCACGTCGCCGGGTGCGATCACTTGGTCCGTCTTCACGCTATGGATGACCGGCAACGGTGACCCGGGAATGGCGTGCGCCGCTACCACCGCGCCAAATCCCGCTTCCGCAAGAGAACTTAGCGCAACCGGATATTGCGCGCGAAGATCAACAGCCACTTGTTCATAAGGATAACCAGCCTCGAATGCCTCGCTAGGTGCCAGGACCTTCAGGGGGAGGCCGTTCAACGCGCTATCGGTGAGCGCTTGGGTGTGGAGCGCTAACATGGTGATGCCCAATCGTGAGACACGGCGGCACGGGGTTTGCGCATTACCCACGCGAGAAATGTCCGAATAACCTCTGGGTCCCCTTGGTGCAAATAACGGAAAAGAATTCGAAACAGCCCCATATGCCGCGCGCAAAAAGCTGAAGTCGAGCGGTCGCCAATTGGGTCGCCTTGTGTGGCATAGGCATGAACCGGATCAGCGCCACAGTATGGAAGAAAAACGCAATCCTTGCAGACGGGGAGTTCTTCAGCTTGGCCGCTGCTGCGAATGATTTTAATGGCATCGGAAGCCATCAGTTGCTCATATGGATCGGTGACGTGACCAAGCCTGAAGGTCTCATCACCCATCGCTGCGAGCATACGGCTCTCATCCGACGCGTAGACGCCACCGTCATAGTTGAAAACGAACGTTCCGAGTCCAGCACCGGCCGGAGACCGTAGGTCCACATATCCCGTCGAGAACGGCGTCAGGATGTGGGTAAGGAGAATTGTTGCGTATGCCTCGGCAATCCACACGCCCTTCTTGTTGAGTTCTAGGATATGAGCCAGGGCTTTATCGTAGAACGTCACGAAATCTGCCATCGTGTACCCGATGCGCCGCTCCGACCGGAGCGCAAATCCATACGGGCTCAAGGGGCGAAGGAATACGGTTTGGAAGCCCTGGCGGACGTACTCGTCAACGATAGCCTCCGGATATTCCAGGCTTCGCCGCGTCAGTGTGGTCAGTGCAGAGATGCGCTGGTGCCCAAGCTGTTCCCGCGCACGTTTGATGCTCGCAATTGTCTGCTCATAAGCGTCGCCCGTCGAAATCGGACGGTTGGCGTTGTGCAGTTCCGCAGGGCCGTCGAGCGAAGTTGAAATCTGAAACTCGTGCCGAGCCAAAAACTCCAGCATTTCGTCGGTGGCATGATGGAGTGTCGTCGTCATGGTGTAGATCACCGGCCGACAATCGGTCGACCTTCGACGCTCGATGGTCTCCACGACCTCCTGAATGCGATTAAACGCGAGGAGCGGTTCGCCGCCCTGGAATTCGACGGTGAATGCTGGAGCGGGCGTTTCGAACATCCGGTCGACAGCAGCCTGCACCGTGCCACTGGACATGTCGAACTTCGTGCGATCTGGGGTCTTTCGAGATACCTGACAATAGCTACAGCTATGGTCACAACGAAGCGTCACTACGAATATGTGGAAGGCCTGTCCATTTTGGATGAATGCCTTCTTTGTTCGTAGCTTTGCCGCAAGCAGACGCATTGCCGTTTCAGGGCGTCCCTCGCAGATGATATTTTTCGCTAGAAGGTCCTCGTAGACGACGCTGCTCCGAGACAGCACCCCGGTGCGCAGTTGATCGAATTGTTCGTCAGTCAGAAAGACGTACTCGCCAGCGTCCGACGATATGAGCGTGTGTCCATCAATTCCTGGAACTTTGCCAAAGCGGAAAGGAAAAAGCGCATACCCCTCGTCCTGCGCAAACTCTCCCGCACTTCGGAATAATGATTGTGCTGATGTCGACATGCGAAGATCAGCTCCCGTTTCTTCCGAGGGATTGCGCGAGCAAACGTGCGATTGCGTCCTGACGGGCCCTGGCCTCATCGGGAGTGGTTGCCACGAACGAGCCTTTAACCCGGTACCCCCTCACAACCCTCTCCTCCGGTTCCGGTGGAGCAGCTAGCGAACCAATATAGTCCGGAATTTCCTCAGGCGTAAGGAAGGTCACACGTTCTCGGTCTGCCTCTGGAATAATTTCAAAGAGAGCGTTTCTGTAGCTTGTCTGAACCTTTTTCGACTTCGCGAGCACAATGGCGATTCTGGGATACGGCTCTGCCAAGCATTTGCGCAGATTTTCGCGCTCATGCTCTACCGGCGTTGTCACCGAAATCTCTATCGCTGCAACAAGGCCATCCCTTTCAAGCGATACATCCACTTGCCCGGCGCTGTGTGTAAGTGGCGCCTCAATTGTTGCTTTGAGCCCCTGCTGTTCCGCTAGCTCTTTCACCAGCGATTGCAGGTAGCGATGTTTCTTCCCGCCCTTTCCAAGCTGCCGATCCGTTTGCGGCGCAGTTCGCGGAGCTGCCTTCGGGGGCGTCGTGTGCTGTGGCTCTGTGATCACGCGAGGCTCCGGCTCGGGCGGCGGAGTTTGAACGGGCACCGCCTCCACGATGGGTTCTTCCGGTGCCGGAGCTTCTTCCCGCATCGGTTCGGCCGGAGGCATAGGCAACGGTTCGCACACCCTCTGAACTGGGGGCTTCTGTAATGGCTCTTGCTGTGGCGTGGGTTTGGAAGGCTTGGGTTTCGGAGCGGCGACGGGCTCCTCAAGCGCGCTATCCCCCGAGGAGGCCACCACTATCGGCGGGATGTCAGCGAGGGTCCCGCAGTACCGCGTCCGATTAGCCGCGAGCAGCGCGTCGTAATCCTCGTCATCGAGCGTGGGCTGCCGTTCGAGATAGCCGAGCGGCACCGAAAGCCGAATAGCCGATCCGCACAAATTCTTGACCCACACAGCGAATTCAGACCTGGCTCCACGTCGTTTCATACCTAAAATGAATTCGTGGGTCGTGTGGAGTTCTTCGTTCAGTGCCCTTGCGTCTTTTGCAGATACGCCGCCAACGCATTTCATGGAGGTATTCGCCAGGATTGCGGACCGAAGCCGGGGAGACAGTTGATCGAGGCTCTGATGCGCGAGTGTCAGCCCCACCGCATATTTGCGGGCCTGGTTCAGTATCGTCTCAATGGAATCGTCAAAATATTCCTGAGCCTCATCCACATAGACCAAGGTGGGATTGCGCGAGCGCTGTGGAAGCGTTGATCGTTCAAGCGCAGCTTGGGTGAGCATGGCGATAAAGAACCGCCCTAGAAGCTGGCTGCCCTCGCGCTTAAGCAAGTCTTTCGCCGTTGAAACCAGAATGATCTTGCCCTCATTCATGGCTTCGAAGAGATCGAGCTTGTTCTTCGGCTGCGTGAACATCCGCTCGAATGCGGGTGTGGAAAGGACACCCCATAACCGCCGCAGCACCTGCTTCTTGGTGGGTGCGAAGGACGGGTGAAAGAATTCGCTCTCGAAGAAATACTTCGCCGATCCGTCGAGCTTGTCCATATAGGGCTTGAAGCGCTTTCCGTCCTCCATGATCTGCATAAGCGTGTGAATGGTGGCGTTCGGGATGGCGAGCATTAGCCTCGCCAGGTATTTGAACACCACACCCTGCTTCTGTGTCAGCTCGGCGCCCAGGAACGCTCCAAAGAAAAGCTCATAGAGTTCAATGACACCATTCAGCACGCGTTCTCGATCAGCAGCCGAATAAGAGCGCACGCGATCAAGATGGGCATCGAAGAGATTGAGAGCGGCAGGGTATTCGACATCGGCCGGATCGATGAGCACGAGGCGATCTGCAAGACTGTCCGGGACATCGGGAGAAAACAGTTCAAGCCGGACGAGCTTGTTAATCAAATCGCCCTGGCTATCAATGACCACCACCGACCGACTATCCTTCTGGCTTGCAATAAGGTCGGCATGGATCATCTTCTGCATGAGCTGGGTTTTGCCATGCCCCGTTCCGCCGACGATATGGCAATGCTCGAAGCGCAGCGCGTCCGGAATGCGGAACGGCACGACGACATCGAGAAGCTCTTTGAGGGGTGACCCGGAGAGGTACAGCTCGGCGATTTCAGCACCGGTCTTGTTGCGTTGCTGATCGGGCGGCACCAGTTTCCGGGACAATTCATGGATGTTGTCGTTTCGCTGGAAGCCAGAAGCCACGAGTGAGTTGCCTTCACACTGGTCACGCAAGCAATAAAAGAGGTCGAGCCGAAACGATTCGTCCTGGTAAGGAAGCATGAAAAGCCGGTCGATGACCGAGACGGGATTGTCCAGAAGGTCTATGAGCGGGACATCGAACGTGTCACCGTCCTTTTCCGGTATTTCGTCATAACAGCATTCCGGGAGCGCATTAAAGAACTCTGCAATGCGCTCAGCGACGATGGGGCCGAACGTCCCATATATGTGCTTGAAGTCAGCCGCCCAACGCTTGCGGCGCGTCAGCATCTTCCGAAAATCGACGGCGATACCGACATCCGTTTCGATCAAATCCCAATTCGGTTCGACTACACCAATCGCTTCGGCGATCAACAGCTGCTCGATGGCAAAGCCCGCGGCGTTCACCACCGCATCGCAGGGCGCCCGTCCGGCCTTGTCGACGGCCATTTGCAGTATCGGCATGCACAGGTCGAAGGTGGACACGCTGGAAAGCCGCGAAGCTTGCCAGCTTGCCTGCGTATCCTCCCAGGCAGCACGCGTTGTATCGAGCTCGCGATCCCGCGCGCTACCCAAGAGAAAATTCTTAAAATTGCTGCCCCTGAAAGAGAACATCACGCGGCGAGGTCTATAACTTCCTCGCCACCAAAATGCCGGGCAGCATCAAGCACTGCGTTGAATGTCTTGCCCGCCTCGCGGATTTGCTCCTCGACAGCCAGCATCTCAACAATATCTTTGCATTCCAATGTCTTGCCGTCAGATAAGTCTTTGACGCTGAGCGACATATTCATCGCTCTGAACGCCACCCGAGAGGCAAGGCCTAACAAGCCGCTCCCGGGATCGGTCATCGTATTGCGCTCGTAGAGAACAGTGTCTCCGAGCTTGTATTTTGAAAGTGCGGCCTTTTCTTCATCAGACAGTTCGGCCCGAACCGTAAGAGCAAAGACTGGTTTGCCGAACAGTGCGGAACGCTGCTCGCGCCGAAGCAAAAGTTTCATGGAGCCCCCATGGCATCCCACAAGCCCATCGGACGCATGGGCGTTGCCACTATATGTGTGGCGCACTAGCATTGTCATCAACCGCAGCGTGAGTTATTAACAGCGCAATCAACGGTTCGGTGCCCGGGGGCGAATGGGATGCCGTGAAGCTTGCGCTCGTCATAACTCTTGCGTTTGTCGCGGCAACCTCGGCGCTCGGTGGCGTGCACAATCTGGCGAACACACGGACCCACGGATATCTCTCTGAATACCTTGGCGCCACGGTCGCCTTCGGCATGACTGTGTGGTGCTTCTATCTGGCGTATTGGGTGTTTCGGCACTGACCTTTCAAAGGGGAACGCGCATGAAGGTGCTCACCGCGATACTTATTGCCCTCGTTGCCCTGGCACCCGCGTGCCAGGCCCGCGGACACGGTGGCGGCGGTCACTATGGCGGATCGCATTCCGGGGGGTATCACTCAAGCGGCTCCCACTACAGCAGTTCTCATTCTAGTGGGCTGCACTATGGAAGCTCGCATCATTCAAGCGGAAGAAGTTTCACTTCGCACTACGCGACGGGCCATACCAATTCGAACGTCCACTACACCCACGCCTACACGAGAAAAAATGGCACGCATGTGAAAGGCCATTGGTCCTCCAATCCCAACAGCACGCGCAACGACAACTTTTCAACACGCGGGAACGTCAATCCCTATACCGGCGAAGCAGGGACCAAAGCGCCTGATGGGCAGTAGCGTTCAAACGTTCCGAGAGTACTCCGCTAAGCCCCGCTATTCGGTACAAGGTTGTTGGAGACTGTTTTCCAGTATTGTGTCAAAGCACGATGCAATCGGGCTAGGCAGCTCGCAATTCTTGGACCCATATAACAATCCGAATTGGATCGTTTCGCGCGCCGTCCGACAGCCCTCATAGCTGCGGCAAGCACGAGAAGTTCATCTGCGTTTTTCGGTCCAAACTCAAATCGCTGGTCGTCCTGCATGCCATTTCGCTGCATCCACGCTTCGACCTCCGGTCCCATGGGAAGGGGACCACGGATTGTGAGTTCAACGCTATCTGGGGCGTGCACGTCTGCGAACATTTGGCAGAACCATCCGAACGGTACGCCACCAGAACCGAAACTGGGCTGTTTCGATTCTCGGTCGTCCACGATGAACCGCTTGGCTCTGTCGATATCCCTCAAGCGCTTATCAGCGAAGTGTCGGTATTCGGCTAACAGCGCTTTCTTGATAGGCCTCACTACTTCCGGGTCCATGTGTCCAACTCCGCCATGCGGTGTTTCCGAAGGAGTGTCGCGCTGAACACGTAGGGGCGCAACCCGCGGTGGTTAATCAATCCTTATCGTCATCGCGCTGAATGGCCTGCTGAGGGCACCGTCGATCATGAGTCTTAGATCGATATGGTGGTTTGGCAGATTTAAGAGGTCTTCTGTGCCGAACATTGGCTGAAACTCTTTCGCTAAAATCACTGCATCCTCCGGCCCAACTCGGAATGAAATCAGCGTACCGGTATTGCCGAGCACGGAATGACGGATATCTGGATCGAGCTGGTGCGTATACTGGTTCGCCAGTACCAAACCCACCCCATACTTGCGCAGCTCGCTCATCATATTGGCGAGCATGAGCGTCGTGAAGTTCTGGAACTCGTCGATATAGATAAAGAATGGGCGGCGGGTCTCTGCCAGTATGTCCGCACGGGTGAAAGCCGCGAGCCCGAGCGTCGAAACCAACAGGGAGCCAAGCGTCAATGCGCTGTCCTCGCCAAGCAAACCCTTAGAGAGGTTCGCGAGCAGCACCTTGCCCTCGTCCATCAAGGATCGAATGCGGATATCCTGTTCGGGAGATACAAGGGTGCGATATAGCCGTGGGTCTGAAAGCAACGCCCCAAGCTTGTTTTGGATCGGTGCCACAGCATCGGCGCGTTGGCGGAAGTGATAGTTAGCAAATTCGTGTCGCCAAAAATGGCGGACTGTCTCGTTACGGAGGTTGCGCGTTATGGCCTTGCGATATGTCTCATCTGAATACAACCGGAGAATATCGGGCAGGCGCGCGCCTTCCTGTTCAAAGAGCGCATAGAGCGAATTGCGTAGTACATGCTCCATACGCACGCCCCAGGCGTCTGGCCAAAGCTTCTTGAGGGTTTCGAGGAAGCCGGAGACGGCAAGCGGGATTTTATCGTAGCGGACACGCCGCAGCGGGTTATATCCATAGGGACAAGCGCCATCTGGCGCGTTGAGATATACGACGCGCTCAAACTTTTCAGTGCACGCGTCGTTGGCGATCCTGTCCACCAGATCGCCATGAGGATCGATCAGCGCAAAGCCGCGCCCTGCTTCCAGGTCTTGCCGCGCCAGAGTTTCGATAAGCGTAGATTTGCCGACACCGGTTTTCCCGATGATGTACATGTGAGACAAGCGGTCTGCCTGTTTGATGCCAAAGCGAACGCCGCGGTTGCGGTGGGTTGTGCGGCCGAGATAGGAAATATCCTGCGCAAATCGCATATTCCAATGGTCGCGTATGGCTTCGCCATCGAATAGACGGCAATTTGTGAGGTGTGTTCACCTGTGGCGGACTTCAGGGACATTGGGGATGTTGCGGAGGGTTATCCGGTGAGCATATCGTTCCTGGCCTAGATACGCTTGCCTCCGCAATCGACTTCAGAACCTCAAATATTTTTTGGCTCTTAGTTCGAACATCGCCTCGATGGGGAGCACATTCTTGAAATCTTCCCAATTCTTGCAGTTCAAGATAGGGAGATTTCAGCATAATTACTGGTTCTTTTTCATTTGCGGAGAAGTTCGAACACGTCATTTGGACGAGTTCTCGTTTTTCACTCTCGGCCAGCAATTTGTAGCGCAATAGCTCGCCATTACAGCGTTCGAACTTTTCAAATAGGTCGGCAAGTGGCGAGACGGTGTCTGCACGCTTAATCCTCTCTTCGATAGCAGCGCGCTCCAGAAGCAATTTCTCCTTTCTGACGTTATAGGTCGGCCCATCAATGGTGCCGTCAATCAGAAGGTCAGTCAGACGCTCCATGCGACCGTCAAGATGGCGGAGCTGCAACATGAGTGCCGTATGGAGCTTGGCTTGTTCGTCGCGGTGATTTCTGCTCTCGACCTCCACCAAGTCCCTAACCTCCCTAACCTGCACCTCGGTAAGGCAGATAACGGCTATTTCCGCGAGAAAGGCGCCCTCAAGGAAGTCTTCGCGCCAGGACACGCCTTTGCAGCCATCGGCGTGACAGCGGTAATAGACATGCCCCTTCTGAAGCTCGCCCGTCAGGCGCCGCCGACCGCAGCTACCACACCGGACGATCTGCCGAAGTAGGCAGATGTGCTTCTTGGCCTTGGGCGCCGTCCGGGCACGTAAGGCTTTTTGAACTCGCTCGAACAGTTCCGGTGAGATCAGGGGTTCGTGCGCTCCCGCAAACACCTCGCCGGTTCGCCTGATCTTGATGATGCCAGTATAGAAGGGATTGGTAAGGATCACGCTGATGGCATTCGGAAAGAGTGGTTGTCCGGCTTTGGTCCGTAGCCCCATGGTGGCCAGCTCGCCTCGGAGCGCATTGATCCCAACAGCTCCCGTTGCATAGCGCTCGAAAGCATGGCGCACGACGGGCCCCATAGAAGGATCGATGGTTTTTAGTTTTCCCTTGCCGTTATTGATGTAGCCGACCGGTGCGGTGAAAGGGTAGTAGCCAAGCTTGAGACGCCCATACTGTCCCTTTTTTACCTCCTCGCGCAGATTGCGGATGTAATCAGCGGCGACCACTGCCTGGATATCGGCGGATAGCCGTCCGCCGCGAGACAGGAGATCAAAGTTATCGCTTACGAACCGCACGTCGATGCCGCGGTCAATGAGATCACCGAGGGCTGACCAATCACGCAGATTGCGGGCGCTACGATCAATCTTGTGAACGATCAGTCCTCCTGCCTTCCCGCGGCCGAGTTCGGTAAGCATGGCGGAAAAAGCTCGCCGTCCCTGCTTCGCGGCTGTCACGGTCTCTCGATACCAACCGACGATCCGCAGGTTATGCCGCGCGGCGTAGGCCTCGATCGCGCTGCGCTGCTCGATCAGCGAAACCCCGTGCTCGCCCTGTTTGTTGGTCGAGACGCGGATGTAAGCAAAGTAGTTTTTCATAGTGACGGAGGGCTATCCTCCGACTCTACCGCTGGACCCTCTTTTGTGCGAATCTCTCTTTCGGCTTTTTCCCGGGCGAGCCGTAGATGGACGCGAACCAGGAAACGCGCCAACTGCCGCAGGTTCTCACGGGCCGCTTCGCGTTCTGCCTCGCTCGCATGCGGCATGACCTGATCCAGGATGTGATCACCAAGACGGTATTCGCGGGGCATCGATACAGGTTTCCATGACGGGGTTAGGGTCGCGAGACGGCATTTGGTGAACCTGCTTCACGTTTTACCGTCTAGTACGGCGCCGTGCCTCGGCTCTATTGTGAAAACCTATGGAGCACACGGGGCCCAAACGCATACCGACTGTCTCGCGCGTTATCGGCGATACGCTCATCGAACTCGTCTACGATGCAGAGCACGGGAGTACGGCGCTTGTCGTTTCGCGCTTCGATGGGCTTTGGAACGTCGAGCAGGAAGTGCAGATCGGCACCGAAATGCTCGTGCCGTATGCCGCAACCAACAACCTGATTGCCAGCAAATGCGTTCTCCTCCCGTCAAAGCCGGTCGAATACGGGTTCAAGGATGAACTGATCGCTGATATCCGCGCTTTCCTGCATCGCTATGTTGATCTCGTGCAGTCCTTCGAAGAGATCGCCGCCTACTACGTGCTTTTGAGCTGGGTGTATGACGCCTTTGGCGAGCTGCCCTACCTGAGGCTCCTCGGGGACTACGGCACCGGCAAAACCCGGGCGCTGCTCGCCATCGGTTCGCTCTGCTACAAGCCCTTCTTCGCATCCGGCGCCTCGACGGTCTCACCGATCTTTCACATGCTCGATGCCTTCGGCGGTACGCTGATCCTTGACGAAGCGGACATGCCGTTCAGCGATGCCAAGGCCGACTTGGTGAAGATACTTAACAATGGCACGGTCAAGGGTATTCCTGTTTTGCGTACTGTTTTGACGAAACAGCGCGAGTTCAACCCCTATGCGTTCCAAGTGTTCGGCCCCAAGCTGATCGCCGCCCGTGAACGCTTCCAGGATCATGCACTCGAAAGCCGTTTCTTGACGCAAGAGACCGGCAACCGGCCTTTACGTGCTGATATTCCGATCCATCTTCCGCGGCGTTTTTCCGAGGAAGCACTTCTCCTGCGCAACAGATTGCTGCATTTTCGGCTTTCGACGTACTTTAAGATCAAGCCTGATATTGCCGCTCTCATGGCAGGTGCCGATCCGCGGCTCAATCAAACGTCGCTCGCGCTCCTCAGTCTTGTAGATGATCCCAGCGCTCGTGCCTCGCTGCAAGCCTATCTCCTGGCGCAATACGCACTCGATGGGCAAGATCGCGCCGATAGCTCGGAAGGTCGTGTGCTGCTCGCGGCGCTCATGGTTTTGGATGCTTCGCAAAAGCCGTATGTCGCCGTGCGCGACATTGCTCAGCAGTTCAATGCAGACAATGCCGTCGACCAGGGATATGTCGCATCAAATCGATGGATTGGGCAGGTGCTGCGGGCGAAGTTCGGAGTGCGTACCCGAAAGAGCGGCGGCAACTACGTTCTCGCTACGCAGGAACGGGAACGGCTTACCGTAATTGCTGCTCGGTATGGGCTGTGCAAATCTACAAATACACTCGCCGATCAGCTTGGTGATACTGTGCCGTTATCCACAACACGGTGACCTGACATCACATAGTGCCGTCTAGGCTGAGGGTAGTGTTTCCTGAAATTATGAAGAACGCCTCGCACTTCGGGGGCGCTCCACAATGCGCGGTAACGGCCTAGCGAACTATCTTCGCACCGAACGCTTGCGTTCGGGCCTAACACAACAGGAATTAGCCGAACTACTCGGCATCAGTCGGAGCGCTATCGCCAAGCTCGAAAATGCGAGGGCACCGTCAGTACGCATTGCGCTCGCGGTCGGGATCGTGTTCGGCCTGAGACCACACGCTATTTTCCCCGCCTACTACGACACTTTACTGGATGTTCTGCTTCTGCGTGCCTTTGCCATCGAAAATCGTCTCGTCGGCAAATCTGATCCAGTGTCTGAGCGCAAGCGTGCACACCTCAACAACCTGATTAACCGCATTCAATTCCATGATTTCCCATGACGCGCACTGCCATCGCTTTGTCTTCAGGTCTTGTTCTTGCCGTTTATCCGACTGCTCGTGGTTTCGCCTGGGTTATATTCGAGAGTCCGCAAAAGCCGGTTGCCTGGTCTCTTGTCCACGCCCGCACTGGACGAGGCGACCATCTTGTCAGGCGCTTTGCTCGCATTCTTGATCGCTATGCGCCCGGTACGGTCGTACTGGAAGATTTCGAGAAGACCTCTCGACGAAGTGCTCGAATTCGGCATCTCTGCCAGGAGATGGCCCACGAGGCCATGATCCGAGGTATGGAGACGCCCGTTTTCGATAACGATGCGGTGCGAATGGTCTTTGCTAAGTACGGTGCGATGACCCGGGCAGCGATCACACGGGTTATTGCCGATATGATCGAGGATTTCCGACATCGCATGCCGCGCCCCCAACAGACCGGAAACAGCGAAGACGTACGGCAGAGCCTCTTCGATGCAACCGCGCTTGTGCTCACCTATTTCGTTTATTGTGGTGACATCGACTGCTAACGGCAACACTGATGTTACCGAGTGTCGGAGACGGTTAGCATGGCACCCGGTATGACCCGATGACGAGACGGGGATGGTGAGGGAAGACCGGCAGACAGCCGCGGATCAAAGTGGCATCTGACCGAGCATCGAGCATCGATATCGGTTCCTACTCGCCCGCAGCTGGGCCGCTATCATGCTTCGTGGAAGAAAGGGCCGCTGTACTGCCCCCGGCGGCGGCCCTTTTGCTCTTTCAAGCACACTGATCGGTAGTGTCGGGCGCAGCGCCGAAATAGAGCTCGCAGATTTTTCCGGGCATCCTAACCTTTGAATATTGGCTTTCGTCCCGTGCGCTGTACCTTTGAGAGCTAGGCAATACCCAGAAATCGAGGAGCCGCTGATGGCTGCCTCCGTGCCGCTCTATAGAACGAGGAATACCTCTGAGCTTCAAGTGGACATGGAGCACTTGGGGCGCATGCGGGCGAGCGCTAGGGAAATTCTCGCGCTCGTGCGCCAAACCAGCGACACCATCGGAGAGACGCATAAAGTTCTGGCGGATTTGGATCGGCACTTCGAGCGCACGCACTATATCGCGCCATTAGCCTAGACTCTCTTCCCGCGCATCGCTTGGGCTGATAACATAGCTGTCTTCTGTAGCTCGCACGTTACGACATTGCGCTTGAAGCAGAGGTCTGGAGAAGCCCTCTGCTTCTTTTTTGGAACCGAACGCGGGCATAGGCGTTTAGGGTGATCTGCAGATAAGTGCGCTTTATGGATCTCGCAACTTGCTCCGGCAGCGTGGGACGTCGCCGGAGCCGTTCTGCAGGCAGAGATATTCGATCACGCGCTATTCTGTATGCTCGATACAGCATTTTGTGGACGGCAGCATTTCCCGCAATCAACGAGTCAGATATACATACCTTGTCTAGTGGGGCTTGCCCGCCTAGCTGGACCCCGTAGCTGAAGCAGAGGCCTTGCCCCCCAAAGCCTCTGCTTCTTTTACGCTCGGAAAACGTATCCGACCGCAGCACAAATTCTGTGCAGTGGTCTCGTTCCGCGTTTTGCCGCATCATAATTCCATCCAGGGACGGTTCCGAATCGTCAGGCTTTCGGATACTGCTTCGATACGCAGCCTGAAGACTGCCGCATACCAATTGGAAGCAGAGGCAACTCCCCAATGTTCGCCCTCTGCTTTTGTTTTTTTGGATCGCGTCTTCTAACTTTCTCTACGAAGAAGCCTTCCTGCTCTGGTTTTCCCGGGGCATGCCAGATGGTATGTCTCGTCCGCAATCTGGCACGGCACCCCGCAGCCGGATGTTGCAGGAGAAGC
>Ga0207857_1000312_pt1 | contig 13976 bp, 15 predicted proteins | sample LuqExpMetageno22_FD_187780 | JGI IMG/M metagenome (GOLD analysis project Ga0207857, IMG submission 187780) | Tropical forest soil microbial communities from Luquillo Experimental Forest, Puerto Rico - Sample 22 (SPAdes) | ecosystem: Environmental > Terrestrial > Soil > Tropical forest ... | reverse complement strand
GCGATTCATCGCAGCCTCGGTCTAAAGGGTGTCGCCCTCTTTTACGCGGCGGCGATCGCCTTGGGCGTGTGGCTCTGGTTCCGGCTGCATTGGGCGCTCGGCGGCAATTTCCTGATCAGCGCCATGTTGCACGGGCTGGGCGAGTCGTTTGTGTACGCCGAGCGCCAGGGCATTGAGCCGAAGGCCTTCTTCGATGCCATCAACAGCGCGCTCTTCCAGTCGCCGTTCTACGCCCTCTATGCCGATGTCATGCTCAACCCGCCGGAGACGCCAGGGGCCACCATCGAGCTGGGCGCCAAAGACCTCAGCTTGCTGCTGGCTGCGGCCGCCACGCACGGAACCCGCATGAGCCTGGGAGAGACGCTGGCCGGCATCTTTGCCGATGCCAAGGCGCAGGGCATGGCGCAAGAAGATTGGGCCGTGGGCCAGTATCGGCTGGCACAGCAGCGGGGCGTGCTGTAGAAAGAAAATAGAGATCTGGCTTGGCGCCGCAGGCAGGTGCAAGGCGCACCTGCACCATGGAGGTTCCCAACGCGGCCGCAGGCAGGCACGCGGCCCAGAGAATTCGACCAGCCAGGGGGAGATGCACAAACAATGAATTTGCGTGGAAAGATTGTCTTCATTACCGGAGCCAGCGGTGGCATCGGTGCTGCAACTGCGATGGCGTTTGCGCGCGAGGGTGCGCGTTTGCTGCTGGCCGCGCGCCGCGCCGGCAAGCTGGCGGAAGTCGCCTCGGCTGCTCTGGCTGCGGGAGCCGAGGCCGTGCACTCCATCACTCTGGACGTGCGTACGCGCATGGCGGTGCAGCGCGCCATCGACGATCTGCCCGAGGAGTGGGCCAAGATCGACATCCTGGTGAACAACGCCGGCTTGAGCCGTGGACTGGAAAAACTCTATACCGGCCGCTATGAAGACTGGGAAGAGATGATCGACACCAACGTGAAGGGACTGCTCTACGTGACCCGTGCCGTAGCGCCCGGCATGGTGGTGCGTCGCTCTGGTCACATCATTACGCTGGGCTCTACTGCGGGCGAAATGGCTTACCCCGGCGGCGGCGTCTACTGCGCGTCCAAGGCAGCGGCCATCATGATCAACGACGGCCTGCGCCAGGATCTGCTGGGAACTCCGGTGCGCGTAACCTGTGTGGACCCGGGCACGGTGGAAACCGACTTTGCCATGGTCCGCTTCCGCGGCGACGAAAAACGCGCTGCCAAGGTGTATCGCGGCATCCGTCCGCTGCATCCGGAAGACGTGGCGGAAGCCATTGTCTGGTCCACGCGGCAGCCGGAACACGTCAACATCGCGCGCATCACCATGACCGGTATCGATCAGGCGAATTCCGTGCTCTTCCATCGCGAGCCGGAAAGCTAGGCGCACATCGGGGCGTTCTGCACTGTGGCCATGCTCTACGGAGCATGGCTTCACGGTTTTTGGATGGAATTCTGTGGGATAAACGGTGGGCGTACAACAGCGCAGGACACGAGTCGCGCTTAGAACAAGCCGAATGAGCTTGCCGGAACATACAGCTTCGCGCCCGCAGCAAGTGCCTTGCAGCCGCTACAAGGACAGCAGCGGCTCCTGACAGTGGTTGAAGTGCGGCTGAACGGTTAGTTCAACGCTTCAATCTGCGTCTCAATCTGCTGCAACGCGGCCTCCAACGCCTGACGGCGAACGGGGCTCGAAGTGCGCTGCGAGAGAATGAACTCACGCTGCAGATTCAATTCTTGGCGCTGACGATCGCGCTTGGCCTTTTCAATGGCAGCGAGACGCTTCCGTTCATCGATCGACGACGGTGACTCGACTGCAGCAGGCACTTCAGACATCAGAATCCTCCACGGATTTACATTCCCCTTAACGGGTCCTATCTTCTATTGTACGGGGCATAATGGTTTACCGTCCCGAAAGCTGGCCCGCGTAGGTTACCAATCTGCACGGGCAGGAGGAAACGCCTGTGCGCGCCTGGCAATTCTCGTCATTTGGTTTGGAGAATCTGGAGTTTGTGGAACAGCCCACCCCCACACCAGGGCCGGGAGAAGTGCTGCTGGGTGTACGCGCCATCTCTCTGAATTTCCGCGACTTGCTGGCTATACGCGGTCTCTATAATCCGCGCATGCGGCTGCCCCGCATTCCCTGCTCCGACGGCGCGGGTGAGGTGGTGGCCGTGGGTGAAGGGGTAACCGCCTGGAAACCCGGCGACCGCGTAGCCGGCATCTTCATGCAGAACTGGCTGGATGGCCCACTGACCGCCGTTCGCTCCCGGGGCGCGCTGGGCGGCGATATAGACGGCATGCTCACCGACTACATCGTGCTGCGCGAGACCGGACTGGTGGCTATTCCCGAGCACCTCAGCTTCCAGGAGGCAGCCACCCTGCCCTGCGCCGCCGTCACCGCCTGGAACGCGCTCAAGTCTGCCGACCTCCAACCCGGCTCCACGGTTTTAATCCAGGGAACCGGCGGCGTGGCCATCTTTGCCCTGCAACTGGCGCGGCTTATGGGCGTGCGCGTGCTCGGCATCAGCTCCAGCTACGAAAAGCTGGAACGGGCCAGCAGCATGGGACTCGCGGCCGGGCTGAACTACCGCGACAATCCAGACTGGGAACGCTGGGCCATGGATCAGACCGGAGGCGAGGGAGTTGACTTGGTGGTGGAAGTGGGCGGCGCCGGCACCCTGGCGCGCTCCCTCAAGGCCCTGAAGATTGGCGGCACGATAGCCCAGATCGGCGTGCTCTCCCACTCCGACGATCCCTTCCCCATTCCTCTGGTGCTGCACAAAATCGCGCACATCCACGGCATCTACGTGGGTAGCCGGCGCGACTTTGTGGAGCTGAACCGCGCCATCTCTCTGGCGGAATTGCGGCCAGTAGGCGAAGAGTTCAACTGGATGGACGCGCGCGCCGTCTTTGAGCGCATGGAGGATGGCGGACACTTTGGCAAGCTGGTGCTCACCGTTAGCTGAGCCCGCTCAGAACTACTTCACCCAGCTTTCCGACGGAGCTGTGACCTTGTTCATGCTGCGCTCAACCTGCAACTTCAGGTTCTGCACGCCGGTGCTGACCTTGGCATCGGTCCTGTAGAACAGCGCGTACTGGCTTTCGATGCGCTGGGCAATCTCGTCCAGGTAAGAATCGATGGAAACCGGTTCGCCCACTCCCTGCCAGTAGCTGACGCCGCCGGTGGCCGACGCTAACTCCGCCAGCAGGCTTTGGCCGTTATTGGCGGCCAGCGGGTGCAAGTCAAAGCCTCCCCGCGCAGGCCAGTAGATGGGAAAGACCACCAGCTTGTTGCGCAAAGCATCGGAGATGGAAGACAGGTAATAGGGATTCTGGGGGTCGAACTCGTCGGAGTAGTAGTTGATTCCGTTGGTGATGAAAACCACTTCGCGGCGGGCATCCTGGTCCTGCGAGGGCCATTTCTTGGCCAGATCCGAGAGGCAGAAGTAGGGACTGGCGCTGATGCCGGGAGAACTGGCCACAGGCAGACGAAGCCCCTTGGCGGCTGCGGCGTGGTCAGCGGTAAGGGGCGACGCCAGCACAGCCTGCCCGTTACGCATGTAGCCAACCGCGGCCAAGGCGCCCTCAGGCAGCGATTTTAGGAATTTTTCGATGGACGGCAATTGAATGGAGAGACGCGAATTGGCGCCATCGTCGATCAGCACCACCACTTCCAGCTTGTGCCGGTCGCCCCGCAGCGGAACCCAATCCTCAACGGTGGCAGGCTTTCCGCCAACCTTCAGCTTGAGATCCTCCGCCTGAACATTCGCAACCGCCTCATGCCCCTTGGCAGGTAGAAGAGTCACAATGGCGCTCCCCTGCCCCGGCCTTGCCTGATCCGGCGCGGCAAGCGCGGGCAGCGCGAGCGCCAACAGAGCTGCAGAAGCAAAAAGCGAAGGTACAACGGCATGCTTCATAGCGAATTCCCCCTGCACCGCTCGGCGGACAAATCCAAGCGGCTTCCATTTGGTTAGACAGAAGGCAGGGGGATTTTGTTGCGCTTGCGGCCAAGGATTCTGGCTTCCGCTGCAACGGAAGCTGCCACCAGAGCGGTTTCAGGATAGATAGACAGAAAAGAGAAAGCGAAACGCCAGCCGCTGCAAGCGAGGTGGCGGGCACGACGCAAGAAAGCCGGCGCGAAAAAACGCCCCAGGGCGAACCCTGAGGCGTCTGGTCTTGCGTGCGCAAAAGCTTACTCGGCTTCCGGAGCAGCTTCAACGGCCTTGGTGGTAGCAACGGTCCAGTCAGGAGCGCCAACCTTGAAGCGGGCAAAGCGGCGGACGGTGATGTTTTCACCGAGCTTGCCAACCTTCTGGGCAATCAGCTCCTTGATGGTGACGGACTGCTCCTTGACGAAAGGCTGATCCAACAAGCAAACCTCTTCGTAGAACTTACCCATCTTGCCTTCGACGATCTTCTCGACCACCTGAGCCGGCTTGCCGGTGGCGGCAGCCTGGGCACGGAAGATTTCCTTCTCGCGCTCCAGATCCTCGGGGGTCACGTCCTCGGAGCGGACGTAACGGGGATCGGCGGCGGCGATGTGCATCGAGATGTCCTTCAGCAGATCCTGGAAGTCCTCGGTGCGGGCCACAAAGTCCGACTCGCAGTTGAGTTCGAGCATAACGCCGAGCTTGCCGCCGGCATGAATGTAGGTGCCGATGGCGCCCTCATTGGTGGTGCGGGAGGCCTTCTTCTGGGCCGAGGCCATGCCGCGCTTGCGCAGCACAACGAAGGCATCTTCAATATTGCCCTTGGTCTCCTGCAGAGCCTTCAGGCAGTCGCCCATCGGGGCGCCGGACTTCTCACGAAGTTCCTTTACCAGCTTGGCTTCAATCTTCTCGCTCACAGTCTCATCTCACTTTTTGCCGGTTCAATCCTGGATCGCCCGGCGGAATATCCTGGCACCGCGCCAGTGTTAGATTAAAGAGCCCGGATGAATCTCCGGCAAAAGAAAAGCGTGGCACAATGTTTTGGCCACGCTCTTCCAGATTGGCGCGGCCAGCGCGCCCAAGAGATTACAGAGCGCCTTCGACGGGCTCGGCCTCGGCAGCCACCGGAGCCTTGCGGATACCACCGCCCAGAGCAGCTTCCAGGTCGACAACCTCGGCAGCAGCTTCCGCCGGAACTTCGGCAGCAGCTTCTTCCGGAGCTTCCTCAACGAACGCCTTGTCGCCGATCAGGTTCACGCCCTCGGCTGCCGAATCGGCAATCTTGGAGGCGAACAGACGGATGGCGCGCAGCGCGTCGTCGTTGCCCGGGATCACATAGTCGACCACGGTCGGATCGCAGTTGGTGTCCACCACGGCAACCACCGGGATGCCCAGCTTGCGGGCTTCCTTCACGGCGATGGCTTCGTTGTTCGAGTCGATGATGAACAGCGCGTCCGGCAGGCGCTTCATGTTCTTGATGCCAGCCAGATTGGCCTGCAGATGCTTGCGCTCGCGCTCCAGACGAATGACTTCCTTCTTGGTCAGGAGCTCGTAGCGGCCGTCGGTGGCCATCTCATCGATTTCCTGCAGGCGCTTGACCGACTTCTGGCAGGTAACCCAGTTGGTGAGCAAGCCGCCCAGCCAACGGTTGTTGATGTAGGGCATGCCAGCGCGATTGGCTTCCTCGGCCACCGCATCCTGAGCCTGGCGCTTGGTGCCGACAAACAGGATGGTCTTGCCCGAAGAGCACAGATCGGTAACGAACTTGGAAGCGTCCTTGAAGAGCTTCAGCGTCTTCTGCAGATCGATGATATAGATGCCGTTGCGCTCGCCAAAGATATACTCCTTCATCTTCGGGTTCCAGCGCTTGGTCTGATGCCCGAAGTGAACACCAGCTTCGAGCAGCTCCTTCATAGTAATCGTGGCCACATGGCCTCCTTGTATAGGCATCCGGGCGAGTGATCGCCGGGCCCGGATTAAGTCCGCGGGTGCGGAGGATGAAAGAACCAAGGGACTAGGGGACTAAGGGACTTGAGACTCAGCAAATCGTTCCAAAACGATCTACAGTCCCTAGTCCCCGGTCCCTCAGTCCCTGCATCTTTAACGCTTGCTGAACTGGAAGCGCTTACGGGCGCCCTTCTGACCGTACTTCTTGCGCTCCTTTTGGCGCGCATCGCGGGTCATCAGGCCTTCCGCCTTGAGCTTCGAACGAAGCTCGGGGTTGAAGACAACCAGTGCGCGGGCGAGACCCATCTTGACGGCGTCTGCCTGAGCAGCCACACCACCACCACGCAGCGTGGTGACAACGTCGAAGTTGGCGGCCATCTCGGCCACTTCCAGAGTCTTCTTGGCCGAAGAGCGCTGCTGCTCGGTCACAAAGTACTCGTCAAAGCCCTTGCCATTCACCTTCCACTCGCCCGTGCCGGGGCGGAGGAAGACACGGGCGGTGGCCGACTTGCGGCGGCCCGTCCCGTAATACTGAACCAGATCTGCCATTCTTCTTAGCTCCTAGCTTTCAACCTTCGGCTTTCAGCTTGTTCATCCGGCTCGCGGGCAACTTGCGCCCTGATCCGGCCCTTCAGAAACCTGAAGGCTGAAAGCTGACAGCTTCTAGCTGGTTACGCAATTTCCATGGCCACCGGGCCCTGAGCCTGGTGGGGATGCTTGTCGCCGCGGTAGACCTTCAGCTTGGAACCCATCTTGCGGCCCATCTTGGTCTTCGGCAGCATGCCCTTGATCGCCTCTTCGAGGATCTTCTCGGGCTTGCGGTTGAGCAGGCGGGTGAACGACTCTTCGCGCAGACCGCCCGGGAAGCCGGTGTAGCGGCGATAGAGCTTGGCCTGCGACTTCAAACCTGTCAGCCGGACCTTCTCCGCGTTGATCACGATGACGTGGTCGCCCACGTCGATGTACGGCACATACTGGGGGTTGAGCTTGCCGCTCAACAGATCAGCAGCCTTGGTGGCCAGCCGTCCCAGCGTCTTGCCGTCAGCATCCAGAACATACCACTTGCGGTCAATATCCTTGCCGCTCGGAATAAAGGTCGACATCTCTCTCCTGCCCCTTCGCAATAAACCATGCGCAACGCGCCAGCCCCCGTTCCAGGTATGAACCCAGAATCTAAGGGCTTGAACCTCTACCCACTACCAAACAATGCTGTTCGGGTGAGAACTGCGGGAGCTCGCCCCCGGAGGGGCTCTGGCAAAACCGGGCGACCATAGGGCCCGGCAGCCTTAGGTCTGCTCCAAAAGAGCCTGTAAAGGCCGCTTTCAGATACGTCCGGGTGAGCACACCGAGACTCCAGACACAACACCGCGCAAGGTCTACAGAATACTTGATCTGCCCATCAGAGTCAATCAATATGCCCGCCACACAACCCGGCTTCGCACCCGGAATTTCAGCTTTCTGTCTGAGTTGCACCGGTTTCAGGTCAACTAGCCGGCTCCAGCCAGCCTGCCCTGCCTACTGTTCACGGCGTCACAGGATTTCCCTCCGCCAATGTCCTAATCTAGTGTCATGAGCTACGTGAGCGCACCCGGAACTGCTGAGGACGGAACTCTATTGGATTTACTGGTGGTTGGAGCCGGCCCCAACGGCCTGGCCGTGGCCATGGAAGCCGTCAAGGCCGGCCTGAAGACCGTCGTGGTCGATAAAGGCTGTCTGGCCAACTCCATCTTCCACTTCCCTTCCCATATGGTCTTTTTCACCACCTCCGAGTCGCTGGAAATCGGCGGCGTGCCCTTCCCATGCGCCAACCCCAAGCCCACCCGGGTAGAGGCTCTGGAGTACTACCGGAAAGCCGCCGCATTCTATGGACTCGACGTGCGCCAGTACCACCGCGTGGAGCGGGTGGAAGGCGTTGAAGGCAACTTCACCGTTCACACCGCCGACCGCTTTGGCCGGCAACTGGCCTTCCGCAGCAAGCGCATCGTGCTGGCCACCGGCTACTTCGATCTGCCCAACAAGCTGGAGATTCCCGGCGGAGAGCTCTCCAAGGTCCATCACTATTACAACGATCCCCACCCCTATGCCGGGTTGGACGTGGTGGTGGTGGGAGGCAAGAACTCGGCCGCCATTGCCGCCCTGGAACTCTGGCGCCATGGCGCGCGCGTTACGCTTGTCCATCGCGGACCCGGCCTGCACGACCACGTTAAGTACTGGATCAAGCCGGACCTCGAAAACCGGATCAAGGCCGGCGAGATCACCGGGCTGTTCAACGCGCGTCTCGTGGAGATTGGCCCTTACGCCGTGATTGTGGAAACACCCGAGGGTCGCCGCACCCTGGCCAACGACTTTGTGCTGGCTCTGACCGGCTACCATCCGGACTTCGGCTTTCTGGAGAGCCTTGGCATCCGCTTCGAAGGCCCCGAGCATCGCCCGGCCTACAATCCGGAGACCTACGAGACCAACATCCCAGGCATGTATCTGGCCGGGGTGCTGGTGGGCGGCGCCATGACCAACGAGGTTTTTATTGAGAACGGCCGCTTCCACGGCGCCCAGATCGTAGCCGGCATCCAGGCCAAACACCAGCAGTGAGGCTAGCCGGCTATCTCCGTATCAGCCAACCTGCTTTGACTGTATCGGCTAAGAGGCCTTGACTGTAGTGGCTAACCCGCTTCGCCCATGTTTTTGACTTTTGTCATCACGCGGTGTGGGTGTGCTTTGTGCAGTGTGTTCTATGCGGGGAGTCATCGGTACTCCTCCAGACTTTGTCATCAAACCGCCCCCCTCACAAGAGGCTTCGTCCTCATGCGGCGTGCCCTGTAAGGGCACTATGAAAATAGCCCAGGGCCAGCCGCAGGCGCAGCCCTGGGTCCGCTGGGTCCGCAGAAAGACACGGGAAGCGCCCTGAAAGGGCGCTGTGCGGCTCATCCAAAGATGTAACGGGAATCGCATTCGATCGTGTGCTTCTTCAGGATGGACAGAAACTCCGCCTGAAAATCGCGTTTCTTGTGATGTTCGGCCTGCCGCTCGATGTAGGCCACGGTCACATCCACCTGCCTCCAGCCAATGGAAAAAGCTCCGTACCCCTGTTGCCAGGCGAAATGCGGAAAAGACTGGTGCATCCACAATGAGGAACCGTGTTTGATCGCACGCAGGGCATCGGCAACCGCAAGCGTTGAAGGCAGCGACAAAAGAAGATGAACGTGATCCGGCATGCCTCCTACGATCAGCGATTTCATTCCGCGTTCCCGCGCCACGCCTCCCATATAACTCCACAGGCGCGTCTGGATCTCAGGCACGATCAGGGGTCGGCGTTCTTTGGTTGAGAAAACGCAGTGGTAGAGCGAAGAACAGAAGCTGTGGGGCATGGTGGGCCAAATCGTACCGCAATTTGCGCGTATTCGAGGGAATTATTCGTGTACCCCTCCGAACGGATGACCTTTCCCTCTTTTTGGGGACATCGTGCGCAGCGCCCCTACAGGGCGCGAGATTGGGAGGCTGCGTCCACGTTCCCCAGGGCTGCGCCTGCGGCTTGCCCTGGGCTAACCGCATCGTGCCCTTTCAGGGCACGGGTTACCAGCAGAGATTTTGTTGGGTAGGTAAAACGCGTACAACGCTAGCCGGAAGGGGTTTGGCCGAACAGGCGCAGATGGGGGCTTCCGTATCTGAGCCATGCGGTTCACGGGATTGCGCTTTGCGGAACGTGGTTGGCCGCGCCGCAGGTGCCTTTTTCGTGACGCGTTGCGTCCTTCGGTGGGCCAGGCGCATCTACAATCTGGACAGGAAACCTACATGAACGAGATTCGCGAAACAGTCATTCTGGGCTCCGGGTGCTCCGGGCTCACGGCGGCCATCTATACCGGCCGCGCAGGCCTGAAACCGTTGGTTCTGGAAGGGCATGAGCCCGGCGGGCAGCTCTCCATGACCACTCTGGTGGAAAATTTCCCCGGCTGGCCTGAAGGCATTCAGGGCCCTGAGCTGATCAGCAATATGAAGCAGCAGGCCGCCAAGTTTGGCGCTGAGTTCAAGACCGCGCACCTGCACAACGCCGATCTGAGCTCGAACCCGATCAAGCTTGAAACCTCCGCTGGTGAGATTCTCACCCGCACGCTGATCATTGCCTCCGGCGCCAGCGCGCGCTGGTTGGGGTTGGAAAGCGAAAAGGCCCTGGTAGGCCACGGCGTTTCCAGTTGCGCCACCTGCGATGGCTTCTTCTTCCGCGATCAGGAAATTGCAGTTGTCGGTGGGGGTGACTCCGCCATGGAAGAGGCGCTGTTCCTCACCCGCTTTGCCTCCAAGGTCACGCTGCTGCACCGCCGCGACGCCTTCCGCGCCTCCAAGATCATGATCGACCGCGTCCACGAACACCCCAAGATCGAGGTCCGTACCAATACGGCCGTCGACGAGGTTCTGGGTGTTGAAGAGAAGTCCGTCAAAGGTCTCAAGCTGAAGGACACCAAAACCGGCGCGACCTGCGAGATCCCCGTCTCCGGCCTCTTCCTTGGCATTGGTCACAACCCCAACGCCACCATGTTTGCCGGCCAGATGGATCTGGACGAGGACGGCTACATCAAGACCCAGGGCAACGTGATCTGCACCCACAACGGCACGCCCATCCCCGGCGTCTTCGCTTCAGGCGACGTGCAGGACCGCCGCTATCGCCAGGCAATCACTGCCGCTGGCACCGGCTGCATGGCCGCGCTCGAAGTGGAGAAGTACCTGGAGTCGCTCGGCCACTGAGACGAACCGCTGTTCAAAGACGAAAGGCCGGGGCATGCATGCTCCGGCCTTTTTGCGTAGGCAAGACGCGCTCCCCACGAAGGTGGCAAAGCCGTCCGCTGCATGCAATGCCCGCGGGGGTTAAAACCCGCCGATTTTTGTCTTGCATACGGCACGGATAAATCCGTGCCCTTTCAAAACATTTCCCGCATGCAGTTTCCAACACGCCCTTCCCTGCCCTCAACAAAACTCTCTCCACGAAGGTGGCGAAGCCAGTTGGCCCCACCGCAGGTGGTTAGAAGGGATGGAAGACGAAGAAAACCGCGCCCACCAGGCAGACGGCTGCGGCAGCGTGGTTCCAGCGCAACTGCTGATGGAAGTAGAGCGTGACAAACACGCCGAAGACCACCAGCGTAATCACTTCCTGCATGATCTTGAGTTGCACGGGATTGAAGCGAGCGGCGCCCAAGCGGTTGGCCGGAACCTGAAAGCAGTACTCGAACAGCGCGATCAGCCAACTGACCAGGATGACCTTCCACAGCGCCTCACCGCGAAAACGCAGATGGCCGTACCAGGCGAAGGTCATGAAGATGTTGGAAATGATGAGCAGAACAACGGTCCACATAGATTCAGTATCGGGCATCGCACTCTCATGCCGCATCCCGACCGCTCACGACAGGCAAGGACTGAGTACACTGAGTGCGTGAACGGAATCGATTCAACACGTGCCGCGGTAGAAGCCTATTGGGATCATGTAGCAAGCCGTTATCTGGAGCTGTTTCGCGATGAGCTGCGCGATAAACCAGAGGACTGCGCGCTGCTGCGAGAATTTGCGGCAGCTTTACCTGCGCAAGCACGGGTCTGCGATGCCGGCTGCGGACCCTGCGGTCACATTTCCCGTCTGCTGGCCGATTGCGGTCTACAGATCACCGGCATCGACCTTTCCTCGCGCTGCATCGAATTAGCCCACTCCGAGCAGCCTGGGCTCAGCTTCTCCTGCATGGACATGACGGCCCTCCGCTTTGCGGATGGCTCATTCGAAGGGCTTGTCGCCTACTATGCACTGCATTACCTGCCCCGCACAGCGCATGCCGCGGCATTGCAGGAATTCGCTCGCGTGCTGGCCCCCGGCGGGCGCTTGCTTCTTGCCGTGAAAGAAGGCACAAACGAAGGCTGGATTGACGATCCGATGGGCTCTGGGCAGCGCGTTTTCTGGTGCGAATTCACCGCCGATGAGCTCCGCGCACTCGCCGTCCAGGCGGGTTTTGAGGTTCTCTCCTGCACGGTGCGCGAGCCCCTGCCCGGCGAAATCGCCATCAGGCGCATCCATCTGGTGGCGCGGCGTGGCATGGCACAAGGCAGAGTTGAGACTCCGGTGCGATGATGGAAGCAGGACACAAGGCGCCATGAGTGAGTTGAGCGAGAATCTGGAACGGCTGGAAGCGGAGATCACCTCTGCCTGCCGTGCCGCCGGACGGCCGCGCGCGAGCGTGGAACTGATGGCAGTTTCAAAAACCTATCCGGCCGAGACCATGCAAGAGGCCGCGTCGCTGGGGCTGCATCTGTTTGGCGAGAACCGCGTGCAGGAGTTCGCGTTGAAGGCACCCACGCTCGGCACGTGGCGCGCGAGCATGCAATGCCACATCATCGGGCATCTGCAATCCAACAAAGCCGCCAAGGCCGTGGAGATTTTTGATGCGGTCGATTCACTTGATTCGCTCAAGCTGGCCGAGCGGTTAAACGATGCGGCTGCCAAGCTCGCGAAGAAACTGCCGGTGCTGATCGAGGTAAAGCTGAGCACGGAGGAGACGAAAGACGGACTCGATCCGCACTCAGTCGAAGCCGCAGCGCTGCTCGAACGTCTGCCGGATCTGCCGCAACTCGATGTGCAGGGGCTGATGACTATTGCCCCCTTCGGCGTCAGCGAAGACGAGACGCGCAATTGCTTCCGCCAGTTGCGCACCTTGCGCGACACCTGGGCACAGCAACATCCCAAGCTCAACCTCAACGTGCTCTCCATGGGCATGAGCGGCGATTTTCCGCTGGCCATTGCCGAAGGCGCAACCCGCATCCGCGTGGGCACGGCGCTATTCGGGCGGCGCAACTATGCGGTGAAGCCGTAATGCCGCAAGCGGATTTTCTTCGCCAGGTAGACGGCGGTGTGACGCTCAGCGTGCGGGCGCAGCCCGGCGCGCGCAAAACCACGATCCAGGGCACATATGGCGAGGGCGCGCAGGCGCAGCTAAAGATCGCCGTGCAGGCTCCGCCGGTGGAAGGCAAGGCCAATGCCGCGCTACAAGAATTTCTGGCCGATTTTTTCTCGCTCTCGCGATCCAAAGTGGAGCTGGTGCAGGGCGAGCTGAATCGCTCCAAGGTATTTTTGCTGCGCGGGCTGACGCGGGAGCAGGTGGAAGCCCGGCTGGCGGCCTCCATCAAGTAGCCAATCCCCAGCAAGGGCTGCGCAGTGAGACCTGGAACGCAGCTCTATGTTGCGCTCACAACATTCCATTTCCCGCGCCTGTTGCCTGTAGACTGGGGGCACGGAATGAACGAAGCTACGACAACTTCCAAACAGGATTACCTGAAGGCCATTCTTGAAGCCGAGGCCGAAGGGCACGCCGTCATCCCCGCGCTCATTGCGCACTGGATGAAAGTTTCGCCGCCGGCGGTGACCATGGCGCTCAAGCGCCTGCGCCGCGATGGCTTGGTGGAGAGCGGACCGAATGGCACCGTGCAGCTCACGGAAACGGGGCGCGCCACTGCCTACCGCACCTTGCTCCGCCACCATCTGATCGAACGCATGCTGAGCGAAATCTTCGGCATGGAGTGGTACCAGATTCACGAAGAAGCCGAGCGGCTGGAACACGCTGTCTCGCCCGCCTTTGAAGCCAAACTGATCGAGAAGCTGGGCGTGGAGGGCGATTGCCCCCACGGCAACGCTGTGCTGCCCGCTTCCCCTGCCGCACGTCGCCAACGGGGCGAACTGCCTCTGCCGGAGGCCGTTCCTGGTCCGCGCTACACCGTGGTCAGCATCCAGGAGCGCGATCCGCAGCTTCTGGCTTACCTGCACGAAGCCGGCATCGCCCCGGGTCGAGGTCTGGAAGTGGCCGCACAGAACTACGATCAAACCATTACGATTCAAATGGATACAGCACAAGCCACACTGGGAAGGAGCGCCTCAGAAGCGGTTTGGGTCCGAGCCTCCGGAGCAGAAAAACACGATTGAAGTAGATTTAGTTAACTACAGTTAACATCGTATGGCATACTGTAGTTGATGAGCAGCGCAACTCTAGTTCCGATGCCTATGCCTATGCAAATGAATGCGCCATCGACGACGCTGGTCCATGATCCCTCTCTTCCGGAGGTACACGCGAGCGTTCGCGTGGCCACCACC
>Ga0207857_1000310_pt1 | contig 13998 bp, 12 predicted proteins | sample LuqExpMetageno22_FD_187780 | JGI IMG/M metagenome (GOLD analysis project Ga0207857, IMG submission 187780) | Tropical forest soil microbial communities from Luquillo Experimental Forest, Puerto Rico - Sample 22 (SPAdes) | ecosystem: Environmental > Terrestrial > Soil > Tropical forest ... | reverse complement strand
CGCCGCCTCGCCGGGGTCCTCGGCCCAGATCTGGCGCACCGCCCGCCGCTCAGGCAGGGCCGCGCGACCCAGCGCGGCGAACCCGGCGAGGTAGGCGAGCCCGCCGGTCGCCACGGCGAGCACGGGGCTGACCAGCCACGACGCGGCGAGCGCGGCCGTCGTCGCCACGACGGCGCCGACGACCGGCCAGGCGCGCCACGCGCGGACGCGCACGCGCGCGCCCGGCGTGATCCCCGGCGGGAAGACGACGAGCCGGTAGCGCGTGACGCCGTACGGCAGCCCGTCCACGTCGACACGGCCCCAACGGCGGGAGCCTATGACGCGACGCGCCGCTCGCCCGGCCAGGCGCGACCCTGCGGACAGCCTCACGACCCCAGCGTCGGTCGGACTGGGCCACGCGGCGGCGATCCTCACGGGACCCCAACGGTCGTCGCCCGTCTACTAACGCTCCCCTGACGCTCCCTTGACGCCCGCCGCCGCGCGAGGCGGCCGCGTGGCGCGGGGGCCGGACCGTCAAGATCTCGTCAGGGGGCGTAGGCGATGCGTCAGGAACCCCGGGGACCGTCCCTCCGAAGGCGAGAGTCGGTGCGTGCACCCCAGCACACCTCGTGCGACGCGCCCCGGGCGGGAAGGATGGCCTCATGAACGCCGCTGAGCGCGGCCGCGGCCACCTCATCGTCTACTTCGGCGCGGCCCCCGGCGTCGGGAAGACCTACGCCATGCTCGACGAGGCGCACCGGCGGAAGTCGCGCGGCACGGACATCGTCCTCGGGCTGCTCGAGACCCACGGCCGGCCGGCCACGGCCGCCCTGGCCGAGGGCCTCGAGTCCGTGCACCGGCGCACCGTGTCCTACCGAGGGGTGTCGCTGACCGAGCTCGACGTGCCCGCGGTGATCGCACGCGCGCCGCAGGTGGTGCTCGTCGACGAGCTGGCCCACACCAACGCGCCCGGGAGCGTGCACCCGAAGCGATGGCAGGACGTCGAAGACCTGCTCGCCGCGGGCATCGACGTCATCACCACCGTCAACGTGCAGCACCTCGAGTCGCTCGTCGACGCAGTCGAGGCGATCACGGGCGTGCGGCAGCGCGAGACCGTGCCCGACGCGATCGTCCGCAACGCCGACCAGATCCAGCTCGTCGACCTGTCTCCCCAGGCGCTGCGGCGCCGGCTCGCCCACGGCAACGTGTACAAGGCCGAGCAGATCGACGCCTCGCTCTCGTCGTACTTCCGCGTGGGGAACCTCACCGCCCTGCGCGAGCTGGCCCTGCTGTGGCTGGCCGACCGCGTCGACGACGCGCTGACCGAGTACCGGCAGGAGCACGCGATCGGTGCGCCCTGGCCCACCCGGGAGCGCATCGTCGTCGCCGTCACGGGCGGCCCCGAGTCCGACACCCTGCTCCGGCGCGGGGCCCGGCTCGCCCAGCGCTCCCCCGGATCCGAGCTGCTCGCGGTCCACGTGCTCGTCACGGACGGCCTCCCGGGGGCGCCGCCACAGGCGCTCGCCGCCCACCGCCAGCTCGTCGAGTCGCTCGGCGGCACCTTCCACACGGTCGTCGGCGAGGACGTGGCGACCGCGGTGGTCGACTTCGCCAACGGCGTGAACGCGACGATGATCGTCGTCGGCGTCACGCGCCGGTCGCGGTGGCGGCAGGCGCTGCGGGACTCGACCGACGTCGAGATCGCCCGCCTCGCGGGGTCGATCGACGTCCACCTCGTGACGCACCAGCTCGCCCGTGCGGGCTTCCCCAGGATCGGCCGCGCCTCGGCGCTCTCGCGGGAACGGCAGATCGCCGGCTGGGTCGCGGCGATCCTCCTGCCCGCCGTCCTCACGGCGGCCCTGCTCCCGTTGCGTCCGCACATCAGCCTGTCGACCGTGCTCATGGTGTTCCTCGGCGGCACGGTCGCCGTCGCGCTGCTGGGCGGCCTGTGGCCGGCCGTGGCGATGGCGGTCATCGGGTTCCTGGCGCTGAACTGGTTCTTCACCGAGCCCGTCGGACGGTTCACCATCGCCCAGCCCGAGAACGCCTTCGCGCTCGTCGTCTTCGTGCTCGTCGCGGTCGCGGTCGCCGGCGCCGTCGACCTCGCGGCACGGCGGTCCGCGGAGGCCTACCGCAGCCGCGCCGAGGCGTCAGCCCTCGCGTCCGTGTCGCGCTCGGTGCTGCAGGGCGGCGACACCGCCGACGCGGTCGTCGACCGCGTGCGCGAGACCTTCGGCCAGTCGTCGGCCGCCCTGCTCGAACGCGTGGACGGCATGTGGACGTGCGTCGCGTCGTCGGGCGACGAACCCGCGGCGACGCCGACCGACGCCGACACGGTCGCCGACGTCGACGACCACCGCGTGCTCGCGCTGCGCGGCCGTCCCCTGCCCGCGGGCGACCGGCGCGCGCTCGAGGCATTCGCATCCCAGGCCGGCGTCGTCTTCGAGCAGCGCCGGCTGCGGGCGCAGGCCGAGCAGGCGAAGATCCTCGAGCAGGCGGACGCCGCGCGGACCGCGCTGCTGGCGGCCGTGTCGCACGACCTGCGCACCCCGCTCGCGACGATCCGCACGGCCGTGGACGCCCTGACCGCTCCGGGCCTGGAGCTGGAGGAGGACGACCGCGAGGACCTCGTCCGCACGCTCTCCGCCGCGACCGGCAGGCTCGAGCGGCTCATCGCCAACCTCCTGGACATGTCGCGGCTGCAGGCCGGCGGCCTGCACCCCGCCCTGAGGGCGGCGAGCCTCGAGGAGGTGGTCCCGGCCGTCGTCGAGCCCTACGGGCGCAGGGTGAAGCTGGACGTCCCCGAGGACCTGCCGCTCATCCACACCGACCCCGGGCTGCTCGAGCGCGTGCTCGACAACGTGACGTCGAACGCGGTGCGCCACTCCCCGCCCGGCGAGCCCGTGCTGGTGCTGGCGTCCGCGAGCGACCGCGAGGTGGAGGTGCGGGTGATCGACCGCGGGCCGGGCGTGCCGGAGGCTGACCGCGCCGCGATCTTCGAGCCGTTCCGCCGGCTGTCCGACAACCACCCGGACGGCGTGGGGCTGGGGCTGGCGGTCGCGAACGGGCTCGCCACCGCGGTCGGCGCAGACCTGGCCGCCGAGGACACCCCCGGCGGGGGCCTCACGATGGTGCTGCGCGTCCCGCGCGAGGAGGTCCGCTCGTGACCGACTCGCGGGTGCTCGTCGTCGACGACGAGGTCGGCCTGGCCCGCGCCCTGGCGATCACGCTGCGCGCGGTCGGCTGGGACGTGCGGGTGGCCAACGACGGGAAGTCCGCGCTGCGGGAGGCCGCCGCGTGGCACCCGGACGTCGTGCTCCTCGACCTGGGTCTGCCGGACATGACGGGCTTCGAGGTCATCGCGGCGCTGCGGGGCTGGACGCGCGTGCCGATCGTCGTGCTCTCCGCCCGGCAGCACGGCGAGGACAAGGTCGACGCCCTCGACGCCGGCGCCGACGACTACGTGACCAAGCCGTTCGGCATGGACGAGCTGCTGGCGCGGCTGCGCGCCGCGGTGCGGCGCGCGCAGCCGGTCGACGAGGGCGGGGAGACCGTCGTCGTCGCCGGCGACCTCGAGATCGACCTCGCCCGGCGGCTCGTGCTGCGGGACGGCGATGAGGTGAGGCTGACGCCGACCGAGTGGGCGATGCTCGAGGTGCTCGTCCGCAGCTCCGGCCGGCTGGTGCCGCGCAAGCAGCTGCTGCAGGCCGTGTGGGGGCCGGGCTACGCCGAGGAGACGAACTACCTGCGGGTCTACAGCGCGCAGCTGCGCCGCAAGCTCGAGGCCGACCCGGCGAACCCGAAGCACGTCATCACGCACCCCGGCGCGGGCTACCGGTTCGAGCCGTAGCTCCCTGAGGCGACGGCGTCGCGTGCGGCGGCGAAGGCTTCGACGCACCGGCGGATCTGATCCTCGGTGTGAGCGGCCGACAGCTGCACGCGGATCCGAGCCTTGTCCTTCGGCACGACCGGGTAGGAGAACGGCGTCACGTAGACGCCGCGGCGCTGCAGCTCGTCCGCGATGCGGCCCGTGAGCACCGCATCCCCGAACATCACGGGGACGATCGGGTGCTCGCCGGGGAGCAGGTCGAAGCCCGCCGCCTCCATGCCCGCGCGGAACAGCGCCGCGTTGCGGGCGAGCCGTTCGCGCAGCTCGCCCGACGAGGCGAGGAGGTCGAGCACCGCGAGCGTGCCCGCGACGATCGACGGGGCCAGCGAGTTCGAGAACAGGTACGGGCGCGCCCGCTGGCGGAGCAGGTCCACGATCTCCCGATGGGCGGCGACGTAGCCGCCCGATGCCCCGCCGAGCGCCTTGCCGAAGGTGCCGGTCGTGATGTCGACCCGCCCCTGGACGCCGGCGCGCTCCGGGGTGCCGCGCCCGCCCTCGCCGACGAACCCGACCGCGTGCGAGTCGTCGACGAGCACGAGGGCGCCGTACTCGTCGGCGAGGTCGCAGATCTCCTCGAGCGGTGCGAAGTACCCGTCCATCGAGAACACGCCGTCGGTCACGATGACCCGCCGCCGCGCGCCGGACGCCGCGCGCAGCTGCGCGGCGAGGTCGGCCATGTCCCGGTTCCGGTAACGGAAGCGCCGCGCCTTCGACAGGCGGATGCCGTCGATGATCGAGGCGTGGTTCAGCTCGTCCGAGATGATCGCGTCTTCGGCTCCGAAGAGGACCTCGAACACGCCACCGTTCGCGTCGAAGCACGACGAGAACAGGATGGCGTCGTCATGGCCGAGGAACGACGCCAGGCGCCGCTCGAGCTCGAGGTGCTGGTCCTGCGTGCCGCAGATGAAGCGCACGCTCGCCATCCCGTAGCCCCACTCGTCGAGCCCCGCGTGGGCCGCCGCGAGGACCCGAGGATCGTCGGCCAGGCCGAGGTAGTTGTTGGCGCAGAAGTTGAGGACCTCCGCGTCGGCGACGTCCACCAGGGTCGACTGCGGTCCGCGGATGCCACGCTCGCGCTTCGTCAGCCCCGCCTGCTCGATCTCGTCCAGCTCGCCGCGCAGCTGCGCTCGTAGATCTCCGAACACCTCAGACCTCCGTCCAGTCGAGGATGACCTTGCCGACACCGCCCGAGGTGGCCGCCGCGAACGCGGCCTCCCACTCGCGGGCGGGGTAGCGGTGCGAGATCGTCGACGCGATCCGCTCGCGCAGCGTCGCGCTCGTCTGCATGACCGCGCTCATCGAGTTCCAGGTCTCGAACATCTCGCGCCCGTAGATGCCCTTGATGGTCAGCATGTGCGTCACGACCTTGCCCCAGTCGATGGGGAACGGGTCGCTCGGAAGGCCCAGCATCGCGATGCACGCGCCATGGGTCATGTTGTCGATCATCGACGACAGCGCGGCGGGCGCGCCGCTCATCTCCAGCCCGATGTCGAACCCTTCCCGCATCCCGAGCCGGCGCTGCACGTCACCGATCGACTCGTGCGACACGTCGACGACGGCATCCGCCCCCATCCCCTTCGCGAGCTCGAGGCGAGCCGGGCTGATGTCGGTCCCGACGATGAAGCGCGCCCCCGCGTGCCGCGCCACGGCGATCGCCATGAGCCCGATCGGCCCGCATCCCGTGACCAGCACGTCCTCGCCGACGAGATCGAAGGCCAGTGCCGTGTGCACGGCGTTGCCCATCGGGTCGAAGATCGCCGCGACGTCCGGGTCGATGGCGGTGTGGTGCACCCACACGTTCGCGCCGGGGATGACGATGTACTCGGCGAAGGCGCCGTCGCGGTGAAGCCCGACACCCTGGGTGCGGATGCACATCTGTCGTCGCCCGGCGCGGCAGTTGCGGCACATGCCGCAGACGATGTGCCCTTCGCCCGACACGAGGTCGCCGACGGAGATGTCGTGCACGAGCTCGCCGATCTCGACGACCTCGCCGCTGAACTCGTGGCCGGGGACCAGCGGCGTGCGGATGTTCGAGGCCGCCCAGTCGTCCCACCCCAGGACGTGCAGGTCCGTGCCGCAGATGCCGGTGCGCAGCACGCGGATCTTGACGTCGGCGGGGCCGATCTCGGGTTCGGGGCGCTCCACCCACTCGAATCCGGGGCCGGGGGCAGGCTTGAGCAGGGCTTTCACTGGCGGGGACCTCCTCGTGAGACGGTGCCCGACCCCCCGCTGCTCCGCGGCCACACCGATCGGATGCGCCGTCGAGCGGGAAGTCGTCGCAGTCGTAGCCTGGCACGGCGATCCCGGGCCACACGCGAACCGTCGCGCGCAACCTGCTCGGCTCCCCGCTCAGACGACGACGACCTCGGCTTTGATGCCGGGCGCGTTCGCCAGCCGCTTGTCCGCCGTGAGCAGCGGCACCCGCAGTCGCTCGGCGAGCGCGACGTAGGCCGCGTCGTAGGCCGTCAGGTTCTCGGCGAGCGCCCACACCCGGTCGGCGATGGTCGCCAAGGACCACGTCTCGACGGCGAGGAGGCGCCAGTCGGCGACCGCCCGCTCCGCTTCCGGCTTCGACAGCTTCTTGGCGAGGCGGAGACCGCGCAGCGTGTTGAGGACCTCGTAACCGATCACATCGGGCGCCACCAAGTCCCGGCCCGCCCACACCCGCGCGGCCGCGGCCCCACGCTGCCCGGTCTCGGCGAGCGCAGCGACCACGACCGAGGCATCGACAACGACGAGACCCCTCACCGTCGGCCCTCGTCGCGCGCCGCCAGGATGTCGTCGACGGTGACGGTCTGCTTGATGCTCGTCGCGTGCTCACGGATCTGCGCCAGCACGTCGTCGTTGCTGGGCCGCCAGGCCACGTCGATGATGACGCCCCGCATGAACTCCTGGAGCGACTGCCCCTTCCGCGCGGCACGGGCGGCCAGTTCGTTCCGCACGTCGTCAGGGATGTCGCGGATGGTCATCGAGACGGGCATCGCAGCACTCTAGTGCGGCTGGCAGCATTCTGCATGCGGCTTCGTCGTGCACGACGAGGCAGACTGGACCACGGCCATCGGGGCCGTCACCAGGAGGAGCGCGCGATGGAGTACGTCAAGCTCGGGACGAGCGGACTGCGGGTTTCGGCGGTCGTCCTGGGGTGCATGAGCTACGGCGAGCCCGGTCGGGGCACTCACGCGTGGAGCCTGCCCGAGGAGCAGAGCCGGCCGTTCATCCGGCAGGCGCTCGAGGCCGGCATCACCACGTTCGACACGGCGGACGTGTACTCCGACGGCACCAGCGAGGAGTTCGTCGGGCGCGCGCTGGGCGAGATGGCCCGCCGCGAGGAGGTCGTCATCGCGACCAAGGTCAACGGGCGGATGCACCCCGGCCCGCACGGCGCCGGCCTGTCGCGGGTCCACATCATGCAGGCGATCGACGCCAGCCTCCGGCGGCTCGGCACCGACTACGTCGACCTCTACCAGATCCACCGGTTCGACCCGACGGTGCCGGTCGAGGAGACGATGGAGGCGCTGAACGACGTGGTGCGGGCGGGCAAGGCGCGCTACATCGGCGCCTCGTCGATGCACGCGTGGCAATTCGCGAAGCTGCAGTTCACCGCCGACCTCGGCGGCTGGACCCGGTTCGTCTCGATGCAGGACCAGTACAACCTCCTCATGCGCGAGGAGGAGCGCGAGATGCACCCGTTCTGCCTGGACCAGGGTGTGGGTGTCATCCCGTGGAGCCCGCTGGCCCGCGGCCGCGTCACCCGCCCGTGGGGCACGACGACCTCGCGCACTCAGACCGACGAGTTCGGCATGACCCTCTACCACCAGCAGGAGGACGCCGACCGCGCGATCGTCGACGCGGTGGCGGCCGTCGCGGCGGCGCGCGGCGTGCCGATGGCACAGGTCGCGCTCGCGTGGGTGCGGCAGCGGCCGGCGGTCACCGCGCCGATCGTCGGCGCGACGAAGCCGGAGCACCTCTCCGACGCCGTCGCGTCCCTGGACATCACGCTGGCCGACGACGAGCTCGCCGCCCTCGCCGCGCCCTACCTGCCGCAGCACCCCGAGGGGTTCTAGCGGGTCAGGGCTCGAAGAGCGGGCCCAGTCCGGCCCACGCCTCCGCGCGCACATATACGGGGACCACGTCGCGCGGCGTCGCCCGGGTGACCACCCGGCCGCCGTCGTGCCGTGAGCCGTCCCATGCGTCCACCCAGCGGCCCGCGGGCAGGTACGTTGCCCACTCGGTGACACCCGGCTCGGTCACGGGGTTGACCAGGAGGTCGTCGCCGAGGAGGAACTCGTGCGGGTGCGCCCACGCGGCCTCGTCGTGCGGGTGGTCGACGAACAGCCCGCGCATGAGCGGCCGCGACGTGGCGACCGACTCCCGCGCCTGCTCGGCGAGGTACGGGACGAGCCGCGGGTACGCGCCGTTGGGCAGCTGGAGGTCGGTGATGACCCTCAGGGAGGCCTCCGCGACGCGCGCCACCGATGCGATGGTCACGTGTATTACCTTCCGTCGATTCCGACAGGGGTGGCGCCGACTGGCGCCGGCGCCACCCCCACGGCGCTGCCGGCTCAGCCGAGCAGCGGGTTCACCTCGGCCACGGCCTGGTTCAGGGCGTCCTGAACGGAGAGCCGTCCCGCAGCGGCCTCAGTGAGCTTGGCGGTCACCGCGTCCTGCATCTGGTTCTGGTTGTCGCCGATCGACGGGGCGAGCACCGTGTGGTCGAGCGAGTCGAACACCGCCTGGCGGTTGTCCGGCGTGCCCTTGGTGAGGTAGGCGCCGAGCAGGCTCTCGTCCGCGACCGTCGGCAGCTCCCAGCCCGCGGCCAGGCGCGTGTCGACCATCGTCTTGGACGAGCTCAGGTACTCGGCGAACTTCTGCGCCGCCTCCTGGTGCTTCGACGTCGCGGAGACCGCGAGGCCGTTCGAGAACAGCGCGCTGGCGTTCTGCGTGCTACCGGGCTCGACCGCGATGTCCCACTTGAAAGTGGCGTCGGCGTTGGCGCCGAACATCCAGATGCCCGTGTGCCACATGGCGAGCTTGCCGTCGTGGAACAGCTTGCTGTCGAAGTCCGGCGTCCCGGCGCCCTGTGCGGCCGTCGGCATCGTGGTGGCGTTCTTGCCGACCAGCCACTGCGCCGCTGCGAGGCCCTCGGGCGAGTTGAAGGTCGTCGTCTTGCCGTCGGCCGACAGGAACGTCCCGCCCGCCTGAGCGACCGTCTTGTAGAACTCGTAGTACGTGATCGGCTGGTAGTCGCCCCACACGCCGTTGGCCTTGTCGGTCAGCTTCTCGGCCGCGGCCTTCTCGTCCGCCCACGTCCAGCTCGACGTCGGGTACGCGACGTGGGCCTTGTCGAAGAGGTCCTTGTTGTAGAAGAGGAGTGTGCCGCGGCGATACTCAATCCAACGACCGGCCTACTGAGCGCGAGCGTCACGGACGGCGACCGCCGGTCCGTTTGCCCTGGTGGCGTCGGTCGGCTACCTACGCAAGCACCCGGCTGGGCGCCCTGCGTAGCCGAGGGCGTGGTGCTCTCTCGTGCGCCATATGAGCGCGCCCTGGCGCATGGTCGGGGCGAATTGCGCGAACGTTCATGGGTCCCTCGTGGGTGGACCGGGCTTCGCCGAGAGACCGCACGGGGGACGGCATGGCCAGCTCGCGATCGACGAAGCATGCACAGCACGGCACGGCGCCGGGCGGAACGAGCCGCCGGCGGCTCACCTTGGGCGGTGGTGCCGTCGCCGGGACGCTCGTCGCGACCGTCGGCCTCATCGGCGCGAGCGCTGGCGCGGCATCCGCTGCGCCCACGGTCACGGTGAACGAGACGGCCGAATCCGCGACGTTCTCCGCCCCGATGCCGGACGGAACGCCGTCCTACTCCTCCTCGATCACCGATGTGTCCAACCACAACGGGCTGTGCTCGCTGCGGGAGGCCGTCGAGGCCGCGAACACCGGGACCGCCGTGGACGGCTGTGCGGCGGGGCAACCCGGGAGCGGGACGACGATCGTGCTGCCCGCCGGCACCTACCACGTCGACGACAACCTGTTCGTGACGTCGACGATCCACTTCGTGGGCGCGAACGCGGGCGTGCCCGGCGGCAGCGCGGCGCGAGGCGCCGAGTCGGTCATCCAGATGGACCACAACCCGAACTGGCGTGCCCAGGTGGCCATGATCTGGCTGAACGGCGGCCAGGGCGACGGCATCGCCACCGGTGGGGCCTCGACCTTCGACGGCGTCACGCTGCAGGGGCCGACGGCCCCGACCTGCGACACGTTCGGGACCGCGGGCTCGGTCCCGTGCGAGGTCATGGCGATCGTCCAGCCGACCCAGGCGGCCGGCATCGCGCAGCACGACAAGGGGTTCACGGTCGAGAACTCGATCGTCCAGGGCTGGACGACCGGCATGTACCTCGGCGGCGACGGCGGCCGGATCACCGACAACCTCTTCCGGGACAACAACGCCTACCCCAACGACGTGGCCGCGGCGCGAGGCGTGGACATCTACTCCGACGGCGTCTACCCGACGGCGAACACGCTCATCCAGCACAACGTGTTCGCCAACCCGGCGGCCGCCGCGATCGACCTCGAGGAGAAGGAGTCCGTGCTCGTCATCGACGGCAACCGGATCGAGGTCCCGACCGGCGCCCAGGCGGGCGCGACGGGCATGTACCTGTTCGCCACGCACGACATCACGGTGACGAACAACGCGATCCTCGGCGTCCCGACCTCGCCGCCGACCCTGCCGACGACCACGGCGTCGCACCGCGGCATCGAGCTGTCCAACTCGCAGAACCTGACGATCACGGGCAACACCGTCGTCGGCTTCGACCGGGGCATCGACGTGCGCGACTGGCAGATCCCGGGCGACGGCGTGCTGTCGAACGTGAACGTCAACCACAACCGCATCTACGACAACACCACGGGGATCAACGTGCTGCCGGCGGACGCCTCGTCGTTCGCGGCGGGCACCGTGATCGCGAACGACAACTGGTGGGGCGCCAACGGTGGCCCCGGGTCGACCGGCGCCCGCGTCCTCGGCCCGGCTCCGGCGGCGACGACCGTCAACGGCATCGTCTACCACGACCCGAGCGGCGCGGTCGTGCCGACCGGCGACGCGGTCACCGTTGACAGCTGGCTGAAGCTGACCTGCTCGCTGACCGCGCAAGCCCTCGACGTGAACGGCACCGGCACGGTGACGGGCGCGGTGCCCGGCATGCCGTCGCTGAACCACCTGCTCGGCGGCACCGAGGTCCACCCGGTCATGGCCTCCGGCGTGACCGGCGGGGTCGGCACCCTCACGGGCCTGAACGCCGTCCCGGACGCGACCGGCTCGACCTCCGGCACGTTCACGGCCACCACCGCGGGTGCCGGCTCGGTCGACGTGGCGCTCGACTCCGAGCAGGTCGCCTGCCCGGTGACGGTGAACGCGGTCGCGCCGCCCGTGACGGACCCGCCGGCTCCGGCGCCGACCACCCCGATCACCCCGACAACGCCGACCACCCCCGCCAGCCGCGTCCTGGCGGACCCGTCGGCCGCCAACCCGAGCGGCCCCTCCGTGAGCACGGGCGGCACGGTCGCAGCGGGGGGCACGGCGCGCCTGGCGGCCGGGCTGGCGGCGCTCGGCCTGCTGGGCCTCGGCACCACGATCGCCGTCCGCCTCGTCCGGTCGCGGCGTCGGTCGAACGCCTGACCGCGGACCACATGGGCTCCCTCGTCGGCCAGCGACGACGCTGACCGGCGAGGGGCATGCCGATCCGTCGGCATGCGTGTCCGGGCGGGCACGACCGAGCCACCGGTGGCCGGTCCAGCCGACCCCTCCTAGCGTGGTCGTCTGTTCGTCCGGGGACCGCGTCGAAGGAGAGTCCCATGGCCGCGAAGTTCGAGGTCTACAAGAGCCCCAACGGTGAGTTCCGCTGGCGCCTGAAGTCCGCCAACGGGCAGATCATCGCCACCGGAGGCGAGGGCTACACGCGCAAGGACGGCGCGCTCAACGGCATCGACGCGGTCCGGCGCGACGCCGTCGCGGCGACCGTCGACGACCAGACCGCATCCTGACGCCGCACCGGACGGCGTTCACCGTCCGTTGGCCGTGCCCCACCGTCGCAGCGCGACGGCGGGTCGTACTATCCGCGCGTGCCTGACGAGCCCCTCGACGCCGACGCTGCCGTCGCCCCCGCCGATCCTTCCCCCACGGGCGGCCGCGAGCGCCTGCTTCGCAAGCCGGTCCTCGCCTGGGCCGCCTGGGACTGGGGGTCGTCCGCGTTCAACGCGGTGGTGACGACGTTCGTCTTCACCGTGTGGCTGACCAGCAAGACCTTCGTCGAGCCCGGCCAAGACCTCGACCACACGATGGGCGTGCACAGCGAGTGGCTCGGCACGGCGATGACGATCTCCGGCCTGGCCGTCGCGCTCCTCGCGCCCGCCCTCGGGGCGCTGGCGGACGCCTCCGGCCGCCGCAAGCCGTGGCTCGGCTGGAACACCCTCGTCACCGTCCTGGCCATGGCCGGCATGGTCTTCGTCCGGCCAACGCAGGGGCACCTCGCCGGCGCGGTCGTGCTCGGCGTGACCCTGCTGGCGATCGGCACGGTGTTCTACGAGCTGGCGTCCGTCGCCTACAACGCGCTGCTGCTGAAGATCACGACGCCGGGCAACCTCGGCCGGGTCAGCGGCCTGGGCTGGGGGTCGGGGTATGTCGGCGGGATCGTGCTGCTGCTCATCCTCTTCGTGGGGTTCATCAACCCGACGGTCGGCTGGTTCGGCGTGACGAGCGCCGGCGGCTGGGACATCCGCGCCTCGATCGCCGTCGCGACCGTCTGGATGGCGATCTTCGCCATCCCTGTGCTCGTCGCCGTCAAGGAGACGCCGGAGAGCGACCCGCACCGGATCAGCCCGCTCGGCGCCTACGCGAAGCTCGGCCGGGACATCGCGCGGCTGTGGCGCACGCGCCGGTCGATGCTCGGCTACCTCGTCGCCTCGGCGGTGTACCGCGACGGGCTGACCGGCGTGTTCACGTTCGGCGCGGTGCTGGCGGCCGGGACGTTCGGGTTCTCCAGCTCCCAGGTGATCGTGTTCGCCATCGCGGCCAACCTCGTCGCGGGTGTCTTCACCATCAGCGCCGGCTGGCTCGACGACCGGTTCGGGCCGCGGCGGGTGATCATCGTCTCGCTCGTCGTGCTCGTGCTGTCCGCCACCGCGGTCTTCGTCCTGCACGCCAAGGGCCAGACCGTCTTCTGGGTCGCGGCGCTGGTGCTGGCCGCGTGCGTCGGCCCCGCGCAGTCGGCCAGCCGCGGCCTGCTCGCCCGGATGTCCGACGAGGGCCGCGAGGCCGAGTCCTTCGGCCTCTACGCCACGACGGGCCGCGTGGCGACGTTCCTCGCGCCCGCCGCGTGGACGCTGGCGATCCGCTGGGGCGGCGACCACCAGTACTGGGGCATCCTCGGCATCGTCGCCGTCCTCGTCGTCGGCCTCGTCCTGTTCCTGCTCGTCCGATTCCCGGCCGGGCGGCGCGTGGACGGCCGCGACGACGTCCTCGCGACGCCGGAGCCCGAACGGGTGTAGGCATCTTCTCGTGCGCACGCCCGACGCCGGACTGACGTGGATCGACGACGATCACCTGCCCGGGTTCGTCATGGCGCACGCGACCGCCGCACCCGTCCAGGCCGGAAGCCGCGCGGCGTCCGTCGCCGCCGGCCGCTCGGACCCCGAGTACGTCCTGGTGCGCCGGAACGAGGAGCAGCGCCGCCCACGCGGCGTCGTCGTGCACCTGCACGGCTACAACGACTACTTCTTCCAGGCGCACCTCACCGATGCGGTCGAGGCCGCCGGGTGGGCGTTCCTCGCGCTCGACGCACGACGCGCGGGCCGCGCCTGGCGGCTTGGCGAGGTGCCGCACTACCAGGACGACCTGCGCGAGCAGGGCACCGACCTCACCGCGGCGGTGGCGGCGGCCCGGCTGCTGCACCCGGACGTCCCCGTCGTCGTGCACGCGCACTCGACCGGCGGGCTCGTCGCAGCGCTGTGGGCCCACGCCCACCGCGAGCGCGGCGGCGTCGAGGGGCTGATCCTCGACAGCCCGCTGCTCGGCGTCGGCGGCTTCGTGCCGGCGGTCGGCGACGAGGTGCTGCGCGCGCTCGCGCGGATGC
>Ga0207857_1000307_pt1 | contig 14097 bp, 9 predicted proteins | sample LuqExpMetageno22_FD_187780 | JGI IMG/M metagenome (GOLD analysis project Ga0207857, IMG submission 187780) | Tropical forest soil microbial communities from Luquillo Experimental Forest, Puerto Rico - Sample 22 (SPAdes) | ecosystem: Environmental > Terrestrial > Soil > Tropical forest ... | reverse complement strand
CCATGTGGGACGGCTTCTGGCCGGCAAGCTGGATGATCCACTCCCCCAGGTCGGTCTCGCCCACCCCAATCCCCGCCTTCTCCAGGGAAGCGTTGAGGTGGATCTCCTCGGTGGCCATGGACTTGGACTTGACCACGCTTGTGACGTTGTTTGCGCGGGCCACCTTGAGGATGTATTCCTTCACCTTCTCCGGGTCGCTGGTCCTGAAGACCTGGGCCCCCAGGGCCTCGGCGTTTTTCGCAAAGGTCTCCGCCAAAAGCTCCAGGTTGGCGGCGGCGTGGGACTTGCGCTCGGCGATGGTGCTTCGCACGGCCTCGAAGTCGATCCCCTCGTAGGCCTTGGCCCGGTTGACCTTGTAGGCCTCGGAGAACTTGCCCAAGGCGCCGGTGAGGGTGGCGTTCCCCGCGGCCCTGCCGATGGATTCCCGGAATTCCTTTTTCATCAGGCAACACCTCCCATCTCATCCACGCAGACGATGACGAGCCGCTCCGGGCCGTGGACGCCGATGGTCAGCACCCGCTCGATGTCGGCGGTGCGGCTCGGGCCGGTGATGAAGGCGATGTAGCGGCTGGTCCTGGGGTCGATCCTTTTCAGCAGGGCGCTCTTGTCGGGGAGGATGTTGCTGGTGGGGACCAGGGCGATGTGGATGTCGGTGAGGGAGGAGGCCAGCCGCTGCTCCACGGCGGTCTGGTCCTGCACCAGGGTGCCGGTGTCGGCCAGGGCCCACTGGGCCTGGGTAATGCCGATGCGGGCATCGGCCGCCGCCTCGCGGCTCACCTGGAACCGGAGGCCGGCGACCTTTCCGAGCGGCTCCCGGTCCATGCCGTTCAGGAACGGGCCGTCGGCCCAGACCGCATGGGAGCCGGGGGCGTCGGCGCACCCCTCCTTGTGCAGGAACGGCAGGATAAATGCCAGGGCGTCATCCCTTGTCTCGAAACGATACACCTCCGCACCGACCCCTTCGGCCCTGGCCTTGAATTGCTCGTACATCGCGGTCTCCTTCCGGTGCAGTCACGGGCGGGGCTCTCTGTCACGGCTGTGCGCCTTGCAGGGGGAAGGGGGGCGGCGCGGCCGGGCAGCTGCCCGATGCTGGCTTTTGATCTGGTGGAAAATCGTTTTATAGCTGTGGAGCCCGCCCCTGGTGTCGTGGGGTTGGGACCCGGTTCAAAATTTGTAAAACCACATTACATCTAACCGTAATTCATCTTAACATCCCTTGTCAACCGGCTTTATGCGTGAAAATAAAAATTTATTGACAAGGAGTTTGAAAAAATATAATTGGTAATACAAATTTACAAAACCAGATTTTATTTTTCCGCTTACAGGTGGTCATCCAGGACAGGCGGATTCAAGAGACGTTTGCATACCACTCGCGCAAGGAAAGGAGTACGTTGTCATGCCCTGGATTCAAACCTATACGCCCGTAGCGGGTAGCCTCGGGATGTCGGCCCTGGTGGCCGCAATCCCCCTTCTCGTCATCTTCATCTGCCTGGCCGTGCTGAAGATGAAGGCCCACATCGCCGGCCCCCTGGCCGTGGCCTCGGCCATCGCCATCGCCATCGCGGTCTGGGGCATGCCGGCCAAGCTGACCGGTCTGGCCTTTGCCCAGGGCGCGGCCTTCGGCCTGTTCCCGGTCTTCTACATCGTCATCACCACCCTGTTCCTCTACAACCTCACCGTCAAGGGGGGGCAGTTCGGGATCATCCGGGCCTCCCTGGCCGGGGTGACCGCGGACCGCCGCCTCCAGGCCCTGTTGATCGCCTTCTGCTTCGGCGCGTTCATCGAGGGGGCGGCCGGGTTCGGCACGCCGGTGGCCATTGCCGGCGCCACCCTGGTGGGGCTCGGCTTCCGGCCCCTCTACGCCGCCGGGGTCTGCCTCGTCGCCAACACCGCTCCCGTGGCCTTCGGCGCCATCGGCATCCCGGTGGTGGCCCTGGCCGGGGTCATGGGGTACGGCGATCCCGGCATGATGAAGCTCTCCACCATGGTGGGGCGCCAGCTCCCGTTCATCTCCCTGTTCATCCCCTTTTACGTGATCATGATCATGGTCGGCTTCAAGAAGACCCTGGAGATCCTGCCGGCCATCGTGGTCTGCGGCGCGACCTTTGCCCTGGTGCAGTGGGGCACGGCCAGCTACCTCGGCCCCTATCTCCCGGACATCACCGCCTCCCTCCTCTCCATGGTTGCCCTGGTGCTGCTGCTGCGGGTCTGGCACCCCAAGGAGGTCTGGACCTTCGACCACGAGACCGGGACCGCCACCAGGGAACAGCACCACTACACCGCGGGCGAGGTCTTCCGGGCCTGGGCGCCCTACCTGGCGCTGACCGTCATGGTGCTGTTGTGGGGCATCCCCTCCATCAAGGCCGAGCTGGACAAGGCTTCCGTCCTGATCACCGTGGAAGGGCTCCACAACCAGATCGTCAAGAAGGTCTCCAAGCCGGAAGACGGCCTGAAAAAGATCGCCAAGGTAAATGAGGAGATCGACAAGCAGCTGGCCCAGCTCTCCCCCACCGATCCGAAACAGGTGGAGCTTGCCGCCAAATTGAAGGAGTTGAAGGGGATCGAGGAGGCGTTCGTGCCGGTGGAGCAGGGGCTGGCGGGCAAGGGGGCGGTCCTGAGCGACGAGCGGCTGAAAAGCTGCGACCTGGTTGGCAAGAAGATGACCGAGACCCAGAAGCTGTGCAAGGAACTGGTGAAGGTCAACGCCGTGCCGGGTGACCGCTTCAAGCCGCTGGACAAGGCCCTGGCCGACCAGTTGCCCATCAAGCTGGCGGCCAAGTACAACTTCAACTTCCTGTCGGCCGCGGGCACCGCCATCCTGATCGCCGCGTTCATCTCGGCCCTGATCTGCGGCGTGGGCCTGGGCGATACGTTCCGCATCCTGGGCAAGACCCTCTACGACATGCGCTACCCGGCCGTGACCGTGGCCTCGGTGCTCGGCCTGGCCTATGTCATGAACACTTCGGGCATGACCAACTGCCTGGGCCTGGTGTTCACCAAGACCGGCCACCTGTTCCCCTTCATCGCGCCGTTCCTCGGCTGGCTGGGGGTCTTCCTCACCGGGTCCGACACCTCCAGCAACGTGCTGTTCGGCGGCCTCCAGAAGGCCACGGCCGAACAGCTCGGCCTGAGTCCGATCCTGACCGGGGCGGCCAACACCAGCGGCGGGGTCATGGGCAAGATGATCTCTCCCCAGTCCCTGGCCGTGGCCACCGCCGCCACCGGCATGGTGGGGGAGGAGGGGACCCTGTTCCGCTTCACCCTCAAGCACTCCCTGTTTCTGACGGTGATCGTGGGGATCATCGTGTACTTGCAAGCCTACGTGTTTTCGTGGATGATACCGTAAGGCCAATAGGACTTATGGGACCAATGGGGCTTATAGGTCCTATGAGTCCCATAAGTCCTATGAGAGGTTATAAATGGAACAATCCTTCATCAAAGAACTGCAAACAATAGTCGGTGACCAATACACCCTGACCGACCGTGAATCCCTGGCGGTGTACGGCTACGATTCCACCCCGGAGCTGGAGAGCAGGCCCGCCGCGGTCCTGTTGCCCGGCACGGCCGAAGAGGTGGCCCGCATCATGGCCCTCTGCCACGGGGCCGGGGTGAGCGTGACGCCCCGCGGTTCCGGCACCAACCTGTCGGGCGGCTCCCTGTCCGGCGGCGGGGTGGTGGTGCAGACCAGCCGCATGAACCGTATCGTGGAGGTGGACGAGGAGAACCTGACCGCCACGGTGGAGCCGGGGGTGATCACCAGCGCCCTGCACCGGGAGGTGGAGGGGCGCGGCCTCTTCTATCCCCCCGACCCCGGCAGCATGAACATCTCCACCATGGGGGGGAACGTGGCCGAGAACTCCGGCGGTTTGCGGGGCCTCAAGTACGGGGTGACGGCGGATTACGTCATGGGGCTCGCCACGGTCCTGGCGGACGGAGAACTGCTCACGACCGGCGGCAAGGCGGTGAAGGACGTGGCCGGCTACAGCCTGAACCCGCTCCTGGTCTCCTCGGAGGGCACCCTGGGATTCTTCACCGCCATCACGGTGAAGCTGATCCCCAAGCCCAAAGCCAAGACCACCATGCTGGCCCATTTCCCCGAGCTGCACCAGGCCGCCCTGGCGGTGTCGGCCATTATCGCCGCCAAGGTCATCCCGGCCACCCTGGAATTCCTGGACAAGGTGACCATCAAGTGCGTGGAGGATTACGCCCATGTGGGGCTCCCCCTGGACGTTGAGGCGGTCCTTCTGATCGAGGTGGACGGCCACCCGGCCGTGGTGGCCGAGGAGGCTACGGCGGTGGAGGAGATCTGCAAGCGCCACCGCTGCTCCTTCTTCCAGACCGCCAGGGATGCGGACGAGGCGCTCAAGCTGGCCACGGCCCGGCGCACCGCCCTGTCGGCCCTGGCGCGGGTCAAGCCGACCACCATCCTGGAGGACGCCACCGTACCCAGGAGCTGCATCGCGCCCATGCTCACGGTGATCCAGGAGGCGGCCCGCAAGCACGACGTCACCATCGGCACCTTCGGCCATGCCGGGGACGGCAACCTGCACCCCACCTGCCTGACCGACGAGCGGGACCAGGCAGAGATCGCCCGGGCCCACGCCGCCTTCGACGAGATCTTCGACGCCGCCATCGCCATGGGAGGGACCATCACCGGCGAGCACGGGGTGGGGCTGGCCAAGAAGCGGTACCTGCCGCGGCTGGTGGGGGAATCGGGGATCAGGGTCATGCGGGGGATCAAGCAGGCCTTCGACCCGAAAGGCATATTGAATCCCGGGAAAGTTTTCTGAGGTAGGACGGACGAGGATTTTGCGCGATCTCTGCGTTGCCCGTCGGAAACTCGTTGTGCGGCGTAGCGCTGCTACGCCTCCGCCGGTTTCCTCGGGCGCCTTGACCTCGCACAAACTTCTCGCCCGACAGGCAAAACAATCTTTGCTTCCGAGTTCCACGTTATCGAGGCTTCATCATGGATTACGTAAAGCTTATAAATTGCATGCGCTGTGGCATGTGTCTGCCCTCCTGCCCCACCTATAAGGAGACCTTCCTGGAGACCGCCTCCCCCCGGGGGAGGGTGGCCTTGGTGCGCAAGGTGCAGGAGGGGGAGCTGGACCAGTCGGAGCGGCTTCTGGAATACCTCTCCCTCTGCCTGGACTGCCAGGCGTGCGCCTCGGCCTGCCCCTGCGGGGTGAACGCGGGCGAACTGGTGGCGGAATTCACCTGCGAGCGCAAGGAAGGGCAGGGGCTCTCCTTCATGGAGGAGATGATCCTGCGCCGCCTGCTCCCCCATCCCGACCGTCTGGAGGCGTCCCTGGCACCCATGCGCCTCTACCAGCGCACCGGCCTGCAAAAGCTGGTGCGCCGGCTGGGGGTCATGAAGCTGTTCCCGGCCCCCCTGGAACGCATGGAGGGGCTGCTCCCGGACCTGCCGGCCCGGCCGCTGCGCCAAACCATCGACGAGGTCACCCCGGCCCAGGGGAAGGAGCGGGGGACCGTGGCCTTCTTCCTGGGGTGCGTCATGAGCCTGGTGTTCAGCGAGGCGAGCCGGGCCACGGTGCGGCTCCTCTCCGAGCTGGGCTACCGGGTCGTCACCCCCCGCACCCAGGTCTGCTGCGGCGCGCCCAACATGCTGGCCGGGGACCTGGCCGGCCTCAAGGAGGCGGTGCGCGCCAACCTGGCGATCTTCGGCGGGATCGAGGCGGATTTCATCGTCACCGACTGCGGCGGCTGCGGGGCCGAGCTGAAGCACTACGGCCATCACCTGGAGGGGGACCCGGCGGCCACAACCTTCAGCGCCAGGGTGCGGGACATCTCCCAGGTCCTGGCCCTGCACCAGGATGAACTGCGCGCCAAGCTCAAGCCGCTCCCCCTGACCGTCACCTACCACGATCCGTGCCACATCGCCCACTGCCAAGGCATCCGCCGGGAACCGCGGGAGTTGCTCCGGCTGATACCGGGACTGGAATACCGCGAGCTGGAAGCGGCCGACGCCTGCTGCGGCAGCGCCGGCACCTACAACATCGCCAAGCCGGAGATGGCCGACCGTATCCTCACGTGCAAGATCGACACCATCCGGGCCACCGGGGCCGAATTGCTGGTGACCGGCAATCCCGGCTGCCTGCTCCAGTTGAAGAAGGGGCTGGCGGAACAGCTGCCCGGCGTGCGGATCGCCCATGTGACGGAACTGCTGGCGCGCAGCCTGGACGGGGCGCCCTGAGCCGACATGGTTGCAAAGTGCTGTCATCTGTAGTAGATAGAAGGGGGGCCGTATACGGCGCCCCTTTTTACGATACTGTGATCGGACCCCCATGAAATTTCAGCCCATAAAACCCAAGAAGGTGTCGGCCCAGATCGCCGAGCAGATCCGCTCCTCGATCCTGTCGGGGGAATTCTCGCCCGGCGACAAGCTTCCCCCGGAGCGGGAACTGGCCGAGATGTTCGGCGTTTCCCGGCCGTCGGTGCGCGAGGCGCTGAACATGCTGGCCTCGTCCGGCCTGGTCATGTCCTATCAGGGGGGCGGTACGGTGGTCCAGTCGCTGGTGGAGACATCGGGGGGGAACCCGCTTTCCGAGCTGATCCGGTCGGAGCAGGAGCGGGCGCTGGATGTGATCGAGGTGCGCAAGGGGATGGAGTCATGGACCGCGTTCTATGCGGCCCAGCGGGCGCTGCCCGAGGATGTCCGGCGCATGGAGGAGATCATCGGCGGCATGGAGCGCAACCTGGACGGCCTGAAGCCCTCGGAGGACCTGGACGCCAACCTCCATATCGTCATCGCCCGCGCCACCCACAACATCGTCTGGCTGCACCTCATGCAGAGCTTGTTCGACGCCATGAAGGAGTTCCAGCAGACCGTCTGGCGGGCCGTCTACCTGACCAGCGAGGATCATCACCTGCTCTTCAGCCACCACCGCCGCATCTTCCAGGCCATCAAGGCCAGGGACGCCGAGGCGGCGCGGGAGGCGATGATCGCCCACCTCACCTTTGCCGAGCAGCGCAGCAGCGCCTACGTCACGCGGCAACAGGCATAGCGCCCCCATCCCCCGGGGCTTTTTCTGCGGCCTGCTCTTCCGCAGCCGGTTCGTCCATCCTGCAGATGCCGATCTTTTCCAGCGCCCTGATCTGGCGGTGGGAGTTGCGCGACAACTCGAACCGGTCCATCATGAACCCCACGCTCTCGAAGTAGAAGATGGCGTCCTGCAGGGCGCGGGCGTAGTTTGCCGCCCCCTCCGGCTGCTGTTCCGGCAGGCAGATGAGGACCTCGCCGCTGTCGATCAGGTGCCAGGCCAGGTGGATGGTCGTTTTCCCCCCCTGCTCCACCACGCAGACGTAGGCGCCGCAGAGCTGGGGCCGCCTTCCCTCCGGCGCGGCCTGGACCACGTTGGCCGAGCCGTAGAGCTCCACGATGTCGTCGGCTGAATGATAGGAGATGACCGCCACGTCCGGGGCGTAGCGAAAGGTCAACCCGCCGCCCGCCGCCGGGCCGCCGAAGCTGCCGAACCCGGCGAAGCCCGGGCCGCCGTCCGTCAGCCCCAGGGCGGCAAAAGGCGATTCCACGTGACGCTCCGCCCTGGCCGGCACTTCGACGGCAGACGGGGGATACAGGGAGGACGGCACGGGGGCAGGGGGAGCGGGGGCGGCTTTCTCGAGCTGTTCCAGTTTTTCCTCCAGCGCCTGCTTTTCCCGCTTGAGGCGTTCCACCGCCTTGTGGGCCTTTTTCTTGAAGTTGCCGGCGATGGTGTCCCACAGCTTTTTCTCGCCCAGAAGCTGTTCCTGTTTGCTCGAAAGTGACTCCAGCCCGGCGCGCGCGCCCTTCAGTTCAAGCTCCTTTTCGGCCAGGAGCGCCTCGAAGCGTTGCTGTGCCTCCGCCTGCTCGCCCTCAAGGCGCTTGACGCTGTCCTGCAACCCCTCCCGTTCCTGTTCCAGCCCCTCCCGCTCCTGCTGCCACGACAGCCGCGCGCTCTCCTTGAGGACCCCCAGCTCGGCCCTGAGCGCCTCGCGCTCGTTGACCAGCACCTGCTGTTCCTTCATGATGTTCTTCAGGGTATCCTGCACGGCGCTGTTCTCATGGCGGGCGGCGGCCAGTTCGTCGCGCAGCGCCTGGTCCCGCTCCGATGCGGCAAGCTCTTCCGCGGCCCGCCCGGCGGCCTCTTTCGAGAGCTGCTGCTCGGCGTTCTGGCGCTCGTCCGCCGCATCCTGGTGGAGCCTGTCCAGTTCCCGGCGCAGGGCGGCCGTCTCCTCCTCCGCCTGCTCCAGGCGGTGATCCAACTCGTCCGTTTTTGCCTCGGCATCCCGGCGTTGCGCCGTTTCCCGGGCAAGGGCCTCCTCAAGGGCCGCCAGCGCCTCTGCCTTGCCCGCCAGTTCCGCCAGCAGGCCGGCATTGGCCTCCCCTTCCCGGGCCTGGTCCTGCCGCCGGTCGGCCGCCTCCTCCCGGAGCGCTTCCTCCCGCTCCCGGTGGGTGGCGACGCTCCTCTCCAGTTCCAGCTTGATGGCCATGATGGTCTGTTCGGCCATCCTCTCGGTCTCGGCCTTTGCCTGTTCCAGATCGGCCAGCGCCTTTCTGAGGTCGGCCATTTCCGCGGCAAGGGCGGCAACCTCGGGCGGGGGCGCCTCGGGCACGGCATGGCTGGCCTGGTCCGCCACCTTCTTCTCGGCCGCGGCCTTTGCCTGTTCCAGATCGGCCAGCGCCTTTCTGAGGTCGGCCACCTCCGCGGCAAGGGCCGCGACCTCGGGCGGCGGCGCATCCGGCGGGGCCGGGGCCTCGGGCGCAAGCGCGGGCGCGGGCGCGGCATGGCTGGCCAGTTCCGCCACCTTCTTCTCGGCTGCGGGCTTGGCCGGCTCGGCCGGCGGCGGCGCTGCGGGCGTCCCGGCGGGCGTCCCGGCGGGAGCCGCGGCGGCCTTGGCGTGCTGCTTGCCGGGCCGGGGCGGGGCGGGGGCGCGCATGACGCTGATGCCGCGGATGATGACTTGGCGCATGGCCGCGCTGTAATCCAGCTTCACCGGCTCCATGTCGAACCCCATGGATTTCGTCAGCTTCAGGGCCTCGTTGACGAGGCGCTTCTGGTCGGCGGGCTTTCGCGAGTCGCAGGCGGTGGAGAGGATGACGGGGCGTTGGGTGGTGGTGTCGAAGAAGGCGATATACACGGAAAACCGGTCGTCTTCGCGGGCGGCGCAGACATAGGCCTCGCACGGGTGTCCCTGGCATTGTTCTTCGGGGGGGACGGCGCTGTTGGAGGAACGGAACACCTCGGCGAGGTCCGGCTCTCTGATCTCAAGGTGGGTCAGGGATTTGTTCAGGGAAAACGCCATGCAGCACACCTCCGTTGGTGCCGTTTTCCCCGGGGGAGAGAACGGACGGAACCGGCTTTGACCCTTTGCCCGCTACAAAGCAAACGGGTGCCAAAGATCTGATCTTTCGGCACCCGGCTGTCTCGGTGAGACCCTTAGGCTATCCGTCCCGTCATTGCTGGCGGTTTAGTAGTATCGCTTATCAGATGGTCAAATTAATTATAAGTATGTAAAAATTAATTCTATGCGCGGCCGCCGGTTTGTCAAGTGATATTTGGCGTTTGGGTGAATACGGCATGCCGGGCGGTCACCGCTTCATGGCGTCGTCCATGACCTTGTAGGCGCAGAATTCGCCGCACATGGTGCAGGCCCCGTGGTCGGCGACCGGCGAATTGGCGCGGAACTCCCGCGCCTTGTCCGCATCCAGGGCCAGGGCGAACTGCCCTTCCCAGTCCAGCTTTTTGCGGCATTTCGCCATCTGGATGTCCTTGTCCATGGCCCCTTTGACGCCCTTGGCGATGTCGGCCGCATGGGCGGCGATGCGGGAGGCGATCACGCCGTCGCGCACGTCCTGCACGTCCGGCAGGCGCAGATGCTCGCTGGGGGTGACGTAGCAGAGAAAGTCGGCCCCGGCGGCCGCCGCGATGGCCCCGCCGATGGCGCAGGTGATGTGGTCGTATCCCGGCGCGATGTCGGTGACCAGGGGGCCCAGGACGTAGAAGGGCGCGCCGTGGCACAGCCGCTTCTGCAAGAGGATGTTGGCCTGGATCTGGTTCAGGGGCACGTGTCCCGGCCCCTCGATCATGACCTGCACCCCGGCCTCCTGGGCGCGCTGGGTCAGCTCGCCCAGGATGATCAGCTCGTGGATCTGGGCCCGGTCCGTGGCGTCGGCCAGGCAGCCGGGGCGGAAGCCGTCCCCCAGCGACAGGGTCATGTCGTATTCCTTCGTGATCTCCAGGAGCTTGTCGAAATGCTCGAAGAGCGGGTTTTCCTGCCGGTTGTAGGCCATCCACTCGATGGTGAAGGCCCCCCCGCGGGAGACCACGTCCATGATGCGCCCCTCGTTCTTCATCCGCTCCACCGTGGAGCGGGTCACGCCGCAGTGCACGGTGATGAAGTCCACCCCGTCCTCGGCATGCTTGACGATGCCGGCGAAGATGTCGTCCACCGTCATGTCCACGATGGCCTTCTTCCTGACCCGCACCGCGTCCAGGGCGGCCTGGTAGAGCGGCACGCTGCCGATGCAGGCGTTGGTCTCCCCCACCACGGCCCGCCGGATTTCGTCCACCGGCCCGCCGGTGGAGAGGTCCATGATGGCGTCGGCCCCGTATTTCACGGCGACGCGGGCCTTTTCCAGCTCCTTTTCCATATCCGTATCGTCCGAGGACGAGCCGATGTTGGCGTTGATCTTGGTGCGCAGGCCGGTCCCCACCGGCAGGGGGATGCCGTTGGCGTGTTTGACGTTGTGGCAGATGACGATGGTGCCGGCGGCCAGTCCGTCGCGGATGAACTCGGGCGTGACCCCTTCCGCTGCTGCTGCGCTCTGCATCTGTTCGGTGATAAGGCCCCGGCGGGCGTATTCCAGTTGGGTCATTGCGTGCTCCGTATGAAAGGTGTGATGGTCCGGGTTAGCGGTCGTCGTGCTGTGCAGCGGCGAAATGGTTTACCGGGCTGTGCCCCTTGCCCAGGGGATGGGCCAGGCGGATGGCGGCGGAGATGAACTCCTTGCCCTTTTCCACGGCGTTCCTGAGCGGCTCCCCCTGGGCGAGGAACGCGGCGATGGCCGACGCGTAGGTGCAGCCGGTGCCGTGGGTATTACTGGTGAAGACCCGTTCCGCCGCGTATTCCCGGCATTCGTAGCCGTCGAAGAGGATGTCGATGGACTGCCGGCCCGTGAGGTGCCCCCCCTTGAGCAGCACGTTGGCCGGGCCTAAGGCGTGCAGGTCGCGGGCCGCCTGCTCCATCTCCGCCTCGGAACGGATCGCCCTCCCCAGCAGGCGCTCGGCCTCGGGGATGTTGGGGGTCAGCAGGTAGGCCTGGGGCAGCAGCTGCTCCTGGAGGACGTTGACCGAGTCGCGGTCCAGGAGCACCGTGCCCCCCTTGGAGACCATGACCGGGTCGATGACCAGCGGGATGTAGGTGGTGCGCTCCGCCAGGAGTTCGGCCAGGGTCGTGACGATGGCCGCGGTGTGCAGCATGCCGGTCTTGATGACGTCCACCGGGATGTCGGTCAGGACCGTGGCGATCTGGTCCGCCACGAAGGAGGGGGGAAGGCCGTGGATGGATGAGACCCCCCGGGTGTTCTGGGCGGTCAGGGCGGTCAGGGCGCTGGCGGCGTAGCTCCCCAGGAGGGTAATGGTCTTGATGTCGGCCTGGATGCCCGCCCCGCCCCCCGAATCGCTGCCGGCCACGGTCAGGACCGAGCCGCGCGGGTGGGGGCAGGTGCGGTTGAAGAGCAGTTTCAGCTCGGCGGCGGCGATATCCGGGCGGGGGCTGGACAGGACCGACGAGACCACCGCCAGGGCGTCGGCGCCGGCGTCGATCACCCGGCAGGCATTGCTGGTGGTGATGCCGCCGATGGCCACCACCGGGAGCTTGATGCGGTCGCGGATGGCGGAAAGGCCGCCGGTGCCCGGCATGTGGGTGACGACCTTGCTGGCGGTCGGGTACATGGCGCCGAAACCGATGTAATCCGCCCCTTCCTGTTCGGCCCGGAGGGCCTCGTCCAGGTTGTGGGTCGATTTGCCGACGATCCTGCCGGAGCCGAGCACCTGGCGCGCTTCGGCGATGCCGCCGTCGTCCTGGCCCAGGTGGACGCCGTCCGCATCCAGCTCCCTGGCCAGGTGGACGTCGTCGTTCACGATGAACATCACCCCGAAGTGCCTGCAGAGCTGCTTCAGCTCGCGCCCTTCCTCCAGGCGCGTCTCGCGGCTCTTGTCCTTGGCGCGGTACTGGAGCACCGCCACGCCGCCCGAAAGGGCGATCCGCACCCGTTCCACCAGGTTGTCTTCCTGGTCGGTGATCAGATACACGCCCGCGACCGGCGGGCATGCTTGCGCCGTATTGTTGATGACCAGACGAAACCGTCTGCTGTACTCGCCCATGGCGTGTCCCCCGCGATAAAAAAGGCCGCACTGTGTGATACAGGCGGCCGGGTTCATTGGAATGAACAGTCTGTGTAAGCCGCTTTCCTACGCCGGGATTAACCGGATCAGGTTCAAAGGGTCTGATTCCACAAGGAATCATCTCAGTTCGTGCGAACTCCCCCAGGGCCTTGTTACTTCTGTTTACGTTACTGGAATTAACCGTCACTGTCAATGAGTATAAAAAACATGGCCGGGGTCCCCCCCGTTTCGTCGGGCGCTCCCCCTTTACAGCCACCGGCAGACATGGTAATAACCGTGGCAGACCCTGTGCCCGCCATGGATCGAAACGCAAGGGGTCCGAAAAGGAGCGTCACCACATTGTACGACAGCAGACCGACGTTTGCGGAAATCGACCTTGCGGCACTGCACCACAACTTTCAGGTCGTCAGGGCTTCCATCCCCCGCCGGACCGAGATCCTGGCCGTGGTCAAGGCCGACGCCTACGGCCACGGCTTCATGGACATCAGCCACGAACTGGAGGCGCTGGGGGTGAACGCCTTCGGGGTCGCCTTCCTGGCCGAGGGAATCCAGTTGCGCAAGAGCGGCATCGACAAGCCGATCCTCTTGCTGGGGGGGGTGTATCCGGGGCAGGAGCGCAAATGCATCGGCTACAACATCTCCACCGCCCTCTTCACCCTGGAGCAGGCCCGGGCCCTCGACCAGGCCGCCGGCAAGCTCTTCCGCAAGGCCCAGGTCCATCTCAAGATCGACACCGGCATGGGGCGCCTGGGCATCACCTACGCCGAGGCCCCCGCCTTCCTGAATGAGCTGAAGAAGCTGCCCAACATAACCCTGGAGGGGATCGTCTCCCACTTCGCCAGCGCCGACGAACTGGACGAGTCGGGCCAGCATTTCACCCGCATCCAGGCCGAGCGCTTCTCCTGGGTGGTGGCCGAGGCCCGCAAGGCCGGCTTCTCCCCCCGGTACATCCACATCGCCAACAGCGCCGCCGCCCTGATCCGGGACAATGCCGGCTGCAACCTGGTCCGCCCCGGCATCGTGCTCTACGGCGCCATCCCTTCCCCCGATTTCCAGGGGAAGCTGGACCTCAGGCCGGTCATGCGCCTCAAAAGCCGCATCGCCATGCTGAAATGGGTGGAGCCGGGCACCACCATCAGCTATGCCCGCCGCTTCACCGCCCCCGAGCGGACCCTGATCGCCAGCGTGCCGGTGGGGTATGCCGACGGCTACCCCCGCACCCTCACCAACCGGGGCGAAGCGCTGATCCGGGGCGCGCGGGCGCGGGTGGCCGGCACGGTCTGCATGGACTGGATCATGCTGGACGTGACCCATATCCCCGGCGTGGCCGTGGGGGACGAGGTGGTCCTCATGGGAGAGGACGGGGCGGGGAACTGCATCCATGCCGAGGAGCTGGCGGCCTGGGCCGGCACCATACCCTACGAGATCTTCTGCGGCATCAGCAAACGGGTGCCCAGGGTGTATCTGAAATGAGTTAGCTGGGACCTATGGGACTTATGGGACTTATGGGACATAGGACGTATAGGTCCTATAAGTCCCATAAGTCCCATAAAGACTAAGCAAAGGAAAGTCATGATCAAGCTGACGCAACTGGTAAAAGCCGCCGGTTGAGCCGCGAAACTGGGCCCCGCAGGCCTGGCGAAAGCCCTGGACGGGCTTTGGGCACACCGTGACGCAAATCTTCTCGTAG
>Ga0207857_1000306_pt1 | contig 14148 bp, 11 predicted proteins | sample LuqExpMetageno22_FD_187780 | JGI IMG/M metagenome (GOLD analysis project Ga0207857, IMG submission 187780) | Tropical forest soil microbial communities from Luquillo Experimental Forest, Puerto Rico - Sample 22 (SPAdes) | ecosystem: Environmental > Terrestrial > Soil > Tropical forest ... | reverse complement strand
CTGGGCGTTGACGCTGGCAGCCATGTGGTAGGCCGCCACTCCCGCCCCGCCGAGGGCGATCACTGCGCCGAATCCCCAGAGGATGGCGCGCTTCCTGAAAAGATTAGCTGGATGTATCATGGTTCTTCTCCTCATGTTCCGTCCGGGCGGCATCGTGTCGCGGCCCCGCGGGTTTTCCGTCTGTCAATGATCCCTGTTTGCCGTAACCCTCGATGATTGTTCCGCCATTCAGTAGTTGACCGGTCGGTCAACGAAGGCGTCAAAAAAAACCGCAGGAGCGGTAACGGTTCAACGGTACGGCATTCGTAAATGGTAAAGAGCGGCCCGCCCCGCCTCAGGCGGTCTCCCCGGACGTGTTTCCCACGCCCAGTATCTTCAGCAGGCCCGGTTTCAAATCCCGCTTCAGGAGTTTGAGGTCGTTTTCAATGCGGGCGATCACCAGTTGGCCGACGATATAGGCGTAGATCTCCTGGGCCTTGACCCGGACATCGGTGGTGTTCGGCAACTGCCCCTCTGCCACCAGGTCCCGCAGGGCATTCACGTAATAGCGTTCCCTGCGAAGGGCGATATCGGCGAACTTGGCGCGGATGCCCGCCTCCTGGCCCGCCATCTCCGAGCCAATGGAGGCGAAGGGGCAACCGCACACCTGATGGTACTTGTCGGCGGCCTGGGCCTGGAATTCGTAGATGGCGTCGGCCAGGCGTTCGAAACGCGCCAGTGGCGGGGTGTCCGGCGAAAAGATGCTGTCCAGTTCCGGCTTCAGCAGTTCATAGGATTCCTCCATGACTGCGATGGCCAGGTCCACCTTGGAGGGGAAGAAGTGGTAGAAGCTCCCCTTCCGCACATCGGCGGCACGGCAGATGTCGTCCACGCTGACGGAACCGTAGCTTCCTTTCCAGATCAGTTCCATGGCGGCATCGATCAATTTGGTTTTGGTATCCGTTGTGGCTGCGCTCATTGCATAGCTCCTTGTTACGCTATGCCTTTACCTTAGCCATATTTGACTGACCAGTCAACTATTTTTTGACGCCCGGGGTCCGGTCGCGCGGAACGCCCGGCGTGACTGGCTCGGGAGGGTGCCGGAGCTTGACATGGCTCGCATGAAGACTACAATTATAGTATGTCCGTAGTCGTTCCGGATAAAATCAAAAACGGGGAGAGCGTAAGCACATGGTAACGGGAAAGGTAAAATGGTTTAACGACAGCAAGGGGTTTGGTTTTCTTGAGCAGGAAAACGGGGAAGATGTGTTCTGCCATTTTTCCGCAATCACGGGCGACGGGTTCAAATCCCTCGCCGAAGGCGATAAGGTAACGTTCGACATCGTCAAGGGTCCCAAAGGGCTCCAGGCCGCCAACGTCTCAAAATGCTAAGCAGGGCATACCTTGTCGGCACCCAGGGCCCCGGAGCTATCCGGGGCCTTCTTGATTCATCCATGCAACTCCTGGTGGAGGGGCGTACTGCACGCGCACCCGGGCACAGGCCTTCGCCCTACCCTGCCCCTCCTTCGAAGAGCCGATTCATCTCGTCGTTCAGCACTCTGATCTCCAGCGGTTTGGACACGTAGCCGTCAAACCCCCGGGCCAGGAGGTTCTCCCGCTCCTCCTTGAACGCATGGGCCGTCAGGGCGATGATCGGAACGTGCCCTCCCCTGGCCGCCTCGCGCCCGCGGATGACGCCGGTCGCCTCGACGCCGTCCATGACCGGCATCTGCACGTCCATCAGGATGACGTCGAACGCGCCGCTCTCCCACTTCTCCACCGCCTCCCTGCCGTCCCGGGCCGCCTCCAGCACATGCCCCATCTTCTCCAGGATCTTGACGGTGAACTGCCGGCTGATCTCCTGGTCCTCAACCAGCAGGATACGCAGGGGCGGACCGTCCCGTGACGGCAGCGGAGTGCCGGTTGTACGGTCCTCGGGCCCCGGGCAGGGTTCATTGACCAGGAACGGGATGGTCACCTGGAACAGGCTGCCGCCCCCCACGGCGCTCTCCACCCGGATGCCCCCTCCCATGAGGTCCACGAAACGCTTGCTGATGGAAAGCCCGAGCCCGGTGCCGCCGTACCTGCGGGTGGTGGATGAATCCGCCTGGCTGAACGGGGCGAAGATCGTGTCCAGGGCGGAGGCGGTGATGCCGATGCCGGTGTCGGCGACGCTGATCCGGATGAGGGCCGTGGCATCGCGGAGCTCCAGCAGGGCGGCGCTGACCCTGATCTCGCCGGCGGCGGTGAACTTGACGGCATTGCCGACCAGGTTGACCAGGACCTGTTTCAGCCGCAGCTGGTCCCCGGTGAGGAAGTCGGGCACCGGGGCGGGGATATCGGTCTTCAGGGTCAGCCCCTTGGCGTGGATGGCCGACATGTGGACCTTCAGGGCATCGCCGACGCATCCCCGCAGGCTGAAGGGGACCGCCTCCAGCACCACCTTGCCGGCCTCGACCTTGGAGAGGTCCAGGATGTCGTTGATGAGGGAGAGGAGGTTGGCCGAGGAGGCCTGGATGCACTCCAGGTACTCGTGCTGCTCCCCGCTCAGCTCCGTCATCTTCAGGAGGCCGGCCATGCCCATGATGCCGTTCATGGGGGTCCTGATCTCGTGGCTCATGTTGGCCAGAAACTCGCTCTTGGCCCGGTTGGCGGCCTCGGCGGCATCCCGGGCCAGCTTCAGCTCCTCCTCCTGCTGCTTGCGCTCGGTGATGTCGCGGGAAACGCCGATGATGCCGATGGTGTCGCCCGTGGAGTCCCTGAAGGGGACCTTGCTGGAGAGGAAGGTGCGCCACCCCAGGGGGGTCGGGACCACTTCCTCCACCACCGCGGTCCGGCCCGAGCCCATCACGGCCAGGTCGTGCTCCCGGAGCGCCCGCCCCACCGCGGCATCCCCGTAATATTCGCCGTCGGTCCGGCCGATGATCTCGGCGAGCGGCTTGCCGGCGACCCGCGCCAGGGCCGGGTTGGCGAAGAGGATGCGGCTCTCCCGGTCCTTGATGTAGACCGGATCGGGGATGCCGGTCATGACCGCGTTCAGGAGGACCTGGCTTTCGCGCAGCGCCTCCTCCTGCTGCTTGCGGCCGGTGATCTCCTCGGTGAAGATCATGATGCCGCTCACCGCCCCGGTGGCGCCGTACCACGGCCTGATCTCCCAGCGCAGCCACTGCGCCGTGCCGTCGGCCCGCTCGAACCGGTCGGCCTCCTCCCGCAGCACCTCGCCCGCCAGCCCGCGCCGGTGGGCCTCTTTCCAGCGCTCGGGCACCTCGGGAAAGACCCGGTAGTGGGACAGGCCCACCAGGTTCCGGTCCCCCAGGCCGTAATCGCTCCGCCAGCGGCGGCTCACGTACAGGTAGCGCATGTCGCGGTCGAACATGGCCAGGGCCGCCGGGGCGTACTCGATGAAGAACCGCAGCCGTTCCTCGCTCTCCCGCAGGGCGCTTTCCGATCGTTTGCGCTCGGTGATGTCCACCGCGATGACCTGCACCGCCGCGTGCCCCTCGTAGACGGACGGCATGTCGGTGATCTCGACCCAGAACGGGCTGCCGTCCTTGCGCAGCAGCTGTTCCTCCGCCCTGATGCCGGTGCCGGCGGCGCGGCGTTCGCGGGCGCGGTCCCGGAACCCGGGGTGGACGATCTCCCCGACCGGCGTGCCGATGTACTCCCACTGGTCCCGGATGCCCAGCGCGCGGACCGCGGCCGGGTTCAGGTACACAAACCTCCCCCCCACATGGATCATGATCATGTTGGGCGAGTTCTCCACGATGGACCGGAAACGCTCCTCGCCCTCCTTCAGCAACGCTTCCGTCCTCTTGCGCTCGCCGATGTCGATGATGGTCCCCACCATGCGCGCCGGCCTGCCCCGCCCGTCGTGGGCGACGACCTTGCCCCGCGCCTCGATCCACCTGACCGTGCCATCCTTCGAGACCATCCGGTACTCGATCACGGAAATGTCCCCGCTGCCCCGGAGATGCTCGTCGATGGCCCTGAAAACCCGCTTGCGGTCGTCGGGATGGATGATCGACCGGAAAAAACGGCTGTCGAAGACCGTGTCGTCGGGAGCGTAGCCGACCAGTTCGCAGTAGCGCGGGCTCAGGTACGCCCGGTCGGCTATCAGGTCCCAATCCCAGAAGCCTTCGTTGGAAACGGTCAGAATCAGGTCGCTGCGGTCGATGGCTGCCATACGCGCTCTCCACATTGCTCGCCGGCATGGCGGCTCCCGGCGCCACGCTCCGTACATGTGGATTAGTATACCTTATAAAATCAATATGGAAACAGGGGGGCGGTGAAACGGGACAGGCAGCGCGGGAGGTGGCTGCGCGGGACGGCGCGGGGCGGGAGGGGGCGGCAGCTCCCCCCTGTTTGCCCGCACCCGGCCGCCGGGACCATCACCCCCGCAGTCGCCGCCCCCAGAACGCGAAAACGCCCAGCCCCATGCCCAGGAGCAGGATGGCGGCGGGCTCGGGAACCGGCACGGCCTCCTGAAGATCGGTAATATCGAAGGCCGAAGTGGCGCGCAGGTTGTAGTACCCCATGCCTCCGGGCGGCATGTTGTCCCGCACCGAAGCGCTCCAGGCGGGGAGAGCGTCGATATAGGCGTAATAATCCACACCGGTCCGGAGCGTCACGACATCGTTTTCCACCATCGTCTTGGCCAGGCTGGTGACGTTTTCGCCCGACGCATACGCCGCAAACGACGTGTTGATGAGGAAATCCGTCGCGGGCGTCTGCGAGAAAAGCACATAGGAAAAGTTCAGGTTCATGGATACGTCGCCTGCCGGCATGAGGCTCGCCGTCTCCGTCGTCGTCAGGTGCAGGAACGCCGTGAGCGTATCCGACTGGCCGGCGGCCGGGGTGATCGTGAAGTGGTACTGGCCCGTTGTCCAGGAGGATATGCTGTCTCCGGGGCGGTAATTCCCCGCCGGGTCCCGGCGTTCCTCGACGTACAGGCCGGCATAATAGGGGGTGGCCTTGCTCCACGTTATGGTATAGGCGCAGGACAGGCTCGAAAACAGCACGACTCCCAGAACCGCCAGATTGAGACTCTTCATCGCATCCTCCTTCGTGCACGTGGCAGGTAGAGACACAACACACAGGTCAGGCCTGCACGTGACGGGGCGGCAGGGCGTGGGCGGGGGGGGGGAACGGGGGAGGGATCACGGGTGCAGGTCTGGGCCGCTATCTTCCGGTAACCGTCATGTCTCCCCCTTTCCCGCATGGAAAATCCGCTGCACCGTGTAGGGGGCATAACAAGTTGCGTGCCAACCCGCCCTGCCGCCGCCCCGTGGGCTGGGCAGCGGTCCGCGGCGTCCGGGCGCGGGGATCGCGGGCCGCGGGCGGGGCAAAAAATGGTACTTTTTTTACCATTTTTGAGAAGTGTCAATGATTGCGCACCATTGCAAAACGGCGCGCAATGGTAATTTTATTACCACAAATGCAGACAACCCAAGAATATCGGCGGATTACAGCCGTTTTCCGAATGTTAATTTTTTTAACACTTTGAGATTACATTGAAATTTTCGGCCAGGTGATGTAGAAGGATGGCTGTTGACTTAATGAGAATGCCATGCCGATACCGTCACTTCCCCGGAGGGCGTTATGAGAAACAGAATCGCGGGACTCGTGCTGTTGTCGCTCGTGGCGGCAGGATCGCAGGCATGGGCCGAGGCGTACCTCGACCTCTATGCAGGGCCGTCGTTCACGGACAGCTCACGGGTGGAGATCAAGAGCGACGCGGCCGTCACCGACAGGGAGGTAAGCTTTTCACAGAATACCACCTATGGCCTGCGGAGCGGGTACTGGTTCAGCGGCGCGCCGTGGGTCGGCGTGGGGGGCGACGTGAACTTCATGCGCGCCAAGGGGGACAAGGCCAAGTTCGACCTTTTCTGCCTGACCCCCATGGCCATGTTCAGGCTGCCGCTGCTCAAGTCCGAAGAAATTCCCCAGGGGGTGCTGCAGCCTTACGCCGGCCTGGGCCCCAGCCTGGCGGTATATACCTACGCCTCTGCCGATCTCGGCCCGCCGACCAATAACATCAACGGTTCGAACGCGAGTCTCGGCCTCCAGATACCGGCCGGCATGGCATTGCAGCTCTCGAAGCATGTGGCCCTGTTCGCCGAGTACCGCTTCGACTGGTACAAGGTCGTCATCATGGAAAGCAACCATACGATCTTCGGGACCAACCACGATGTCGCCAATAAACTGACCGCCGCCCTGGACATCCACAACGCGCTCTTCGGGGTTTCGTTCCGGTTCTGAGGAGACGCGTAACCACCGGGCGGCACGCCCGCGCCATTGCCAAACCAACGATTCGGGCTTATTCTGATCGCCCCGCCCCGGCAGAACGGGGCATGATCCTCATGCATCGCACGGCTCACACCCCTTTGGGAGGAAGTATATGCGCAACCTGCTCTGGTCCGGTTTTCTCATGCTGCTGCTGTCCGGCTGCGGATGGAACGGGACCGCGTCCCGGCAGAACACCCTCACCCCCCTCACCGCCATCACCGTCACGGCGGACTACTCGACCATCGCCCCCGGCACCTCCGTCAAGCTCAAGGCCATGGGCAATTTTTCCGGCTACTTCACCCGGGACATCAGCGACCAGGTGGCCTGGACCAGCGATACGCCCGGCGTGGCCGCGTTCGTGACCGCGGCGGGCCCGAACCGGGTGACCGGCCAGGCACCGGGCAGCGCCGTCCTGACCGCGACCATGAAGGGGGTGTCGGCCACCTTCACCCTGACGGTCAGCTCGGCCACCCCCACCGCCGTGACGATCACCCCCGTCGCCCCGTCCGTCGCCCTGGGCCTGAGCGAGCCGTTCACGGCCACCGGCGCCTTCTCGGACGGCACCACCCAGGACATCACCTTTGACGCCGCCTGGACCTCCAGCAACACGACGGTGGCCACCGTCAGCTACTCGGACGCCAACAACAAGGAGACGGCCGCGACCCTGGCGGCCGGCACCACCACCATCACCGCCGCCTTCGGCGGCGTCAGCGGCACCACCTCCCTCACGGTCACGGAGCCGCAGCTGCAGTCCATTGCGGTCACGGCGCCGGCTACCACCGTCCTGAGCCTGTCCCGGGTGGCCCTTACCGCCACCGGCAGCTATACGGACGGAACGACCAGGGACCTCACCGGCCAGGTGGCGTGGGCCTCGTCCAACACCAGCGCGGTGCCGGTTCCCACGAGCGCCGGCGTCACCACGACCGCGGCCCCGGGGACCGCCACCATCACCGCCAGCCTGACCAGCGCCGTGGTGGGCAGCGTCAGCGGATCGACGACCCTCACGGTGACCGGCGGCACCCTCGCCGGCTTCCCCGCCCTGACCAACATGACCGTGGTCAAGGGCACGTCCGTCCCCCTCGGCGTCACCGGCACCTTCAGCGGCGCCGTCACGCGGGACATCACCGGGGGACTCACGTGGAAGATCGCCAACCCGGCCTTCGCCAACGTGACCACGGTGTCGCCCAACCGGCTGCTGATCAGGGGGGTGGCGACCGGCACCACCACCATAACGGCCACGGCCCCCGGCCCCTCCGGCCAGGCCCAGACCTCCTCGGCCTTCCTGACGGTCACCGCGCCGGGGCTCCACGACTTCACGGTCTCCCCCACCAGCTTCGACCTGACGGCCGGGACCAGCGGCCGCCTCGTCGCCACCGCCCATTATAGCGACGGAACGAGCCAGGACGTGTCGAACAACGTCAGCCTGATCTCCGCCAACACCGCCGTGGCCGCGGTCGGCGCAGCCGGACCGGCCGGGGTGCGGATCAACGGGCAGGGCGCCGGCGCCACCACCCTCACCGCCACCTTCGGCGGCCAGACGTTTACCGCCGCCCCTATCACGGTCACGGCCAGGGCGCGCAACCTCCAGAAGATCACCATCAACACGCCGGCAAGCCTTGCGGTCGGCAGCCCGGCCACCTTCACCGTCACGGCCGCCTACAGCGACGGCACCACCGCGGACGTGACCGGGGACGCCGCGTGGTCCATCGACGACCCCGCCATCGCCGTCCTGCCCGACAGCCAGAGCCAGCCGGGCCAGGTCATAGGGGTCAGCAGCGGCACGACGACCTTGCGGGTCGGTTTCAACAGTGTGACCGCGTTTGTGACGATCAAGGTGCCGTAACAGGTTGTTGAAAAACTCAGGTTGTTCAAAAATAGTCAGATCGTCGCACCCGCACAAAGGGGCTTTCGAGGACGAAGGCCTGATGGCTGTTTTTCAACAACCTGCCAGGAAGGGATAACATGAAACAGATCAGCCTGACGATACTGGCCCTGTGCCTGCCGCTTCTGCTCTGCGGCCCGGCCCGGGCCGCGCACTCGGGGCCCTATGGGGGGGTATTCCTGGGCGGCAACGCCCTGATGTCCGCCAGGGCCTCCGACAGCCAGGGGGACTTCAGCCTCACGTTCAACCCCGGCCTCCTGGGGAGCGCCGTGATCGGCTGGGACTTCGAGCCGGGCAACCCCGCGGGCGAAGGGCGCATCGAGCTTGAATACAGCCACCGCACCAACCGCCTCGACAAGGCCAAATATGCCCAGGGGAGCGTCCCCGGCGGCGGCAGCGTGACGGCGGACAGCCTGCTGATCAACTTCTACGGCGTCTTTCACGACGTGGACCGTTCCTGGTCACCCTATGTGGGCGCCGGCATCGGCGCCGTCCGCATCGCGGCCTCGGACCTGACGGTGACCGGCCAGCCCCTGAGCGACGACTCGGCCCTGGCCTTTGCCTACCAGGTAGGGGTGGGGATCGACTACGCACTGACGGAGAGCCTGAGCCTGGACCTGGGCTACCGCTTCCTCGGCAGCACCCGTCCCACGTTTAACGAGACGAGCGGCCCGGCCTTCAGGATGGATTATTACAACCACAGCGCTGTGCTCGGGTTGCGGGTGGGGTTCTAGGGGAGGGATCATAGGATTTATTATAGGACTTATGGGACCAATGGGACCTATAGGACCTATGGGACTTGTCATTAATCCTATCAGTCCTATGAGTCCCATAGGTCCTATGACCTTTTAATTACAGCCTGAATTGCCCCACCAGCCGTTGCAGCTCCTCGGCCAGGGTGGAGAGCTGGTTGGCGGCGATGACCGACTCGTGGGCGCCGTTGGCGGTGTGTTGGACCACGTCGTTGATCTGCTGGATGTTGCTGCTGATCTCGGCCGTGGTGGCGGTCTGTTCCTCGGCTGCCGTGGCGATCTGGCTCACCTGCATGTTCACCGAGTTGATCTGCTCCAGGATCGCCTGCAACGCTGCGCCTGATTTGGCCGCCTCGTTCGTGCCGTTCTCCACCTCCTTGACCCCCTCTTCCATGGCAGCCACCGCACCCCTGGTCTCCCCCTGGATCGCCTTGATCATCTCGCCGATCTCCCGGGTGGCCCGGGTGGTCCGTTCGGCCAGGGCGCGCACCTCGTCGGCCACCACGGCGAAGCCCCTGCCCTGCTCCCCGGCCCGGGCCGCCTCGATGGCCGCGTTCAGGGCCAAAAGGTTGGTCTGGTCGGCGATGTCCTCGATGGTGCCGACGATCTCGCCGATCTGGTCGGAGCGCGCCCCCAGGCTCTCCACGGTCTTGGCCGTACTCATCACCCGGCTGGCGATGCGCCCCATGACCTGGACGGTGTTCTCCACGACGCTTGCCCCCGCCTCGGCGGCCTCGCTGGACTGGTGCGCCCCGGTGGCCGCAATGTGGCAGTTATGGGCGATGTCGCCGCTGGTGGCCGACATCTCCTCGCTGGCCGTGGCCACGGTGCCGGCCTGGGCCGCCATCTGTTCCGCCCCGGTGGCCATGGCGGCGGCGGTGGCGTGCAGCTCGGTGGCCGCCGAAGCCACGTGCTCGCTGTTGCCGGCCACCATGGTGATGATCTGGTTCAGTTTCTCCGCGGTGGAGTTCACCTCACCGGCCAACAGGCCCATCTCGTCCCTGCTGGCGATGGCGGAGCGGACGGCGAGGTTGCCCCCCGCCACCTCCCGGAGGGTGTCAAGGACCTGCCGGAGCGGACTGGATACCGAATTGGCGATCAGGGTCCCCCCCAGGAGGGCCAGGGCCGCCACGATGGCGATGACCGCCACCATGAACAGGCGGATGCGGAGGAAGCTCTCGCTGCTGTGCTGGTACGTCTCTTCGCCCTGCTTGACGTTGGCGGACACCAGGTCGGCGATGATCTGGGCCGGCTTGGTGTACAGGGGGGCGACCTTGGCCGTGGCGAACTCGACAGCGGCATCCACCGCCGCCGCGTTGCCCGAGGACTGGGCCGCCTTGGCCATGTCGGCCAGTTTGCCCCCCTCCACCGCATAGGCCTCGAAGCCCTGGCGGAAGGTTTTGATCCCTTCTTTCTCCTTCTCGTCGATCGCGCTCTTCTCGAAGGCGGCAAGCCTGGTCCGGACGCCTTCCACCTGGGCGGCGAAATCCTTGCCCTTTTCATCGAGCTTGGCCGTGTCCTTGAGCGCCAGCATATAGACCACGTCCAGGCGCATGGCCAGGAAGCCGTTCTTCATATCCTGCAGCAGCACGACCTGCTGCATGCCCTCCTTGAGCTCCGCCTCGTCCCCCTTCATGCGGGACATGTTCACCATCCCGAAGGAGCCCACCACGACCAACCCGACACAACTCGCCAGAACCAGGGTCATGATCTTGGCCTTGACCTTCATGTCCGTCCAAACACGCATACGAATCTCCTCATATTCAAATTGTAAACAGGATGCAGTCGGTCCTCAACCAGAGCAACCCGCACGCCAAGACGGCAAAAAAAAATTCTTCAACGATCAAGGCATGTTGCACGACACGTCCCGTGTATACGCCAGCGACAAAAGTTGCACGTTTTTTTCCCGACAATAAAAAAACCCGTGATTAACAAGGATTATGGAGTCAACCAACGTCACTCCCCGCAAAAAGTGTCGCTGGGGTTCCCCGCACCCGCCAGGCGCGGAACCGGGCCGCCACTCCCGCAATTGTATCAAAACGATACAACCACGGGCGATCCGCTCACATTTTTGCAATAATAACAATATATTATAGGCACACCAGTGTCATGTTAATTTTTTTAACATTTTTGCAAAGGTGTTAATTTTTTTAACATGCTGTAATTGCGATTGAAATGTGCAAGCTCGTGGGGTAGAAGGGTACAAACGCTTGATGGCGGCGCATCCGGCAGGGGCCGCGGCACAACGGACCAGACAAGGAAACCACAGGGATCGGAGGGGTCATGAAGACAGCATGTCTGCTCGTCGCATTGGCGCTGCTGGCGTCGGCCGAGGCGTCGGCCACGTTCTACAAAGTATAAGGACAGCACCGGGGCGATCGTCATTACCGACAAACTGGAGAACGTCCCGCAGAAATACCGCAAGCAGTACAAGGTCGTGTTCGACGAGGACCTGGAGGCAAAAGACCCGCTCAGGAAACGTTGGAATGCCGCCAGGGAGGCGCGGGAGAAGCAGGAGCAGGAAGAGCGGAAGCGCACGGCCGCCGAAAAGAAGAAACCCAGCGACGGCAAGCGTCTCGTCATCACCGTGGACGAACAGACCGGAGAGATCATCCGCACCATGGAGTAAGGGGCGCAAAGAGGGAGAACATGGTGAATTCATCGCTGTCGTACGATATGTGCGCCCTATGGATCGGTCCCTCTCCCGGAGTGACGGAGATTCGCGGCAATGGATGAGATACAGGGCACATATCGAAAGCGGAAAAAACGGTACCTGGCGCTGCTGGCAAGCGTGGCCGCCCTTGCGGCCGTCTTTCGCCTGACCGCCCCGCCCGGCGGGCAGGCCACCTTCCAGGCCAACCTGCTCAAGTTCGCCTGCCTGCTCGTGCTCCTCCTCGTGGCCCGGAACGTCTTCCGCTGCCCCAAATGCGAGGCGCCCCTGGCCCCGGCATTCTACTCGTCATGGTTCAGGCTGCGCTCCTGCCCCAAGTGCGGGGCGAAGCTGGCGGAGGATTGAAGCTGCCGTCAGCCTGGCGCTGCCATCTAACGAGGGTCACACCATGTTCATCTTCTGCCTCGAACTCCACCTGGACCTCCCCAGCCGCTCCCTCAAGGAGAAGCGCGGCATCGTCAAGAGCATCCTGGGGCGCTGCCGCACCCGCTTCAATGCGGCCTGCGCCGAGGTGGACCGCCAGGATGCGCCCGGCGCGGCGGCGCTGGCGTTCGTCACGGTCGGCCCGGACAAGGTCATTGCCCGGCAGGTGCTGGAACGGATCGAGGAGTGGGTCTACGAGGGATGGCCGGAGGTGGAGATAACCGGCTCCCTGATCAGCGAGGTGTGAGTATCGAAACAAGTGCATATTGACACTGCGGTCCATGCAAGGTATATTTAAATCTTATTTCAAATACTTATATTGCATGGACCGCATGGCGGGACCTTGCGGGATCATCGACCCCCTATGCCTGATCAACCTGCTGATAATCAGGGCCAAAATACGCTGACATATCTGACCAAGCTGGGGTCAAACCTCCTCGATCTGATGGTGAGGCGTTTTTCCAACCCGCGGACGGCCCGCAGGAACAGGTTTATCCTGCTCTTTACGACCGCCCTGCTGCTGACCCTCATCCTGCTCCCGGGCCAGCGGTTCCGTTCGGCCGAGTTCAAGCCCGGCGACATCGCCACCTCCGATATCCGCGCCCCCCAGGATTTTCTCGTCGAAGACCACGCCCTGACCGACCAGCGCCGCAAGGAGGCCGGCAACAACGCGCCGGTCGTGTACAACCTGAGCGACCGCGTCCCCTCCATCATCATCGGCAAGCTGGAGCAGGTCGTGGGGGCGGTCCGCAAGGAACACGCGGCAAAGGGCCAGAAGAGTGCGGACGAGTGGCGCACCCTGTTCCTCCCGCTCCTGGATACGGAGCTGAGCGACGCGGAGGTCCGCGCTTTCACCCGCATCGCCGCGGACCGGGTCTTCCTGGCGGACGCCGGACGCATGCTGAACGAACTGTACCGGCGCCGGATCGTCCTGGACGGCAAGGCGTTCCAGACCGATACCCGCCGGGGGGTGGAGTTCGTCGACGACAACGGCCGGCTGGTCGAGGACAGCGACGCGGCCATCGACTTCACCGAGATCAGGGAAGCCCGCAGGCTGGTCGCCTCCTGGCAGCTGTCGGGCCTGAACGACCGCGCCGACGGGAACGCCATTTCCCGCGTGGTGGCCCGCATCCTCCTGCCCAACCTCTTCTACAACCGCGAGGCGTCGGAGGCCCGGGCCAAGAGGGCCATGGAGGCGGTCAGGCCGGTGCTCTTCAAGGTCCAGCGGGGGGAGATGATCGTCAGGGTCGGGGAGCGGATCAGCCCCGAGCAGGCCCACAAGCTGCAGACGATCTTTCAGGAGAACCGCAGCGGCAACCGCCTCTACTCGGCCGTCGGCATCTTCGCCCTGATCCTGGTGCTGTTCTATTTCCCGTACCGTTTCGCCCTGAAGAACATCCGCAAGTTCAACCCGACCAACAAGGACATCCTGATCATATCGCTTCTGATCACCGGCAGCTTCCTCCTCTTCAAGATCGCGCTCCTGATCGCCCACAACATCGGGCCGGTCTTCCCGGACATCGACGCCAACTCCTTCTTCTACCTGTTCCCCTTTGCCGCCTGCCCCATGATCGTGCGCATCTTCATCAATTCCGAGGTGGCCCTGGTCTACTGCGCCATCCTGGCGCCGCTTCTGGGGATCATGTTCGACAGCAACATGACGGTGGTGATCTACGCCCTGCTGGGGAGCATCGTCGGGGCCCACGGGGTGCGCCAGTGCTCCGACCGGAGCACCATCTACACCGCCGGCCTGAAGGTGTCGGTGGTGAGCCTCGCCATGGCCCTGGCCTTCCAGACCTCCAGCGCCACCCTGTTCAGCATGCAGACGGTCTACGTGGTCTTTTTCGCCCTGGTGAGCGGCGTCCTGAGCGCCGGCCTGGTCTCCGGCTTCATCCCGCTCATCGAGACGCTCTTCCACTACACCACGGACATCAAGCTCCTGGAGTTGGCCAACCTGAACTCGCCCATGCTGCGGGACCTGATGGTGCGGGCTCCGGGCACCTACCACCACAGCGTGGTGGTGGGCAACCTGGTGGAGTCCGCGGCCGAGGCCATCAGCGCCAACCCGCTCCTGGCGCGGGTGGCGGCCTATTACCACGACATCGGCAAGATCTCCAAGCCGCTCTATTTCATCGAGAACCTGGGGGGCGAAGAGA
>Ga0207857_1000304_pt1 | contig 14186 bp, 10 predicted proteins | sample LuqExpMetageno22_FD_187780 | JGI IMG/M metagenome (GOLD analysis project Ga0207857, IMG submission 187780) | Tropical forest soil microbial communities from Luquillo Experimental Forest, Puerto Rico - Sample 22 (SPAdes) | ecosystem: Environmental > Terrestrial > Soil > Tropical forest ... | reverse complement strand
CCCGCGCCCACGGTGGCCGACGGCTCGTTGGTCACCTGGGGCTGAAGCCCGACGGCCGTGAGCGCCGCCTGGGCGGCGTCCTCCATCTGACCCTGACGAATGTCCGGGACCGTGATCTGGCTCGGGGCCGAGGCCGTGTCGGTCGGGGTCGGGGTCGGGGTGTCCGTCGGGGTCGCGGTGGGCGTCGCCGTCGGGGTGGGTCCGCCGCCGATCCACGCGGGCTGCGGGAACGGGGTCGTCGCCTGCCACGCGGGCATCGCCAGCACGGGCTTCATGTAGTCGGCCCAGAGCTTGGCGGGCCACGAGCCACCCGTGACCTGGCTCTTGTTGCCGAAGGGCGTGATCGAGTCGATCGACGAGCCGTCGGCGCCGTTCTGGTACAGGGCGACGGCGGTGACGATCTTGGGCGTGAAGCCGACGAACCACGCGCTCTTGTTGTCGGTCGACGTGCCGGTCTTGCCGGCGATCGGCACGCCGAGCGGCTTGACGTACGTCGCGCCCGTGCCGTGCTGCACCACCTGCTGCATGGCGTAGGTGGTGTCGGCGATCACGTCCGCCTGGAACACGCGCTTCGGCGTCGAGCCGCCCGTGAAGGCCACCGAGTTGTCGCCCGGGTTGAGCACCTTGGCGACGATATGCGGCTTGTTGTAGACGCCGCCGGCCGCGATCGTCGCGTAGCCGCTCGCCTGGTCGAGGACGTGGACGTCGCCGACGCCGAGCACGTTGGACGCGACGGCCGGCTGCGGGATGGTGACCCCCGCCTTCTTTGCGACGTCGGCCGACTTGTCCGGGCCGACCTGCATGTTGAGCTGGGCGTACACCGTGTTGATCGAGTCCTGCGTCGCCTTGATGAGGTCGACCGCGGTGCCGGGCTGCTCGTTGTCGAAGTTCGAGACCGTGCCGGGCTTGCCGCCGTCCCAGCCCTGGATCGTCTGAGGCGAGTGGCCGTCGAACGTCGTCTTGAGCCCGATGCCCTTCTCGAGGGCCGCGATCAAGGTGTACGGCTTGAACGTCGAGCCGGCCTGGATCTTCTCGTAGGTCACCGTGTTGCGGGAGTCCTTGAGGTAGTCCGGGCCGCCGTACAGTGCGACGATCGCGCCGTTCGACGGGTCGATCGAGGTGACGCCCACGCGGAGCAGCGGGCTGGGCGCCTGGCCGTTCGAGAGGGCTCCCTTTGTGAGGCGGCCGACCGAGTCGACCGCGTCCTGCTGCACGGACTGGTCGATCGTCGTGACGATCGTGTAGCCGCCGCGCTTGATGTCGTCGTACGAGAGGCCCATGTTGGACTGCAGCTCGTCGACGACCATCTGGAGCAGGTAGCCGTTGGGACCCGAGAACGTGTTGCCCGGCGAGTAGGGGATCGTCGCAGGGAACGTGAGCGTGGCGCGGGTGGCCTGGTCGAGGTACCCCTGCTGGACCATCGCATCGAGCACGAGATTCCAGCGGGCCTGGGCCTTCTCCGGGGCGGTCGCGGGATCCCACGAGTTGGGCGACGGCACGATGCCGATCAGCATGGCCGCCTGAGAGACGGTCAGGTCCTTCGCGTCGACATTGAAGTAGGACTGCGCGGCGGCCTGGACGCCGTAGGAGTCCCGGCCCAGGTAGATCGTGTTGAGGTAGCGGTCGAGGATCTGGTCCTTCGGCACGGTCTGGGAGACCTTGAGCGCGAGCATCGCCTCGCGCAGCTTGCCCACGTAGTTCGTCTTCGTCCGCGCGACGAGGTAGTTCTTGACGTACTGCTGGGTCAGGGTCGAAGCGCCCTGCTGGGGCTTGCCCTCGAGATTGTTGACGAGCGCGCGCGCCGTGCCCTTGAGGTCGACGCCGGAGTTCGCGTAGAAGGTGCGGTCCTCCATGGAGACGAGCGCGTCACCCATGTACTTCGGGATCGTCCCCTCGGGGACGATCTGGCGCTTCATCTGCGCGAACTGGCCCATCTGCCCGCCGGGCGAGCCGTCGGCCTTGTTGGCGAAGTAGACGGTCGAGCTCTGGTACGACACCTGGGCGGCCGCCGACGGCACCTGCAGGAACCAGTACATGCCGAACAGCGCGCCAAGGGCCACGAACGCCACGCCGAGCATGCTGCCGAGCACGAACCGCCACGACGGCAGCCACCGGTGGAAGCCGGTGTAGCCCCGCCGGGGGTAGTCGACGAAGCGGCGCTTGCCCCCGCGGCCCTTCGCCGGGCCACGCCCGTTCGTCGTGCCCCTGCCGTACGACGTGCGGGCCCGCGTGGTCTTCGGCGCGGGCGTACCGCGCGTGCCGGCGGCCGCGCGCGTCGAGGCAGGTCGCCCGGCGCTCGTCGTGCCCCTACCCGCCGACGACGACGTGCGCCGGGGCGGCAAGGGGTGCCCGCTGCTGCCTGACACTCGAAATGACCTCCTGGGGGCGAAGAAGGGCGCGCCGACCGTCGGCCGTGCGCGCCGCGCGAACCAGTATGGCCGAGGTCCCTGGCCTGCTATGCGACCGACCCCCGGTCCCGCCCGACCTTCACACGATCGGCACCGGTCCACCGCGTGGGTTGTCTTCGAGACATCGAACCGACATACTCTCCGGATGTATCGAGTTGATACATCGTCCGACGAACAGGGGAGGTGCCGTGCGCGGTCGTACCGACGTCCTCGAGCCGGCCATCCTCGGCCTGCTCGCCGGTTCGCCCATGCACGGCTACGAGCTGCGCAAGCGGCTCAACCTCATGCTCGGCTCGTTCCGGGCCCTGTCCTACGGCTCGCTCTACCCGTGCCTGCGCGGGCTCGTCGAGCGCGGGTGGATCACCGGCGCCGAGTCGCCCGAGACCGCTGACCGCGCCCTCGCGAGCCACCGGGCCAAGATCGTCTACCAGCTGACGGCCGACGGCAAGGAGCACCTCGCCGAGGTGCTGGCCTCGTCGGGCCCGGCCGCGTGGGAGGACGAGAACTTCGACGTCAGGTTCGCGCTCTTCGCGCAGACCGACGCCGAGACGCGGCTGCGCATCCTCGAGGGGCGGCGCACCCGTCTGACCGAGCGGCTGGAGACCATCCGGCAGGGCTTCGCCCGCACCCGCGAGCGCATGGACGAGTACACGCTCGAGCTCCAGCGCCACGGCCTCGAGCAGGTCGAGCGCGAGGTGCGCTGGCTCGACGGACTCATCGACAACGAACGTGGCGCCGCCGGCGCTCGAATCCGCAGCACCGACCGACCGGCCGGTGCGAACCCCCACGCCGAGGACACTGCCCCGGCGGGAACATCACCGAAGAAGGAGCGAGGATGACCGCCATCCGCGTGGCCATCGTCGGCGTGGGCAACTGTGCCTCGTCGCTGGTCCAGGGCGTCCAGTACTACAAGGACGCCGAGGTCGGCAGCAAGGTGCCCGGCCTCATGCACGTGCAGTTCGGCCCGTACCACATCAGCGATGTCGAGTTCGTCGCCGCATTCGACGTCGACGCGAAGAAGGTCGGGTTCGACCTCTCCGAGGCGATCAACGCCTCCGAGAACAACACGATCAAGATCGCCGACGTGGCGCCGACCGGCGTGATCGTGCAGCGTGGCCACACGCTCGACGGCCTGGGCAAGTACTACCTCCAGACGATCGAGGAGTCGGACGCCGAGCCGGTCGACGTCGTCCAGACGCTCAAGGACCTCAGGGTCGACGTCCTCGTCTCCTACCTGCCGGTGGGCTCCGAGGTGGCCGACAAGTTCTACGCGCAGTGCTGCATCGACGCGAACGTCGCGATGGTCAACGCCCTGCCGGTGTTCATCGCCTCCGACCCCGAGTGGGCCGCGAAGTTCGAGGCAGCCGGCGTGCCGATCGTCGGTGACGACATCAAGTCGCAGGTCGGCGCGACCATCACGCACCGCGTGCTCGCCCGCCTGTTCGAGGACCGCGGCGTGATCCTCGACCGGACGTACCAGCTGAACGTCGGCGGCAACATGGACTTCAAGAACATGCTCGAGCGCGAGCGCCTGGAGTCCAAGAAGCTCTCCAAGACGCAGTCGGTCACCTCCAACCTCACCGACGGCCCGCTGGCCGGCAAGAAGGAGGACCGCAACGTCCACATCGGCCCGTCCGACTACGTCGCGTGGCTCGACGACCGCAAGTGGGCGTACGTGCGCCTCGAGGGCCGCGCGTTCGGCGAGGTGCCCCTGAACCTGGAGTACAAGCTCGAGGTGTGGGACTCCCCGAACTCGGCCGGCATCATCATCGACGCGATCCGCGCGGTGAAGATCGCCAAGGACCGGGGCATCGGTGGCGCGATCCTGTCGCCGTCGACCTACCTGTTCAAGTCCCCGCCGGTGCAGATGGAGGACACGTTCGGGCGCGCTCAGCTCGAGGCCTTCATCCGCGGCGAGGTCGAGCGCTGACACGCTCGATTCACCTGTCGAGGGGCCCGGTGACTTCGGTCGCCGGGCCCCTTCGCATGTGAGCGGTGACGCCGCTCGCGGGGCCCTTCGCCGTCTCGGAAGCCGTCCGCCTTCACCTGTGGGGAACATCCGTTGCACGGGGCGTGACGGATGTTCCCCACGAGGGCGCTGCCGGGGCTGGTGCCGTCGAGGCGGCTGTGGACGACGGCCCACGTTCCACCGCGTGGTCGAGCAGGGTGCCCACGTGCCGCCGTCCACCATCGCGAAGCTCCCCGGAGTACGTGCACTGAGCGAGCCCCATCGCGCTCGCGCGATCCGCCAGGACGGCGTGGCCACGACGTCCCAGCTCACCGCGTGGGGATCCTCGCGGTCTCTCGTCGCGCGACGTGTCGCCGCCGGCGAGTGGCAACGGCTCTACTCGGGAGTGATCGCGCTGCAGTCCGGCCCCGTCTCGTGGCGACAGCGCGCGCGAGCCGCGCTCCTCTACGTGGGGCCCGGCGCTGCTCTGTCGCACCGGGCCGCCGCTTTCCACCGGGGCGTGCTTCCGGCGCCAGGCCCGACGATCGACGTGACCGTCGCCCACGCGCGGCGGATCGACCCACAGCCGAGGCTCGTCCTGCACCGCACGAGACACGTGCCGTGGAGCGGAGGGGGTCTCCGGGCTGTCGACGAGGAAGAGGCCGTGCTCGGCTTGGTCGCGGAGGCTACGACCGACGACGAGCTCGTCGGGCTCGTCTGCGAGGCGGTACGCGGCGGCGTGCACACCGACGTCCTCCTGCTCCGCGCGGCGCAGCGCCAGCGGCTGCGCAACCGAGCACTGCTCGCCGAGGTGCTGGGAACGGTGGCGGACGGGACCGAGTCGCCACTCGAGCACCGGTACCGTCGCGACGTGGAGCGCGCCCACGGGCTGCCGCGAGCCGCCGCACAGAAGCGCGAGCGTCTCGGCGGGCGCTGGATCCGCGCGGACCGCGTCTACGTCGGGTGTGGCCTGCGCGTCGAGCTCGACGGGCAGCTTGCCCACCCGTTCGGCACGACGGACGACGATGTCTGGCGGGACAACGCCGTCCTCCTGACCAGCGGAGACATCACCCTGAGGTACCGGTGGTTGCACGTCGTGGCGACGCCGTGCGAGGCCGCGCAACAGGTGATCACCGCGCTGCGGTTCCGGGGCTGGCGCGGGGCGCCTCGCCCGTGCCGGCCGGGATGCCCGGTCCGCTGACTGCGGCTCGGCAGCTCGGTCCGGTGACGGTGGCCCGGGTGCCCAGTCCACCGGGCGCGGGGCCCCGGCATCCGGAGACGGGAGAACGGCGCGCCGCTGACGCTCTGGGGAACATCCGTTGCGCCAGGCGCGACACATGTTCCCCACAGGCCTGCGGGCCGGTGCTCGAGGGCAGCCGGCAGGTGCTTCCGACCACGAGCCGGACGACGAAGACGCCGCCGCGACCCCTGGCGGAACCCGCCTCCGGCTCAGTGGCCGACCACCCAGGACAGGGTGGTCGTCGTGTCGGCGCCGGCGAGGGGCGCGGGGGCCGGCGTGAGGGCCGTGGCGTCGCCGGACGGCGCCACGCGGTCCAGCGTCGGCGGCGCGATCCGGGCCGCGCAGCCGGCCGACGCTGCGACGTAGAGGTCGCCACCGGCAGCCGCGAGCCGGAACGTGTCGGAGCCCTCGGGCAGCGTCGTCCGACGCAGCGCACCGCCGGCCCACTCCCACACGCTGTTCGAGCACACGTCCGCCATCGGGATCTGCGCGTCCAGCGTGTACGCCGGGAACGCCACCGCGCCGGGACCGACGTGGACGCCCACCGCACCCGGCAGGCCGAGCGGCTGGCCGACGCCTGCCTTCGCCAGCACCGTGAGAGTCCCGGTGTCCACCCCGACGCTCACGAGCCGCGGGTTGCGCTGCACGATCGGGTCCGGGCCGCTGTGGTCGAAGCACGAGGTCAGCAGGGTGGAGTCGTCGAGCCACCCGAGCAGGGCGCACTGCCCGTCGGGCACCGCAAGGGCGACGGTGCGCCGCTGACCCGTCGAAAGGTCGAGCACAACCACGGAGTCCGCCGTCGGGGCGAGCGCGGCGACCCGCGTCTGCGACGGGCTGACCTGCGGCTTCGTCCAGAAGTCGCCCAGCTGCCCGACGAGCCGCGCCGCGCCGCCGTTCGGCACGGCCCACAGTTGGACAGGACTGCTCGTCGTCCACAGGGTGGTGCCGTCGTCCAACCGGGCCTCGAACGTGTGGCCGGCGGGCAGGGCGGGCTCGTCCCGGGTGAGGGCCCCGGTGCGCAGGTCGAGCCATCCGAACAGGGAGCCGCCGGGGCCGTAGCTGGCGTACGCGCGGGTGTCGCCGGCGTGCCAGTCGAGCAGCTCGACGTTCTGGTCGGCCGGGAGGTCGGCGAGCCGGTAGAGCGTGCCGTCCGGGGCGACGGCGATCACGGCGTTCGCCCCGGCGCTGGTCGAGCCCGCCGGTGTCGAGCGGTAGACCGTCAGAACCCAACCCGGACCCGTCGTGGCGAGCAGGCCGTCGGGCGCCGGCAGGGCCGCGGGCAGGCCGGGGCTCGTCGTCGCCGTGGGGGCGGCAGTCGGCGGGGCGCTCGTCGTCGGCTCGGTCGTCGGCTCGCTCGTCGGCTCGGTCGTCGGGCTCGGGGTGGGGCTCGGCGTCGGCGAGACGGAGGTGGTCGGTGACTGGATCGGGGGTGTGGGCGTGCGATCGACGTGAGCACCGAACCAGGCCCCGGCCACGACGACACCCGAGGCGGCGATCCCGAGCCCGGCCTCCGTCGAGTGCCTCACGATCCGGCGCCGCCGGATCCGCACCCTGGTCAGGGCGAAAGCGGCGGGTGTCGGGCGCAGGTCGCCCAGCGAGCGCGCCCGTTCCTCGACGGCGTCCGCGAGCAGGTCCGCGATGTCAGGAGTCACGACGACCCTCCTCCTCCACCAGCACCACCGGCGTCCTCTCAGGCGCCGGGGCCGCGCCGAGCACTCGTGTCAGGGTCGACATGCCGTCGGCGACGTAGCGCTTGACCGATCCCTCCGACAGGCCGAGGACCCGCGCCGTCTCGTGGACCGACAGGTCCTCGAGGTGCCGCAGCACCACGCAGGCGCGCTGCCGCGGCGACAGCAGCGCCAGCGCCGACTCGACCGATCCCGGCAGGCCGCACTCGTCGTGCACGAGCGGGGTCTCGTGGGCCGCCCGGCCGAGCGCGACCTGCTCGCGGGCGCCCTTTCGGGTCCGGTCGACGAACCGGGAGACGATCGCGCGGCGCACGTACTGCTCGGCCTGGGCGGCGGTGTCGAACCGCGCCCGCCCGCCGAACGTCGAGACGAGCGCGTCCTGCACCAGGTCCTCGGCGTCGGCCCGCGAGCGCGTCAGCAGCAGGGCGCGGGCGACGAGGTGCGGGTAGCGCTCGCGCGCCACCACCTCAAGCATCGGCTCCCATCCGGCCACCTCGCGCCTCCCTTCGTTGGAAGAACGCCTGGCATCCCGCGCGGGGTTGTCCCCAGTGTCCCGGCATCGCGGCTCGCCGTCATCGACCTACCATCCCGACATGTCCCTGGAGACGGCCCGCGCCCACCTCGCCGGATTCGGCCGCGACGGAGACGTCATCGAGACCGCGCACTCGTCGGCAACGGTCGAGCTCGCGGCCGCGGCGCTCGGCGTCGCGCCGGAGCGGATCGCCAAGACGCTCTCCTTCCGTGGGGCCTCGTCGGACACCGCCGTCCTCGTCGTGGCCGCCGGCGACGCCCGCGTGGACAACGCGGCGTTCAAGTCCGCGTTCGGCATCAAGGCCCGCATGCTCCTGGCCGACGAGGTGCTCCGCCTGACCGGGCACGAGCCCGGAGGCGTGTGCCCGTTCGGCAACCCGCCCGCCGCCGTGGTGTTCCTCGACACGTCGCTGCAGCGGTTCGACACGGTGTTCCCGGCCTGCGGGAACGCCGCCTCGGCGATCGAGCTGACGTGCGACGAGCTGATGGAGCTCGGCGGGGCCTCCGGCTGGGTGACGGTGACGCGGATCCCGGAGCAGGACGCGAGGCGACGTGCGGACGTAGGGGAGAACGGACCACCCCCGCCGACCCCATAACCTGAGCGGGTGCAGGTGATCGCCGACCTCAAGGCGCTCTGGCCGCTCGTCGGCTTCCGGCGGCTGCTGTCCGTCCGGCTCGTCAGCCAGTGCGCCGACGGGATGTTCACCGTCGGCCTGGCGACGCTGTTCTTCTTCTCCCCCGAGAACGCCGCCACCGCGGGCGCCGTCGCGGCGGCGTTCGCCGTGCTGCTGCTGCCGTTCACCGTCGTCGGGCCCTGGGCCGGGGTCTTCCTCGACCGGTGGCGGAGGCGCCAGGTGCTCGTCGTCGGCAACTTCGTCCGCACGGCGTTGACGCTGCTCGTCGCGCTGCTCATGATCACCGCCGGCGTCGGCCCGGCCGTCTACGTCCTGGCGCTGGTCACGCTCAGCGTCAACCGGTTCCTCCTCGCGGCCCTCTCGGCGTCGCAGCCCAAGGTCGTTGCCGGCGAGCTGCTGCTCACCGCGAACTCGGTCTCGCCGACGCTCGGCTCGGTCGCGTCCTTCGTCGGCGGCGGCATCGGCGCCGGGCTCAGCCTCCTCATGGCCAAGGGTGAGGCGCGGGACGCCGTCGCCCTGGCCGTCGCCGCGCTGCTCCAGGCCGCGGCCGCGACCCTCGCGCTGCGGCTGGGCAAGAACCAGCTCGGGCCCGACGAGCCCAGCCGGGTTCCCCTCAACAGGGCCCTCGCCGTCGTCGGCCATGGCCTGGCCGACGGCGCGCGGTACCTCGTCGCGCGCCGCACGCCCGCCCAGGCGCTCGGGATCATGGCGTGGCACCGGCTGCTCTACGGCATGGTGCTCATGGCGAGCATCCTTATCTCGCGCAACCTGCTCAACGACCCCAACAACCTCTCGGCAGGGATTGCGACCTTCGCCGAGATCATCGCGGCCACGGGCGTCGGCTTCTTCGTCGCCGTCCTCGTGACGCCGGTGGTCTCGCCGCGGCTCGGCGGCCCGCACCGGTGGATCGTCGTCTGCCTGCTCGTCGCGATGGCGTCCCAGGTCCTGCTCGTCATCAACGTGACGCTGCCGTGGGTCCTCGCCGGCGCCGTGGTGCTCGGCTTCGCCGCGCAGGCGGCGAAGATCGCCGTCGACACGATCGTGCAGCGCGACACGGCCGACGCCTTCCGGGGGAGGGCGTTCGCGCTCTACGACGTCCTCTACAACGCGGCATTCGTCGGCGCGGCCGCGTTCGGTGCGGTGACGCTGCCGGACACGGGCTGGTCGCGCGGCGCCTTCGCGGCGCTGGCCGCGGCGTACCTGCTGGGGGCCTTGGTCTACTGGCGCGCGCCGTCGGTGCCGGCCGCGGTGCCCGACGAGCGGGCGGCCCACCAGGAGAGCAGCTCCGAGCGCGCAGCCTCCTGATCGAGGGGACCGCGCTCCATCCGGAGCTCGAGCAGGAACCTGTAGGCCTCGCCGACCTCGCGGCCGGGCGCCAGGCCCAGGATCGCCATGATCTGCGTGCCGTCGAGGTCGGGCCGGATGGCCGCCAGCTCCTCCTCCGCGGCCAGCCGCACGATCCGCGTCTCGAGGTCGTCGTACGCCGCCGCCAGGCGGGCCGCCTTGGCGCGGTTGCGCGTGGTGGAGTCCGAGCGCGTCAGGCGGTGCAGCCGCTCGAGCAGCGGCCCGGCGTCCGTGACGTAGCGGCGCACCGCCGAGTCCGTCCAGTCGGCCTCGCCGTAGCCGTGGAACCGCAGGTGGAGCTCGACGAGCCGCGCGACGTCGTGGATCGTCGCCTTGTCGAACCGCAGCTCCGCGAGCCGCTTCGCCGCCAGCTTGGCGCCGACCACCTCGTGGTGGTGGAACGAGACCCCGCCGCCGGCCTCGAAGCGGCGTGTGCGCGGCTTGCCGATGTCGTGGAGCAGCGCCGCGAGGCGCAGGACGAGGTCGGGGGACGGCACCGGGCCGTCTGCGCCGGTCTCGAGGGCGATCGCCTGGTCGAGCACGGTCAGCGTGTGCTCGTAGACGTCCTTGTGGCGGTGGTGCTCGTCGATCTCCAGGCGGAGCGCCGGCAGCTCGGGCAGGACGAGGTCCGCCAGGCCGCTGTCGACGAGCACCTGCAGCCCGGGCCGCGGCACGTCGGCGAGCACCAGCTTGACCAGCTCGTCGCGCACCCGCTCCGCCGAGACGATCGCGATCCGCTCCTTGAGGGCGCCGATCGCCGCGAACGTCCCCGGCTCGACCTCGAAGCCGAGCTGGGCGGCGAACCGTGCGGCGCGCAGCATCCGCAGCGGGTCGTCGTCGAAGGACTGCAGCGGCGACACCGGCGTGCGGAGCACCCGCTTCGCCAGGTCGGCGAGCCCGTCGAAGGGGTCGACGAACTCGAGGCTCGGCATCCGCACGGCCATCGCGTTGACGGTGAAGTCCCGCCGCGAGAGGTCGCCCTCGAGCGTGTCGCCGAAGACGACGTCGGGCTTGCGGGACGTCGGGTCGTAGGCGTCCGTGCGGTACGTGGTGATCTCGACGACGACGTCCGCAGACTTCCCGTGGCCGAACCGGCGGGCGCCCAGCGTGCCGAACCGCTTGCCGACATCCCAGTGGGCGTTGCCCCAGCCGGCGAGCAGGGCCTGGGTCTCGTCGGGCGTCGCGGACGTCGCGAAGTCCAGGTCGTTGCTGCGCCGGCCGAGGAACGCGTCGCGGACCGGGCCGCCGACGAGCGCGAGCTCGTGTCCAGCGGCCTCGAACCGGCGCCCCAGCTCGAGTGCGTCGGGGGCCACGTCGGTGGCGTCGGAGGGTGGCACCGGAACAGCCTGCCAGACACGCGGTGGTCAAGAGCGAGTCATATGACTCGTTACAGTGTCGGCATGCCCAGCGGTGACAACGGTCCGGAGCGGGTTCCCGCGCCGCCCGGCGGACACCGCCTGCGCATCGAGCCGCCCGAGGTGTCGGTGCCCACCGCCACACTCCCGGTCGTCGACGAGACGTCGGCCGGCGGGCTCGTCGTCGCCCGGCACGCCGGGGTGCACGTCGCGGCCGTCATCGCGCGGCGCAACCGCGCCGGCCGCCTCGAGTGGTGCCTCCCGAAGGGCCACCTCGAGGGCGACGAGACCCCGGAGCAGGCCGCCGTCCGCGAGATCGCCGAGGAGACCGGCATCCGCGGCGAGGTGCTGCGACGGCTGGGCGTCATCGACTACTGGTTCAGCGGCGAGGATCGCCGCGTGCACAAGGTGGTGCACCACTTCCTGCTCGAGGCCCACGGCGGCGAGCTCTCCGTCGCCGGCGACCCCGACGGGGAGGTGGAGGACGTCGAGTGGGTGCCCGTGCTCGCGCTGCCGGAACGGCTGGCGTACCCGAACGAGCGGCGCCTCGCCGAGACCGCCCACACGGTGCTCGCCGAGAGCTCATGAACGGCCTCCGGCGCCGGCTCGCCGGCGCCGTCCTCGCGATCGCCGTGATGGCCTCGCCGCTGGTGTCCGCGCTGCTTCCCGGCGGCGTCGCCGGCGGCCCGACGAGCGCGGCAGCCTCGTCGGGCGACCCGACCCTCGCCCCGACGACCGTCGACGACGTCACCGTCCAGATCACCTCGATCACGCCGCAGGTGCTGCACCCCGGCGAGGACCTCTCCGTCACGGCCACGCTCATCAACCGGACGTCCGCCGCGCTCGACGGTGTCGTCGCCGACCTGCGCCTCAACCGGTTCCGCCCGGGCTCGCGGGCCGACCTCGACGCCTGGGTCACCGGATCTTCGGGCGCCGTGGGCACGCGCGTGGCGAACGCCGCCCCCGTGTCCCTGCCGATCGGCGGGTCGGCGACCGTGCAGCTCACACTCCCCGCCGCCAAGGTCGGCCTCCTCGACCTGCCCGGGACGTGGGGCCCGCGCGGCCTTGCCGTCGAGGCGCGGGGCTCCGGCGGCGAGCAGCTCGGCATGCAGCGCACGTTCGCGCTCTGGATGCGCGACGAGGTCGTGCCTCAGGTCCGGGTGGCGGTCCTCGCGCCCGTGACGGGCAACTCGACCGATCCGGTGCAGCTCGAGCAGGCCACCGGCCCCGGCGGGCGGCTCAGCACTCTCGCCGACCTCGTCGCGTCCGAGCCCGATGTCGAGGCGGCCGTCGACCCTGCCCTTGTCGCGGCGGCGTCCACGGCCGGTCCCAACGGGACCGGGTGGTCGAACGAGCTGACCGCGGCGCTGGCCCGCCGCGACACGCTCGCACTCCCGTGGGCCGACACCGACATCGGTGCGGTGGCCCACGCCGACCAGCCGCAGCTCCTCAGCGCGGCGATGAACCTCTCCGCCACGTCCGGCTTGCCCGGCGTCAACGCGCGGACCGATGTCGTCTGGGCGCCCGACGGGACGCTCGACGAGCACACCGTCGACACCGCGGCCGCCTCCGGCGCGCGCGCGATCGTCGTCGGCCCGCAGACGCTGCAGCCGGACACTGGCGCCGCCACGGCGCTCGCCGACCTCAAGACCGCCCACGGCTCGATCTCGGCGCTCGTCCCCGACGGCCTGCTCACCGAGCTCTTCGTCTCGCCGAACGACGTCCAGCCGGGCGCCACGACCGCCACGACGGTCCAGCGGCTGCTCGCCGAGCTCGCGGTGCTCGCCCATGACGGAAGCGGGCCGCGGGACGAGGTGCTCATCGCACCGGGCCGCGACTGGATCCCCGACGCGCATCTCGTCGACGCGCTCCTGTCCGCTGTGCGAACGTCACCCTGGAGCCGGCCGTCGTCGGTGAATGCCCTGCTCGGGTCCCAGGACCAGGGCGTCGAACGGACGCCTCTCCCCGACACCGTCGTCGACGCCGGCGAGCTGCCCCCGGCGGATGTCCGCGCGCTGGCTGACGCGCGCGACGCCACGGCCTCGTTCGCCCACTCGATCGGCGACACCGGTGACCTCACCGCCGACCTCGACCAGAAGGTGCTTTCGCCGCTGTCCGTCGCGTGGCGCACGGACACCGCGGGCCGCGACGCGGTCGTGCAGAACGTCCTGGCCGGCACGACGAAGACGCGCAGCAGCCTGTCGCTCACAGGCCCGCCCAGCCTCAACATCATCAGTGCGACCGCGCCCGTGCGGTTCGTCGTGCACAACATGCTGGACGTGCCCGCCACTGTTGCCGTGTCGGTCGAGCCGCACAAGGCTTGCCTGCGACCCGCGCGCAGCGGCGAGGTGGTGGCCCAGCCCGGCGCCGACACCTCGGTCGTGGTCAACCTGGTGGCAATCGCCAACTGCGACGTCACGGTCGGCGCGACGCTCGTCGGGCACGACGGAACCACCGTGAGCCAGCCGATCGCGTTCTCGGCCCGTGTCGCGCCCACGATCGAGAACGTCGGGACCCGCGTCGTCGGCGCCCTGCTGGCGATCGGGCTGATCCTGGGCATCGTCCGCACCGTCCGGCGCGGCCAGTCCGGCCGGCGCGGCGACCGTGAGGCGGTGGAGTCGCAGACCCCGCTCCGGCTGCTGGGGGGCGAGGTGCCGGAGAGCCGCCCAGGTCACGCGCCGGACGCCGGGACGCAGGCTTCTCGCGATGGGCCGGGCGTGGGTGCCCAGGAGCCGCACGACGAGGGCAGCGGTCCCGACGTGGTCTGACCGCGGGGCGTCGGCGCGGACCGAAAGTCACGTGTCGCGTCGCTAGCATGTCCGGGCAAGCGATGCCCGATCGGGCGAGGAGGCGGTGGTGGCTAGCGACGTCGGCCGTGGCACGGTGCTCGCGGGGCGCTACCAGCTGACCGAGTCGCAGCCCTGCGACCTGCCCCGCGCGAGCCAGTGGGTTGCCACCGACCAGATCCTGGTCCGCCCCGTCGTCGTGCGCGTCTTCCCGGCCGCGGGCGGCGGCCCGGCGCTCGACGCGGCCCGCC
>Ga0207857_1000302_pt1 | contig 14216 bp, 15 predicted proteins | sample LuqExpMetageno22_FD_187780 | JGI IMG/M metagenome (GOLD analysis project Ga0207857, IMG submission 187780) | Tropical forest soil microbial communities from Luquillo Experimental Forest, Puerto Rico - Sample 22 (SPAdes) | ecosystem: Environmental > Terrestrial > Soil > Tropical forest ... | reverse complement strand
ACGCGGGAGGTGCCCTGCGACACCGTGGTGCTCGCGGTGGGGGCGCGGCCCGACGACCACACGCCGCTCGCGCGACACTGCGCGCGGCGCGGCATCGCGTACCACGTCGTCGGCGACGCACTGCGGGCTCGTCGTGCGCTCGACGCGATCGCGGAGGCGAACGCCCTGGCGCGCGCGCTGTAGGCGCCGGTGTGGCGGACGCAGCCGCAGGGGGGTGGCCGTCCGCCACACCGGTCACGTGCGTCCCACCTGCGGCGGCACCTGCCTAGGCTGCCGACATGACGGTGTTCCTGAACGTCCTGCTGTTCCTGCACATGATCGGCTGGGCGATCGTCCTGGGCGCCGCCCTCGTCGGCCTCCGCGGCGGCACGCTCTACGGCGGTGCGTTCCACGGGGCGCTCACGGCCCTGGTGACCGGGTTCCTCATGGTGCTCGTGATCTTCGTCTGGCTGAAGCCGGACGACGCGCCCTCCGGGGCGTGGGTCGCGACGAAGCTCATCGTCGGGCTGGTGATCACCGGGCTCGTCTGGCTCGCGCACGTGCGGCCCGCCCGCGTCAACAAGGCGCTCCTCGGCACCATCGCGGCCCTCACGGTGGTCAACGTCGCGGTCGCCACGATCTGGCACTGACGTCCGGCCAGGGCCGCGCGGTGCGGGCATGTCCCCGGGCACGCCTACCCTGGGAGGGCCATGACGTCGCTGTTCGAGCACCTTCCCGCCACCCACGCGCCGCACTCCGGTGACCCCTCCGGACTGCCGCTCGTCGTGCCCCCACGGAACGATGAGCCGGAGGCTGCGCCTTCTCGCTTCGGCGACCCGGACGCGCTCGTCGTCGGGCTGAACCCCGAGCAGCGCAAGGCCGTGCTCCACCAGGGCGGCCCGCTGCTCATCGTCGCCGGCGCGGGCTCGGGCAAGACGAGGGTGCTCACCCATCGCGTCGCCCACCTGCTCGCGACGAAGCGCGCCCGGCCGGGGGAGATCCTCGCGATCACCTTCACCAACAAGGCGGCGGCGGAGATGCGGGAGCGCGTCGAGGCGCTCGTCGGGCCCGCCGCGCAGCGCATGTGGGTGTCGACCTTCCACTCGGCGTGCGTGCGGATCCTGCGGCGCGAGGCGGGGACGCTCGGCCTGCGCTCGTCGTTCTCGATCTACGACGCGGCCGACAGCCAGCGGCTGCTCACGCTCGTGGCGCGCGAGCTGGACCTGGACCCGAAGAAGTACCCGGTCAAGGCGATGGCCGCGAAGATCTCCAACCTCAAGGACGAGCTGGTCGACGCCGAGCAGTTCGCCGCGACGAGCGGCTCGGGGAGCAACGACTTCGACTCCGTGCTGGCCGGCGTCTACACGCGCTACACCGCGCGGCTGCGGCAGGCGAACGCCCTGGACTTCGACGACCTGATCTCCGAGACCGTGCACCTGCTGCACGCGTTCCCAGCGGTCGCCGAGCACTACCACCGGCGGTTCCGGCACGTGCTGGTCGACGAGTACCAGGACACCAATCACGCGCAGTACGTGCTGGTGCGCACGCTCGTCGGCGACGGCTCGGACGGCGTGGAGCGCGGCGAGCTGACCGTCGTGGGCGACGCCGACCAGTCGATCTACGCGTTCCGCGGCGCCTCGATCCGCAACATCCTCGAGTTCGAGGCCGACTACCCGGACGCCTCGACGATCATGCTCGAGCAGAACTACCGGTCGACCCAGAACATCCTCTCGGCGGCCAACGCGGTCATCGCCAAGAACCCCGGCCGCAAGCCGAAGCGGTTGTGGACCGACCAGGGCGCCGGCCCGCAGATCGTCGCGTACGTCGCGGACGACGAGCGGGAGGAGGCGAGGTTCGTCGCCGAGGAGATCGACCGGCTCGGAGACTCGTCGTCCATACGCCCGGGCGACGTCGCGGTGTTCTACCGGACCAACAGCCAGTCCCGTGCGATCGAGGAGGTGCTGGTCCGCGTCGGGCTGCCCTACAAGGTCGTCGGCGGCACCCGGTTCTACGAGCGGCGCGAGATCAAGGACGCGATCGCGTACCTGCGGGTCATCGCCAACTCGGACGACGACGTCAACCTGCGCCGCGTCCTCAACGTGCCGAAGCGCGGGCTGGGGGAGCGGTCCGAGGCGATGGTGGCGGCGTTCGCGGAGCGGGAGCGGATCTCGTTCGGCGCCGCGCTCGAGCGGGTCGAGGAGGTGCCGGGGCTGGGCACGCGGGCCGTCACCGGGCTCGTCGCCTTCCGGGACCTGCTGGCCGGGCTGCGCGAGCTCGCCGACTCGGCGGGGCCCTCGGAGGTGCTGGGCGCCGTGCTCGACCGGTCCGGGTACCTCGCGGAGCTGCGGGCCTCCGACGACCCGCAGGACGGCTCGCGCGTCGACAACCTCGCCGAGCTGCACGCGGTGGCGAGCGAGTTCGAGCAGAGCGACCCCGACGGCGACCTGGCCGACTTCCTCGAGCGGGTGTCGCTCGTCGCCGACTCCGACCAGATCCCCTCGCCGGACGGTGCGGACCCCGAGGCGCCGGATCCCGGTGTCGTCACCCTCATGACGCTGCACACCGCCAAGGGGCTCGAGTTCCCGGTGGTGTTCCTCACGGGCATGGAGGACGGCACGTTCCCGCACGTGCGCTCGCTGTCCGACCCGGACCAGCTCGAGGAGGAGCGCCGGCTCGCCTACGTCGGCGTGACACGGGCGCGCGAGCGGCTCTACATCTCCCGGGCGGCGATCCGCACGGCGTGGGGCGTGCCGAACGAGTTCCCGCCGAGCCGGTTCCTCGCCGACCTGCCGGAGGAGCTCATCGACTGGCGGCGGCGCGAGTCGTCGACGTCGTCGATCCGCGGCGGGTGGGGCTCGGGTTTCGGCACCGGGCGCTCCTCGGGCTCCGGGTGGGGCACCCGCAAGCGCGAGGAGGAGCGGCCGGCGCTGCCGATGACCGGCGCGACCTTCGGCTCGGCGACCCCGCGGGCGGACGTGCCGAGCCTGGCGGTGGGCGACAAGGTCACCCACGACGCCTACGGGCTCGGGACGGTGGTGGCGCTCGAGGGAGTCGGGCCGAACGCGGTGGCGAAGGTCGACTTCGGCTCGTCGGGCACCAAGCGGCTGCTGCTGCGGTTCTCCCCGGTCACGAAGCTGTAGCGGGGCCGGCGGCTCACCGGGGTCTACTTCCTGACCTTCTCGAACCCCTCGCGGGAACGACCTGCGTGAGCCCTGACCGCCAGGACGGCCGGCTCGTCACCGGTGTGTGCGCGCCCACTCCCCGCCCGTCCACCTACTCGGCGGCCTCCGCCCAGGTGGCGACGACGGCGTCCTCGATGGCCTTGCGGTCGTGGCCGAACCACGCCAGCGCCCGCTGAGCAGTGGCGCCGTCGAGGCGCGCGGCTGCGAGCAGCAGGTGGCCGGTGTCGATGCCCTTGCTCTTGAAGCGGACCGCCTCGCGGAGCGCGAGCTCGAGCATCTTCTTGGAGGCGGGGTCGAAGGGGACGTGTCCTTTGCCTCGTGCCGGCCTGCCGGCCGCTGCATCGAGCGCGCCGGCGCCGAAGGTGGCCTCGACCTGGGCGCGCACGGCCTCCAGGTCGACGCCTATGGCGGCGAGCGCGTCGGCATCGAGGGAGTCGGCGTCGAGCGAGCGGACGCACTCGGCGAGCGAGTCCCGCTCGATGCCGAGCCGCGCGAGCGCGCGCGCCGCAACCGACCCCTCGACATGGACGGCTCCGAGCAGCACGTAGCCGGACTCGATGTGGGTCGCGCCCTCGCGCCGGCCGGCCTCCTCGGCCCAGACGACGGCCTCGCGGGCGCTGCGTGTGAAGCGTTCGAACATCAGGGGAACCTCTTCCCGTACTTCTTGTGGACCGCCTGCCGCGTGACGCCGAGCACGTCGGCGATGTGCTGCCAGGCCCAGCCGAGCCGGCGGGCGCGCTCGACGTGCAGCGCCTCCAGCCGGTCGGCGAGCACCCGCAGCGAGCGCACGGCGCGCAGCCCCTCGGCGGGGTCGTCGCCCGCGGCGGCGGACATCAGGTCGCTGGACATGCCGTCAACCTATGTTGACACCCCACGAACTGTCAACTCATGTTGACAGTTCGCCGAGTGCCGTAGTTGCTCGTCCAGTGCCGGTGAAACGACTATGGCGCTCGACGAAGAAGGGTGGCGCTCGACGAATAGGGCGCAGAGGGTGTGGTGCTCGCCGAGCGCGCGCCTCTTCGTCGAACGCGTACGTTGTCCGCGCGGGAGAAGGCGTGCGTTCGGCGCACAGGGGTGCGTTCGCCGCATGGCGGTGCGTCGCCGAAGGGTCGCGAGGGATGGGCTCGGCCACGCGAGCACGGAACTGAGGAGGGGCGATGGGGCACCGGCGGGACCACGAGTGGCTCGAGACGTTCGAGGGCGAGGGCGCCGACCGCTACGCGGAGCACGCGCGATGGATGAAGGGCATGCACGCGCGGACCGCGCGTCGCATCGCCGACGCCCTGCCCCGCGGCGGGCGCCATGTCGACGTGGGCACCGGCCCCGGCGCGCTTCCGGCCGCCGTCGCCTCGCTGCGACCCGACGCGGACGTCACCGGTGTGGACCCGTCGCAGCGGATGATCGAGCTGGCGACCGGCCGCCTCGGCGCGGCATCTGAGCACCGCCATGTCGTCGTCGGCGACTCCGCCCACCTGCCGATGCCGGACGCGTCCGTCGACGTCGTCACGGCGGTGCTGACCATCCACCACTGGCCGGACCTCGAGGCCGGCGTCGCGGAGATGGCGCGCGTGCTCGCGCCAGGCGGCACGGTGCTCGTGGTCGAGATGCGCGGGCCGTCGCGTCACGTCGCGCGGGCGCTGCGGCAGGCGGGTCTCGTCGTCGTGCGCAGGAACGCCTGGGTGATCGGGCTGCCGATGCTCGTCCGGCTGAGCGGGCGCCGGCCCGCCGCAGGACGCTAGGCCGCCGGGTTCATTGTGGTGAGGCCGACGAGCGTCCCGGCCGGGTCGCGGAAGGCCGCCCACCACCCCATCTCGGGGGAGATCTCGGTCCGCGAGGTCTCGACGGTGCCGCCGTTCGCGGTCACCTTCTCGAGGGCCGCCTCGAGGTCCGCCACCGTCACGTAGACGTGGATGCCGTCGGGGATCGGCTCGGCCCAGTGGTAGAAGCCGCCCACCTGTCGCCCGCGGGACGTGGCGGTGCGGTACTCGTCGCCGAACGGCTGGAACTCCCAGCCGAACACGGCGGTGTAGAAGCGCTCGGTGGCGTCGAGGTCGCTGGTGCCGATCTCCACCCAGGTGAAGAGGTCGGTCGAGTCGACGGGTTGCTCGGACATGGGTCTCCAGTCACTGGTCGCGGTTGGTCATGTCGCCCGTGCCGGGCGTGCCCGGCTCGACGGCGTAGCGCAGCACGATGGCGCCCTTCTCGGAGGCCTGCGGCTGGGCGAGCAGCCGCAGGTTCGCCGGCGCGATCCCGGGCTCGAGGGCGCGCTTTCCCTCGCCGAGGAGCACGGGGTAGACGAACAGGTTGAGCCGGTCGACGAGGCCCTCGGCCAGCAGCGACTGCACGAGGTTCAGGCTGCCGATCACGTGGACGTTCTCGTGGCGGTCCCGGATCTCGCCCACGGCGCCGCGCAGGTCGGGGCCGAGCAGGGTCGAACCCTCCCAGTCCAGCCGCGGGTTGCCGCGCGAGGCAACGTACTTCGGCACGCGGTTGAAGAGCTCGGCGATCCCGCCGTCGGGCGACGCCGGGGCGTCCGGCCAGTACGCGGCGAAGATGTCGTAGGTGCGGCGGCCGAGGAGCAGCGCGTCGAGGGACGCCAGGCCTTCGCCGACGGCCGCGCCGTCGATCTCGTCCATGAGGGGCGCCTGCCAGCCGCCGAACCGGAAGCCCCCGTCGCGGTCCTCGTCGGGCCCGCCCGGCGCCTGCGCGACCCCGTCGAGGGTCTCGAACTCGTCGACGTGGATCAGCCCCATGACGGCCTCCAAGCTGTGAGTCGTCGGCACGACCACCCTCGCCCGGAACCCTTCCGGGCGCATCCGGGCCCGATGTCTCGACATCGAGAAACCCGGCTACGATCGACCCGGCGCGGCGTCGCGGAACGGCAGCGCCTGACGAGAGGACCGAGGGTGGACCTGTTCGAGTACCAGGCACGTGACCTGTTCGCCGCGCACGAGGTGCCCGTCCTGGACGGCATCGTCGCGACCACGCCCGCCGAGGCACGCGCCGCGGCCGAGCAGCTGCTCCACGAGGGCGGCCTCGTCGTGATCAAGGCCCAGGTCAAGACCGGCGGCCGCGGCAAGGCCGGCGGCGTCAAGCTCGCCCGCACGCCCGACGAGGCGCACGACGCCGCCGAGAAGATCCTCGGCATGGACATCAAGGGCCACACCGTGCACCGGGTGCTCGTCGCGCTCGGCGCGGACATCGCCAAGGAGTACTACGTCTCGCTGCTGCTCGACCGCGCCGAGCGCCGCTACCTGGCGATGGCAAGCGTCGAGGGCGGCATGGAGATCGAGCAGCTGGCCGTCGAGCGGCCCGAGGCGCTGGCCCGCATCCCCGTCGACCCGCTGGTCGGCATCGACGCGGCGAAGGCCGACGAGATCGTCGCCGCGGCCGGCTTCGACCCGGCCGTCGCGTCGCGCGTCGCGCGCGTCCTGTGCAAGCTCTGGGCGGTGTACGACGACGAGGACGCGACCCTCGTAGAGGTCAACCCGCTGGTGCTGACCGAGGACGACCGGATCATCGCGCTCGACGGCAAGGTGACGCTCGACGACAACGCGGCGTTCCGGCAGCACTCGCACGACGACCTCGTCGACCGCGCCGCGGCCGACCCGCTCGAGGCCCGCGCGAAGGCCAAGCACCTCAACTACGTCAAGCTCGACGGAGCCGTCGGCATCATCGGCAACGGCGCCGGGCTCGTCATGAGCACGCTCGACGTCGTGGCGTACGCCGGGGAGCAGCACGGCGGCATCAGGCCGGCCAACTTCCTGGACATCGGCGGCGGTGCCTCGGCGCAGGTGATGGCCGACGGGCTCGACATCATCCTGAGCGACCCGCAGGTCAAGGCCGTGTTCGTCAACGTCTTCGGCGGCATCACGGCCTGCGACGAGGTCGCGCGCGGCATCGTCAAGGCGCTGGAGATGCTCGGCGACGAGGCCTCCAAGCCGCTCGTCGTGCGCCTGGACGGCAACAACGTCGCCGAGGGCCGCGCGATCCTCGCGGCGGCCGCCCACCCGCTCGTCACCCTGGCCGAGACGATGGACGGCGGCGCCGACGCCGCCGCCGCGCTCGCGGCCGCCGCCGCCTGAGACCCGCCCGAGACTCGAGGAGCTCACCGAGAATGGCCGTCTTCCTGACCGAGAAGTCGAAGGTCATCGTCCAGGGCATGACCGGGTCCGAGGGGACCAAGCACACCACCCGGATGCTCGCCTCGGGCACCGACGTGGTGGGCGGCGTGAACCCGCGCAAGGCGGGGGAGGTCGTCTCCTTCCCGGGCCGCGACGTCCCCGTGTTCGGCTCCGTCGCCGAGGCGGTGCGGGAGACGGGCGCCGACGTGTCCGTCGTGTTCGTGCCGCCGGCGTTCACCAAGGACGCGGTCATCGAGGCCGTGGACGCGGGGGTGCCCCTCATCGTCGTCATCACCGAGGGCGTCCCGGTGGCGGACTCGGCGGCGTTCTTCACGTACGCCCAGGCCAAGGGCTCGCGGATCATCGGCCCGAACTGCCCGGGCCTCATCACCCCCGGCCGCTCCAACGTCGGCATCATCCCCGCGGACATCACCGGCACCGGGCCGATCGGTCTCGTGTCGAAGTCCGGCACCCTGACGTACCAGATGATGTTCGAGCTCTCCGACTACGGGTTCTCGACCTGCATCGGGATCGGCGGCGACCCCGTGATCGGGACCACGCACATCGACGCGCTGGCCGCGTTCGAGGCCGACCCCGAGACCGAGCTCATCGTGATGATCGGCGAGATCGGCGGCGATGCCGAGGAGCGCGCGGCGGCGTTCATCAAGGAGCACGTCACCAAGCCGGTCGTCGGCTACGTCGCCGGGTTCACCGCCCCGGAGGGCAAGACGATGGGCCACGCCGGCGCGATCGTCTCCGGCTCGTCGGGCACGGCGCAGGCCAAGAAGGACGCGCTCGAGGCGGCCGGCGTGAGGGTCGGCAAGACGCCGTCCGAGACGGCGGCGCTCGCCCGCTCGATCCTGGCGGCCACCCGCGCCTGACCGCACACGGACGGCGACGCGCCGCGCCGCCTGAGCCGGGCGTCCGCCCGGGCGCCCGACGATGGACCGATGAGCACCCCGCAGCGGCCGGCAGTCGCCACGCGCCGCGTCATCGGCGTCGCGCCGCCGCCGGCCCGAGAGCCCAGCCCGCTCGACGGCGGGCTGCCCTGGGCGTCGGGCGTGCTGGCCGCGGTGCAGGCCGTCGTGCTGTCCCTCGCGGTCGCGGTGGTGCCCGCCGTCGCCGTGTTCGTCGTGACCTCCGCGGACCCGGCCAACGCCGGGGTGGCCTGGAGCCGGTCCGTCCAGATCGGCGCCGGGCTCTGGCTCCTCGCTCACGGCACGCCGCTCGGCAGCGTGTCGCTCGTCCCGCTCGGGCTGACCGCGATCGCCTGGTACACCTGCTACGCCTCGGCGCGGAGGTCCCTGCGGCCTGTGCCGCAGGCGTTCCTCGCGGCGCTCGGCACGTACGTGGTGCTCGTCGCCGCCGTCGCGCTCGCCGACCCCATGACCGCCCGCCAGGTGGTCCGGGCGGCGCTCGGGGCGCTGCTCGTCGGCGCGCTCGGCCTCGGCATGGGCCTGCTGCGCCGCGGCGACGCCGACCAGGTGCGGCGGCGGATCCGGCGGCCGTGGTCTCGGCTGCCGGACTGGCTGCGTGCCGGCGTCCTCGGCGGGGTGGTGGCGGCCGGGGCGCTCGTGGTGCTCGCCGCACTGACGACCGCCGGCTGGGTCCTCGCCGGGCGGTCGCAGGTGATCGACGTCGCGCGCGGCCTCGGGCTCGACACGATCGGCGGCCTCGTGCTGGCGGTCGTCGAGCTCGGCTGGGTGCCGAACCTCGTGGCGTGGGCGGGCTCGTGGCTGGCCGGTCCCGGGTTCGCCGTGGGCGCGGGGTCCCACTTCGGGCCCGACGCCGTGGTGGCCGGACCCCTTCCCGCCGTGCCGCTGCTCGGCGCCCTCCCCACGGACGTGCTGGCCGGCGGCCCGTCGCGGCTGGCGCCCGCGCTGCTCGTCGTCGGCGGCCTCGCGGCGGGCGCCGTGGTGCACCGCCGGCTCATCGCCGAGCGCGCGTGGGAGCCGGCGGCGGCCGCCGGGTCGGCCGGGCTCGTCGCCGGTCTGCTCGTCGCGGTCGGAGTCGGCGCCGCCGGCGGATCGATCGGCACCGGACGGATGGCGGCCGTCGGCGCGGCCGCGTGGGCCGTGGCGGGCCTGGTCACGCTGGCGACGGCGCTCGGCGCGGCGGCGGTGGCGCTGCCCGCGGAGCGGGTGGTGCGGGCGGCCCTGCGCTCGGGGATCCGGCGACCTCGCGTTACGGAGCCGGAGTCCGGCCCGTCAGCTGATCCACCCGCGCGCTGAGCGCCTGCTTGTACTCGGTGAGGCAGGCGTCCTGCGCCTGAACCGTGATCGCGGCCGCCTGGCACCGCGCATACGTCGACTCGACGTCCCACGTCATCAGCGCCGTGACCGGCCGGGCCAGGCTCAGGGCCGCGATGATCAGCAGCAGCACGAGCATCATGCGCGGCGGCCGCTGCCGCGTCTTCGCCGCGAGCAGCAGCGCCCGCGCCCCGACGACGACGGCGACGATCGCCACCGGCCCGGCGACGACGAACCAGGGGAACGAGAGCAGGTCGGCCACGACGGTGGCGAGCACCAGCAGCGCCGTGGCGCGGAAGAGGCGGGCGAGGCGGCGGAGGTCCTCCGGCCGCGGCGGAGCGGGTGGCGCGTTGCGCGGGCGCTCGTAGGGCACACCCTCGGGGGATCGGCTTGGGCTGCCCGGAGCGGCGCCGGTACCCGGCCCCCCGTCGCCCGCCGGCGCCTCGCCCGGCGCGCTCTCGCGCGGGCGGTCCTCGGGCGGGGCGTAGGGGTTGCTCACGGAAGCAGGCTAGGGCCTCGCCATGTGAGCCTTCCGGCGAGACCAGGCACGACGACGGTTAGGGTCGACTCCGTGCCGCCCGCCCCGCCGCAGCCGCCCACCCGGTCGTCGGGCCGCGTCGTCGTCCTCGCGTCCGGTTCGGGCTCGATCCTCGGCGCGCTGCTCGCGGCGCACGACGACCCGGCCTTCGGGGGCCGCGTCGTCGGCGTCGTCACGGACCGGCCGGGCGCGCGCGCGCTCGAGCGTGCGGAGGCGGCCGGCGTCGCGCGCGCGACGGTCCAGCTCGCCGACTTCCACGACCGGGCCGCGTGGGACCGCGCCCTGACGGCCGCGGTGGCGGCCTTCAACCCGGACCTCGTCGTGATGGCGGGGTTCATGCGGCTCGTCGGGCCGGCGTTCCTCGGCGCCTTCGGCGGCCGCGTCGTCAACACGCACCCCGCGCTGCTGCCGGCGTTCCCGGGCGCGCACGCGGTCCGCGACGCCCTGGCGCACGGCGTCAAGGTCACGGGCTGCTCCGTGATCGTCGTCGACGAGGGCGTCGACTCGGGCCCGATCGTCGCCCAGGTCGCCGTGCCGGTGATGAACCGCGACGACGAGGCGAGCCTCCACGAGCGCATCAAGGTGGCCGAGCGGGCGCTGCTCGTCGAGGTCGTCGGGCGGATCCTCCGCGAGGGGCTCACCGTCGAGGGCCGGAGGGCGGAGCTCGGCGCCGGTTAGGATGGCCCTGGCTGTGACTGGCGTGAGGTGGACTGACCACCGGGGAGCGGCCGAGCACCACCCGACAACGCACCGGACGCCTGGGTGCCTGGGACCGACGAAGCGCACCCGACGGGTGCGCCCGAGACCCAGGAGCCGCCCCGTGTCGCACGCCTCGCTTCCCCCCGCCGCCGCCCCCGCCGACGCCGACCCCGACGGGCGCCGCCCGGTCCGCCGCGCGCTGGTCTCCGTCTACGACAAGACCGGCCTCGCCGAGCTGGCCACCGCCCTCCACGAGGCCGGCGTCGAGCTCGTCTCCACCGGCTCGACCGCCGCGCGGATCGCCGCCGCCGGGGTGACCGTCACCCGGGTCGAGGAGCTCACGGGCTTCCCCGAGTGCCTCGACGGCCGCGTCAAGACCCTCCACCCGCGCGTGCACGCCGGGATCCTGGCAGACACGCGTCGGCCGGAGCACCTCGCGCAGCTCGACGAGCTCGGCGTGCAGCCGTTCGAGCTCGTGATCGTCAACCTCTACCCGTTCACCCAGACCGTCGCCTCGGGCGCAGGGGTCGACGAGTGCGTCGAGCAGATCGACATCGGCGGGCCGTCGATGGTGCGCGCCGCCGCCAAGAACCACCCGAGCGTCGCGGTGGTCGTCGACCCGTCGTCGTACGACGAGGCGGTCGCGGCCGTGCGGGCCGGCGGCTTCACGCTGGCGCAGCGCACGCGCCTGGCGGCGCAGGCGTTCGTCCACACGGCGGCCTACGACGTGGCGGTCGCCTCCTGGATGGGCTCCGTCGCGACGACGACCGACGAGGTCGACGGCGAGCACACGGGGTTCCCCGCCTGGCTGGGCGCGACGTGGGACCGGGCGGCGGTGCTGCGCTACGGGGAGAACCCGCACCAGCGAGCCGCCCTCTACACCGACGGCCGCGGCGGCCTCGCCGACGCGACGCAGCTGCACGGCAAGGCGATGAGCTACAACAACTACGTCGACGCCGACGCCGCGTGGCGTGCGGCCCACGACCATGGCGACGCCCCGACCGTCGCGATCATCAAGCACGCCAACCCGTGCGGCATCGCCGTGGGCGCGGACATCGCCGACGCCCACGCCAAGGCTCACGCGTGCGACCCGGTCTCCGCGTACGGCGGCGTCATCGCGGCGAACCGGCCGATCACGCTGGCCGCGGCCGAGCAGATCGCCCCGATCTTCACCGAGGTCGTCGTCGCGCCGGCGTTCGACGACGAGGCCCGCGAGCTGCTCGAGAAGAAGAAGAACGTCCGCCTGCTCGTCGTCGACACCCCGCCGACCGGCGGCCTGGCGTTGCGCGAGATCAGCGGCGGCCTCCTCGTCCAGGACGTCGACGCGATCGACGCCGCGGGAGACGACCCGGCGTCGTGGACGCTCGTCGCCGGCACCGCGGCCGACGAGGCGACGCTGGCCGACCTGACGTTCGCGTGGCGGGCGGTGCGCGCGGTGAAGTCCAACGCGATCCTCCTGGCCAGGGGCGGCGCCTCGGTGGGCGTCGGCATGGGCCAGGTCAACCGGGTCGACTCGTGCCGGCTCGCGGTGGAGCGCGCGGGCGCGGAGCGCGCCGAGGGGTCAGTGGCCGCCTCGGACGCCTTCTTCCCCTTCGCCGACGGGCTCGAGGTGCTGCTCGGCGCGGGCGTGAAGGCCGTGGTCCAGCCGGGCGGCTCCGTGCGCGACGACGAGGTGATCGCGGCGGCGCAGGCGGCCGGTGTCACCCTCTATCTGACGGGGACCCGCCACTTCTTCCACTAGGCCTGGTTGGGGACGATCGCGGCCAGCACCACCAGCGCGACCGCGAGCGCGCCGAGCAGGAGGACGTCGAGCCAGCGCTGGCGGACGCCGATCGCCTCCGGCGCCGGCTCGGTCCGCATGCCCCGCACCACGGCGGCCACCGCGAGGACGGCGGCGAGCACGTACGCCCCGGCGCGCGCGCCCATCAGGAGCCCGACGACGACCGCGGCGGCGATGCCGGCGCCGACGACCCAGTACGACGCGTCGCGCCGCCGCTCACCCATCCCATGCCTCCCGCGCGTCAGGCTACCGTGGCCGCGTGAGTGAACCGGCAGGCCATGGCGTCCTCGTCGTCGGCGCCGGCCTGGCCGCCGCCCAGACGGTCGCCGAGCTGCGCGAGGCCGGTTTCGACGGGCGCATCCGCGTGCTCGGCACCGAGGGCGTCCCGCCGTACGACCGCCCGCCGCTGTCCAAGCACCTGCTCGACCGCACCGACCCCGCCTGGCTGATGGACGAGATCGGCGTCGACCTGGCGGCGCTCGCGGACGAGGTCACGCTGGACGCCCCGGCGCGCGGCCTGCTCCCCGGGCCGCGCCCGGCCGTGCTCACCGACCGGGGCTGGGTGTCGGCCGACGACGTCGTCCTCGCGACGGGTGCGCACGCGGTGCGGGTGCCGGGGTGGGAGGCGGCGCTCACGCTGCACACGGCGGCCGACGCCGACCGGCTGCGCGCGGCTCTTCCCGCCGGCGCGCGGCTTGTCGTCATCGGGGCGGGCTGGATCGGCGCCGAGGTCGCCGGCGTCGCCGCGGCGGCCGGTCATCCGGTGACGGTGGTCGAGGCGGCCGGCGCGCCCCTGTCGGCCGCGCTGGGGGAGTCCGTGGGCGGGCTCACCGCGCGGTGGTACGACGAGGCGGGCATCGAGCTGTTGACCGGCGTGCGCGTCGCCGCGGTGCGCCCCGGCGGCGTCGAGCTGGAGGGCGGCCGCGCGCTGGCCGCCGACGTGGTCCTCGCCGCGGTGGGCGCGCGGCCCACGACCGCGTGGCTCGGCAGGTCGCTGCCGCTCGACCCGGACGGCTCGGTGCGCGTCGACGGGGCCTACCGGGTGCTCGGGCGGCAGGGCGGAGCGACGGCGCCGGCGGCCGACGAGCGAGGGCCGGGCGCCGACGAGGCGCAGCCCGCGACCCCAGTGATCCCGCACCTGTGGGCGGTCGGCGACATCGCGCGGCGCGCGTCGCGCCGCCACGGCCTGGTCCCCGGCGGCCACTGGGACGGCGCGCTGCGCGGGCCGCGCGTGCTCGTCGGGCACCTGCTCGACCGCCCGGTGCCGTCACCGGAGGACGATCCCGCGCCGTACGTGTTCTCCACCCAGCTCGGACACGACCTCGCGCTCTTCGGCGCACCGGGCTCGGGCGACGAGATCCTCCTGCGCGGCGACCCCGCCGGCACCGGCTGGTCGGCGATTTGGCTCGCGGGCGACCGCGCCACGGCCGTGCTCGTCGCCGCCCGCCCGCGTGACGTGGGCGCCGCCCGCCGGCTGTTCACCGGCGCGCAGCTGCCCCGCATCGACCGCGTCGCCGCTGCCGACCCGGGGCTGCCGCTGCGCGCCGTCTAGGACGGCGTCACGGTCACGGGAGGTCGACGACCACCTGCCGCTGGCTGACCGACGCCGCGTTCGGACATGCCGACGGCCGGCGCGGTGGGCGCCGGCCGTCGGTAGTGGGGTGA
>Ga0207857_1000298_pt1 | contig 14265 bp, 10 predicted proteins | sample LuqExpMetageno22_FD_187780 | JGI IMG/M metagenome (GOLD analysis project Ga0207857, IMG submission 187780) | Tropical forest soil microbial communities from Luquillo Experimental Forest, Puerto Rico - Sample 22 (SPAdes) | ecosystem: Environmental > Terrestrial > Soil > Tropical forest ... | reverse complement strand
GCGGCGGGGCGGCGCGTGTAGGGCTTGGTCTCCAGCGACTGCACGACGAACTGCGCGCCGGCCAGCGCCGCGACCAGCCCGGTCGCGGCATCGCCGTCGAGGTGCGCCACGCCGCTCTTGAGGGCGCCTCGGTCGTCGAAGTCGCGGCCGGTGGCGACCCGCCGCCCGTCCAGCCCCGTCAGCCGCGCCCGGAACGCCGGCTCGGTCGGGTCCTCGACGCGGAACGTGCCGACGACGTCCCAGTACTCGGCCGCGCGGAACGCCATGCGCTCGCGCTCGCGCTCGACCACCAGCCGCGTCGCGACGGACTGCACGCGGCCCGCCGAGAGCCCCGGGCGGACCTTGCGCCACAGCACGGGTGACACCTCGTACCCGTACAGGCGGTCGAGGATGCGGCGGGTCTCCTGGGCGTCGACGAGCCGGTCGTCGAGCTCCCGGGTGCTCGTCAGCGCCCGCTGGATCGCCTCGCGAGTGATCTCGTGGAACACCATCCGCTTGACGGGGACCTTGGGCTTGAGCTCCTCGAGCAGGTGCCAGGCGATCGCCTCGCCCTCGCGGTCCTCGTCGGTGGCGAGGTAGAGCTCGTCGGACGCCTTGAGCAGCTTCTTGAGCTCGGCGACCTTCTTCTTCTTGTCCGCGTCGACCACGTAGTAGGGCTGGAAGCCCTCGTCGACGTTGACCGCGAACTTGCCGAACGGGCCCTTCTTCATCTCGGCGGGCAGCTCCGAGGGCTGCGGGAGGTCACGGATGTGGCCCACCGACGCCTCGACGTCGTATTCCGAGCCGAGATAGCCGGAGATCGTGCGCGCCTTCGCAGGCGACTCCACGATGACGAGCTTGCGTGCCATGGTTCCTGCCTGTCGTCCGTCCGTTGCCCTGGGGACTCTACGACGCTTCGTCAAGCCGGTCGGTGTTCACAGCCCCGGGATGGTCGGCGCGGTGGCTGCTGCGCCCAGCGGCGCCAGGCCGAGCATCAGCTCCGTGGTGCGCAGCAGCGCGTAGTGGTCGAGACGCTGCCCGACCGTCGTGCCCGGAGCGACGGACGGGGCGATGACCAGGAGCGGGACCACGTTGGCGTGGGACCCGTCGTCCTCGTCCCAGGTGACGAAGATCGCCGTGTCGCCCCGCCGGTAGGCCGCGCTGTCGAGCAGCGACGGGAGCATTCCGCTCAGCCACCTGTCGCCGGTCGCGACGGAGCAGTCGTGCATGTCGTGGCAGAGGTTGGGCGTGACGAACGCGAAGGCTGGCAGCGCGTCCGGGTTCAGCTGGTCGAGGCCGACGTCCCAGCGCGGGCAGTCCGCCCTGATCGACGTGTAGTAGGCGGCGGGGTTGTGCTTCACGGCATAGGTGCCCGCCGACGCTGGCGAGCAGGGACCGGGCATCGACTCGTTGTAGGCGCGCCATTCCCCACGCGCCGCGGAGACCTGGGAGAACAGGGACGGTCCGGCGATCGGGTGCGCCGCCGGGCCGGCGTCGTCGGTCACGCCGTGCGTCGAGCCGGACGTCGCCGCGAGGTAGTTCGGCAGCGATGGGTGTGTGATCCCGTGGTCGTCGGTTGCCGACGCGCATGCCGCGGCGAGGCCGCTGATGTACCGGGCCGACGACGAGCCGACGATGGCCGTCGCGGGCTTGTTCTCGAACCAGATCCAGATCACGTGGCGCCACGCGGCCGGCGCGGGTGCGGCGACGCACGGGCGCGCCGCCGTGGCGGACGTCGTGCCGGCGGAGGCCGTCGCGACAGGAGCCGCACCAGCGGCGGCGGACGGAGTGGGGAACGGCGGCGCCGCCGTCGGCCCGGCCGCCATCGTTGGCCCGGTCGTCGTCGGGACGGCCGGCGCGGCGGTCGGCGTCGGCGCGGGCGGCGACGAGCACGCCGCCGCCAGCAGGACCGCGGCGACGCCGACCCAGGCAACCTCCCGGGACGCTCGCGTGCGCACTACGTCACTGTGCGTCCCGCGATCGCGGGACGCACATCCGGCTCGAGTCGTCGTGCGCCGCGGCCCGCTCAGCGCACCGCCAGCGCGGCCGGGACATCCACGCGCGCCATGCCCGCCCCCGCGACGGCTCGGTCGTGCCGCAGGCACGCGACACGGCGCGTCGGGTCGTCACCGAGGACGTCCGGCCGGATCAGGGTCGGCCGGACCGTCAGGCAGGTGTCGAGGACGTAGCCGCAGCGGTCGGCGAAAGGGCACCCGGCCGGCAGGCGGCCCATGTCCGGCGGCGAGCCGGGGATGCCGCCGAGCTCGCGCCGCGGCCCGTGCAGGGGCGGGAACGAGTGCAGCAGCCCCTCCGAGTAGGGGTGCCGGGGCCGGCGGTAGACGTCGTCGGCCGCCGCGTCCTCGACGATCTGGCCCGCGTACATGATCGCGATGCGGTCGGCGATCTCGATGAGCAGCGAGACGTCGTGGGTGATGAAGACGACGGCGAAGCCGAGGCGGTCGCGCAGCTCCATGATCTGCTCGAGGATCTGCCGCTGCATGACGACGTCCAGCGCCGTCGTCGGCTCATCCATGATGAGCACCCGCGGCTCGAGGGCCAGCGCCATCGCGATCATCACGCGCTGCCGCATCCCGCCGGAGAGCTGGTGCGGGTACGAGCTGATCCGCTCCGGCGAGATGCCGACCATGCCGAGCAGCTCGCGCGCCCGCGCCTCGCGCTCCGCCCGCGTGGACCTCGGCCGGTGGGCCGCGATGGTGTCCGTCAGCTGCCGCCCCACCCGGTACACGGGGTTGAGCGAGTTCATCGAGCCCTGGAACACCAGGGCGGTGTCCTGCCACCGGGACGCCCGCAGCTCGTCGTCGGGCTGCCGCAGGATATCCACCGGCTCGCCGGCGATCGGGTGGTAGATCACCTCGCCGGCGGCGATGAGCCCCGGCGGCGCCAGCAGCCGCGTGGCGGCGTACACGAGCGTCGACTTGCCGCAGCCGGACTCGCCGGCCAGGCCGAGCACCTCGCCCTCGTGCAGCGTCAGGTCGACGCCACGCAGCGCGTGGACGCGGTCCTCGCCGTATCCGTAGTCGACTGCCAGGCCCTTGATCTCGAGGATCGGGTTCCTCATCACACATCCTCCGGCCGTCGCGGCAGGTCGCGGACCGTGGCCGTGAAGCCGATCCGGGGGCGGATCCCGCGCTTGCGCATCTCGCGCGGCTTGAGCCCCGCCAGTCGCAGCCGGGGGTTGACGAACTCGTCGATCCCGAAGTTCACCAGGGACAGCGACATGCCGAGGATCGCGATGAGCACGCCGGCCGGCACGAACCACCACCACGCACCGCGGGCGAGGGCCTGGTTGCCCTGCGCCCAGTAGAGGACGGTGCCCCAGCTCCAGTCGTTGAGGTTGGCGACGCCGATGAACGCCAGCGTCGTCTGCGACAGCACGGCGAACGTCATGGTCGAGATGAACGACGAGGCGATGATCGCCGTGAGGTTCGGCAGAGTCTCGAACCACACGATGCGCCAGGTGCGCTCGCCGGACGCCCGGGCGGCCTCGACGAAGTCCCGGCGCCTCAGCGAGAGCGTCTGCGCACGCAGCAGTCGCGCGCCCCACGCCCACCCGGTCAGCCCGAGCACGAGGGCGATGGTCAGGTTGCTCGTGTTCCTGATCGCGCTCGACACCAGGATGATCAGGGGCAGCGCGGGGATGACCAGGAAGATGTTCGACACCATCGAGAGCGCCTCGTCGCCCACTCCCCCGACGAAGCCGGCGGTGACGCCGACCGCGATCGCGAGGAACGTGGCGATGACCGCGGCGAGGATGCCGACCATCATGACGCCACGGGTCCCGACGAGAAGCTGGCTGAACACGTCGCGCCCGATGTGGTCTGTGCCGAGCAGGTGCTTGGTGCTCGGGTGCTCGAGGAGCTTGCCCACGCCGATCTTCGACGGGTTGTAGGGCGTGACGTACGGGCCGATCACGGCCAGCACCACGAACACGCCGAGGATCACCAGGCCGGTGACGGACTTGCCGTTGCGGACGAACACGAATCGCCTGCGGGGCTTCTTGTTCGCGCTCACGACGACGGGCGCGGCGGCCATGGCGGCCGGCGCGACCTCAAGCGACGTGTCGACAGGGACGTTGGACATCTCAGGCCTCCTGCCGGGTCCGCGGGTCGAGCATCACGTAGACGACGTCGGCCAGCGCATTCGCGACGAGGACGGACAGCGTGATGACCAGGAAGATGCCCTGCATCAGCGGGTAGTCCTTGCCGCCGATCGCCTGGAACAGGCGGAACCCGATCCCGGGGTAGCTGAACACCATCTCCATGACGAGCGTCCCGGAGACGATGAAGCCGAGTGACAGGGCGAACCCGGAGATCTGCGGGAGCACCGAGTTGCGGGCGGCGTAGCCCATCATCACGCGCCGCTCCGAGAGGCCCTTGGCCTGGGCGACCGTCACGTAGTCCTCGCTGGTGACCGTCACCATCATGTTGCGCATGCCGAGGATCCAGCCGGCGATGGACGACAGGATGATCGTCATCCCCGGAAGCAGCGCGTGCTCGGCCACCGAGCCGATGTACGGCCAGCTCCAGGACGGCAAGAGGTTGCCGTCGTAGCCGCCGCCGGTCGGCAGCACCTTCCACGTCACGGAGAACGCGGCGATCGCGATGATGCCGAGCCAGAAGTACGGGACCGACGAGAAGAACGTGGTGATCGGCACGATCGCGTCGGCCTTGGTGCCGCGGCGCCAGCCGAGGAACACGCCGATGAGCGAGCCGGCGACGACGGCGATGACCGTCGCGACGCCGACCAGGCCGACCGTCCACGGCAGCGACGAGCGCAGCACCTCGGACACCGGTGTCGGGAAGTACGAGAACGAGATCCCGAGGTCGCCGCGGAACAGCTGCCCCCAGTACTGCCAGTACTGGTCCCACAGGCTCACGTGCTTGTCCAGGCCGAACAGCACGTACAGCGACGCGATCGCGTCGGAGTCCAGCTGCCCCTGGTAGCGGTTGATCAGCGCCTGGACCGGGTCGCCCGGGATCATCCGCGGGATGAAGAAGTTGATGGTCACCGCCGCCCAGGCGGTGACGAGGTAGAAGATCACGCGGCGGGTGAGGAATCTCATCGGGCCACCTCCGGCAGGTCGACGACGACCTTGGCGGTGCCGAGGTCAGGGGCGCCGGGCTCGTCGGGCGCGTAGCCCCAGCACGCGACCGCGCGGCCGGCACCGATCGCCAGCAGCTTCGGCCCGCGGGTGCGGCACAGCTCGGCCGCGAAGGGGCAGCGGGGGTTGAACCGGCAGCCGGCCGGCGGGTCCACCATGTTCGGCGGCTCGCCCGTGGCGCCGGTGTGCAGCGGGTCGCCGAGGTGCTCCGGGTCGGGCGCCGAGCGGACCAGCAGCTGCGTATACGGGTGCGCCGGCGACTGGGTCACCGACTCGCTGTCGCCGGTCTCGACGGTCTGCCCCGCGTACATCACGTGCGTCCGGTCGGCGAAGTACCGCGCCGACGCGATGTCGTGCGTGATGTAGAGGATCGCGATGCCGAGCCGGTCGCGCAGGTCGCGGAGCAGGTTGAGCACGCCGAGCCGGATGGACACGTCGAGCATCGAGATCGGCTCGTCGGCCAGCAGCACCTCGGGGTCGGCCGCCAGGGCGCGCGCGATCGCCACGCGCTGGCGCTGGCCGCCGGACAGCTCGTGCGGGAACTTGTCGACGTAGGCGTCGGGGTTGAGCTGGACCCGCTCGAGCAGCTCGCGCAGCACGCCCTCGAGGTCGTCACCGCGCAGCTTGGGGTGGTGGATCCGCAGGGAGCGCGTCAGCACGTACCGCACGGTGTGCACCGGGTTCAGCGACGCGAAGGGGTCCTGGAAGATCATCTGGGCCTTGCGGCAGTACTCGCGGAACGCCCGCCCCTTGAGCGCCGTCACCGGCTTGCCGTGGAGAAGCACCTCGCCGGAGGTCTGCGGGTAGAGCCGCGCGAGCAGCCGGGCGACGGTCGACTTGCCGGAGCCGGACTCGCCGACGAGCGCGAGCACCTGCCCGGACCGCAGCTGGAGATCGACGCCGTCGACGGCGTGCACCGCGCCGCGGCCGCGGGAGCTCCGCACCGCGAAGTGCTTGGTCAGGCGGACCGCCTCGAGGACCACGTCGTCGGGCTGGGCGGGGGAGTCACTCATCGGTCACCTGGGGCTGGGAGGGGTGGGGCGGTGCGGTCCCCGCCGGCCGAGGACGAAGCCGGCGGGGACCGCGGTACTCGCTGCCTGTCAGGCGGCGGGCTTCAGCTTCGTGAGGATCCACGTGGCGTTGGCAACCGTCGGCTGCGGGTTGGCATACGCGTCGCTGTCGCTCGGCCACCCGGTGTAGTACTTCGTCGAGTACTCGGCCGCGGCGGGGCGGGCGTCGATGGCGATGGCCGGGACCTGCTCGACGGCGATCTGCTGGATCGTGTCGAGCGCGGCCTTGCGGCCGGCGTCGTCAGTGGCGTCGGTGTACGCCTTGAAGGCGGCCGCGGCGGCCGCGTCCTGGTACCGACCGAGGTCCCAGTTCGCGGCCTGGCCCACCGGGAGGAAGTACGCCGGGTCGAACATGTTGGAGTACATCTCCCACGGCGTGATGCCCGTGTTGGTCCAGTGCAGCGCGGCGTCGAAGTTGCCCTTGTTGTTGGCGTCGAACCACGCGTCGGCCGTCGGGGTGTCGGTCGTGGCGTTCATGCCGATCGACTGGGCGGCCTGGGCGATGAGCTCCTGGCTGGTGACGTAGTCGTTCCAGCCGGCGGGGACCCACAGCTTGAAGGAGACCTGCTGGCCGTCCTTGCCCATGAGCTTGTCGCCGTTGTAGGTGTACCCGGCGTCGGTGAGGACCTTCTTGGCGCCCTCGACGTCGACCTTGTACGTCTGGTTCTTGTACTTGTCGGCGATGAACGAGTCACCGGCCGGCGTCGGGATGCCCGTGACGTTGGTGAGCTCCGGGAAGAGGCCGGACTCGGCCACCTCGGACGCCTGCTTGCGGTCGATGACCATGTTGAGGGCCTTGCGGACCGCGACGTCGTTGAACGGCGGCTTGGTCACGTTGAGCATCAGCTGGTCGATGCCGAGGCCGGCGGGCATGAACACCTTGTTGTGAGCCGGGTCCTTCGCGACGTACACGTTCTGGTAGTCGGCGATGAACGTCCAGCCCCACTGGCACTCACCCGTCGCCAGGGCGGTCGTCTCGGTGTCGTTGCCCGAGTACGAGGTGTAGCGCACCTGCGGCACCGCGAGCTTGCCGCCCCAGTAGCTCGGGTTGGCGTCGAGGATGACGGCCTGGTCGGTCCACGAGGTCAGCGTGTACGGGCCGGTGCCGATCGGCTTCTGGTTGGCGTCCGTCGTCGGGTCGGTCTTCGTCGACCAGATGTGCTTCGGCACGATGAAGAGCTGCAGCGCCTTGATCTGGTTGATGAACTGGCCGGTGTCGAACGTCACGGTCACGGTGTTGCCGGAGGTCGTGATGTCCTTGTACGGCAGGCCCTCGGTGTTGAGCTCCTTGTGGTCCTTGCGGAGCTGCAGCGAGTAGGCGATGTCGTCGGCCGTGAAGTCCTGGCCGTCCGACCACTTCACGCCGTCACGGGCGGTGATCGTCAGCTGCGTGTAGTCGCTGTTCCACTCCCACGACTTCGCGAGCCACGGCTCGGGCTTGTTCGCGGGCCGGGTGTCGTTCACCTGGGCCAGCGGCTCGTAGATCGCCCAGCGGTAGCCGAGCGAGTTGCTGGACGCGGTGTTGAGGAACGGGTTCGAGTTGTTGGTCTGCGGGCCGTTCGGCATGCACACGGTCAGCGTCTGACCCGCGGCGGCCGGTGAGGTGCCGCCGGTCGCGGCCCCCGTCGGCGAGTTCGTACCACCGGTGTTGCTGCAAGCGGTGGCGAGCATCGCGACGGCGGCCAGGGTGGCGACCGTCACGGCTAGCTTGCGCGTTGTCACGAGTGCCTCCTTGCACTGAGCGGCGGCTCATTGTGCCGCCGCGTTTGTCGTGGACTGAATTGGCGGTTACTGCGGGATGACGACGTGCGTTGTCAGGCGCAGGTCGCGCGACGAGCGGCCCACGCGGATCGGGTAGGTACCGGGTGGCGTCGCCCATCCGGAGTTCCAGGTCCGCAGCGCGTGCGGGTGCAGACGGACCTGGACGGTCGTGGTGGCGCCCGGATCGGCGTCCACGACGGCGAAGCCGCCGAGCCAGCGCACCGGCCGGTCCCCTGCGGGACCTGCGGGCGGCTCGACGTAGACCTGGACGACCTCACGGCCGCGCCGGCGGCCGGTGTTGGTCAGAGTGACGGCGACGGTGACGCCGTCCTCGTCGTGCGAGGCCTGGGCGTCCGCGTACGTCCACGCGGTCCAGCCCAGCCCGTGGCCGAAGGGCGCCGCGGGGACGCGGTCCAGCCGCTCCCATCCCCGGTACCCGACGTCGACGCCCTCGGCGTAGTCGACGATGCCGTCCACCGGCACCGCGTCCGGCACCGGAACGTCGGCGAGGCGCGCGGGCAGGGTCCACGGCAGCCGCCCGGAGGGCTCCGCCACCCCGGACAGTGCGTCGGCCACCCCGTCCGCCCACTCCTGCCCGCCGAGCCAGCCCCACACGACGCAGCGCGCCTCGTCGAGCCACGGCAGCAGCACGGGCGCGCCCGCGTTGACGACGACGACCGTGTTCGGCTGCACCGCGAGCACCGCCCGCACGAGCTCGTCCTGGTCGCCGGGCAGGTCCAGGTCTGTGCGGTCCCAGCCCTCCGACTCGACCTCCTCGGTGGTGCCGACGACGACGACCGCGACGTCGGCCGCGGCGGCCGCGGCCACCGCCTGCTCGCGCAGCTCGGCAGGGGTCGGCCCGGGCTCGTCGTGCAGCAGGCGCAGCCGCAGGAACTCGTCGTAGCCCACCGGGTGGGCCACCTGGACCGTGGCATCGATCTCGACGACCTCCGGGCCGGCCACCGGCACCATGACCGCGGCCGGGTGGTTGTACGTCGAGTCGAGGACGACGTCCTCGCCGACCACCCGGTCGCTCGTGGACACCTCGAGCCCGTCGACGAGGACGCGGTGGCGCCCGATCGTCGCGACCCCGACGGCGTGGATGCCGGAGGTGGTGAGCGGCACGCGCGTGCGCAGCCGCAGCGACACGGCCTCCTCGGGCAGGTCCGCGACGTCCTCGTCCCACTCGTCGGCGACCCACTCGCGGAGCACGGCACCCGTGTCGTCGAGCAGCTGGACGTGGACGCCGGGCTTGCCGGTCGGCGTGGTCGCCGCCGCCAGGTCCAGCGGCCCGGCGGTGAAGCGCGAGACGGCGCCGGCGTGCAGAGCGACGCTCGCCCCGGGGAAGACGCGGGCCACGGCGGCCTCCAGCGACACCCGGCGGTCCGGGCGGACGGACGACGAGCCGCCACCGGCGAGGAACGGCGTCACGGCGTTGGGCCCGACGAGTGCGACGCGGGCCGGTGCGTCCAGCGGGAGCAGGCCGGTCTCGTCCTTGAGGACGACGAGCGAGCGTGCCACGAGCTCACGCAGCACCGCCGGGACGTCGACGCCGGTCACGGCGGCGGCGGGCTGTCCCAGCGCGCCGACCCGCTCCGCCAGCCGGAGGATGCGCAGCACCTTGTCGTCGAGCTCGTCCTCGCTCACGTGCCCCGCGGCGACCGCGGCCGCCAGCCCGTCGCCCCACGGCCCGTCCGGCCCTGGCATCTGCAGGTCCATGCCCGCCCGCACCGGGCCGAGCACGGACTTGGTCGCGACCCAGTCGGAGACGACGACGCCGTCGAAGCCCCACTCGTCCTTGAGGACCTCGGTCATCAGGCGGTGGTGCTCGAGGACGGGGGCGGACTCCACGCCGTCGTCGACGCCGTTGTACGCGCCCATCACCGACCACGCGCCGGCGGCGACGAGGGCCTCGAACGGCGCCAGGTAGACCTCGCGCAGCGTCCGCTCGTCGACCCGCGAGACGTAGTTCGTGCGGTCGGTCTCGGAGTCGTTGGCGACGTAGTGCTTGACGCACATGCCGACGCCGAGCTCCTGCGCGGCCGTCACCAGGGGCACCGCGAGCGAGGCCGTGAGCACCGGGTCCTCGCTGTAGCACTCGAAGTGACGGCCGCCCACAGGGGTGCGCTGAAGATTGACCTGCGGGGCAAGGACGACGTCCACGTCGTGGCGGCGCGCCTCGGCGGCGAACGCCTCCCCGACCCGCGCGGCGAGCTCCACGTCCCACGTGGCGCCCAGGGCCGACGGCGCGGCGAACGAGGCCGACGAGGCGCCGTCGACGCCGCGCACGCCGGCGGGGCCATCGGACATGAGCACCGACCGCAGGCCGAGCCGCTCCACCGCGGCGGTGCGCCAGACGTCGAGGCCGACCAGCAGGGCGACCTTCTCGTCGCGCGTGAGGGCCGCCAGCACGGACTCGGGTCCGGTGTCGGGGACGGTCACGGAGACCGTGTCGAGAGCCACTGCGTCGGGGCCTTCCTGCGGGACGTCGTCGTGCGCAGGACACAGCAAAGCACCGTGTTACTTACCTGTCAGTAAGTCATTGGTCACAGTATGGTTTCGGTCCATGGAAGCGGATCCGGGCCGCCCCGCGGACCGCGCGAGGCGCGGGCCCCGCGAGGGGACGGCAGCCAGGCGCGAGGAGATCCTGCGCGCCGCGGCGGCGACCTTCGGCCAGAAGGGCTACAAGACCGGCTCGCTCGCGGACGTGGCGGAGCAGGTGGGCATGACCCATGCGGGCGTGCTGCACCACTTCAAGTCCAAGGAGCAGCTGCTCACCGCGGTCCTGGACTTCCGCGACGCGGAGCAGGTCGCCGAGCTCGAGGGCAAGCACATCCCCGGCGGGATCGAGCTCTTCCGGCACCTGCTGCTCACGGCGCGGATGAACGCCGAGCGCCCCGGCATGGTGCAGACGTACGCCGTCATCACCGGCGAGGCCGTGACCGACGGGCACCCCGCGCGGTCCTGGGCGACCGCACGCTTCGCCGCGCTGCGCGACGAGGTCACCGATGCCCTGTGCGCCTGGCACCCGGAGGTCGACCGCGACCTCGCCTACCAGGCGGCCGGCGCGATCCTCGGGGTCATGGACGGCATCCAGATCCAGTGGCTGCTCGACCCGGAGGCCGTCGACCTCTCGGAGAGCACCGCCTTCGCCATCCAGGCGATCGTCGCCGCGGCCATCGCGGGCCCGCGCCGCGACGAGCCGGTGCCGCCGCCGTCGGCCTGACGCGGCTCAGGTAGTTCACAGGAACGCTCCAGGGGCGCCACAGGTGCCGCCTGGATCCTCGTGGTCATGACGACGACCACCGCCCGCCGGCCCGACGTCCTGACGCGCGCCGACGGCTCCCCCATCCGTGCGCTCGTCGTGGACGACGAGCCCAACCTCGCCGAGCTCCTCGCGACCGCGCTCCGCTACGAGGGCTGGCACGTCGAGCACGCGCTCACCGGCCACGCCGCGGTCCGGCGCGCCAAGGAGCTCGAGCCCGACGTCGTCGTGCTCGACGTCATGCTCCCCGACCTGACCGGGCTCGAGGTGCTCGGCAGGATGCGAGCGACGAACCCGACCGTCCCGGTTCTCTTCCTGACCGCGAAGGACGCGGTCGAGGACCGCATCGCAGGGCTGACCGCCGGCGGCGACGACTACGTCACCAAGCCGTTCTCGCTCGAAGAGGTCGTCGCGCGGCTGCGCGCCCTGCTGCGCCGCACGGGCGCCGCGACCGGACACCAGGAGGCTCAGTTGGTCGTCGGCGAACTGCGGATGGACGAGGACAGCCACGAGGTGTGGCGCGGCAGCGAGGACATCCACCTCACCGCGACCGAGTTCGAGCTTCTCCGGTACTTCATGCGCAACCCCCGCCGCGTCCTCTCCAAGGCGCAGATCCTCGACCGCGTGTGGCAGTACGACTTCGGCGGGCAGGCGAACATCGTCGAGCTCTACGTCTCCTACCTGCGCCGCAAGATCGACAAGGGCCGCACGCCGATGCTGCACACGCTGCGGGGCGTCGGGTACGTGCTGCGCCCGGCGTGAACAAAGGCGTGAAGGGCACCCTCCGCCGGCGGCTGACGTTCACCGCCGTCGGCCTGCTGGCCGTCGTCGTCGCGGTCATGGGCCTCGCCTCGACGCTGGCGCTGCGCGCCTCGCTGCTGGGCCAGGTCGACGCCCGGCTGGTGGCCGCCGCCGACCGGGCCGGCCTCGCGACCAGCGCCCCTCCGGTCGATGCGGCCGACACGGTGGCGGGCAACGACCACGACGCCGACAACCGCCCGCCCTGGTTCGAGGGCCCCGGGCAGGACGTCGGCACGGTGAACGTCGTCACGTCCGGCCAGGTGCGCAGCGGCTACATCGGCCCCGACGGCACCTTCCGACAGCTGTCCCCGAACCAGCTGGCGACCCTCCTCAAGGTGCCGACCAACGGCACGGTCGTCGGGATCACGCTCGACAACCTCGGTTCGTACCGAGCTGTCGCCGTGCATGCGGACGACGGCGCGGTCATCACCGCGATCCCGACTGCGAGCGCCGACGCGACCGTGCGCAACTACGTGATCGTCGAGCTCCTCGTCGCGGGCATCGGGCTGGCGCTGGCCGCCTGGGCCGCGAACATCCTGGTCCGCCGCGAGATGCGGCCCCTGACGAACGTCGCCGCCACCGCCCGGCGGGTCTCGGAGCTGCCCCTCGACAAGGGCGAGGTGTCCATCGACGAGCGCGTTCCGGACGCCGACCCGACGACCGAGGTCGGGCAGGTCGGCGCGGCGCTCAACCGCATGCTGGGCCACGTCGAACGCGCGCTGACCGCCCGCGAGGAGTCCGAGCAGCACGTCCGCCGCTTCGTCGCCGACGCGTCGCACGAGCTGCGCACCCCGCTCGCCTCGATCCGCGGCTACACCGAGCTGGTGCGGCGGTCCGACGAGCCGCTGCCCGACGGCGCCGGCCAGGCGCTCGCGCGCGTGGAGGCGGAAGCGGTGCGGATGACGGCGCTGGTCGAGGACATGCTGCTGCTGGCGCGCCTCGACGCGGGTCGCGAGCTGGAGTACGAGACGGTCGACCTGACCGAGCTGGCGGTCGACGCGGTCGCCGACGCCCACGCCGCCGGCCCGGACCACGTGTGGCAGCTGGACGTCGAGGTGGACGACGAGTCCGACGCCGACCCCGAGACGCTCGTGAGCGGCGACGACCACCGCCTGCGGCAGGTGCTCGCCAACCTCCTGACGAACGCCCGCGTCCACACGCCCGCGGGCACCACGATCGAGGTCGGCGTGCGGAGGGCGGGCGACGACGTCGTCGTGCGCGTGGACGACAACGGCCCGGGCATCCCGGCGGACCTGCGCGACGAGCTCTTCGAGCGGTTCACCCGAGGCGACGCGTCGCGCAACCACACGTACGGCTCGACCGGCCTCGGGCTGGCGATCGCCAACGCCGTCGTGCACGCCCACGGCGGGACGCTGGAGTGCGCCTCGCAGCCGGGGCGCACGGTGTTCACCCTGACGCTGCCCGCCGCCGCCCCCGTGGCCTGACGAACCCCACAGTCGCGGCATAGCGCCGTCATCCGGCGCGTCGAGGTCCGTCCGCCACGGTCGGACCATGGACGCGACAACCTCCGCCATCACCGTGGGGCCCGAGCAGGCCCTCGCCGCTCCCGTGCTCGAGCTGGTCATCCCCGTGCACGACGAGGAGCGCGGCCTCGAGAGAGCCGTGCGCACCACACGCGCCTTCCTCGACGCGCAGCTGCCGTACCCGGCGCGGCTGACGATCGCGGACAACGCGTCCGGCGACGGCACGTGGGCCATCGCGCGCCGCCTGGCCGACGAGGTCGAGGGCGTGCGCGCCCTGCACCTGGACGCCAAGGGACGCGGCCGCGCCCTCCAGACGGCCTGGGGCGCCTCGGACGCCGCCGTGCTCGCCTACATGGACGTCGACCTCTCCACGGACCTGTCGGGTCTGCTCCCGCTCGTGGCACCGCTGGTCTCCGGGCACGCGCACCTGGCGATCGGCACCCGGCTGGCCCGCAGCGCGCGCGTGGTCCGGGGACCCCGGCGGGAGCTGATCTCGCGCTGCTACAACGTGCTGCTGCGCGGCACGCTCGGGGCGCACTTCTCCGACGCGCAGTGCGGCTTCAAGGCGATCCGCGCCGACGCGGCCCGCCAGCTGCTCCCGCTCGTCGCGGACACGCAGTGGTTCTTCGACACCGAGCTGCTGGTGCTCGCAGAGAAGGCCGGGCTGCGGATCGACGAGGTCCCCGTCGACTGGGTCGACGACCCCGACTCACGCGTCGACGTCGCGGCCACCGCGCGCCAGGACCTCCGCGGCATCGCGCGGCTGGGCCGCGCGCTGGCGGG
>Ga0207857_1000297_pt1 | contig 14275 bp, 14 predicted proteins | sample LuqExpMetageno22_FD_187780 | JGI IMG/M metagenome (GOLD analysis project Ga0207857, IMG submission 187780) | Tropical forest soil microbial communities from Luquillo Experimental Forest, Puerto Rico - Sample 22 (SPAdes) | ecosystem: Environmental > Terrestrial > Soil > Tropical forest ... | reverse complement strand
GCCCGCCGATAATGCCGATTCTTTTCATGATGTGGTCCTGTTGTTCCGTGGGGTCCCCGTGGTCGGGCAAACCCCTTCCTCCGGCCATGCCAAAAATGCGCCGTTCGCCCCCCTGCCCCCCCAAAAAAATTTGCGGGAGCGCTGTTTTTTCCCTTGACAGCTCCCCTGCCAAAAAACGCGGCAATGTAACCGGACCGTCACAAATTCAACACGTTATCGCACTACTCCCCAAGTTTTTCCACAGCCGGCTGGGGAAAGCTCGCCCCGGACGCACCGGGGCAGGCGTCGCTGTTCCGGCATCACGGTTCGCCTGCCGCGGCCCTGACCGATCCCCCGCCCCCGTCAGTTCACCGGAACCAGGGCCGAGACGGAGCGGTAGTCGAGGGACGAGTAGGACGCGGGGGCGTACTGGGCACCGTCGAAGTACACGACCCGGACGTACTTCACCAGGGACAGGTCCAGCGTGCCCGCCGCGCCGGTGGTATTCGCCGCGGTGATGGAAAGCTCGCCCCCGGCGCCCATCAGGGTGGTGGCGCTGTGATCCAGCGGCGAGTACAGCCGGACCGTGTTGCCCAGATAGACCTGATTGGCGTCGTAGAGCCAGCAAAGCATGTTGTAGGCGTTCGGCTCGGCCGCCAGGAAGGCCGTCCGCGCGGCGGGGAATCCCGTGGTGGCGATCGCGCCCCCGCCGTACTGCACCGTGTAGCCCTGGGCGGGGAAACGTCTCAGGGCGGCGACGTATTGGGAGAGGTTCGCCGGGGTCAGATCCTCGGCGGTGTAGAGGTACGTGTGGGTCGCGGCGGCAGAGCTGCCCGGTTCGTGGAGGGTCTGCGTCGTCGTCGGCGTCGGGCCGCTCTTCAGCGTGATCGTGGCGGTCCAGTTGCCCGCGAGCGGGAGGGAGTGCGGGGTCGCGAGGAGGGAGACCGTCGCCCCGATGGTGGGGTTGCCGGCGTCGTCCGTCCCCAGCCGGGCATTCTGCACCAGGATGTTCCAGTGGTCCCCCTGGGGCGAGGTCAGGTCGAGGCTTTGCAGGTCAGACAGGGCGACCGTCGGACTGTAGGACACCGTGACGTTCAGGAGGCAGGTCGCCGCGCTGCTCAGATAATCGGGCGTAACGTTGTCGAAGTACCACGCCGAGCCGGTTATCAGGCTGGCCGGGGGCGTCGGCGTCGGTGTAGGCGTAGGTGTCGGTGTGGGTGTAGGCGTGGGTGTAGGCGTCGGCGTCGGAGTCGGCGTTGGTGTCGGCGTTGGTGTCGATGTCGTCGTCCCCCCGCCGCCGCCCCCGCCGCCACAGCCGGCCAGGCCGACCGTCGCGGCCAGAAACAGCACCACCAGTACCTTGATCGCCTTGCTCCCCATAGCACACCTCCCGACCTCGATTTGGTTGTTGCTCCGGCTTGGGAACCTGTTCGCACGCCCCGTCAGGCACGCGTTCCCGGCAAACCGTCCCCGTGTTCGGCCCTGCGCCGCCGCCCGTTCTCATTACGCCAAATAACGTGTTTCATGAGAAAAACGTGTTCCTGTTGTACCCCACGGAAATGCAAATTTCAATCGCAATTTCAGTATGTTAAAATTATTACCCCTCCAGGGCGTTGCAGGAACAAGTATACCACAGACCTGCCTTTTCGCAAATGGCTGATTTTCCGCACAAAACGTCCATCCACACCGGCGGCATCGCCCCTCACGCGCAGAACGTGGTCCGGAGAAGACCCCGGCGTTGACGGGAGCGTTTCCCCGGTGGTAGGATGGCGGCCAGGGCAACCCCATCCAACCATACCAAAGGAGCAGAGATGAAACCATTGATCGTTGCGGCTATCGCCGCCATTGTCGCGGTTCCGGCCCTTGCCGGCGCCAACGAGGCCATCGACAAGGCCGCCCGGGAGAAAGGGGCCGTGAAGACCGCCTCGGGCATGGTCTACAAATCCCTCAGGGAAGGCAAAGGCAAATCGCCCGTCGCCTCCAGCACCGTGGAGGTCAACTACCGCGGCACCCTGACGAACGGCACGGAGTTCGACAGCTCCTACAAGCGCAACCAATCCATCAGCTTCCCCCTCATGGGGGTCATCCCCTGCTGGACCGAAGGGGTCCAGAAGATGAAGGTGGGAGGCAAGGCCAGGCTGGTATGCCCCCCGGAGCTGGCCTACGGCTCCCGCGGCGCCGGCAGCGCCGTCCCGCCCAACGCCACCCTGATCTTCGAGGTCGAGCTGCTGGCAATCAAATAGTTTTTTCGCACCAGGGTGAGCATATAAGTCCCATAGGTCCCATGAGTCCTATGGGACTTATACATTTCATGGCACCTCCATGGCTGCCCGGTGGAAGAAGCCGGAAACCGTGATATGCTTTGGTCGTGGGGCACACAACGGCGCGAGGGGCGACAATGAAGAAGGTGCTGGGAATGGTGGTGCTGGGGATCGCCCTGATCGCGGGGCTTCCCTGCCGGCCGGCGCGCGATGCGCGGGCCGAGAGCATGGGGCAGGAGCGGCTGGCCTATCTGGAACTGGCCAGGATACGGGCATTGTGCGGGCCGGAGCTTTCCTACCGCGCCTACCGGGACGCCCTGGCGCAGCCGCGCGAGTATGTGGGGCTGCTCAAGGGGGGCTCGGCGAGCGTCGTCCTGCTGCGGGGGGCCATGGGCTACTACGAGAAGGCGCTGGCCCTCTGGAGTCTCGAAACCGACAGCGAGTTCCCCCTCGACAGCCTGCGCACCGACGAGCCCAAGGGGGCGGAGGTGCTGGAGCAGTGCCCCGGCATTCCCCGTTTTCACTACAAGGAGCGGGACCAGATTTACGTGCGGGACGCCGTGGCCTGCATGTGGCGCAAGGCCGCCGACGCCCTCGACCGGACGCCCGTTGAACTCCGCTGAGGGCGAGACGCGGAGGAGGGGACTGCGGACCGGATTTCAAGCGGCGCCCGGGGAACATTGGCGCCGTTTCTTTTCAGAGCGTGCCGTCGAAGAGGGGACAGCCGGTGGCCGCGGCGCCGGAACCGGTGTCGAGCCGTTCCGGGAATCCGTCGGGGAAGTTGCCGCACTGCGGCCAGGCCGAGCACTTGGGCACATAGGCGACCCCTTCCGGGAGCGCCCCGCCGTCGCCCCGGAACAGAACCTCGGTAATCGTCACCTCAACCATTGCATCGGCCTTCTGGCAATGGAACCTCTTACCCCCGAGTACGTGCCTGGTCGTGTACATGCGACTCCCCCGCTGCTTCAATCACACAAAAAGGCCGGGCGGCCCAAAGAGATGCATTCCTTGACAGCCCGGCCGTCTCCCTGGTGAAGATCCGCGGCATTCCTCCCCCTGCGGCGCAGGGTTTGGCGTGATGAAAAAAATGTTTACCAGCCGTAACGGGATATACCACCAATCGTTGCAGTCGTCAACACCCCGCCCCTGATCCTGCCGCCCCCCGCTTCTTCCGCGCACCCGCCACATCATGAGTTGTTCATAATAAAAAATACCGTATACTTTTATAAAAACACTTTAATTTTTCTCCAATATCCCCATAAGAGAAAGAGCGCCGCTCGCCAGGCAACTCCGGGAGCGCCTGCCGTTCGGACCACGGCAGACGCGCGGTCCGAACGGCGCTCATTTCCGGAGAATATCCCATGTCGGTACATTCAGGAGGGAACAACCATGCTTGCTGAGATGAAGATCAGGACGAAACTGCTCACCGGCTTCGGCATCCTCATACTGTTTTCCATCGTTATGGCGCTGGCCGCGACCTACGCCATCTCGCTCTTGAACGCGAACATCGACAATATTCTCGGCACGCGCATACCGCAGTTGAAAAATGCCACGAGGATCATCGAGAATATCCGCGGCAGCAACCAGTCCATGAACGACGCCTATTTTATCGAGGGGGCGGGGGCCATAGAGGCGGAGCTCCAATCCACCGCGAGCAACAGCAAGAGCACCAGCGAGGCCATGGACGCGCTCAAGGCATCGCTGGTCACGGACAAGGAAAAGCAGTTGTACCAGAACATCCTCGACCAGAGGGTGCCGTACCTGGCGCAGCGCAACAGGATCATCGCCTGCCTCAAGGCGGAGGACAAGGCGGGGGCGCTCGAAGAATTCAAGAAGATCAAGCCGTTGCGGCAGGGGTTCCTGGGGGCGTTGAAGGAACTGGACGCCTATGTGCAGGAGCAGGCGAAACTCGACGGCATCCGCGCCCGGAACGACGCCAAGGCCACCCGCACGGCGATACTCGCCCTGGTTGCCGTGATCGTCGTCGTATCGCTCGTGTTGGCGCTCTGGATCATCAGGGGGATCACAAAGCCGCTCCACGCGGCGGTGACGACCGCCAAGCGCATTGCGGAGCGGGACCTGACGGTCCGGGTGGAGGGGGCCGGCAGCTCTGAAACCGGCCAGTTGATGGCCGCCATGGGGAACATGGTCGAAAACCTCAAGGGCGTCATCGTCCAGACCTCGAACACGTCGGCAAACATCGCCGCGGCTTCCGCCCAGTTGTACGCCACATCGGAGCAGATCGCCACCGGCACCGGCAAGGTCGCGGCCCAGGCCGGCACGGTGGCCACCGCCAGCGAGGAGATGTCCGCAACATCCAACGACATTGCCGCCAACTGCCACATGGTCGCCGAGAGCGCCCAACAGGCGGCGGCCACCACCCAGGAGGGATTCGAGGTGGTCAGACGTACGGTGGACGGCATCCGCCAGCGGGGCGAGGAGGCCCGCGTCAACGCCAGGAACATCGAATCCCTGGGGGAGCGCTCCGACCAGATCGGCGCCATCGTGGCCACCATCGAGGACATTGCCGACCAGACCAACCTTTTGGCCCTGAATGCGGCCATCGAGGCGGCCCGGGCCGGCGAGCAGGGGCGCGGCTTCGCCGTGGTGGCCGACGAGGTGAGGGCCCTGGCCGAACGCACCACCCGGGCGACCCGGGAGATTGGCGAGATGATCAAGGCCATCCAGAACGAAACCAGGGCCGCCATCGTGACGATGGAAGCCGGCGTGAAAGGATCGGAACAGGGGGCGGCGGAGGCGGGGCAGTTGGAGAACGCCCTTCAGGCGATCTTGGAGCAGGTGAACGCCGTCAGCATGCAGGTCAGCCAGATCGCCACGGCAGCGGAGGAGCAGACCGCCACCACCAGCGAGATCACCACCAACATCCACCAGATCACCCAGGTGGTGAACGAGACCTCGCACGGCACCCAGGGATCGGCCAACGCGGCCTCGGCCCTGTCGAGCCAGGCGGAGGAGTTGCAGTCCCTCGTGCGCCAGTTCAAGCTGTAAGCGGCGCCGAACGCCGTGGACCGGCCTCCGGGGGGGGATAGCGCCTCCCCGGGGCCGCCCCTTCCCTACTCCTTCGCCCCCTCGCCCCCCGTGATGTCCGCCAGGGGGTCTTCCCCCTCCTGCCAGCTCGCCAGGTACTTCTCGTACAGGTGGAAATCCTCCCCCTTGTGTTCCGTGAGGGTGACGTAGATATGCCGCACCGGAATCCCCAGGGCCCCGCTGATCAGATCCATGAACCCCAGGGTCAGGGCCCGGCGCTGCTCCAGGGTCCTGCCCGCCCTGATGTCAGCGTTGACCACGGCCACCCCCTTTTCCGGCTCCGTGACCCGGCCGATGGACAGGTTGTGGGTGCCGAACTCGCGGATGGAGATGCTGATGTGATCGGTGCCGGTATCCATGACCCGGGAGAAGAGCTGTCGTACCTCCCGGGCAAAGGCGATCTTCCCGGCGTCGGTCATGGTGCGGTTGATCTCGAACTGCAGATGGGGCATGGGACCTCCCGGCCGCCGGCCCGGCGGAACCGCGGGACCGGCGTGTTTCAGATATCTTCCGTGGGCGGCTTCCGCGTCGCCTCCACGATGACCTCGGCAAGGACTTTCCTGACCTCCTCCGGCTGCTTCGCCATCTGGGAGACGCAGATGTCCAGGACCCGCCGGTGGCGCGCGGCATTGGCGGCGAGCGACCACCGGGCGGAGCTGCCGATGAGCAGTTGGGCCACATTGCCCTCCGCGGCCGCGTACGGCAGCACCCCGATCACCCTGATGACGTATTTCTCGTCGCCGGTGGCCATGAACGCCCCCCACAGCATATCGAGGACCGCGGGGGAGTCGATCGTCATCCGGTCCAGCGCCGGCGGGTCGAGTTTCGACAGCTCCTCGTTCCCGGCGATTCCCCGGTCGGCCAGGAGGGCGAGGCACCGCTTGAGATGCGCCTTCGCCTCCCCGGTGCCGGCGACCCAGAGGGCATGGAGCAGGACCTGCTGCTCCCCGGTCGACAGGCTCGGGAACGGCTTGAGCGACGGTTCGATCACCGCGCCGCTGGAACGGAAGATCAGCGAGAGGAAGGCCACGAGCGGGGCGCGGGCGGAGTCCTTTTTGAGGTATCCCAACCGTTGCATCGACAGGATCGCCAGGGGGGTCTTTTCCGGCTCGGGGTGCAGATAATAGTAGGTCAGCCACTCATCCAGCGCCTTTTCGGACAGGGGGGGCGCGGCGGCGACAGGGGCCGCCGAAAGGGTGAACGTCGTCCGGAGCGGTACGGCGACCCGGCGGTGGTTGTCGTGCACCACCACCTCCACCACCCATTCCCCCAGGGGGTCTTCGGGCTCCCCGGTGAACCGGATGACGTTCTCGGCCAGGAAGGTGTTGGTCGGCGGGCCGGACAGGGGGCCGGCAAGGGCGCTCATCCCGCGGTCCTCCACCACCTGGCGGTCCGGCCGGATGACCCTGACGTCGCACGTCACGTCCGCCGTGCCGGCGGCATCCAGGGCGGGGTTGGCGAAAAAGACGAGGATCGTCGCCTGCTCGCCCCGCTTCAGGTCATGCACCGCCGAAAAGGTCGGGGTGACCTCGGCCGGGGTGTTCCACTTTCCCTCCCAGTCGGGGTCCGTGGTGACGATCATGGAGGCGCCGAACCCGTTGACGGATTTGCGCGCGTCGGAATCGGCCACGGGGCTACCGTCCTGGAGCCACACCCTGTGGTCGCCGGGGGACGCCCAGGCCGTGACGGCGCACACCGCAACGAGGAGCAACGGGAACAGGAATTTCATGGGTTCCTCTTTTCAACGCCGGGGCCGGGCGCTCGTTTTCCGGGGCGCCCCTGCGGGGAGAGCGCCGGGCATGGTGCAATTCTATCATCTATCCCCGCGGGTACAACCGGCGGCGCTATTTTGTTTCCCGATGAGCACTGATCTTCCGCCACAGGGTGTCATCCCCGAAGGGATTCTATCGGGGATCCATGTTTTTTCAATAGGTTCTGAAATCCGGATTCCGGCTTGGAGCCTGCCGGAACGACCGTAGCGGAAGATCAGTGTTCATCAGGTTGTATTTCGCTTCGCCGGGCGCGGGGACCCGTACCGGGGGGGCGGCCCTTTTGCCCTCCACTCGCATAAACAGTTGTATTTTTGCCGAAAAGGGTATAAAGAGTATGCGATTGCTCCATATGTGCGCTGTTCGCCGGGCCGATGCGCTCCCGCGCGGTTCCGGTTTTGATGGTCATCCTTCATTCGGTACCGCAACGACGGGACAGTCAATGCACGATGAGACCAGAACACGGCGACACCTGCAAAAAGAGATAGACGCGCTGCGCAGCCGGGTTTCCTTCCTGGAGAACACGGTGGCGAAGATCCGGCGCCGGGGCGAGATCAACGGCCCCGCCCCCCTGATAGACCACGTGACCGGCCTGCCGAACCGGACCCACTTCTACAACACCCTGCACGACGCCCTTGCCGCCGCCCGAAAGAGCGGCGAGGACCTCGCCGTCGTCTTCCTCTCCCTCGACCGCTTCAAACTCATCAACGACACCCTCGGCCAGTTCGTGGGGGACGCCCTGCTACAGGAGGTGGCCGAACGCCTCGGGCGATGCCTCCAGAAGCACGACACCCTGTGCCGGCCGGGACGGGACGAATTCCTGCTGCTCTTTCCCCGGGCCGGGAGCCGGGACGGCGTCATACGGGTGGTGGAGAGGATCTTCGCGGCCCTGTCCGACTCCTTCCAGCTCGGCGGCCGGGAACTCCTCATCAACGCGAACATGGGGATCTGCCGCTATCCCGAAGGGGGGGACAGCGCCGACGCGCTGATCCGGAACGCCTACGCCGCCCTGCTGAAGGCGCGGGACCTGGGGAAAAACACCTTCCGCTTCTTTTCGCCCCAGGGCTACGAATCGGAGTTCAACCGGCTCCTTCTGGAGAACGACCTGCGCCGCGCCCTGGACCGCCGGGATTTTTCCCTGCACTACCAGCCCCAGGTCGATCTCCGGGACGGCAAGGTCGTGGGGCTGGAGGCGCTGGTCCGCTGGGACCACCAGACCCTGGGCCCCATCCCCCCCGACCGCTTCATCCCCCTGGCCGAGGACATGGGCATCATGGCGCCCCTGGGCGAATGGGTGCTCAGGACCGCCGGGGAGCACCACCTGGCCTGCACCAGCTCCGGCTGCCAACCGGTCAGGTACGCGGTCAACCTCTCCCCCACCCAGCTTCATTCCGGCAGCCTGGTGCCCTGGATTCTCGCGATCCTGGACGAGACCGGCCTGGAGCCGGGCTACCTGGAGCTGGAGATAACGGAAGGCGCGCTGATGAGGAACCGCCAGGCCACGGTGGAGGCCTTCGAGGCCCTCCACGCCCGGGGGGTGCAGATCGCCCTCGACGACTTCGGCACCGGCTACTCCAGCCTCGCCTACCTGAGCCAGTTTTCCCTCAGCAAGCTCAAGATCGACAAGACCTTCACCAGCGCCGTCACCACGGACGAGAAGTCCGCGGCCATCTCCCGGGCCATCATCTCCCTGGCCCACAACCTGGACATGCGGGTCATGGCCGAGGGGGTCGAGACCCAGGAGCAGGTGGACTACCTGCGGGACCTGGGGTGCGACGAGATCCAGGGATTCCTGGTGTCGTGCCCCCTGCCCGCCGACGAGACCATGCAGTTCCTCGCCCGCCACGCCGGGTCCGAGTTCCCCCTGTAGCCCCGCCCGCCGGCCCCCGGATCACGGCGGTTCCCGGGGGACGACGCCCCGGAGCCCGCACCGGACCGCCCCCGAATTTTCCCGCTTGCAAATGGATTTATTTATGTTATAGAGGATCAAAAGGCCGTGGGTGTGAAAATATATCAACGTCACCGAGCGATGATATGGCCGAGTCTCTTGATACTGATGTCTTCATGCGGACGCACGTCATGGTTGACTGTCGGAGAATGGCAGCCCGGATCACCGTGGACGCCTGTGTCAAATACCAGAAGAACAACGATGCCCTGGCCTGCGTCGGCTGCAACCGCTGCGTCCCGGGCGAACTCGGCAGGGCGGCGGACTGGCTCCCCTACATCCAGTCGCGGCTCGGCCTGCAGAAAGAGCCCTGACCGGCAGGAAACGGAAGAACCGCAGCGCACGAAAAAGGCCGGCCCCCATGACGGGAGCCGGCCTTTTTTTGTGCGGGAACGGCAACAACGGCAAAGGGCCAGGCTGCCTGCCTGACCCTTTGTCTTCTTACCGCGGCATGGCGCGCTTACCGCCGCTCGCCGCCGCCGCGCTCGTCACGGCGCTCCTCTTTCATCTCCCGGTGGTCCTCGCGGCGCTGCTCCTTCATCTCACGATGGTCCTCGCGGCGCTGCTCCTTCATTTCCCGGTGCTCGTCGCGGCGCTGGTCCCTCATATCATGGCGCATTTCGCGCACTTCGCCGCCCGGCCGGAAGTATCTCCCCCGGTAGTGGTCGCGGTCCCGCGAGTACACCCGGTATTCCCGGTCGCGGTATTCATGAATCCTCCCCATGCGGTAGCGGCGGAACTCGGGGGGGAGTTCCCGCGGCCGCACCTTGATCCAGGGGCCGCCGTAGTAATCGGTGCGGTACCAGCCGCCTCCCCGGAAGATGTAGTAGACCCCGGAGAAGTAAAACATGTCGTAGGGCACGCCGACCGCCACGCCGAATCCCAGCTCGGGCGGATAGAGAAAGTCGGGGGGCTGGGCGACGACGATCGGCGGCCCGCCCACGTTGATGCTGAAGGATACGCCCGCCTGGGCCGCCGAAGCGGCCTGCAGGAGGACCACTGCCGATGCAACCGCCAACAGTTTTTTCATAAAGCCTCCATGTCCGGTCATCCGGTAGTGAGCAGTCAGTTGCTCCTTGTTAGATAGTACACCTTCCAGACACCCAGTCAATACCAAACCCTTATATTCACTGTAACATTTCGGATTCCGGCCGTTATTTCCGCCCTGTCAGGCGCTGGCGATAACCGCGCCGCAATAGAGACACTTTTTGTGGCTGCCTGTGTTGAAATGACCGCAGGAACTGCATTTGACCCTATCGGCGCCCGATCTGTTGTCGGCCAGGATCGTTGAGTCGTGGCCGCACGGAATCCCGATCATTGCGGCAACTCTTTCGATAAAATCTCTTGCCCGCTGTTCTTGCCTGCCTTTGAAGTCGATTATCTGGTCACCCAGAAGAACTCCCCACCAACCGGTAAGTACCGCGCCCTCCCCATAGAAGCTGATGAGATCGATTTTTCTTCCATCGACCGTCGTTAGGCAAGGGATAAAGTTTTCCTTCTGATCGTGCCACCCCAGGCCGTCTGGCGTGTACCCCGGCGATGTCCCGACGGTTATCTCCGAGACATCGACGGAGCGTATGTTTTTGAAGGGAATGATTTCAACGGTGTTTTTGATCCACCATGTGCGAGTTGAAATGGTGACGGTTCCCGTGGCGGCATTGACGGTTATTTTTCGGATCGTCGAAAAAAGGGTGGCAAGCTGCAGCGGAAAACATGTCCTGACAAAGATGCATTTGCTGCTATACCGCACCTTCGGCAGCCATGCGTCGATCACGAGAAAGGAGGTCTCATATACGCTCATTGGTTCTCATTTCATCCAGCGCAAAGATCGCCGTCGCGGGGAACGAGGGGGTGGACGAGGGCCGCCCCCCTTTTCCCTCATTACCCCATCCTTCTACCGCACCGGGTCGCAAATTTCAACGTCATTCCGAAATGTTAAAAAAATTACCACTCCCGGAGCCCATATCGAACAGGCCGGATTCAAGCACCCAAAAGGCGCCCTGGCGGCGTCCGCCGCTGGGTGTGGTGTATCGTCTGCCCCAATCGCCCCCGGCCAATGTGAAAAATTGTGCGCGATCTCACATATTTTTTTCCCGGGAGGGCTATGATGGGATACACAGTTGCGCGGAAAGCCAACTCCCTCGGGGTTGGGGCACGTAAAGGCATTTCCTCTCCGTCCAGGTCCCCTGCAGGCCCGCCCGAAAAAACATATGGAGGTCTCCATGAAAAAGGCAGTATGTGCGCTCCTTCTCGCCGTGTCCGTGTGCGGATTCGGCCACATTCCGGCGGCAGGTGCCGCGACGGCGAAGACCGTATCCTATCAATTGACCATCAACAGCCCCGGCGCCGGCGGTTCCCAGTTCGTGCTCAAGGGGCTCCAGACGCCGGCAAACCCCGTCTACTCGTGCAGCAAGACCAACTCGGCCGCGGCCGGCGACGGCACGAGCAGCGTCAGCTTCGCCGTGGTGGACCTGGGCGGCGTCAACAAGACCACGATCACCGTGACCGGCACGCAGGTGGGCACCCTGGCGGTGACCAACGCCAAGTACGTGGACCAGTCGGGCAAGCCCATCAGCGGCAACGTGACCGTCAAACGGATCTGGTAACCGCCTGCCCGCAGGGAAGGCACAGAAGGGGGGCTGCTCCGCGCGCCCCCCTTTTGTCATTTCCGGGACCATGCCGCCGCTGGCGATATGCAGGACCTTATTCACGGGTTGCCCTCTCCCCCTCCCCCCGGAAGTGAACATACGCCAGCGCCAGCGACATGGCCTGGAGCGCGGCGCAGAAGTAGAACGGCGCGCCGATGCGCCAGTCGCCCCGGGGCAGGTGGGACACCATGGCCAGAAGCGGCGCGCCGCACAGGGGAGCGAATACCGACATCAGGCTGTTCACCGAGCTGACCGCCCCCAGGGTCTGCCCCTGGCTCTGGGGGTCGGCGGCGGCGGAGATGATGCTCTGGAGCGCCGCGGTGATGGTGAAGCCGAGCATGTTCAGGAAGATCACCGCGTACATCATCCACCCCTGGGTGGCCGCGCCCCACAGCACATGGGCCACGGACGAGGAGAAAAGCCCGGCCACCGCCAGATGGCGGGGGCTGAAGCGCTTCAGGAGCCGCCCCAGCAGAAATCCCTGCACGATCAGGGACATGACCCCCACCGCGGCCAGGGACCAGCCGTTCTCCCGGGGGCCCCAGCCGAACTTGAAGGTGGTGTACAACACCCAACTGGTGAACATCACGAACTGGGCCAGGCCGGTCAGGGCGATCACGGCCACCAGCCTCCCCACGCCGTGCAGCTGGGTCAGGCTGCGCAGGGACGCCAGGGGGTTGGCCTGTTTCCAGTGGAACGGCCGCCGCCGCTCCACGGGAAGCGATTCGGGGAGCACGAAATAGCCGTAAAGCCAGTTGATCATGGCCAGGCCCCCGGCCACGAAAAAGGGGAGCTGGATGGAGACCGCGCCCAAAAGCCCGCCCATGACCGGGCCGATGATGAAGCCGCAGCCGAACATGGCGCCCAGCATGCCGAAGCGCTTGGCCCGCTCTTCGGGCGGGGTGATGTCCGCCACGTAGGCGTTGGCCACGGCCGCGTTGGCCTGCATGGCGCCCCCCACCAGGCGCACCGCGATCAGCATCCAGAGCGCCGAGGCGAGGCCGGTGGCGAAGAAGTTGAGGCCCAGGCCGCAGAAGCCGACCAGCAGCGGGGGGCGGCGGCCGTAGGCGTCGGACAGCCCCCCCAGGACCGGGGAGCCGAAGAAGTTGGCGATGCCGAAGGCGAACACCACCACCCCGTACCAGAAGGCCTGGTCGGCCTGGGAGCCGGTGAAGCCGCCCACCAGGGTGGGGAGCACGGGTATGATCAGGCCGATGGAGACCATGTCGATCAGCACGGTCAGCATGATGAAGGGCATGGCCGCGGCACGGTCCCGCCGGGGGATGGAGAGTTTGAAGTCGATCACGCGCGAATACTCGATCCCTAGATTCCAGGTTTGGGTTAATTGCAGGGCTGCATTGTTCTCATGCCCGGCCGCACCTGCGCTCCTTGAACGGGGTAATGTCCCCAAACGGCACACCCTGTCCCCCCGCAGGACATCTCCGGCGGCCGTAAAACTCTTAACATACTGTAATTACATGAAACGTCTCGTTGGCACGCTCTCCGCAACACCAGAGTACGAGAAGCCCCCGGTGTGCGCCCCGGGGACACGCGATCCTGGATAACATCACACCAATTCGGAGGAAAACATGGTGAAAGGCAACATCCTGTCGGCGTTGGAGAAAAAACTGTTCACGGCGTACTCCGCCGTTATCATGGCCATTACCGCCAGCGGCATGGTGGGGGTGAACCTGCTGTACAAGATCGGTCTTTCGGAGCTGCTCCAGGTGGGCTGACCGACGCAACCGCAGGGGAAGGCGGCCAAGCCGCTTCCCCGTTTCCCGCCCCCGTGCGAGCAGTCCCTCCCGGCCGGCGTCACCCGGCCGCTTCCACCACCCCGCCGCACCCCGCGCACGCCCCGTCCCCCGTTGTTCCCATCATTTCACCGGCTGGCCGCTGCTGTCGATCATGTTGACGGAGGATAGCGTCGGAAGGGCGCCCTGATTCCGCGTTGCGTTGGTAAAGGTGATGATGGCGATGGCGCCGCTGCCGGAAAAGGGCGTGGTGTTGACCAGGGCGATCTTGATGGCGCCGGGGGTGGCGGTATTGGCCGCAAATGTAGCCCCGGAGACGAACGTCCCCTGGGTCACGACGGGGGACGAATACAGGGTGGTGTCGTAGCCGACGGTCAGGTTCATACCGGCAACGTTGCTCAGGTTGCCGGCCTGAACGACGAAGACGCCGTTCCCCTCCGGGACGATGGCCAGGCTGTTGGCGGGCGCGGCGGCGATGGCGATGGCCACCTGGAGGCTGGAGGCGCCGGCAGCGACCTTGACCTGGTACGTGCCCGGCCCGGCCACGGCACCGTTCCTGCTCCCCCCGCTGCTGATGCTCTGGTTCCAGGTCGCCACATAATCGTACGACGCGCCGGGGGCGAGGGTGCCCGAATTCCTGAACGCCGCGGTGGTTTCGCTCGGGAAACTCCACACCTGGGTCCCGTCCTTGTCGTACACCGACACCAGGGGGGCGGTCGGCAGCGTTGCCAGGTCCAGGGCGGCGCCGCTGGTATTGGTCATGGTATAGGTCAGGGCCACGTTCTGCCCCTGTTGGGAAACCGCCGGGGCCGACAGGGTGTACCGCACCCCCTGGCTCTGCACGGAGCTGGTCACCGTGCCGTTGTCCCCA
>Ga0207857_1000296_pt1 | contig 14291 bp, 14 predicted proteins | sample LuqExpMetageno22_FD_187780 | JGI IMG/M metagenome (GOLD analysis project Ga0207857, IMG submission 187780) | Tropical forest soil microbial communities from Luquillo Experimental Forest, Puerto Rico - Sample 22 (SPAdes) | ecosystem: Environmental > Terrestrial > Soil > Tropical forest ... | reverse complement strand
TTCTAAAACGCTCGCATCGAAGCACGTATAAAATTTCACAGACTTTCAACGGCGACTTTTTCAACAGAATCGGCCCCATGCGGACGTAACAGGGAAGGGCGCTTTAAACCAGCGATAGTGATGGCGCGGGGTTCGTGCTCCGCTTACTGCGGCACGTGAAAAAAAACGCCGGCGAGACGATGGTCCCGCCGGCGGTCGCCGGCAACAATTAGCGGCAGATGCTTTTTCTTCAGTGCGTTAGCCGAACTCAGTAGCCACAATAATGTGGGGCCAGCGGTGGCGACCAGGCACCATTCGGATAACGGTAATAGCAGGCGCTACGCCACCAATAATATCCACCAGGGCGCGGCTGCGCTTCCGCAGCGACGACAGCACCCGTCGTAGCGCCAATTGCAGCGCCGGCGACCGCGCCCGGCCCTCGGCCCAGCGCACCACCAAGAATACCGCCGAGTGCACCGCCGACAATCGCTCCGGCCACAGGAGCGGGCGCGGCCTGCGGTGGGGGTGGCGGCGGCATCGCCACCGGGCCCATCGCCGCCGGTGGCACGGCTACCGCTGCCTCCACCGGGACGAAATTGCCTTGTGGATCGTACGCGAACTCGGAAACAACCTCCGGCGGACCATAGATAGGCCGGTCGTAGAAATACCAGAAGCCACCAGCCCACCACCAATAGCCGCAACGTCCCCAGCGACACCCGTAGGGATACGCCCGCCCGAGCGACCACAGATGACGGTCAAAATGGCGCGGGTCGAAGCGGTGGTGCTCATAGCGCATCACTGCTCTTCGCGACTCTCCCGGAGGCCTTCTCGGCTCCTCCGCGCCTGCCGACAGCGATGTCGCCATGGATGCGGACAGTAATGCAAGTATGATCGTAAAGCGTGCAGGTTTGTTCATGACTGATGCTTCCCTCCGATATCGCGCCCGCACTTCAGTCATCAATCCAGAGCGGCACATACATGGAACGTGGGGTATGAAAAAACCCTGCGAGAGAATTAATGGCCAGACGCCCGAGCCATTTTGGGCCTGGTCAGAAAAGGCAGCGAGTCTTTGCAGCGTGTCTTAGCCGGCTTGAGAGATGCTTTCGGGTTAGGTCAACATGCGGCCCGTAACCGACCTGAACTTGGCCCACCGCTTAGGTCTGCTTTTTGGCCCAAAGATGACATAAGCGGGAAGGGTATCTTAGGTTTTGGCCAAAGGCCGCCATAGATGCGCGCTCGACGGTGTCATTGCGGGCAAATGAAACCAGTCCCGCCGGGCCTGGGAAAGCAGCCGACCGATTGCGGGAGGACGTGCTTTGGAAGCCAGAGCACGACGTCCGGAAAGAAGATGATGAATACGATCGTTGCCAAAAATACCAGGTAGATCGGCAGCGCGGCGCGCAACGCGTGCGAAAACCGCACACCGACGAATTTCGATGCCATCAGCAGAACGAGCCCGTAAGGCGGCGTGATCAGGCCGAATGCCAATGTCGCGATCAGCACGACGCCCATATGCACCGGATTGATATTGCCCGCGGTGGTGAGCGCGTTCACCAGCGGCATGAAGATAATGATGGTCGGTACCGGCTCGATGAAGTCGCCGACGACGGTGAACAGCAGGACCATCAGTAGCATGATCAAATGCGGGTCGTGCCCGGCGATGGACGTGATCCATTCCGAGATCACGATCGCGCCACGCAGGTAGGCGAGCAGCCAGCCGAATGCATTGGCCGCACCGATCGTGATCAACGGCAGAGAGAAGATTAGTCCGGCCAAGCAGAAATCGTACGGTAGATGCCGGATGTGCTTGGGATTGAGCGAGGGAATGATGACGAACAGGATCCAGCACGCGGCGACAACGCCCGCCTCGGTGGGCGTGAACCACCCGGTCAGAATCCCGCCGAGCAGGATGACCGGAATCATCAGCGGTAAAGCGGCTTCATAGGTCGCGACCGCGACACCGCCGAAGGTTGCTCGCGGGCGGCGGAATCCGACGGGGCCGAAGAAATAGCAATAGATCATCAGACCGAAGCCGATCATCAGGCCAGGCACAAAGCCGGCCATGAAAAGTCCGGCGATGGAAACATTCCCAACCGCGCCGTAAACGACAGCCGTAATGCTTGGAGGAACGAGCGCCGCGATGGTCGAGGCGGCGGCGATGATCGCGGCGATGAACGGCCCCTCATAGCCTTCCTGCTTCATCGGACCGCCGAGCGCGCGACTCATCACGGCTACGTCGGCCGTCGTCGAGCCCGACATTTCCGAAAAGAACATGCTGAACACGGTGACAACTTGCGAGAGCCCCCCGCGGATGTGACCGACAAGCGCCATCGACAGATTTACGATCCGCACCACCACGTTGGCTGAACTCATCAGCTCGCCGACCAGCAGAAAGAACGGAATGGCAAGCAGCGCTTCGTTGTCGACGCCGTCGAAGATTTTCTGAATGATGGCCGCGAGCGAAACGTCCGCCAGCGTGGCTCCAATGAACACGCCGCCGAGAAGGGCAAACGGCACGGGCACGCCCAGGTAGCCGAACGCCAGGAAGCATGCGGACATGACGGTGAGGATGGCTGGCGCGCTCATCTCGGCACGTCGGGACGGGTGGCGCCGAAGGCGGCGCTGCGTGCCGGATCGTCGTCCGGCTCGGTGCGGTCGAAGCCGTTACGACAACCGTTGACAATCTGTTCCACGGTGAACAGTGCGATCAGCACCCCCGCAACCGGGATGGCCGCATACAGCGAGGCGATCGGCGTATTCGAGGGCAGGCGGAAGCTGCCGAAGCCACGGAGAAAATTGATATAGCCGTAATAGATGAGTACGGCGGCGATGGCGAGCACGATGAAGCGGATCGTGAGCTCCGTAACAACACGCGCGGGGCCGTGCATCGCCTCCGCGAAGGCGGTCAGATAGAGGTGATCGTTGCGTCGCGTGGCAACCGCGGCGCCGAGAAAAATCGCGTAGATGAAAAGCGTCGACGTGACTTCCTGCAGCCAAAGCCAAGGCGTGCCAAGCAGGCGGGTCACGATATCGCAGCAGACCGACAGCGAAAATCCGAACAGCAGGACACCGCACAGCACCATCAGCAGGCGTTCGAGCGGGTCGAGCACCTTCCACTTCAAATGCCGCTGACGCTGCAACACGAGACCGTCGCCAATGCCCATCCGCCGCTCCCATTAAGAGAGAGGCCGGGCCCAGCCGGCCCCTCGCGGCGCTATTCCATTCGATTACTGGATAGCGACGATCAGGTCCTTAATCTTCTCGGCGTGCGGTCCGAGCTCTTTGGCAAGCTTGTCCAGCATCGGCTTGGATATTTTCTGAAAACCCGACTTGTCGACGCCGGTCACGATCTTGATGCCGATCGCCTGGAGCCTAGCGGCGGCCGCATTTTCGAGCTCGAACGCCTTCTTCGGCTCCTGGGTCGTCACGTCGCGGCCTGCTTCCAAGACCCACTTCTTCTGCTCGTCGTTGAGGCTCTTCCAGAGCTTGTCGCTGATCCAAAGGATCGCATTGTTGGCCTCATGTTCGGTGATCGACAGCACCGGCGCGACTTCGTAGTGCTTGTTGATCAGATAGACGTTGACGGAATTCTCCCCGACGTCGACGACGCCAGTCTGCAAGGAGGTGTAGACGCTGCCGAACGGCATGTGCACCGTCTGCGCGCCATACGCGGCGAAGGTCGCGTCCTCAGTCGCGGTCGCCTGCACGCGGACCTTCAGGCCTTTGAGATCGTCGAGGCTGTGTATCTCCTTCTTACTGTACATGTTGCGAAGGCCCTGGGTGCCGAGGCCTATCGCGTGAATGCCTTGCGTGGTGTCGTCGATCATGTCGCGGATCGCTTCGTACACCTTGGGATCCGCGAGCGCCTTCACCATGTGGTCAGGTCCGCGGAAGAGGAAGTGTAGCGACATCACGCCCGCCTGCGGCGAGATGGTCGCAGTATTCGCCGACGAGACGATCGCGAAGTCCAGGTCGCCGGATTTTACGAGTTGAAGCAGCTGCGGTTCTTGTCCGAGCTGCGCGCCCGGATATTGGTCGACCAGCATTTGGCCGCCGCTAAGTTGCTTGAGCTTGGTGGAGAAGATGTCGTAGGCGACGCTGTACCCGGAGTTGAGCTGCTGGTCATGCGCAAAGCGATAATGCGTCTGAGCGTTGGCGCCGGCCAAAGCTGCGAGGATGAGCGCCGCTCCCGCGAATCCGCGCAAAATCCAAGGTGTGAACCTTTGCATGACTTTCCTCCCCATATGATGCCCTGCGCTTTTTTTGCGCTTTTATACGGGCCCGGCGATTGTTGCAGGACTTTATAGAATGACAACACCTTTTATGTTTTGTTCCGGACCGGGCCCGCATCTTGCGAATCGCATCGCCTCACGCGTCGCGAGCCGTCAGCCCCCCGGCACTCCCTGCGTATTGACGAAAAGCGAGTAAAGCGAATGCGAGGCCGCCATGAACACACGGTTCCGGCGCAGCCCGCCGAAGCAGAGGTTTGCGCAGCGCTCGGGAAGGGCGATGTGCCCGATCGGCTCGCCATCCGGCGTGAACACTCGCACTCCGTCCAGCTCCTCCGTCATGCCCCAACCGCACCACAGATTGCCGTCGATGTCACAGCGCATGCCGTCGGGCGTGCCCTGCGGTCCGGAGTCGATCAGGATTTTGCCGTTGGTGAGTTTCTCGCCGCTGCCGACGACATCGTAAACGAGGATCCGGCGCGGCTCGCTGCGCGATTCGACGATGTATAGACGCTTCTCATCCGGTGAGAAGCAAAGCCCGTTCGGTGCATTGATCCCGTCCGCCACGACGGTCGCGGCGCCGGTTCTTCCGTCGACGCGATACACGTTCATTGGCAGTTCGGATTCGCTGACCTGGCCTTCGTAATTTCCCAAGATGCCGAAGAGTGGATCGGTGAACCAGATCGAACTGTCGGATTTGACCACCACGTCGTTCGGCGAATTCAGGCGTTTGCCTTCGTATCGGTCGCAAACGATTGTGATGCTGCCGTCGTATTCCGTGCGCGTGACCCGACGGGAAAGATGCTCGCAGGTGACGAGCCGGCCCTGCCTGTCGCGAGTGTTGCCATTGGCGTGGTTAGACGGCTTGCGGAAGAAGCTGACCGTGCCGGTTTCCTCGTCCCAGCGGCGGATGCAGTCGCCAGGCACGTCGCTCCACAACAAATAGCGGCCATCGCCAAACCAGACAGGTCCTTCGCCCCAGCGAGCGCCGGTGTAGAGGCGCTCCACACCAGCAAGCGGCAGCCGATACTTCTCGAACCGTTTGTCGAACGCCCGCACCGCCGGATCGGGATAACGCAGGCTTGGTGTCCATTCTGACATGATGCGAACGCCTAATTCAGCTTCATCGCCACCGGCAGCCAGAGCGACAAGGCCGGAATGTAGGTCACCAGCATCAGCACGGCAAACATCACAGCGTAGAACGGCCAAATCGTGCGCATGACCTGCTCGATCGTCACTTTGCCGACGGCGCAACCGACAAACAGGATCGACCCGACCGGTGGATGACACAGCCCGATCCCTAAGTTCAGCATCATGATCATGCCGAAGTGAACCGGATCGACCCCGAAATTGATCATCACCGGCAGCAGGATCGGCGTGCAGATTAGGATTGACGGCGCCATGTCAACGAGACAGCCGAGGATGAGGAGCATGACATTGATTAAAAAAAGGATGACGTATTTGTTGTCGGAGATGCTCAGGAATAAGGCCGTGATCTTGGCCGGCATCTGGGTCATCGCCATGACGTAGCCGACGCTTGCGGCAAAGGCGATGAGCGTCATGACCATCGTCACGGTTTTCAGTGTGCGATGCAGCAGCTTTGGAAGATCGCGCCAGGCGTAGTCGCGATAGATGAACATCGTGACGAAGAAAGCCCAGACACAGGCCACCGCGCCGGCTTCAATGGCGGTGAAGACGCCGCCGAGAATGCCGCCGATGATGATCACCAGCGTGATCAGACCCCATGCGGCATCGATCGATATCTTGATGGCGTCTTTCATCGGCATCGCCGTGCCGCGCGGGTGGCCGTCGCGGTAGGCGATGACCAGGCACAGCATGACGATGGACAGCCCGAGCAGCAAGCCCGGCACGACACCGGCCATGAACAGGCTGATGATCGAAATCGTGCCGCCGGTCGCCAGCGAGTAGATGATGGCGTTGTGGCTCGGCGGAACGAGCAATGCCTGCACCGAGCCGGTGATCGTCACGTTGGTAGCGTAAACCCGCGGAAAGCCGCTTCTTTCCATCTGCGGGATCATGACTGAACCGATCGCCGATACGTCGGCCACCGAAGATCCCGAAATACCGCTCAAAAAAGTCGTGGCAACCACGTTCACGATCGAAAGACCGCCGCGCACGCGCGTGAAGCCGACAAGCACGTCGGCGAAGGCGACCATGCGCCGTGCCATCCCACCTTCCGCCATGATCGCGCCAGCGAGCACGAAAAAGGGGATGGTCAGCATGGCGACCTTGCTGACCCCGTTCGAGATCTGCAGCATCACGGCTTCCAGCGGGAGCCCGATCCACAATGCGGCCGCGATCGCGGCAAGGCCCAATCCGTAGGCGATGGGCACACCGATGATGAAGCAGAAGAACATCGTGACGAGGAGAACGGTGATTTCCATCGTGCCCCCGTGCTTGCCTATTGCGCTGCCTGCTCGGCCACTTCGAACGGCGGTCCGATCAGCAGTCGTTCGACGACGAACAGCAACAATGCGAGCCCGCCGAGCGGGATTGGAAGATAAGTCAGTCCGACCGACAGCCATGGAAATTCATCAATCGAATTCAGCCAGGTGGCACCGACGAGCTTGAAGCCGTAGACGACCATGAAGCAGGCCATCGCGCCGACGAGCAATTCGGCGAGAAGATCGGTCCACCATTTCTGCCATATCGGCAGGAGCCCGACGAAGAACGAGACGTTCATGTGCAGGTGCACCCGATAGCAGGCGGCCGTGCCGATGAAGGTGAGCACGATCGTCATCAGCACGGCGGCGCGTTCCGGCCACGAGGCGGAATCGTTCAGCACGTAACGCGTGAACACGGCCCACGGGATGACCGCGCAGATCAGCACCAATGCCGAACCGGCGACGCCGACGCAGGCCCAGTACAGTTTGTCCATAGTCGCGCGGAAGAGCGCGGTGGCCCGGACCGTGCCCTGTGCGGATGAGGTACTGCTCATTGCGCCCTCCCGGCCTTCAGATGAAGTGTGAGCCTTCGACTACTTCACCTCCTGGATCCGCCTGACCATCTCCGCATATTTCGGACCGTATTTGTCCCAGACCGGCTTCACGGCATCCTGGAATGCCTTCTTGTCGGCGTCGGAGATCTGGATGATCTGAATGCCCGCATTGTTGGCCTTGTCCATCGCCTGCTGCTCGTAGCTTGCCCAAAGCTTGCGCTCTTCGAACTGCGCGTCACGCGCGAACTTCTTGATGCTTGCCTGTTCGTCCGGCGTGAGCTGGTCGAAGGTCTTTTTCGATATGATCAGCATCTCGGGCACGATCAGGTGCTCGTCGACCGTGTAGTACTTGGCTACTTGGTAATGGTTGTCGAAGACGAAGCTCGGCGGATTGTTCTCGGCGCCGTCGATAACGCCGGTCTGCAAGGACGTGAACACCTGGTCGTAGCCCATGGGGACGCCATTTGCGCCCATCGCATTCGCCATTTCGACGAACATCGGATTGCCCATCACCCTGATCTTTTGACCTTTCAGGTCGGCGATATTCCGGATCGGCTTCTTGGTGTCGTAAAAATTGCGCGCGCCGGCATCCATCCAGGCGAGGCCGACGAGACCTTTGCCGCTCGACGTGACTTTATCGAGCAGCTCTTGCCCGATCGGGCCGTCGATCACCTGTTGCATATGTGCGGTGTTGCGGAACACGTAGGGCAGATTGAAAACGTTGAGGTCGTCGACGACCGGGCCGAGCGCACCGACCGACACGCGCGCGAACGCGATCGCGCCGACCTGCGCCTGCTCGATCGCTTCCTTTTCTCCGCCAAGCTGCATGGAAGGGTACATCGCGATGCTGAGCCGGCCATTGCTGGCTTGCTCGAGTTTCTTGCCCATGCTCTCGACCGCGGCTACGGTCGGATAGCCGGCCGGATGCACATCGGAAGCCTTCAGCACAATCTTCTGCTGCGCCTCGGCCACACCAAGCCCGAGTACCAGCACGCCAGCAATGAGACTGGTCGAAACGAAACCTGCAGCGGATTTCATGACTTCCTCCCAATGACGGACGTTATGTTGTTCGGCCGATTGTTGCTCGGCCGCTTATTGCCGGCTGGCCAAAGACGGCTTTGCCCGCCGGGCCGGCAAGATTATAAGATCATATGATGACCTTACCGAAAGAGCCGTCAAGGCGTGGGGGCAGCGTGCAACGGGTGCTGATGACCGGCGCGGCTGGCGATGTTGGTTCAAGGCTCCGGACGCTGCTGAGGGGGACCTATCCGTCTCTACGGCTCAGCGACATCCGGGTCCCGGACGATCTTTGGGCCGGTGAAGACTTCATCCGCGCGGATCTTAACGACTACGCGCAGGTCGAGAAGATTGTAGACGGAATTGACGGCATCATCCATTTGGGCGGCATTTCGGTCGAGGCCCCATGGGACACGATCCTCAACGCCAACATCGTCGGCTGCTATAATCTGTTCGAGGCCGCGCATCGCGCCGGCGTGAAGCGCGTCGTCTTTGCGTCGTCCAATCATGCCGTGGGATTTTATCGGCGCGATCAGAGGATCGGGGTCGACGTCACCGTGCGGCCGGACAGCCGGTACGGAGTGAGCAAGGCGTTCGGCGAAGCGCTAGGCGCTCTGTACGCCGAAAAGCACGGCCTGCGCGTGGCCTGTCTCCGCATCGGGAACGTCAACGACAAGCCGATCGACGTGCGCCGACTGGCGATCTGGTTGAAGCCGGAGGACCTTGTGCAATTGATCCGGATCGGGCTCGAGCATCCGGACGTCCGCTTCGAGATTTTTTATGGCGCATCGGACAATGCCGCCACGTGGTGGGACAACAGCAGGGCGCGCCAATTCGGCTATCGCCCGACAGGCGTTGCCGAAAACTATCGGCAGGAGGCAGAGGCGGTGCAGGCCAAATTGCCGCGCGATCCCATCGGCGATCTCTATCAAGGCGGATCGTTTTGTTCGTCCGAATACGACGCCGGCACGGGCCCGCCCGAACTTTGACGGCGGGGGCATGACGTCCGCTGTCGCGCTCAAACCGAATCTCGCGGCAGTTTAGCGCTTTGTCTGCTAATGACCCTTGGCTGACGTAAGCAGGCAGGCGCATTAAGTCAGTGAGGCGACGGTGAAAGCACGGGATGCAATCGGTCTATCAAGTGTTGCAGGGATTGCCTTCGGAACCATTTTTGCATTGGTGACAAATGCAGCCGATCCGGTCGCGCTGCACGTCTATACTCAAGTCGAGACGCGCGCTTTGCCGTTCTATGTCGGTATCGAGAAGGGGTTCTTTGCCCGGCGCGGCCTTAAGGTTGAACTTGAATTCACTCAGAGTTCTGCGAACCAGCGTGATGCGCTTGCGAGCGGCAAAGCCGATATTGTCTATTCAGCTGTTGATAATGCCGTCGCCATGGTCGATGTGGGTAAAAAAGACGTCGTGATAGTCACTGGCGGCGACAGCGGCACCAATGAGTTCTACGTCCAAGATTACGTCAAGAGTTTATCTGACATTCGGGGCCATGCCGTTGCCGTCGATGCGACCAACACGGCTTACGCCTTGCAGGCCAAGAAAATCCTAATGCAGCATGGGCTCAAGGATGACATCGACTATAATCTCAATCCGGTCGGCAACGGTGCGCTGCGGTTAAAGAGTTTGATCGAGGACAAGAATAATGCCGCCGCTATCTTGAACCTACCGTACACGCTGCAGGCTCAGGCGGCAGGCTTAAAGAGTATGGGGCGCACCACCGACCTAGTCGGTCCTTATCAGGCTGCCGCCTCATTCACATTGCGTTCGTGGGCCATCGCCAACTCGGGTACACTTGAGCGATACATCGCCGCATTCGTGGAATCGCTCCGTTGGTCGTTCGACCCGAAAAATCGTTCGGAAGCTGTCGCCATCTTGATGGAAAAGTTCAAACTATCCAAGAGTTTTGCGGAACGCAGCTATGACCTAATGTCCGATCCCGCGTTCGGCTTTGCGCCGGATGCGAAGTTCAACATGAATGGCTTCAAAAATGTGCTTGCGCTTCGAGCGGAAATCGAAGGCAGCATGCCCACAGCACCCGATCGGTATATCGATCTCAGCTATTACGAGCGCGCAATGAGGCTCCTCAAGTAAGGGCGGAGGTCTCGGCCTTCCGGTGGCTCAAAGCCGACGTCATCATCGAACGGGATTTTGAATCCCGGCGAGGTGCTATGACGGTCTGAGCTAAGTCGCAGTCGTGGAAGATCGCACGGTTTACATCAGCAAACTAGCAACTTCGCTACTGCGGCTTTATCCCGATGCTGGTTGCCAATTGGGCATTCTGCTCGAGCTCCTTGCGGATATAATCACCGAATTGACTTGAGCTCATTGGCATCGGTTGAATGCCGAGCTTGGCCAGTTTTTCCTTAACCTCCGGATTGCGCAACGCTCGCTCGGTTTCCCCGTACAGCCGCTGAACAATCTCGGACGGAGTTTTCGCCGGCACGAAGATGCCGAACCAGAAGTTATAGTCGGTATCCGGATATCCGGCCTCTTTGGTGGTTGGCACCTGAGCCAGATCTGGGGATCTCTCCGCACTGCTGACCGCGAGCGCCTTCAGTTTTCCATCGCGGATCAGGCTTAGGGCGGGCAAGAGAGGGCTGAAATAGAAATCGATCCGCCCGGTCATCACCTCCATCAGCCCTTCCGGCGCGCCTTTGTAGGACACCGGCTGCGCGTCGAATTTTGCAGCGAGCCGAAACCGTTCGGCATTGAGATGCGCGGCACTGCCGACGCCCAGCGTCACGTAGTTCATTGAGCCGTGACGCGCGCGCGCCTGCCTCACGAAGTCGTCGAGCGTGTTCATGCCTTTGTCCGGAGAGACCACGAGCACATTGGCCATGTTGGCCAGCGGAATGACCGGGTAAAGATCGTGGAGTGGGTCGTAGGGGAGGTTCGCGTACGTCGCCGGCACGGTGGTGTATGCCGAAGATGCCACTAGGATGGTGTAGCCATCAGGCGCGGATTTGGCCGCTGCCGCGATCCCGATCGTGCCGCCCGCGCCGATGCGATTTTCGATGACGATCGGCTGGCCGAGCTGCTTCTGCACCTCGGCGAAAACGGTGCGTGGAATGATGTCGGTCGCGCTGCCCGGGGTGAACGGCACGATCGCTCGAATAGGTCGCGTCGGCCAATCTTCGGCCAGCGACGACGCGCAGCAGGCAATAAGAAAGAAAGCCGACGTGGCGAGCCATCGACGCAACATTTCAATCTCCAGGCGCGATCGGGCTTTTGTTCATCTATCTCGAACGCGCTTACGCCGTCTTGATGGAGTTCAAGGCGCGCAAGCATTGGATCAATAAGGTGCATTCTTCGAGGACGTCCACTGCGCATATCCTCCAGAAATGGATAGAGGACTTGTTCACATCATGAGAATTATCGCCATCGAAGAGCATTTCACGACCGCCATGTATCGCGAGAATGTTGCTCGCAGCGACTATCGTAACTTCTATCTGTCGAGTCGCGGCGCGCATTTGGGTCATGACATTGCGGACCAGCTCTTCGACCTCGGTGACAAGCGATTGCGCTACATGGATGCGGCGGGCGTTGATATCCAGGTCCTGTCATTCGGCTCGCCAGGCCCGCAGGGCTTCGGCAAAGAGGTCGCGATTCCGATGGCCCGTGACGCCAACGAGCGTCTCTACAAAGCGATCAATGCACATCCCACTCGTTTCGCCGGCTTTGCAGCGCTGCCGACGGCCGATCCCGAAGAGGCCGCGCGCGAGTTGGAACGCAGCGTGAAGGAGCTTGGATTCAAGGGCGCAATGATCCACGGACATCAGCAGGGTTCGTTCCTCGACGACAAGAAATATTGGCCCATCTTCGAGTGCGCGCAGTCTCTCGATGTACCGATCTATCTGCATCCGACGATGGCGCATCCAGAAGCGACCAAAGCCTATTTCGAGGGTTATGAAGAGCTGCGCGGCTCCCCTTGGGGATTTATGGTCGACACAAGTTGCCACTTCCTACGCATCATGTTCGCCGGAGTCTTCGATGCGTATCCGCGGCTCAAATTCATTCTCGGGCATCTCGGCGAAGGCCTGCCCTTCGCGATGCACCGCCTCAACGATCACAGTTTTCCGGCAGCCAAGCGCCGTGGCCTGAAAAAAACGCCGCTCGAATACATCAAGGATAATCTGGTCGTGACCACGAGCGGCAACTGGTATGAGCCGGCCTTCGTTTGCACTCTGCTCGCGATTGGCGCGGATGCCATCCTATGGGCCGTCGACTGGCCCTTCGAGTCGAACAGCGTGGGCATGGCGTTCTTCGACAAGATCTCACTCAACGAAGCCGACAAGAGAAAGATCGCGCATCTCAACGCCGAAAGGATTTTGCGTCTTTGAAGGCGGCCTCATCGTCAGTCGGCGCGCCGAAGCCGATTAGAAGACATGACCGCGCTTCATTAGGACTGTAGCCTGTTGGCGTAGGCGCTAATCCTTGGTGATCGCGATCACGTCCATTTCCACCAGCATGCCGGGCCAGGCGAGCTGGTTGATATTCAGGAACGTGTGCACCGGCTGTGGCGCGCCGCCCAAGGCTTCCGCCCGGCATTTGCCTGCCTGAGCCTGATTGCGGATGTCGGTCACGTAGGTAACAACCTTGACGACGTCGTTCATGCTCGCGCCGTGCGCGGCCAGCAGGCGCTTGATCTTGTCGTAGGCATAGCGGCACTGGCCGTCGAAATCGCCGAGGTGGCGGATGACGCCGCGATTGGCCCCTTCATCCTCGGCGCCGACGCCAGCGAGGAAGATCATCTTGCCGGGACGTGAGACGGTCACGACCTCGGAGAACAGGCCCTTCGTCCATTCGCTGTAGTTGTAATTCTTCTTCTCGTATCCGCTCGCCGTTTGTGCCTGCGCGCTCGCCGACAGCAGCAGGCAGGTTCCGGCCAGGATCGCGGTTGTCAGTTTCATCTGTGCCTCTCCATAACGTAAGTTCGCATTGCCCGTGATGAATCCAAGCGATGCAGGCGAGCTTGGCACCTCCGACAAGGCAGTCCAAGCGGTCCCACGTATTGGACTCGCATCAAGCCAGTGATGGTTTATGAAAAGGCCCTTTTGCCTTGACATACTTCAATTACAAAAGCGTTTTCGGGATGTACTATTTCTAGCGGAAGGTACTATTTGCCGCTGGCGGACTTTCAAATCGAAAGCAAATCCGTGGAATTCCTTCGGGCCATGAGCCTGCAAACGATTCCCGCGGCGGATTGCCATGGCGCGGCTATTCGGGGCCCCTCGTAGGACCGCCCTCTTGTATGATCCTCGGATGCGTCAGGCCGAGTTATGCCTTGTCAGGGCGAACAAAGCTGGATCAGGTCGAGGTTCGAAGTCGCCAGCGTACATGCGGGTCAGCGACGGGACGTTCTGATGCAAAAGCCCCGGACATTGCTGGGCTTTATTTAAACTCAAGATGCCCAATCAGATCAGGCTGCTTGAGCCTTCCGCTTCCTGCGTCAGTGCAGAGGGCCTAAGCTCGGGCATGAGATAGCGCGCCAGAAAACATCGTTGGCTCCGGCGCGCCCAAAGCTTCCGGCACTCCATCAGCCACCCAAGGCTGCAACTACAGCCTTGGCTTTCGCCGGATCCAAATGGCTGCTTAGCGCTCGAATCGCAGCCATCGCAGCTTCATTAGCTTTCTGAGCGGAGATTTCGGGCGCGGGGTCGCCGCCATGAATGGCAATCCAAAGCGCAATAATCCAGGCAGGGTCTTTGCCGTGTATGGCTTGAATGGGCTTGTGCTTGCTGGTGGGCATTATGCAATCTCCTTTAGTTGGTGATCTCTTGTCTAGGTGGACTGCCAAGAAAGATAGGTTTTGATTTTGGTCGAACCCGTATACACGTAACGAAAGAGGCCGCCGACTAGGCGGCCTTCCTTTCCTTGCACAGATGCTGGACGCGTTCGACCACCTTCATCCATATGCGGTGGCCCTCGTGGTCGCCGCTTCGCTTTATGGATTCGGCTTGCTGCTTGGCCTTTGTCGCCGCGTCGCTTCCGTGCAGGGCCTCAAAGTGGCGCGCGAACATGTCTACTGCTTCGTGTTCGCCCAGAAGCCAACACATGATTTCCCCACCCACGGACCGTCGACCCGTCAAATCGAG
>Ga0207857_1000286_pt1 | contig 14446 bp, 17 predicted proteins | sample LuqExpMetageno22_FD_187780 | JGI IMG/M metagenome (GOLD analysis project Ga0207857, IMG submission 187780) | Tropical forest soil microbial communities from Luquillo Experimental Forest, Puerto Rico - Sample 22 (SPAdes) | ecosystem: Environmental > Terrestrial > Soil > Tropical forest ... | reverse complement strand
AACGCGATTCGATCCGCCATTGCGACAAAGGTCTGCTATTTCGGCGGAGGTCGGACGTTATTTGGAGCCTGCCTACAAGCGCCCTTGATCCAAAGTGGACATTGGCTTTGCCCGATTAATCCGTCCTCCGAACTAACAGCAATAGCCCGATGGTGCCAACAACCGCGAACATCGCACCAAAATAGAACACAGCTACGTGGCCGACGTGATCCCAAAGCAGTCCGGCCACAACACTAGATATAAGTTGCAGGATTCCGACCGTAGAGCTGTACCAACCTATGCCGCTCGCACGTACTTGCTCCGGCACTAGATCGGAAGCCATAGCCTTACCGACCGTGCGAAAAATGCCTTGATAGAGTCCATAGACGATAAACAGGATTCCTATCAGATAGACGTTCTTCGTTACCGCAAAGCCAAGGTAAGCAACAAAGAAGATGGCATAGGATACCAGTAGCATCGTTCGACCGCCCCATCGGTCGGAGAGAACGCCTGCCGGATACGAAATGACCGCGGCGACCAGATTGAACGCTGCATAGATCAGGATAGTTATTTCGAGCGACGTGCCGGTGTCCTGAGTTCGCAAGATCAGGAACGCATTACTGGAATTGCCGATCCCAAACAGCGCTGTCGAAAGTAGGTAATTCCAATATTGCTTCGGAAACCGACCGAGCGGAGTGTCGATTTTCGATTTTGCTGCAACCGAGGTGGACCGTTCCGATACGAACAGGACCATCATGAAAGCCAAGAGGCCTGGAACGAGCGCAACATAAAAGATGGTGCGAATGTCGATGCCGAATGAATAAAGGAGAAACGCAGCGAGCAAAGGCCCGATGAAGGCGCCGGCGTTGTCGCCGACGCCCTCAAGACCGAAGGCCCGTCCACGCTCGTTTCCCTCAACTGAGGAAGCGATAAGCGCATCGCGGGGCGCGGATCGAACACCTGTGCCGAATCTGTCCAGCAGTCGAGCAGCAAGAACCCCCTGCCAGACGGTCGAAACGCCCATCAACGGCTTGCCGAGCGCCGCCAGGAAATAACCGACAAGGGCGACAGATTTCCGCTTTCGCAGCTTGTCCGAAAGTGCGCCAGAGAAACCCTGAACAATGTTCTGCGTCGCTTGCGCAAAGCCGTCTATCAATCCAACGATACTGCCGTTTGCTCTGAGTGTTTGCGTCAAGAGAACAGGCAAGACCGGGTAGAGCATCTCCGTGGAGATGTCCGCAAAGAAACTGGCAAACGCGAGAAGGAACGTATTTCTCGAAAGTCCAGCGAAGTACGGTTGGAGAACTGATGACGCCATGACTGATCCAATCCGATGACGCCCCACCACGTATCGTGCCTGCCCTAAAAAATCAGATTCCCTTGCGGGATCTGCTTTGTCGCCCAGCAGTATGAATTCGGTTTTTTTGGCCGGCGTCCGAACGTCGCTTCACATGATCAATGAAAGCTCGCAGCTTCGGCATGATTTGGCGGCGACCGGGATAGTAAAGAAACACGCCCGGCAGCATCGGCGCGAACGGTTCCAGCACCCGCACGAGTCGTCCCGCTTTCACCGATGCAGCGGCGACCGGTACAGGCACCTGCGCAAGACCCAGACCTTGCATGGCCGCGCCAAGTAGGGTCGGAAAGTCGCCGGCAATAACAGGCCCTGTGACAACCACCTCAACGGCCTTATTGCCATTGACAAAAGACCAGGGCGCGATTGACCCATCCGAACGGCGCAGGCGCAGGCACGCGTGCTGGCGCAGGTCATCGATTCGTTCGGGGCGCTTGCGGCTGCGCAGGTAACTAGGGCTGGCGACGACGACGAACGGAAACGGCGGCGTCAGTCGCACGGCAATCATGTCGGCGGCGATGAACTGGCCCAACCGGATGCCGGCATCAAATCCTTCGGCCGCCACATCGATCAAGTGCTCATTTGCAGAGAGCTCGACCTCGACCTCGGGATACGCCTGGCAGAATGATGCAATCAACGGCTCCAGCACGATCGGCACTACCGAGGGCGGCACGGTAAGACGCAGCAATCCAGCTGGTCTTTGCCCGAGGTCACGCGCCACCGCACTTGCGGCGACGAGCTCCTCGAACGCGGGTTTTGCGCGCGACAGAAAGCGTTGGCCGGCTTCAGTCAGACCAACGCTGCGCGTCGTGCGGATGAACAATGTTGCGCCGACCCGCGCCTCAAGTGCCCGGACCGTTTGGCTGATCGCCGACGGAGTAACGCCGAGCTCGGCAGAAGCTCGGCGAAAGCTGCGGTGCTGCGCAACGCTCAGGAACGCCTCGACGCCATCGAGCGCGCCCTGTCTGACTGTGAAGTTCTGCTTCATAGCCTATCGACATTATCGCGGATAGTCGGCCGGTGGAAGCGGTCGTATCTCTCCCTCGCAAGTCCTGAAAGGAGCTTTCCTCATGACCGGCCAATCGCACGCCCAAACTAAAGTTTCCACTTCAACGACCACAGGTGTCTTTGCGCTGCTAAAAGCAAAGCCCGGCGTAACACGCGAGCGGGTCATGGCCGTCATGCCGGACGAGATACGAGCCACGGTCCAACTCTATATCGACGGGAAAATCCGCGAATGGTATTCGCGAGAAGACGGCAAGGGAGGCGTTTTCCTCCTGAACACCTGCGACGTCGCAGAGGCAAGATCCATCATGGAATCATTGCCGCTTGCAAAAGAGCACATGCTGGATCACGAGTACATTCCTGTCGGGCCGCTGATGCCGTTACGTCTGTTAATGCGGAACGAACCAGCCAAGCAGTAATCCAGCGGCCCCGTGCCGTGTCGAAGGACGGCGAGCCCTATCCCGCGCGCTGGACGCGAAACGTGAATCTGCATCTCATTGGAGGCCCCATGTCACCAGAAACACTTTTCCGAATACACCTCGTCCTGGGTTATGTTGCGTGGTTGCTTTGTTTTAGTGCGTACATTTGGCCCAGACTCAAGGCGATGGACGGGACCGAAGCACAGCGTGCCATCGCGACCTTGCACAGCTTCCGTTTCTTCGGACTCGTCTTCATCCTTCCGGGCGTCGTCGGCAATCTGCCAGAAGGCTTCGCCACGTTCGCCGCCTATGGCGACTTCACGACGGGGCTTCTCGCCATCCTGGCACTTCTCACTGTGAGGATACGTCCGGTCTTTTGGCTGTTTGTCGTCGCCTTCAATCTCGTGGGGTCGGCCGACCTCATCATCGACTATTACAACGCCACCCAACTCGGCCTTCCGGCCTTGGCAGGAGAGTTGGGTTCCACCTATGTGATCCCGATCATTTACGTCCCGCTGTTGATGATTACGCACGTCGTCGCATTTTATTTACTGGCGCGTTCGCAGCCGACAGTGCATCGGGTCATTGCCGGCAATGCGGTCGCGCCCTAAAATCGCGAACCGCGTGCGAGAACAGTGAGACCGAATCGTGCGGTTTCTGAAATCTGATCATCCTCTGTATTCGTAATGATCATGAGTGGACGTTCGTGCGACCGTTGGAATGATTAAACACGGGTGAGGAGCGTCGTCGATGACATCACAATTCAACGTCCACGATGCCGCTGGTTACGAACAGCTCATGGGCCGCTGGAGCCAAAGACTTGCGCGTCCATTTATCGAGTTCGCGGGAGTTGAAGATGGCGAAAAGATTCTCGATGTCGGCTGCGGTACCGGCAGCCTGACTTTCGCGCTGGCCAGGGCCGCCGACCTCAGCGAGATTGCCGCGATCGACTATTCGCCGGTCTTTGTCGAGGAAGCGATACGGCGCAACACCGACCGGCGAATAAAGATCCGGCAGGCGGATGCCTGCGCTCTTCCGTTCGAGGGCGGCATGTTTGACCGCGCCTTGGCGCTGCTCGTGCTTCACTTCGTTCCCGAAGCCGGCAAGGCAGTCGCCCAGATGCGCCGCGTTGTTCGGCCGGGCGGCGTGGTCGCCGCAGCCGTATGGGACCATCTCGGCGGCATGTCTGGCATGCGCATGATGGTCGACACCGTGGCGGCACTCAGCGAAGCGGGGCGCCTGCTGCGCGCTCGCTATTGCTTCCAGCCCATGATGCAACCCGGCGAAATGAAACGGACTTTTGTCGAACAGGGTCTCGCCGAGATAACGGAAACACAGCTCATGATCCGCATGGACTACCTCAGCTTCGACGACTACTGGGCGCCGATTGCCGCGGGCGAAGGGCCGCTAGGCAAGTATATGGCAACGCTCGACGCTGCTGAGCGATCGCGCACCAACGCCGCTGTGCGCGACGCCTACGAAGCTGGCCGGCCCGACGGCCCGAGGTCGTTTGCGAACGTTGCGTGGGCTTGCCGGGGCGTTGTTCCCTAATACGCACCCGAGACCCCCTGCGCCAGTTACGAGTACGAATATAGGGCCTGCCTTTTGCCGGTTGGAGGCTCGGGCCAAAGTTGCTCCGGTGGTGAGCAAGCTGAAGGTATTGACGGCAATATATCGTTTGGATCACATCCGAGCTGGTAGGTGCGTCGCGAAGGGAAGCGAGCGATCAACGTCCGCGATGGGTCGCCGCGGCGTTCGGCGGCGCTAAATCCTGCGGATTCTGAATGGTTCGCGAGGCCAGACACAGTCCCGCCAATCTCTCATGCGTTCCATTCCGCGTCCGGAATGCTCCCGACATGGGTCGGAGCTCCTGGAATCTGGGGGAATAATCCAGTTGAAACAGGATGTCGTCGCGCGCCTGGAGCAGCGGTTGGGTCGGCTGCATGCCCGACTTCGCTTGGGGATCGAGGCCGACCACGAAGCACAAGTCTTCGGACAGGGCATCAACTATTTCCATTTCGAAAATTTGCCCTGGTCGCATGCTGTCATACGGGCCTGCCTCATGCTTACTGGCCTCTATGGCCGTGGTCGGCGGAACGCGTCTCAAATCGCTGTTCGAAACAACGAGATTTTCTCTCCAAAGATTCCTTCTAGCTTCGACGGGCTTTCAATTCTTCACCTTAGCGATTTGCACGTTGATCTAAGCGTAAAGGCTATGGACAGCCTGCATCGACTGCTCGCGACTTTGAGCTATGATATCTGCGTCCTCACGGGAGATTATCGGGGACACACGTTCGGTCCATACCAAGCTGCAATCGATGGCATGGCCAACCTATGCAGGCTCATTAAGAAGCCGATCTATGGCGTGCTAGGCAATCACGATACCATCCGCATGCTTCCGGCATTAGAAGAGATGGGCGTCCACATGCTCTTAAACGAGAGGGCAATACTGACACGAGGCTCTGATCGAATTCATCTAGCCGGTGTGGACGATGCTCACTTCTATCGGGCGGACAACCTCGAACGCGCAGCCGCGGATATTCCGGCGGGCGAGTTTTCAATCCTGCTATCGCACACGCCAGAGATTTATCAGCAAGCCGCCCATGCCGAGTTCGATCTGATGCTCAGCGGTCACACACATGGCGGCCAAATCTGCCTTCCGGGTCATATCCCGATCAGCTTGGATTCCGTGCTGCCGCGGCGGCTTGGCGCAGGCGCCTGGAAGTATCACAACATGACGGGTTACACGTCGGTGGGGGCGGGCTGCTCGATCGTACCTGCCCGGTTTAATTGTCCCCCGGAGATCACCATCCATTATCTTCGCTCACAGCGTGATCCCTCAATACGGCCGAGTACGGATGTGTAATCGGTACAGAATTCTGGAGAGAATGATCTCTCCGGCAAAAAAGATCAATGTCAAAACTAATACCTCTGGCCAACTTAGGCCGAAGGTGCCTTTGGAAACGAGCGTTGGTAACAAAGCTTCTGGAATTTGATCCAATCCAGTAGCCCGCGCACTTGGGCGCAGACCCAGCCTGCGCTTCATGAAACTGGAGATAAGATCACCGGCCATTGCCGAGCCGCCGACCGTAAGTCCGGTTTGCCACCCTACTCCGAATAACACTGCGACGATCGTCGTCGCAACGATAGAACAGATCACTCCACGCACAGTCTTCGAGCTGCCGAATAAAGGCCTTCCGTCAAACCACAACGCGCAGAAGTCGATTGGCTGAGACGCCCGAGTGCCAAGTAGCTTTCGCGCTATGACAGGTGCGCCATTCGCCACGGTGATCAGAATCAACAATTCCGCAATCTGAGACCAATGCATGCTCTAAATGTAGGCGAAACCGCTCTACCTCGTCCTAGGCTTCACTTCCGTGCAAACTCAAATAGCAGTGGTCGGATGCATAGCAGAGCAAGATTACGTGAGCGATCTGAATGCTCGCTTTGGGGTTTCAACAGCGCCGTTTCTCCGATGTCCGGGGCAACGTCTGCTCACCTCCCAATAACGGTAGTGGCCACAGCGGGGGCGAGGCCGACGAACCTCGTGGAGATATTGCCTTTAGGTGCAATCCCGCTCCACCTGCCACTGATGCACAATGTGCTCCCCCGCGGACTGTCCGGCCATCTTCCGCAGGAGTGGGACAATGATCGGCGATCCATTCCTGAACTACTTCGCACTGTGTCTGCTCATTTTTGTGGTCGTTGTGATCTTCTACGGGATCATCGCGATCCACGATATTCCGGCTAGGATCGCTGAAAAGCGTCTTCATCCTCACGCAGACGCGATCCATGCGGCAGGCTGGGTCAGCCTGTTTACCCTCCATGTGCTCTGGCCATTTCTTTGGATCTGGGCGATGGCGTACCAGCCGGAACGCGGTTGGGGATTTTCCCACACGGCACCCGGCTCACCTGACATGGAAAAAGAGATAGAAGATCTGCGGCTCAGAGTTGCCGAACTTGAAAAGAAAACGACCGCCGCGGGAGGCTAATCATGGAGCTTCTGCTCGCGCTCATCTACGTATCGTTTTGCGTCGTCATCTTCAAGCTCTTCAAAATCCCGGCGAACCAGTGGTCGCTTTCCACCGCCGCGCTAGGTGGCATTGCAGGCATTTTCCTTCTGCTGCTCGTCATGAATTACAATCATCCGTTTACAACCAACGCCCGCATTTACTTCCCGGTCACGCCGATACTGGCGACCGTTAAGGGGCGCGTGGTTGAAGTGCCGGTTCAGGCAAACGCCCCTCTTAAGGAAGGCGACATCCTGTTCCGCGTTGATCCAAAACCGTATCAATACGCCGTTGATGAAAAGAAAGCTGCGCTTGCGGAAGCCGAGCAGAACGTCGGTCAATTAAGAGCAGCACTCGATCAAGCAAGCGCGGAAGCTGAGCGAGCTAATTCGCAATTCCAACTAGCGCAGCAGAACTATGATCGTCAGGTTCAGTTATTCAAGACAAATGTCATCGCCCAGGCAACCCTCGACACAGCCACTCGCAATCTCGAAGCCTCAAAACAGAGCTTCGCTGCCGCCGAGGCGCAAGAGGAGCGTGCGCGCCTTGCCTACACATCGAATATCGCAGGGGTGAACACACTGATTGCGAAAGCCCGCGCGGCGCTCGCCGACGCCGAGTTCGATCTTGATCAGACAACAACGCGCGCGGCGGGCCGCGGCTTTGTAACACAGGTCTCCTTGCGACCCGGCATGTACGTCATCCCGACCCAACTCAGAACTGCTATGCTTTTCGTCAATACTGGAAGGCGGGATTATGAATTGGGGGCAGCCTTTCAACAGAACTCATTGCAGCGCGTCGAAGCTGGCGATGATGCCGAAGTCGCTTTTGACGCAGTACCGGGTCGCGTATTCAGTGCGAAAGTGCGCTCGGTCGTGGACGCCATCGCAGCGGGACAACTGGCAACTACGACAACGCTTGTAGAGCCCGCAACCTTGACGACCGCCGGCCGGGTCGTCGCGATTATCGACGTCAGCGAGGAAATGTTTAATTATCAGATACCACTCGGTTCTACAGCGCAGGTCGCAATCTACACGAAGCACTGGAAGCATTTATCGCTGCTACGCAAAATTCTGCTGCGAATGCGCAGTTGGGAAAATTATGTCTTCTTAGAAGGACATTAGAGCGGGTATACATTGCAGGGTGATCGGCACATGTCCGCTCTAACGCAAAATCGAACATCACAGATTTTATGAGCACACGTCCCAGCTCGGGGGATCGCATGGGTGGCCCACGCTGAGGCTCGGGCCGGCGCAACGCAGTGTTAGCGTTTTTATGCGAGTTTTACGTCCCATTAATTGGAATGCCGGGGGTCTGCGGTGACGGCAGGCTTGCGCTGACGCGGAAGTGGTTTGCGCTTGATTGTCATTGGCGATGTCCCATTGGGCCAAAAAGGGACCCGCCCTGAAAGCCGCCAGCACAACTCCTTTAAGAAGAAGTACCTTTGAATCGATCAGTGATTGCTTTAGTCGCGGTCTCGCCGAGATCCTTTGCTTGTTCGTTCAGTATTTGTAATTGCGTCTGCATGAATTCTGTCTGAATCCGCACAGCCTCTTGGATATCTTTAGCCGAAATCAGTTTCCGTGCGTATTCAAAAGCTGTTGCAACATTTTTCTCAAGGTTGCTTTTGAGTTTTTCGCTCAAATCCGTTTTGCCCCAGGGCGTGCTCGATATACCGTTTTGAACGAATTGAAGATAGTTATGCATTGCCTTAGCAGCTTGCTCAATGTTCTGCGAAACCATCGCAGTCACATCCTCAAATGGTTTGTAGCTTTTTTCCATGATCTCCTCCCTGGAGCATGCGCTGCTGCGCGTTCTTTAAAACCAAACAGTTTAGACACGAAAATACACGACTTTGTCTGATCCAAATCAAAGACGGCATAATTTTGTTGTCATGTCGTCCTGCCGACAAAACATACCAAAGAGGGTTTCCAGGCCAGGACTCTTCAGTCAAAAGGAGACATCTCGCAGTGCAATCGTCTTGTCCGCTTTACCCCGAGAGCGGACAGCGAACCAAGCAAACAATCGGTCGGGCTCCAAAGTCAGCTTGCGCTACTTGACGGGTGTTCCGGGACGGAAGGACTCATATCAGTTCTGATGAAATTTCGGCAGGTTGTTTTAGTCAGGCGACCTTGGTTGAGGCACGTATCGCAGACATATGCCTCGGTCCCACCACTTGGGCCAGGAACACGTGTCCGAGCGACACGTGAGCACACAACCTGCTCGAATAAGCAAATCTTGCAGACCATCATCGCCGTTGCTCATCCAAAAGCTACTGAGACCAGCTCAACCGCATTCCGCAGCATGTTGTCGGAGACCTTACAGTAGAGCGCCGTTGTGCTGATGTGCTGATGGCCCATTAGCAGCTGGATCGTCTTCATCCCGATTCCCGTCGCATTTAGACGCGTCGCAATCGTACTGTCGTAGGACATGTACCTGAGCGCCGAAAGTGACGGCGATCGATCAACATCCGTCCGATGGCGAGCGGGTGCGGTGCATGTTTTGAAGATACCGACGCCCGCTATCAGGGAAGCAAACAGATTCGCAAACACGTTCGGCCGCCGAGATAAGAAATGTAGCCCAGCCCGCCGCGGAACAGAACGAGGGCTACCCGACAGGGCGCAATTCATGGAAGCGTTCCTGACGTACTGATTTATGTCATTGCAAATACATGCAGCTTGTAAGAATATTACAAGCTAAAAACCAGGGTGAAAACCCGGTATTTAGCCGCCCTCTCACCCGCAACGGATCAGTGGGTAATCCCTGTGCTTTGCACAGCGGTCAATGCGTTTGGCACAATTCCAGTTGTTGTCCTGTTTCTTGGAGGATTGGTCGTCGCCGCTTGGATTATCAAACTCAAAACGATCTCATCCTGGCCGCAACACAGTTCAAGGAACGTCAACGGGTGGCTGAAGAAGCTACGGAGAGCGAAAAGCAAGGACGCCCACCATGACCATAAGACATCTTCTTGAACAAAAGGGCCGGCGCCTGTGGACCATTGGTCCGAACACAACGGTACGCGATGCCATTGCAGAAATGGCTGACAAAAACGTCGGCTCTCTGCTTGTCATGGACGATGGAAAATTGGTTGGTATCATAACGGAGAGACACTATGCGCGGAATGTCGTGCTGAAGGGCAAAACATCTCTCACTACTCCAGTCAAGGATATCATGGAGACAAACGTAACCCATGTCAGGCCAGAACAATCGGTCGAGCTATGCATGGCCTTGATGACAGAGAAGCGCGTCCGTCATCTGCCCGTGCTTGAAGGCAGCGAAGTGATCGGCATTGTCTCCATCGGTGATTTGTTGAAGTTTATACTTTCCAAAAAGGAAGCTGATATCGGCCAGCTTGAACACTACATTCAAGGCGATGGCTGGCAACCTGTTCGAAAGTGATCTGGCGGGACAGTGGGCGATGCGGCAAAAGAGAACCCTGCTTAATTTCGTGCGTTTGGCGTTAGCCCCGCCCGGACCGCTAACTCAGCTTGAATTTACCGGAGCGACCGAAGTTCGCGAATTCCCGACGTGACGCCTACGTCCGAATTTGGCGTAAAACCGGACATTCGATCGCTCTTTCTATAAACGGAAGTTCATCAGGTCTTAAAGAGGTTGCGGCAAGTCACCTTAGTCAGGCCACCTTTTCCGAAGGGCACATCGCTGCCGGGCCCTGGCAGCTTCGCCCTTCAGTCGGGAAATGACACATGGGCCATAACCCGACTTCGACGCTACCTATATCAATTTTTTGAAGGTCCGGCTGATAGCACGTTGTAAGCGGACATGGGACGGCGAATGCCCTTTAGCGCAAACTCCCCCACCGGCTCGACCGTCGCGTCATTCTCAACCGCCATCAATACACGTGGGCTAATTAGGATTTGGCCGGGCTTGGCTTCGTCGCACAGCCTGGACGCAACGTTAGACACGGTCCCGATCGCCGCATAGTCAAAGCGGCCTTCAAAGCCAATCGTGCCGAGCGTCGCAAACCCATGTGCGATGCCGATACCGAAACCAAGATCGTGGCCTAGCCGTCGCCACTTCTCGATCAGCGCTCCGATGGCCCCCCGCATATCGAGCGCCATCTTCACGGCTTGCAAGGCGGGATTAGAAACCGGAACTGGGTCATTGAAGATCACCATCACGCCATCGCCAGCATACCTCTCTAACGTGCCGCTATACTTGATGATGATCTCACCAATCGCGGAGTGATAGTCGCGCAATAACGTCATCACGTCTTCTGGATCAGAGCTCTCGGAAAATCCGGTAAATCCGCGCAGGTCGCAGAATAGTGCCGTTATCTCCCGACGGTGGCTTTCGAGCTGCTTTTCCCCTCCTGACGCGATAATCAAATCGGCTACTTGTGGCGGCAGAAAGCGTCGCAGCCTACCCATGCGCTCAATTTCACCGACTTGATCCGCGACTCGCTGCTCAAGTTGCTCGTTTAGCTCGTTCAATTCGTTAAACAGCCGCGCATTCTCGATCGCGATCGCAGCCTGATCGGCAAACGTTGTCACCAGGTGAACTTGCTTCTGCGAGAAGGGTCGTACCTCGGTCCGGCGAATCAGGATCGCGCCGACAGGGACGCCCTCGCGCAGCATAGGCGTCGCCAGCGTGGTGCGATGCCCATCGATACGCGCGTGCTTGCTGCCTTGCGGATATTCGCTCTCTTCGGCGGCGAGGTCGTAGACGTGAATCGTCCGGCGTTCGAAAACAGCGCGGCCGGTCACCGTTTCGCGATCGATGGGCAGACCCTGCATTGGGTGACTGCTGGTCGCGAGATGGCCATAAGCGGCAACCTGCCGAAGCAATCCATCCTCCAGACGAAAGATGACCGCGTTGGTCGCCTCGCATAGGCGGGCGGCATTTTGCCCCACGGCATCAAGCACCGGCCGAATGTCAGTCGGCGATCCCGAGATGACGCGCAGCACTTCGGAGGTCGCGGTCTGCCGCTCAAGCGACTCGGACAGATCGTCGGTGCGCTGGCACAATTCGTTGAGCAGCCGGGCGTTCTCGATGGCGATCACGGCCTGCGCGGCAAAATTCTGCACCAGCCCTATCTGGCTTCGCGAGAATGGCCGCACCTCCTGCCGATAAATTGTGAGCACACCAACCACCTCACTGGCTTTGAGCATCGGCACAAAGATGACAGTACGTGCGCCACCCAACTTGACCAGCAGAACCGCACGCGGATTTCGCGCAAGATAAGCCGGGTCTTTCGACATGTCGGCCACATGAACGATTTGCCTGCGCTCCATGACACGCCCCACGCCCGTGTTCCGCGCGAACGGGACGACAGGCTCGCGCCCCCGCGCTTCAGCCAGCGCCGGGGGGAGGTTGTGAACAGCCGCAGATCGAAAGTTGTCGCCCTCGCGCAGCCACAAGGTGCCATAGCTGGCCTCGGAAAGGTCCGTGGCTTTCGCCAGCACACTATCGAATACCGGCTGCAGGTTGCCGGGCGAACTGGAAATGACCCGCAGCACCTCGGTGGTCGCCGTCTGCTGTTCCAGCGACTCAGCGAGCTGCTTTCGCAATTCGGCAAGCTCGCTGGCCAGCTGCTCGACATGCGCTTCTGGTTGCATTGCCGACGAAATGGGCCAATTGCCGCTCTCGGCAGCGGTGCGTTTCTTCATTGTAAGCCGCCGGCTTTTATGGGTCTTGCTGTTACTTGATCCGCGGATAGCATGGCTATCGCGCCTCGTGATCATGATCCTTTGCAACCAGGCGGCGCTCCTCAAGGTGGCGACGCTCTAAATAGTGCGGGTCAGCCAGGACCTCCCGCCAAGCAGAGTCCAACATGGCCGTGCGCTGTTTGCGTTTGTGCCTCCAAATGCCCCAGGAAAAACCTGCGACAGCCGCACCAATCAGCACAAGAATGGGATCAAGAATCGCTTTAATCGGAGGGCCGAGACGGAATTTTGGGTTTGCGTCAAGATGCGAAGGTTCGGATTGCGAAAGCGCTGCAGTGAGGTCGGCAGGGTCGAATAAAGTATCTATGAACGGCGGCGCGACAGCGAAGCTACTGAGGGCCGAAAGAAAGTAAATGTCGTGTAGCGCCATGGTTGCCTCCGCGCTTTAGCGCGTCAGGGCGTTCAGACGTGCAGATGGCACGTCAGCTATGACATTGTGATAGAAAAGCTATGCAATTTTACGCCCTAGCTATTGATACAGCGCAATCAGTCAGCGTTGTTTACACTCTCAGTCGCGTGGAATCCGCATGAGTGGCTGCGCTGGTGCTTCGTTCTATCTGTCCGCTACTGGTCGTTAGCTGCCATCGAGAGATGCCCCCGATAGGTCCGTTTAATGGCCCAAAGCGGACGTCATCAGTTGTGCGCGGGATGGCGCCTTTTGACCCAAAGCTGACCTGGGCGAGTGCTCAAGGTTGGCGCCAGCGGTGACCAGCCCGTATAGCGCAAATGCGGATGCGGGCTGTTTGCTGAGGGGCTATTTCGTCGACGCTTTGATCAAGTCCGCTGTGTAAATGACCACATCGTCGCTGCCGGTATTTCTTGTGCCAATGCACAGTCGTAACACCTTCAGCCGTGGTGTCTCCGGCATTGAACGTTTTCGACGTGCCATCCTCATTTGTGACTACGTCGGTTCCTTGGACAAAATAGACAACGGCCGGTCGGTCCTTATGACTGTGGAGTCCGATGTGTCCACCTGGCGCAATATTCAACATACGCAATCGCAGCTCCCACCCCGACATACTTGGGATTTCTTTACCGAGGTCGATCACAACGGTCTTTGGAGTTGTGTACCCTTTGTTGTCCTTAGGCGCATCCTCGGCACTCGCGATATAGCTAGCGGATGCTGCCACTGTGAGCGCAAATCCAACGCATAGAACCAGTGCTCGGCACATGTCATACTCCTCCCTATAAAACCACTATCACTGGTCATTCGACCACTTCTTAGGATCTACGCTTGTTAGCAAATTCAACAGCTAACAGGCCGCATATTGAAGTGTGGCTCCCTCCGTCCTAAATATGCTTGCCTGCCCGCGTGAGGTTTAGCCGACCCGCACTTCCTTACGCTAGGTGGCCATCACAGCTTTCTGTAGCGCCAATAGGCATATGCAAGACCCGCCCAGTAGCTGGCAAGGCATAGCAATGCCCAAGCAAACATGTTGTCGTCCATTAGCGCACTCTCTCCGGGGGAAGGAGGGACGAGCGGCCTCGGTGCTGCCATGGGCAGCTCTGCCGGCATAGACCCAACCTATCCAGCATTATTCGTTTACACGAACAGAGCGAGGCTGGAAATTGTACAAAGGTGCAGAAGAGAGCAACGAAGAGGACGTCAACTAGGCGGCCAGTGGCTCGCCAGCTGGCAGTTCAACCCAATCGACGTGGCTGCACCACTTGCGCCGGTATACGCGATATCCGGGAGCCTCAGTCCAAGCGGAAAGATGCGCCCGCACCCCCGCGAGAGCAAGGATTGATAAAGCTCAATGATGCATTTCAGGACACGCCGCAATCTGCATTATGGCGTTCACAGAAGCCCTCCTGACGCTGACCACGTATCCCGACCGCATGCCGAAATTGCGCACGCGTGAGGCACTGAGATTCGCAAAGTTCATCACCCCCAACATCTCCGGCATTGTCGTGACGGAGAATTTCATCGGTACCACCTTCAGCGCGTTCGGCGAGATCGTTTTAGACCTGCCAGCGATCGCGGCGGACCAGACC